>JACCDS010002827.1_pt1 | contig 11667 bp, 11 predicted proteins | sample 7446441 | NCBI WGS metagenome assembly JACCDS01 (sample SAMN15323445, study PRJNA562643) | freshwater metagenome | isolation source: river surface water | place: USA:Blue River Watershed | collected 2017-08-17 | reverse complement strand
AGTAGCAAATATTTCTACTTTGATGTTGTTTTCTTCATGTCCAATCAGTTCGATATTGCCAGAGAAGTTTTTGAGATGAAGATTCTTAATACCTTCAGTTTCATACGTTTTCGTGAGCGTTGGTTTATAGTTCATGGTTTCGGATTCAAGCATCTTGTGGATTGATGCAGGTTTAAATTTAGTGAAAAATTTTGCTTTTAGCTTTTAGAAAATCAGCTTTCTGATTTCTCTCGTTTCTTGATTCAAAACAAGTACTTAAAACATTTTTTTTGAAGTGATTTCCGACAAACTCAAAAAACAAAGGGATGAAATTGGTTAATGGTTGAATAAAAAAATCCCGAAGCTGACTTAATCAACTTCGGGATTTTAGGAAAAATCTTATCACTCAACAATAATGAACGTTAATTTTCCCTGTTTTTTGGAACATTTAGCTTTTCAGCTTTAGCAATATCTCTGAGACTTTTAAGATATAAAAGTTCGACTTTTGTTCTGGCCCAAGGTGTTTTTCTTAAAAAAGATAAACTTGACTTTACATTTGGGTCATAATTAAAACAGCGAATATTGATTAATTCTCCTAATTTTTCCCAACCATAATAAGCCACCAAATGGTTCACGATATTTTCTAAGGTTACTCCATGCAATGGATTATTTTTTTGTTTGGTTTCCATATTTTAATTTTTTTTGGTCGGTTATCGGAAGTCTGTCTTCAGCAGTAGAAAAAACAACCGAAAGTTTCTAAGCGATAACCGACGACCGAAATCCGATAGCGGGCTATCAATAGCCAAAGCCTTAATATTCCACAAATCTAATCATTAAATTCTGTTACTGCTTTAGTTTTATCAATTGTTACTTCGAAGGAAGTAATGGCTGAAGTTCCAAACCAACCAGCTGCTTTCTTTTTTGAATTCGGATTCACATTAATAACATTACAAGGAATTCTTGCCGCAGGTGTTGCGAATAATCCTGAGTTATTTAATTCAGTTCGTAGCTGAGTCCAGAAATCAAAATGCCCTTCTGTAATAGAACTAAGTTCTACTTTTAGTTTGTCGTTCTCAAGGTACAATTCTGGTGTGATTGAACGGCGTATTGGTCTGCTAAACATTAGTCCGTCACCTAACTTACTTTTGTTGGCAATAGCGTCATAAGCGATTACAATATCGTTTGGCCCATTGAATAGTTTACCATTTTTATATACTTTAATTCTGTAACAATCTCCAACTCCTTTCAAATCAGTAGCATAAAAATTTGCTTCATACCCTTCTGTGGGCTTGTTGTCACCTGTTTGATTTGGATTTGGATTATCTTCATACTTATAAACGATAGAATCTATCTTTGGCACTCTTCTCAACTCAGAAACTGCTTGATATGCTTCTCCGTCTACTTCTATTCTTAAAGTATAAGTTTTTCCGATGGCACCCATTATCTCGTTCGCAGAAGTGGGCGTCCACCGATATACTCCTTGATTTTGACTATCCCTAAACTGATAAGTTTTACCAGTATTATCAGTAACAACAACAGTAGCATTTGTAATTACTTTAGGATTTGAACTACTCAATATAGCCTGCGACTCTGTGAGTTTAATAACTTGTTCGCCCGATTGGTCGGTTATTGTACCTTCTACAATCAAGTATTTTTCAGTTTCTGGCACATCCAGTTGTATTACCTCTTCGCAACCCATTAAAAAGATTCCGAGCAAAAGTGATCCTATATTTTTAATAACAGCTTTCATGATTGTTATACTTAAAATTTGAAATTATATGTAACTGATGGAACAAATGAACCTATAATCGCTAAACGAACTGCTTCGTTTTGCACAACACCAACTTGCGACTGAGTAGTTTCTTCTTTGGGTCTGGTATAAATAGAGAACGGATTACTACGATTATAAACATTATATACGGAAAACACCCATTCAGATTCACCTTTTCCAAACAGCGCTTTTTTATTCTTTTTGGTAGCAGATATATCCAATCGGTGGTAAGAGGGTACTCGTAGATTTCCACGCACACCATTATCAGTTATACCAAAAGGCAGCCCTTCAAAATACCCCTGAGCCTTTCCGATAGAGTAAGGTACGCCAGTTATATAGGCAAAATTCGCCCCGAAACTCCATTTTTTATTCAGCTCATACTGTGCAATAACATTTAAGGTATTCGTACGGTCATAACGTGTAGGATACCAGTTTCCAAAATTCAATCCTTCCACTTGTCGCTCCGTCCTTGCCAATGTATAACTTATCCATCCAGTTAGTTTTCCTTTATTTTTCTTAACGAAAAGTTCCAACCCATAAGCACGCCCCTTGCCAAACATCAAATCTTTTTCAAACTCAGGGTTTAAAAATAGATCGGCTCTATCAGCATAATCAATCTGATTTTGCAAATCTTTATAATAAACCTCTACTGAAGTTTCGTACTCATTTTCACCAAGATTTTTAAAAAAACCCAAAGCTACTTGATCAATTAATTGTGGTTTAATATTATTGGTGCTAGATGTCCAAACATCTAGCGGAGTTGATGCTGCAGTGTTTGATAACAAATGTATGTATTGAACCATGCGGTTATAACTTGCTTTAATTGAACTACTTTCGCTCGTTTCTACTTTTAAACCAACTCTTGGTTCAAAGTTCTGGTACGTTTTTAATACTTTATTTTTATTATTTTCTTTAGCAATTATATCATAACCAGAAGGATATTCGTCTGAAATTCCAACTTTTACTCTTTCATAATAAAAATCTCCTTTGCTTGTAAAATCATATCGTGAATATCGCAACCCGTACTGTATTGAGAAACCAGTACCAACTTTCATTTCATTTCCAATGTACGCAGACGATTCGATGGCCTGATTAGGAGGAGTTTCAATAGATATTACCACACCATTTGAACTAGCCGTTGAAGCACCGGGTGTAAAATCGTAGTTTAACACTTGTCCACCAAATGTTAAGGTATTATTTGGGTTAATATAATAAGTAAAATCTGGCTTGAAACTTAGGTTTTCAATCGTTGAAGCCCATCTGAATGAGTTCCTCGGTCTTTTATTGGCCAAATCAGAGTCTAGCAAATAATCATAATTACTATAAAAAGCAGTAGCATTCAGGAATAATTTAGCACTAAATACATGATTCCAACGTGCTGAAAGGGTACTGTTTCCCCAGTTAAAACCAAAATCATTCCCAAAAACATCCCGACCAAAATATCCTGATAAAAATACAGTATTATTTTGATTGATATTGTAGTTTACTTTGGCTGTTAAATCATAAAAGCTAAATTTAGAATCAGCATTATCGCCAGTCAAAAATGGTTTCGCCAACACATCGATATACGAACGCCTAGCAGCAAGAATAAAAGAGGCTTTATCTTTCACAATCGGAGCTTCAACAGAAAGACGGCTGAAAATAGCCCCTATACCTCCATTAATTTCTAACCTTTTGGCGTTCCCCTCTTTCATTTTCACATCCAAAATAGAAGCACCACGCCCACCATACTGTGCTGGTATTCCACCTTTAATAAGCTTTACATCTTTTACTGCATCAGGGTTAAAAATAGAAAAGAATCCAAAAAGGTGCGAAGAATTATACACTGGAGCATCATCTAGCAAAATCAAGTTTTGATCAACCCCGCCTCCACGAACATTAAAACCACTTGCACCTTCACCAACAGTAGAAACGCCGGGCAAAAGTTGAATCGCACGGACTAAATCTACTTCACCCAGCAAGGCAGGTATTTTTTTAATGGTTTTCATTTCAATTTTATTCACCGACATTTCAATGGCCTGTACATTATCGTCCTCTCTTTTGGCATTTACTACTACTTCGGCAAGTTCTTGCCCGTCTTCTTGGACTTCCACATTCAAGCTAACGTTGTCGTTATCTAAGTTTACATCTTTAATTGATTTTCGGTAGCCTACCGAACTAATCACCAAAGTATATTTCCCTTTTGGTAAAGTCAAAGAATAAAAACCATAAGTATTGGTTGTTGTCCCTGTCAGCAATTCTTTCACAAAAACAGAAGCACCAATCAGGCCTTCTCCGTTTTTGTTATCTTTAACATAGCCACTGATGGTAGTTTTTTCATTTTGAGCAAAAACCCCGAAAGGCAGCAATAATAAAATTAATAGTAAGGGTTTGGGAATTAGGTTTTTCATCGATTCAAATTGAAAATGTGAAATTGAGAATTTTGATATGTTTCTATTTTAAACTTTTAAAAACGATTTTGGTTGTCATTAAATTTTATGGATTGATTTACTTTAAACGATTTATGCCAAACAAAATTGAGAAAATTACTTTTAAGAAGCTTTTTAAACGCTACCAAAAACAAAACTACAGCACTTTTACAAGAAAGAAACCTAAGTATATGATGAATGGCAAAGTCTATTTTTTGACATCTTTGGGTAAGATTACCCCTACACACAATGATAAATTATAAAAATAGATTACTTATATTTATAAATCGGAAACATATTGCCGAATAATAATTTTTATTTGAAATATTAATTGTATATTTGCAAAAATATCAGTAAAATAATTCTGAACTATGAATCTCGAACAATTAGGTAGTGTTATCCGAGAAAGAAGAAACACACTTTCTCTTAGCCAAGAAAACCTTAGTGAAAAAAGTGATGTTGCTATCAAAACCATACACTCTATTGAATTAGGCAAGGCCAATCCTTCAATCAAAACACTTAATAAGATTTTAGAAAATCTAGGATTGGAAGTAATTGTGGTGAGCAAAAAGGAATAGTCAGCTTTCACAATAGATTGAACCAAAGAAGCAAACCCCAAAAAACAACATACAAATCTTTATAATTTCAAATTGATTTAACATGGAACAAGCCATTAGTTACGAACGTATTCCGACCATTATTTATGCTGATTCTGATGCTGCGTCTCGGGCAATTGCTCATGAAATCGCTGGCATTATTCGTCAAAAAAGTATCGAAGGTAAACCTGCTGTATTGGGTTTGGCAACGGGCTCATCTCCCAAAAAAGTATATGCAGAACTTATAAGAATGCACCGTGAGGAAGGCTTGAGCTTCCAAAACGTTGTTACTTATAATCTTGATGAGTACTATCCAATGCAACCTGATTCTGTACAGAGTTATGTACGTTTTATGCGTGAACAACTTTTTGACCATGTTGATATTCCATCAGGAAATTGGCATTTGCCAGACGGTACTTTACCACTCGAAAAATTAGCAGAATTTTGTAAAGATTATGAAGCACAAATTGAACGTTATGGAGGTTTAGATTTTCAACTCTTGGGAATTGGTAGAAATGGGCACATCGGTTTCAATGAACCAGGTTCTTTGATTAACTCTAGAACTCGTTTAATGACCCTAGATTTAACAACCCAGATTGATGCAGCAGGTGATTTTGGCGGTTTAGCAAAAGTATCTAAGAAAGCAATCACAATGGGTGTCCAAAAAATCATGGAAGCCAAACGTGTAGTTTTATTAGCTTGGGGTGAACACAAAGCGACCAATGTAGCCAGAGCTGTTGAAGGTTCGGTGAGTTCAGATGTACCTGCCTCTTACTTACAATTGCACGAAAACGCTTGTTTTGTTATCGATACTTCAGCGGCGTCTCAATTAACCAGAATGAGGACCCCATGGATGGTGGATTCGGTAAATTGGGACAGACCAATGATTAAAAAAGCGGTAATCCATTTAGCATTAACTGTTAATAAACCTGTTTTGAAGCTGACTAATTCAGATTATAATGAAAATGGCCTTTCAGATTTATTGGCTTTATACGGTCAAGCTTACGATATTAACATTGAAGTTTTTAACTATTTACAACACAGTATAACTGGTTGGCCAGGCGGTAAGCCTAATGCGGACGATTCAAATCGCCCTGAAAGAGCATACCCTGCCAGAAAGAAAGTCCTAATTTTTAGCCCGCATCCAGACGATGATATTATTTCGATGGGTGGTACTTTCCAACGTTTACACGACCAAGGTCATGATGTACACGTAGCCTACCAAACATCTGGAAATATTGCCGTTGCTGATGATGAAGCGCTACGTTTTGCAGAATTTGTGGTTGACTTCAACGAAAGATTTGAAGCAAATAATGCCAAAGCAAATCGTATTTATCGTGAAGCAGCAAAGTTTCTGAAAGCTAAAAAGGATTCAGAAATTGACACGCCTGAAGTACGTTATATAAAAGGTCTAATCCGTAGAGGTGAAGCAAAAAACACTTGCCGTTACGTAGGAATCAAAAAAGAGAATGTTCACTTTCTAGATATGCCGTTTTATGAAACAGGTACAGTTCAGAAAAATCCAATTGGCGAAGCTGACGTAGAAATTGTTTTGAATTTAATCGAAGAAATTCAACCACATCAAATTTATGCTGCTGGCGATTTGGCCGACCCACACGGAACCCACAAGGTATGTTTGGATGCTATCATTCAAGCAGTTCAAAAATTGAAACACCGTGAATACATGAACAACTGCTGGTTATGGCTATACAAAGGTGCTTGGCAAGAATGGGACATCGACCAAATTGAAATGGCTGTACCAATGTCACCCGATCAAGTATTGAAGAAACGTTACGGTATTTTCAAGCACCAATCACAAAAAGATGGTGTACCTTTCCAAGGTTCTGACGACCGTGAGTTCTGGCAGCGTGCTGAAGATAGAAACAGTAATACAGCCAAACTTTATAACAGACTTGGTTTGGCAGAATACGAAGCAATGGAAGCTTTCGTAAGATGGAAAATTTAAAATTACACATTTCATCAGTAAAAGGTTGGCAAATTCATTTTGTCAACCTTTTTATTTTTATATCGAAGCCTCAATAAAAATTATTAAATTGAAAATCTAAAAACTAAACCATGACACAATCAAATCCAATTTTCACGGTTGACCTTTTACCGAAACTTGATGAAAAGTTAATTGAAGTACTTCAGTCACTTTCTCCACAAGATTGGGAAAAACAAAGTATATCTCCACTTTGGAATGTAAAAGATATTGCAGTGCATTTATTAGACGGAAATATTAGAACTTTATCCATGCTGAGGGATAATTATTTTGGCGTAATTCCTGAAAACATAACTTCCTATCAAGATTTATTAAATTACCTCAATAAACTAAATCATGATTGGGTAGTGGCCATGAAAAGAGTAAGTCCAAAAATGATAATCGACTTACTTATATCCACAGGTCAAGAATATAGTGAATATTTACAGACACTCAAGCCTTTTGAGCCAGCAACATTTTCAGTTGCGTGGGCAGGCGAAGAACAATCATCAAATTGGTTTCATATCGCAAGAGAGTACACTGAAAAATGGCATCATCAACAACAAATCAGGTTTGCTGTTGGGCAAACCGATGAACTTTATAGCAAAGAGTTTTACTTTCCATACTTAGAAACTTCAATGAGAGCTTTGCCTCACCATTATAGAAATGTTGTTGCTTCAGATGGCGAAGCTATAAAATTTAGCATCAGTGGAGAAGGCGGCGGAGATTGGCTGCTGGAATACCTAGAAAATGAATGGCATTTAACAGAACAATCTCAAACAAAGATTGAAACCGAAGTAATTATCGATGGTGAATTTGCATGGCGAATTTTCACAAAAGGAATTAGTAAAAATGAAGCGAAAAATGGTGTACGAATTGTAGGAAATCAAATTTTAGGAGAAAAAGTATTAGAAATGTTAGCAGTAATGGCATAAAATGATTGAATTTGAAAATATAGCCTACTTAAAAAATGGCAATTTAAAGCAACAGAAAGCTTTTAATTTACTCACAAAATATCAAATAATGGAAAAATTAGTTGATTTCAATCCTATTTTAGTGGGCACAATTCCCATTGAAATTGACATCGATTCCAGCGATTTGGATATTATTTGTGAATGGACTAATCCAGATACATTCATCTCTTTTCTTCACACAAATTTCAGCCATTTCGGCAATTTCAAGCAATGGGCTAAAGAAATAAATTCACATGAATCGGTGATTGCAAACTTTATCGTAGAAGATTTTGAAATTGAAATTTTTGGTCAAAATATTTCGCCCAAACAACAATTTGCTTATAAGCACTTAATCATAGAGCAAAAAATTATAGAAAAATTTGGCAAAAAATTTAAAGAGGAAATCATCAATTTAAAAAAGCAAGGATTTAAAACAGAACCTGCTTTTACAAAAGTCTTGGGAATTGAAGGCAATCCGTACTTGGCGCTTTTGGAATTCGAGATATAAAAAAATAGTCTGATTTATCTTTTAAAAAAGACAATCAGACTATTAAACATCTATCATTTATGGATTTTGATAGACTGAAATACCACTGGCGGGTGGTGTTGCCATTAGAGTGCTAGTGAACACTGTCTTATTGAAATTTGAAGGCTTATTTAAAAAATATTTTATAACCTCAGCCGTAACATACGGTGCTGCAAAAGAAGAGCCGCTTTGTGCTAAACCATTCGGTATTGAATGCTTACAATTTTCATCGGCTTTTACAGTAAAGTTTATATTGTTACCAGATTTTGATTGATTTTGACAAATTGCACCACTTTTACTTGTCACAGAAATTATATTTGTACCTAAAGTATCATTGCTAGCATAACAGGCTGGCCAATAATTTTCATCATCAATATCAAGGTTATCATTCCCTGCAGAACAGATTAATACCATACCAGCGTTTTTCAAATCCTTTAAAACAGCCGTAAAAACTGCATCTGGCTGTTTCAAGTATGTTCCCCAACTGGCATTTACAATATTGATTTTGTGTTGATGCGCATAAATCAAGGCGCAAATATTATGGTATAAATCTCCTGCATAATTATCATCAAATGTTTTTAAGCCAACCAACTGAATTTGGTCATTTTTGGCAGCATTTTGAATAATGATTCTTGAAATTTTTGTACCGTGCATATCAGGATTATTATCCTGAATTAAATTTGTGTTATTTAAAAAATTATAATCTAATCCTGTAGTAAAATATCCCTCATTAAAAGCTTCTGCATTAAAACCTGTATCGATAATACCTACTAATATTTTGCCGTTAGTAGTATTTGAAACTACGCTTTTATTGGCTCCTGCAATGTTTGTTAGTACAGTAGCAGAATCAAGTGGAATACTTCCTGTGGTTGGTATAGGCACAATATCATGTGGTGGTGGTCCGCTACCAATTGCTCCTCCATCTGGATTAGGGATAGTATTAATTAAGTGTAAATCTTTTCCAGATAACAACACAAAATTTTTGTCGCATTTACAATTATTGACTGTATCAATTTCAACTTTGATTAATTCTGTAACATCAAAAAGTTGCCCAACTCTGTCTGTAATTCCAGCAGTCTCTTCTGACGAAGCAACTGCATTTGAATCTGCAACAAGACTTTTATTGCCGAATAAAATTTCCCATTTCCAATAAGCTTCTAATTCTTTTTGAAATTCAGCAATTACCTCTTGTCGTCTAGCTTCGGTGGTATCCGATTTACCAAAATAAACCACTTGTTTGTCTTTTAAAACATAACCTGTACCTTCCACATACGAATACGGAAACACATCGGGCTTCGCTTGAATAAGCGAATCAATCTTAGTTTTAATGGGTGCTACAATTTCTTTTCTCGAAGTACTGGGCTTAAAACCCATAAAGTAGAAAAATAAGCTCACCAGTATAATTATGGAGAGTAGAAATAACAGTAGTGATCTTGTCATGACGATTGATTGTTAAATTAAGTTGAAATTGAGGTAATTATAATACTTTGAGTAATTCAATGGCTGTGTCTTTGCCTTCTAAATCATTTTTTACAACTTCATTTAGTAGCTTTTTTACGGCTTCAGCATTTACTGGTTTAACTTTCAAAAGCACAAGTGCTTCGTAGAACTTACCAGGGTTACTAAATAGTCCATCCTGTTTAGATAGCTCTTGAAAACGACTGATAGCAGTAATATTATCTCCTGATTTTAGAGCAGTAATACCCGAAACCTTTAATACCTCCGCATTATTAGGTTTCCTTTTCAACATTCCATTAAAAATAACTTGAGCCTTCTGATATTGAAATTTATTAAACAGCCTTAATCCCATTTGTAAACTATCAGTATTGCCATCCATTTTCACTGGCAGATTTTCGAAATGTGTTTGAATATAAGCATCAGCTATTTCATCCACATTATTCTGATTGTTTTGAATATAAACCCAAGAAATAAAGGCGATTATTACAGAAGCCGCAATACCAGTAATCCAAGTACTAAGACGAACTTTGTTATTGTGCAATTTCTTTCTTAATTCTTCAAATTCTAATTTGCGTTGCTCTTTTGCAATTTCATGAGCAGCAATTTTTGTATGGAGGTAAAAAGCTACTTCATCAGCCAGTACTTTATCTGTAGCCAATTGGGCTTCAAATAGTTGGCATTCTTCTTTACTTAAATTATGGTTAAAATACGAATCGATTTTCTCTAACATTTTCTTGCAATTTTAAAATACACAATAGAAACAGAACTTCTTATTTATAAAAAAACCAAGCAATTAAAATTGCTTATACAACGCTTTCAGTTTGTCAAGACACCTCAATCGGCTTGTTTTTACTACTCCAGCAGACTGATAATTCATCTCTAAAGCAATTTTATCATCCGACAGACCTTCACTCCAAGCCATCAACATTTGTTGGCACTTCTCTCCTATTTGTTTTATCTTAACTTTTAAAATATTTACTTCATTTTCAGAAACCATTTTTTGCAAAATACTTTTGGTTTCGTCGGGTACCGCACCTATAAAATCATCAATTGATTCAGTTTTATAAACGCTCATTTTGTTAGTCGAAATTTTTCTAATGAAGTCAACACATTTATTAGAAAAAATTTGAAAAAGATATGTCTTTAAGGAAGATTTGCCTTCAAAGCGTTTTTGTAAGATATGATCAATGACTACCAAAATTGTATCTGAATATAAACTTGCGGCTTCATCTTCAGAAAGCTGATGTTTAAACGTAGCATCTTTGATTAAATAAGCATATTGTTCATATAGCTTATTTTCAGTAGCTCTTCTCTGCACTAAATCTCCTAAAATTCCAGTCAATATATCAGTATCAGATACTATTCCACGAGCAAAAAAATTCATTTTAGTAAAGGTTAATTAAGAAAATCTAAAGTAGTTATTGTTTGGAATGGTGTAAGAAATAATTGAGCTCCAGCTTCGAAGTTTTTCTATATAATTGATATTAGCTTTCCTCTTGGTATATTTCTTTATTGGAAGAAGTATTTACGCATTTGTAAAAGACAGCCCGATGCGTTTTTGAATTGTCTTTTCACAAAAATAGAAAAAGTTTTCAATTGACTACTAAAACATTTTACAGCCAATCGAAAACCAAATTTTAAATCGTTAGAATTATCTAAATAAATGTCCTGTGTTTGTTTTCAAAAAATCTTCAAAATCAATATCTTCTTGTTTAATAAACCCATTTTGAGGCAGTTTTTTATCAGCAACCATTTCAATTACACTTACGATAGAAGCCGCCGTTGTCCATGAAATAGCACGCCAATGTTTGCCATCAATTAATTGCGGATAATACGCTCGGTAAAATTCTTCTCTTTCAATTAATTCGTTTTTCCAACCTTCCACTACCGCATAAACATATACTACATCTTCCTGAACGGGCGGTTTTGCTTCCGTCAAAATTTCCTCTAAAAGCTCACGACGGTCTTTTAAAATTAATTCATACAATAAAAATT
>JACCDS011883191.1_pt1 | contig 11670 bp, 13 predicted proteins | sample 7446441 | NCBI WGS metagenome assembly JACCDS01 (sample SAMN15323445, study PRJNA562643) | freshwater metagenome | isolation source: river surface water | place: USA:Blue River Watershed | collected 2017-08-17 | reverse complement strand
TGTTTTATTGTTTTTAGTTGCTTCGGCCTTGTTTGGATTTTTGAGTTTTGTGATTTTATTGAACACTCCTTATTTTGAAACTCCAAAAGACCGTTTACAGGCTCGTGAAATTGACAATTTGAAATTGCATTATGCCATTTTAAATAAAAAAATAGACGAATTAAATGCTGTCACAGCAGCTATTGAAGATCGCGACAACAATTTATACAGAACTTATTTTAATACTGCCCCTATTTCTGATGCAGATCGAAAAGCAGGATTCAAAACAAAAAATAGGTATGCCGAATTGGAAGGTTTTGACAATTCAGCATTGGTGAAAAACACAACAGAACGCGTAGATATTTTGTCAAAAGCATTGGCTATTCAATCAAAATCTTTAGATGAAATATTGCAGTTAGCTAAAGCAAAAGACCATTTATTGAGTGCCATTCCTGCCATTCAGCCCGTCAAAAATGAAAATTTAAAACGAATGGCGTCAGGTTTTGGCTACCGTTCTGATCCGTTTACGAAAGTGCGAAAAATTCACGAAGGAATGGACTTTACTGCCAAAACAGGCACCCCAATTTATGCCACCGGTGATGGTGTCGTGGCTAAAGCTGACAACACGGCCTCTGGTTTTGGGAATCATATTGTGATTCGGCACGGTTATGGTTATGAAACCTTGTATGCGCATTTAAGCAAATACAAAGCGCGTGTGGGACAAAGAGTGAAAAGAGGAGACATCATAGGGTATGTGGGTAGCACAGGACGATCGGAAGCGCCTCACCTACATTATGAAGTTCATAAAAATAATAAAGTCGTGAATCCGCTGAATTTTTATTACGGAAATATCTCGGCAGTGGAATATGTCGCCATTTCAAAATTGGCTAATCAAGAAAATCAATCATTAGACTAATGCACATCAATTTATCAGCAGACAAAAGGTATTACAGCATTGGCGAAGTAGCCAAAGCTTTTGGAGTAAATGCATCACTTATTCGTTTTTGGGATAGTGAATTTGACATTTTAAAACCCAAGAAAAATGCCAAAGGAAATCGAATGTTTACCCCTGAAGATGTCAAAAACCTCCAATTAATTTTTCATTTGGTCAAAGAAAGAGGCTTTACCTTGGAAGGTGCCAAAACGCATTTGAAAGAAGGCCAAAAGAAAACTTTAGACAAATTTGACATCATCAATAAACTAGAAACCATTAAGGCACAATTATTGAGTATCAAAAACGAACTGTAAAAATCAATTTTAAAAACAACAAATAAACAATCAACCTTAAACTAAATTAAAAATGGACTTTAAAAAATTCTTACCTTGGATTATAGCAGCTGTAGTAGTATTTGGAATCTACGGTTGGGTAAAAGGAATCAACAACACCGCAGTAACTTACGAGCAAGATATCCACGAGGCTTGGGGTAATGTTCAAACTTCATATCAAAGAAGAAATGATTTGATTGGCAACTTAGTGAATACCGTAAAAGGCGCTGCTGATTTTGAAAAAAGCACGTTGACTGCTGTCATTTCGGCAAGAGCCAAAGCTACTTCTGTAACTGTTGACCCAACGAACATTAGCCCAGAACAATTAGCCGCTTTCAACTCAGCACAAAGTGGCGTAAGCAGCTCTTTATCTCGATTATTAGTTTCAGTGGAAAAATACCCTGACTTGAAAGCCAATGAAAACTTCTTGAAACTACAAGACGAATTAGCAAGCACTGAAAACCAAATCTTAACGGCTAGAACGCGTTTTAATGAGGCGGTAAAACCATACAATACCCATATCAAAACGTTTCCAAATTCAATCTTTGCAGGAATGTTTGGTTTTAAAGAAAAACCGTATTTTGAGGCCTCTACTGGAGCTGATAAACCTGTAGAAGTAAAATTCTAATTCAATCCTGTTCCTCTTATGCAACCAGACACTATTTTTTTAACCCATGAAGACGAAAACGAAATTGTGGAAGCCATTCGCTTGGCCGAAAAAAACACTTCTGGCGAAATACGAGTACATATTGAACGAACGACTTCCAAAGTTCCTTTTGACAGGGCTTTGGAAGTTTTTTATGAATTAAAAATGAATGAAACGCAATTGCAAAACGGCGTTTTGATTTATTTAGCTGTTACCGACAAACAGTTTGTTATCTGTGGAGACAAAGGAATCAATGAGGTAGTGGCTACCGATTTTTGGGATAGTACCAAAGAAATTATGGCAGCTCAATTCAAACAAGGTAACTTCAAACAAGGATTAATTGATGGGATTACCAAAGCCGGCGAACAGCTAAAAACCTATTTCCCTTGGCAAATTGACGATACTAACGAATTATCAAACGAAATCTCAAAAGGATAATGAAAGCGACACAACCTACTCCTACTTTCTTGAAATTACTCGTTTGTTTTTTTATTACACAAATTGGTTTTGCCCAGTTTATCATTCCAGAAAAACCTGAGTTTCAAACTTCGGTGTATGATTATGCCCAAGTACTTAACGCCAATGAAAAAGCGCAGTTAGAAGAAAAATTAGTTCGCTATTCGGATTCTACCTCAACTCAAATTGTTGTCATTACCATTGAAAGCCTGAAAGGCGAAGATGTGAGCCAATTAGCAACCAACTGGGCACAAACTTGGGGAATTGGACAAGCCAAAGAAGACAATGGGGTGATTATTTTATTGGCCAAAGCCGAAAAGAAAATAGCTATCAATCCGGGTTATGGCTTGGAAGATCGATTAACCGCAGGAACTGGTGGAGGAATCATTAGAAATATAATCATTCCCGAATTCAAAGCAGGAAGTTATTATAACGGATTAGATAAAGGAACAACTGCAATCATTGATGTTTTCAAAGGAAAATACAAAGGAACCCGAAAGCATAATAAAGGAGAAGATTTTCCGCTACTCCCTTTTATAGTTATCATAGTTATTGTCTTGATTTTATTCTCAAGAAATAAAAGAGGAGGCAGTAACTCAGGAGGTTCTGGTGGTTTTGGCGGAGGCCCAAGCCTATTAGACATTCTTGTTTTAAGCAGCCTTGGCAGAAGTGGTGGCGGTGGTTTTGGAAGTTCGTCAGGTGGTGGATTTGGTGGCGGAGGCTTCGGAGGAGGTTTTGGCGGAGGCGGATTCTCTGGAGGAGGTTCCAGCGGAAGTTGGTAATTTATTTTGATTTCTAATCAATTGAATTATATTTGTATCAATAACTGTAGCAGATGCTTTCACATAAAACTAAATACGCACTTAAAGCCTTATTGTTTCTTGCCCAACAAGAACCAGGTTACATTGCGCGTACTATAGAAATTGCAGATACAGCTGCTATACCCAAAAAGTTTCTAGAGCAAATTTTATTAGATTTAAAAAGAGGTCATTTTGTAGGTAGCAAGCAAGGAAAATTTGGCGGCTATTACCTCATTAAATCATCTGATGAAATCACATTAGCTGATATTCATCGCTTATTTGATGGAGCCATTGCACTACTTCCGTGTGCTTCTTTGAATTTTTACGAACCTTGTTCTGATTGCAAAAGTGAGTCAGAATGCGCCTTACGACACGGTTTAATTGCTATTCGCGAAGAAACTTTAAAAGCCATGCAAGGCATTACTATCGCCTCTTTAGTAAAAAAATAGAAAAATATTTTTTAAACTCTACTATTTTTATAGAATTAATTATATATTTGCACTCGTAAATAAAAAATGATAAATCATGAAAACGAATTCAATTCAGTTTAGTACAGCCAAACCTCTACAACAATTTAGTCAAGTAAAAAACACTTTTCATTATATGTACATGCGCATGTGCTAGTTAAAAAAAATAAATTTAAAACTCGACTATTTACATATAATTAAATACAATAAAAATGACTCTATTACACAAAACAATTACAAGTTTACTATTACTAATCACAACTACTTTATTTGCCCAAACAGATGTAGAAGGAGTTGTTAAGGATAAAAACAACCAGCCTTTAGAATTAGCGAATGTACTTCTTAAAGGCACAAAATACCATGCATTAACGGATGCTAATGGAAAGTTTACAATTGATACACGAGAAAAATTACCTTTCACATTAATTGTACAATTTGTAGGTCACCAAACAGCAGAATTACGATTTACAAGCTTGCCTACTAATCCCATTGAAATCGTTTTAAAAAGCGAAAATCAACTGAATGATGTTGTCATCACCTCTAGACGTAGAATTGAAAAAGCACAAAATGTACCTATTCCAATCTCAGTTGTCGGAGGAAGACAAGCAGAACAAGCGGGTGCTTTTAATGTAAACCGTTTAAAAGAATTAGTACCTTCAGTACAATTGTATTCATCTAATCCAAGAAACACGACCATCAACATTAGAGGACTAGGTTCTACCTTTGGTTTGACCAATGATGGAATTGATCCTGGAGTAGGCTTTTATGTAGACGGAGTGTATTATGCGCGTCCTGCTGCAACCACTCTTGATTTTGTAGATGTGGATCAAATTGAAGTTTTACGCGGACCTCAAGGAACTCTTTTTGGCAAAAACACTACTGCAGGAGCTTTTAACGTAACGAGTAGAAAAGCTAGCTTCACATCGGGCGCTAATTTTGAATTAAGTTATGGGAATTACGGTTTCATTCAAGCAAAAGCCTCCATTACGGGAGCTTTAAGCAAAAAAATTGCAGCTCGATTATCGTTTTCTGGAACACAACGCGACGGATTGATTGAGAATATAGTTACAGGCAAAAAAGTTAACGATTTAAACAACCAAGGAGTGCGTGGACAGTTGTTGTATACACCTACCGAAAATACGGATATTACCTTAGCAGTTGATTATTCTAAACAAAGACCTGATGGCTATGCTCAAGTTATTGCGGGTGTGGTTCAAACTAATAGAGCAGCTTACAGACAATTCAACAACATCATCAATTCATTAGGATATAGTTTGCCTAGCACTAATCCATTTGATAGAAAAATTGATCACGATACTCCGTGGCGTTCAGGACAAGATTTAGGTGGCGCTTCATTGAACATTAATAGTAAAATTGGAAATGGAAAACTTACAGCCACCTCAGCTTGGCGTTTTTGGAATTGGGATCCATCTAACGACAGGGATTTTACTGGACTCTCTGTTTTACGACTATCTCAAGCTACTTCAAAACACCAACAATGGTCACAAGAAATTCGTTATGCTGGGACATTTTTACCAAAAGTAACAGGAGTTGTAGGGATATTTGGGATTGGACAAGATTTAAAAACCGATCCATATCATATTGAAGAGTCAGGCTCCGCACAATGGCGTTTTTCACAAGACTCAACTGATCCGCTATGGCAAACTCCCGGATTATTTGACGGCTATGGTATAAAAACTAAATCTACTTTAAACACGTTTAGTGGAGCAGTTTTTGGACAAACCGACTGGGCAATTACCGATAAATTACACGTATTAACTGGCTTACGTTACAACTATGACAAGAAAAAAATAGATTATAATAGAACCACTTACGGAGGTCTTCAAACAACAAATACTGCATTGTTAGCCTTAAAGAAAAAAGTATATTCTGATCAAGCCTTTAAAGTGGATGTAGAAGACACTAACTTTTCCGGAAATGTAACTCTAGCCTATAAAGTTTCAGAAAAAATCAACACTTTTGCCACTTTTGCTAATAGTTATAAACCAGTAGGAATTAATCTTGGAGGAATTCCATCAGATGCCAATGGTCCAATTATAGCTTTGGCTAAAATTAAACCTGAAAAAGTAAATCATTATGAAATCGGTATCAAATCAACCCCATTTAATAGTACTACAATTAATCTAACCATTTTTAATACCGATATTGATAACTACCAAACCTTAGTTCAAAGTGAAGATCCTACTTTAAATCGTGGCTATCTTGCGAATGCTGAAAAAGTAAGAGTACGAGGTTTTGAAGCCGATTCAAGAATAACAATTAACCAATATCTATCCTTTAACGCAGCAATAACGTATAATGAGGGTAAATACATTAGCTTTAAAAACGCTCCTCTACCATTAGAAGAGACCGGATTAAAAGTAAATGGTGTCTCTATTTATTCTAAAGATGTATCTGGCGGAACCTTACCTGGAATTTCAAAATGGGCAGGGACCTTAGGAGGAGATCTATCTAAAGAAGGACAGTTTTTTGGTAACAAAGGAAGGTTTTTTATTGCTATTGATTCCTATTCAAGATCAAGCTTTTCATCAAGTGCAACTCCTTCAAAATACTTAAATATCCAAGGATACAGTATTTTTAATGGACGTGTTGGATTTAGAGCTTCGGAAGGCTTATCGGTCTATCTTTGGGGACGTAACTTATTAGACAAAAATTACTTTGAGCAATTGTTACCAGCCTCTGGAAATGCAGGACACTATGCTGGAGTTTTAGGAGATCAAAGGACCTATGGAATTACTTTGAGATACAATCTTTAATATCCTCCTATTTAAAAAAACACCACATCCAACTCATTGAATGGGGTGTTTTTTTTCATTATGGACTATATTTGTAAACTATCATATTCAAATTTACTGCAATGAAAAAATCACCATTATTAATTTTATTACTATTTACAATACTATTTTCATCGAATGCAACAGCCCAAAATGAAAAAGAAACTTTTCCTAAAATTACGGGGTTTATTGCTATTCTTCACCCTTTGGTGACTTTTTCAGCTAACGAAACAACCACAAATTTTAACGATTATTATGCTGTTGGAATGCCAATAGGTTTAAATCTTTGGAAAAATGAAAAAATAGGCTTCTCATTTGAAATTGTCCCTACAATAAAAAGTGATAACCAAATAAGTAAAGTTAGTAACATTCTAATCCATCCAGGTTTATTAGTTCGATTGAAAAAAGGATATACTTTTGCTGGTAGATTGGCTTTTGAAACATCAGGACGCTATGGGTTTACTCCCGTAATAGCTAAAGTAATAAAAAAACATACCGACCACAATTATTATGTTTCCATGCCTTTTCCTGTTCGATTTGGCAACAATCATGATGCCTCTATTAGTGTTGGAATACAATTTGGAATTGCATTTTAAAATTTCCAAAAACTTTACTATTTTGATTTAAAATACTAACTCCATTACAACAACAAAAAGTCCCGATTTCTCGGGACTTTTTTATTATTTCTCTCTAATATAAATATCGATTGGCACTCCAGAGAAGTCCCATTTTTCTCTTATTTTGTTTTCTAAATACCTTTTATAAGGTTCTTTTACATATTGCGGCAAGTTAGCAAAGAATACAAACTGTGGCGTTTGTGTTGGCAATTGCATACAATATTTAATTTTTACATACTTCCCTTTAGTAGCTGGTGGCGGATACGCTTCAATTACTTTCAACATGAATTCATTGAATTTAGATGTTGGAATACGTTGTTGTCTATTATCAAACACTCTAACCGTAGCCTCCAATGCTTTCAACAAACGTTGTTTTGTCAAAGCCGACACGAAAAGAATAGGCACATCAGTAAAAGGCATTAATTCTTTTTTAATTTTTTCTTCGTAATCGCGGGTGGACATGGTATCTTTTTCGACCAAATCCCATTTGTTTACCAAAATCACCAGTCCTTTACGGTTTTTCTCAGCCAACCAAAAAATACTTTGGTCTTGCCCTTCAAATCCACGGGTAGCATCAATAACTAATATACAAACATCGGCATGTTCAATCGCTCGTACAGAACGCATTACCGAATAAAATTCTAAATCTTCTTTTACTTTTGCTTTACGACGAATCCCTGCTGTATCTACCAAGTTGAATTCAAAACCAAAACGGTCAAATTTAGTATCAATCGCATCTCGTGTAGTTCCAGCAATATCAGTCACCATGAAGCGATCTTGCCCAATTAGCGCATTAATAAAACTCGATTTACCTGCATTGGGTCTTCCTACCACAGCAAAACGAGGCAATTCTTTATCTTCTTCTTTTGGTTCTGGTTTTTCAGGAAAAGCATCAATTAAAGCATCTAACAAATCTCCCGTTCCACTTCCTGAAATACTCGCAAAAGTGAAATAATCGCCTAAACCAAGATTATAAAACTCTACCGCATCCTTCTCACGCATGGCATTGTCCACCTTATTTACGGCTAACAAAACCGGTTTGGTAACTTTGCGTAATAACTTGGCTACCGTTTCGTCCATAGGCGTAATCCCTTCTTCCACATCAACCACAAAGATGATTACATCAGCCTCATCGATTGCTAATTCTACTTGTTTACGAATCTCACCCTCGAATACATCATCCGATCCACGCACATATCCTCCTGTATCGATAACAGAAAATTCTTTTCCGTTCCACTCACTTTTTCCGTAGTTTCTATCTCGGGTTACCCCTGAAACTGAATCTACAATAGCTTCTCTTCGTTGAATTAAACGATTAAAAAGAGTCGATTTTCCTACATTAGGTCTTCCTACTATGGCTACTATGTTGTTCATAATCTAATTTGAAATATTTTGCAAAGGTACACTATTATTTTTAAGCTACTCGCGTGTGCGTGAAGGATAGTAGTAGAAATCCTTTTTAAGTTGACTGAGGTTCTCGAAGGCAACTTAAAAAGATTGAAACGGATAGCCTGACCCTTGTGGTCACGCCCAAAAATTATTGATTGTACCCAAAACGTTTTAACATATTGGCATTGCTTCGCCAATTTTTATTGACTTTTACGTACAATTCAATATGAATTTGTTTGCCAAAAAACTGCTCTAAATCGGCGCGAGAATCCATTCCTACTTTTTTCAAAGCAGCACCTTTGTGACCAATGATAATTCCTTTTTGCGTATCGCGTTCCACCATAATCAATGAACGAATACGGATGATATTGTCGTCTTCTAGAAATTCTTCGGTAATGACTTCTACTGCATACGGAATTTCTTTGCTGTAATTCAACAAGATTTTTTCGCGAATGGTTTCGTTAACAAAGAAACGTTCTGGTTTATCCGTCAATTGGTCTTTTGGGTAATAGGCTGGCGACTCTGGAAGTAATTCGATAATGCGTCCAAAAACTTCAGGCACATTAAAATTTTGCAATGCTGAGATTGGGAAAATTTCTGCATTAGGTACTTTAGCTGTCCAGAAAGCCACTTGTTCTTCCAATTGTTCTTGATTCGAATTATCGATTTTGTTCAACAATAACAAGACCGGAATTTTGGCGTGGATGATTTTATTAAAAAAGGCATCGTCTTTTAATTCTTGTTCACCTATTTCGACCATATAAATCAAAACATCCGCATCTTCGAAGGCTGACTTCACAAAGTTCATCATCGATTCCTGCATTTCATATGCGGGTTTGATGATTCCAGGTGTGTCTGACAAAACCAATTGAAAATCTTCTCCGTTTACAATACCCAAAATTCTATGACGCGTGGTTTGCGCTTTAGACGTAATGATAGACAACCTTTCGCCAACGAAAGCATTCATTAAAGTTGATTTTCCTACGTTTGGATTTCCAATGATGTTTACAAAACCTGCTTTGTGTGCCATTTACTGCGTTTTAATTTTTGGCAAAGGTAGTTATATCAAGCCAATAGAAGAAATAAAAGATTTTTTAATTTTTTTGTTGCAATAGTCGAATTTCGTTGTATATTTGCACCCGAAACATCGCGGGATAGAGCAGTAGGCAGCTCGTCGGGCTCATAACCCGAAGGTCACAGGTTCGAGTCCTGTTCCCGCTACTAAAATACACCCTAAACCCTTAAAAATAAAGAGTTCAGGGTTTTTTATTGTCGAATAATTCCCGACTTTTCATTAAAGTATTCTAAATTGTACTTGTTTAACCTTATTAAACGATATCTAATATTTAATCATTTGGAAACTCCAAACTTCATTTGACTCTAATAATCTCCAAATTTATTTTTAAAAATAAACATAGGGGGGACACCATAAATCTACCATTGACAATCTACTTGCGGGTGAAGGTCAGTAATGACAGTAACACTAAAAATAAAATTTATCTTTTTTACTATATATTATATATGCTATACTAGAAGTTTAAATTACTAATTGGTCATTCATCAAAATATAGCCTTAATCTATATGGAGCCGGACATTCTAATTAATAATTTGTTTAAGTTATTTTTTTATAGTAATTCTGCCAATTCAATATTAAATCATTTTCATTTTGATGGATCCGGAAAATTTATTTTTCATTAATAACAAAGGCAAAAGGATTGATAGTAATTCTCCATACAAAGTAATCCTTAAAGAAATTCACTGGTTGGGCATTAACACATCCAATATTACAATTAATGATTTGTTAGATGAGTTGGATTTAAAATTAGCTATCAAGCACAATCTGATAGTTCAAGACAAAAAATATTTTGAACAGCTTAAAGAATATAGTGAATTTCACAATCAAATTAGGGTTTTGTACAAACATATACTTGCTGATGCTTTTAATCTATATTCTTATGATCAAAACAAAATGCCAGTAGAAATCAAGCGGATATTCAATAGTAAATATATCTAGTCTTCTAAATCAAGATCAAAAAAAGCACTAAGTGGAATGTTTAGTGCTATAGAAATATCATAAAAAGTAACTACTGATGTTGCAATTAGTCCTCTTTCTATTCTGCTGATTTGTGAAATTTCAACTCCAATCTCATTAGCTAACTGTTCCTGTGTAAAATTTGCCCGAAGTCTTAGTGACTTTAGGTTCATGCCTAGCTTGATTAAAAATTGTTTGTCTTTAGATTTTTTCACAATTCAAAATTGCTCATAAACCATTTATTTTAAATAGGCAAATTTGCCTATGTGTCAGATTTTATTTATTATTGTATTAATAAATTTTTAAAAATGAAACAATTACAAAAATGCCTATTTGTTATTATGATAATTTGCTCATCGACTGCAATTTCTCAAACATATGAAATCAGAAGAACTGATAACCAGCGTAGAGGCATAAATTATGGCAATACTGTTCCAACTACAGATTTAGCTGGTTATATTGGTGGTGTTCAGTCACAAATGCAAGCTAGGTATAATTACAATTATCAAAAAGTTTCAGACAAATTAGATGACATTGGATATGTAATGAGAAGACTGACTAAACAAGGTTATGATTTAACTGATGAAAGAAGGACGTTCTTAAACAACTATCAAATAAGCTTGTCTAAAATTAATAGAATTAATTTCTCTGATAACGCTTCTGTAACAAATGTTATGTCTTATTTAAGATCAGTGGAAGAGGAACTAAATTCTTGGTAAAAATTAATATTATGTTAGAAAAAACAATTCAAGTAAAAAAACGACATGTTAAATATTTTGTCTTGTCTTTTTTGTTAGGCTTTGTGATTTTATTTGGTTTAGAACATTTTGGAAGTTTTACATTTGATTATGATTACGATGTAGAAGAACCAATTGGAGTAAAACCTTCTCTCACAGTAAGTGTTCCATACAGTACAAAATTAAGAGAAATTACATTTAACACTTTCTTTGAAAATCAAGTTAAAACTGGCGGTAACGGATTTACTATTGCTGATATGGTTTGGTCAGAAGGTGAATTTAAAGACTATACTGTTAAAAGTTACTATTATACCAAAGCACTAACTGAAGATTATATTTATGGAGTATATATCTCTTTAACACTTTTTTTAATGTCAATCTTCTTTTCAACTTTCAAATTCAAATTTGTATAACATGAGAAAAGGGTTAATTTTTATAGGCTGTATAGTTTTTTACTCTTGTTTTAAAGAACCTAAAAAGGCTCA
>JACCDS011698928.1_pt1 | contig 11671 bp, 8 predicted proteins | sample 7446441 | NCBI WGS metagenome assembly JACCDS01 (sample SAMN15323445, study PRJNA562643) | freshwater metagenome | isolation source: river surface water | place: USA:Blue River Watershed | collected 2017-08-17 | reverse complement strand
TGACCCGCGCCTGATGATCAAGATCGCCCCGGCCGTGGCCCAGGCGGTCATGGACAGCGGTGTGGCACAGAACCCGATCACCGACATGGAGGCCTACCGCGAGCGCCTTCAGGCCTTCGTCTACGCCTCGGGTACGACCATGAAGCCCATCTTCATGGCGGCCAAGAAGGCCGCCAAGAAACGTGTGGCCTATGCCGAGGGTGAGGAGGAGCGCATCCTGCGCGCGGCGCAGATCGTGGTCGACGAAGGACTGGCGCGCCCGACCCTGATCGGCCGCCCGGCCATCATCGCCCAGCGCATCGAGAAGTTCGGCCTGCGCCTGAAGGAAGGCCAGGACTACGACGTGGTCAACGTCGAGCAGGACCACCGCTACCGCGACTTCTGGCAGAGCTACCACCGCATGACCGAGCGCAAGGGCGTGACGGTGGCGATTGCCAAGATCGAGATGCGACGGCGCCTGACGCTGATCGGCTCCATGCTGCTGCACAAGGGCGATGTCGACGGCCTGATCTGCGGCACCTGGGGCACCAATGCCCTGCACCTGCAGTACATCGACCAGGTCATCGGCAAGCGTGCCGGCGTCAACACCTACGCCTGCATGAACGGCCTGCTGCTGCCGGACCGCCAGCTCTTCATCGTCGACACCCATGTCAACTACGACCCCAGCGCCGAGCAGCTGGCCGAGATCACCATCATGGCCGCCGAGGAGATGATGCGCTTCGGCCTGCGGCCCAAGGCGGCCCTGCTCTCGCACTCCAACTTCGGCAGCAGCAACCAGCCCAGCGCGGTCAAGATGCGCCAGACGCTGGAACTGCTGCGCGTGCAGGCACCCTGGCTGGAGGTGGACGGCGAGATGCACGGCGACGTGGCCCTGGACGCCGCGGCGCGCGAGGCCCTGATGCCCAGCGGCACCCTGAGCGGCTCGGCCAACCTGCTGGTCATGCCCAATATCGATGCCGCCAACATCGCCTACAACCTGCTCAAGACGGCGGCCGGCGGCAACATCGCCATCGGCCCGGTGCTGCTGGGTGCCGCCCAGCCGGTGCACATCCTGACCGCGAGCACCACGGTGCGCCGCATCGTCAACATGACGGCGCTGACGGTGGCCGACGCCAACGCGTCGCGCTGAGCCCGGTGCGGTAGCGCTTACTCACTCACTTACCTTTCGTAACCCCAGGGCCTGCTCACCAAATGAGCAGGCCCTTGCTTTTTCAGACCAGATCGGCGACACTCTCGGGCTTGCATCTTCCGGGTTAACCCGGATACGAATAACAGGTTCGACTCATGGCACGCAGCTCAGGCATCAAGTTGGTACTCACTGGCTTTTTGCTGGCGCTAGCTTTTGTGTCCACCGGGGTCGGGGCTCGAGGCCCGGCGCCGGCGGACCCGTCCATGACGGTGTCGGTGGCGGAATTGCCACGCCAGGGTGCGGAAACCTATCGCCTGATCCTGCAAGGCGGGCCGTTTCCGTACGAGAAGGATGGCACGGTGTTTGGCAACCGCGAGCGTCAGCTCCCGGCCCACAAACGCGGCTACTACCGCGAGTACACCGTGGCCACGCCGGGCGCACGCAACCGCGGCACACGCCGGATCGTGTGCGGCGGCCCGCCCCAGACGCCCGATGCCTGTTATTACACGGCCGATCACTACGCGAGTTTTCGCCGGATCGTGCCCTGAGCCAGTCAGTGTTTTAGCCAAGAAAGTGACGCGGGGATGGATACACCACTTCGTACCGTTAGAACCAATATCGTGCAGTCGATCCGCGCCTTCCGGGTGTCGGATCTGCAGGAGGCCGCCCAGGGCCTGGGCCACCACTTCCTGTACGCCAACCTGGCGGCGGCCCAGTCCAAGCAGGACGTGCTGGACCTGATCGCCCAGCAGTTCATGCTGCCGGCCAATGTGGGCAAGAACTTCGATGCCCTCTACGACTGCATGACCGATCCGCTGCACAAGTCCGGTCCGCAGCCCGGCTTCATCGCCGTGCTGGAGCACATCCCGGCCAACGCCAAGTTCGACAAGGAGGCGCGCGAGCAGCTGCTCGACATCTTCCGCGACGCGGCGGACTACTGGAGCGACCGCAAGGTCCCGTTCCGGTGCTTCTATTCTTTTCTGTAGCCCGTTCTGCACAAACCAGCCAAGCAGAACGGGCGAACGAGGCTAAAGCGGAAGGTGTCGCCCCCGAGGCCGCACCGGCCGGCGTCGAGATGGTGGAAGAAGGTGGCGAGAAGATGCCGACCGACAAGCTGCTTGACGTCTCGCCGCTGGCGCTGCGCATGAGCAGCCCGTTTAATGCTGGCTATTGGCTCGCTGCCGCGTAGCCAATAGCCAGCCGAAGCACCCCCTGAGTCGCTTCGCGCCTTCCCCCTCTGAAGAGGGGGACGCACCCAGCGGCCTGGCCAAGCCAGTTCCGCGGGTGCCCTGAATCAAGCCACTGCTGTCCCGGCAGTGGCTTTTTTCATGCGGGCAGGGTTTGGGCCAGGGCCACGTATTCGGCCACGGGCACTTCCTCGGCCCGGCGTTGCAGGTCGAAATTGCCGGACTGGCCTTTTTCTTCCAGCCAGCGGCCCAGGGTGTGGCGCAGCAGCTTGCGCCGCTGGCTGAAGGCGACCTGCACGAGCTCTTCCAGCCGCCGCACATCCAGCCGCGGCGGCTCGGCGTAGGGCACCATGCGCACCACGGCGCTGTCCACGCGCGGTGGCGGGTCGAAGCTCTCGGGGGGCACGAAGAGCACGTTCTCCATGGCGTAGCGCCACTGCAGCATCACGCTCAGGCGCCCGTAGTCGGCCGTGGCCGGCGCGGCCACCATGCGGTCGATCACTTCCTTCTGCAGCATGAAGTGCTGGTCTTCAACCGCCGCCACATGCGCCAGCAGATGGAACAGGATGGGCGTGGAGATGTTGTAGGGCAGGTTGCCGACCACCCTGAGCCTGGCCACACCGTGGGCTTGCGCCAGCGCCGTGAAGTCCACCTTGAGCACATCGGACTCGATGACTTCGAGCTGCGGGTGCGCGCGCAGGCGCGCCGCCAGGTCGCGGTCGAGTTCGATCACCATCAGCCGGCCCAGGCGCTCCACCAGCGGCTGCGTCAGCGCTGCCAGCCCCGGCCCGATCTCGACCATGGCCTGGCCCGGGCGCGGATCGATGGCGCGCACGATGCCGTCGATGATGGCCTCGTCGGCCAGGAAGTGCTGGCCGAAGCGCTTGCGCGGGATGTGCTTCACTGCTGAGGCGCCTCGCGCAGTTCGACGTAGGCGCGCGCGCGCACGTCGCGCGCCCAGCTCTCGAACACCTCGCCGTATTTCTTCTCGCGCAGCATGTTGCGCACCAGCTCGCGCTGTTCGCGCACGCTGAGGGTGGCGTCGCGGCGCTCCAGCAGCTGGATCAGGTGCACGCCAAAGCGCGAGATCAGCGGCTCGCTGATCTGGCCCGGGGCCAGGCGGTCCATGACGCGCTCGAACTCGGGCACGAACATGCCGGGGTTGGCCCAGCCCAGGTCGCCGCCCTGGGCGGCGCTGCCGTCCTGCGAGCTCTGGCGCGCCAGCGTGGCGAAATCGGTCTCGCCGGCCAGGATGCGGCGGCGGAAGTCCTTGAGCTTGTCGCGCGCCTGGGCTTCGGTCAACTGGGTGCTGGGCACCAGCAGGATGTGGCGGGCCCGGCTCTGCGTCACGGTGGCGGGCGGCAGCCCGGGCAGGCGGCGCTCCAGCAGCTGGATGACGTGAAAGCCGGCACCGGAACGCACCGGCCCGGCGATCTGATCCGGGGCCAGCGCGCGGGTGGCGTCCAGGAACAGCGGCGGGTAGCGGTCGGCGCTGCGCAGGCCGAGCTGGCCGCCCTGGGCGCGGTCCGCGGCATCGGAAAATTCGCGCGCCAGGGCGGCGAAATCCTCGCCGGCGCGGGCGCGCTGCAGCGCGCGCCCGGCTTTGGCCTGCAGTTCGGCCACCTGGGCCTCGCTCGCCCCTTCCGGCACGGCCACCAGGATCTGCGCCATGTTGACCAGCTGGCTGGCCGGCTCGCCGCTGCGCTCCTGCTGCTCGGCCAGGTACTGGTCGATGTCGGCATCGCTGACGCGCACGCGCGGTTCCACCTCGCGTTCGCGCAGCCGGGTCAGCAGCAACTGGTCGCGCAGCTGCTCGCGCAGCCTCTTCGGATCCAGGCCTTCGCGCTCGAGCTGGCGCCGCAGCTGCTCGACGCTGAGCTGGTTCTGGCTGGCGATGTTCTGCTCGGCCTGGTCGATGGAGGGCTCGTCGACCTTGAGCCCGAATTCGCGCGCCAGCTGCAGCTGGGCGCGCTCGTTGATGAGCTGGTTGAGCACCTGGCGCGCCAGCTCGCGCGGATCGGGCTGGGGCCGGCGCTGCGCCGCCAGCTGCTGGCGGAGGCGCTCGACCTCGGCGCTGACCTGCAGATTGGTGATGGGCTCGGAGTTGACCACGGCGACGATGAAATCCGCCGCCCGCACCCCGGGCACGAGCGGGGCGGCGGCGGGCGCGCTGGCGGCCGCCGTGGCGGGCCGCAGGCCCTGGGCCGACAAAGAGGCACAGGCCAGCAGGCCGGCCAGGAGCAGGGCCGAGCGGGCGAGCGGCAGGGGATGACTATTCATGGATCAATCGTAATTGCTGAAACGGCTGGGCGGGCTGACCTGCTCGCGCAGGTACTGGTAGCGCGGGATGTTGCGCTGCAGGCTTTGCAGCGGGTCGATGCCCAGGCGGGAGAAGCCGACAAACTCGATCTGGAACATGATGCGCTCGGTCCGGCTGACCACGCCGGTCTGCAGGCGCTCGAGCACGATACGGCCGAGCCAGCAGCCGGCGTCATATTCGAAACCGACGACCGAGTCCACCAGCTTGCTGTCCTGCAGGCTGTAGTTCAGGCGCCCGACACTGTACCAGCGGCCCGCGCCCTGGCCGCGTCCGGCGCCCAGGTCCTGGCCGTAATCGCCCCAGAGGTCGTTGATCGGCCACTGCCAGCCGAAATCCACCTGTTCGCTGAGGTCGCGCTGGAAGCGGTAGGCCAGGTTGAGCACCCGGTAGGGGCTGGGGTTGTAGCGGGCGGCGACGGTGGAACGGATCGACTTCTGCGTCGTCGGGTTGTACTGCACGGTCGTGTCCAGGTACCAGCGCGGCTCGATCGTCACGCCGGCGCCGAGCAGGATGTCGCTCAGGCCGGCCGGCGAGGGTGTGCCGCCCGGCATGGTGACCAGCTGGTCGGTGAAGCGGTAGCGCTGGGCCAGCCCGAGGCGCAGCAGCTCGGTGCCGCTGGCGGGGTCGAGCAGGCGGGTGCTCACGCCGGCGGTGAGCAGGTTGTTGTCGGAAATGCGGTCGTTGCCGACGAAGGCGTTGTCCGCGTAGATGCTGGCGAAGTTGAAGTCCATCAGGCCCGAGTCGTAGTTGGGCAGGTGATTCTGCTCGACCCGGGGCGTGTAGACGTAGTACAGGCGCGGCTCCAGCGTCTGGCGGAAGCTGTGGCCGAAATAGCCGGCGTCACGCTCGAACACCAGGCCGTTGTCCAGGCTGAAGGTCGGCACCGTGCGCGTGGCCTGCCACTGGCCGGTGGAGGCCAGCGCGGCGTCGAAGTTGTAGCTGGCGCTGTGGAGCTGCAGCTTGGGCACGATGAAGCCGGCCGCCCCCACCAGGGGATAGCTGAGCTGGCCGCGCAGATAGCTGCGCTGGGCATTGGGCTGGCCGGTGAGCAGGCGGTTGGACTGGAAATCGGTGTAATCCGCTTCCAGCCCGAGCTCGAAGCCGCGGGCATCGGGCTGCAGGTAGCGGCCGGTGAGCTGCGGCAGGCGGTCGTAGGGCGGCGTGATCGGCGCCAGCGGATCCTGCAGGGTCTGCCACCGCAGCGCCCGCAGGGTCGCGCCGTAGTAGCCGCGGCCCCAGTTGAGGGATGCGTCGTTGGCCAGCAGGCGCTGGGTCAGCGAGGTGGTGGCGCGCGGAAAATCGCGCCAGTAGTCGTCGTCGCTGACGCGGTTGAGGTTGAGGTTCAGGCCCAGGCTGCCGCCGGTGTAGGTGCCGTTGTCGAGCAGCCCCATGTGCTGATAGGACACGCCCCAGCGGTTGCGCTCGCGCAGCAGGTCGCCCGGCATGTAGTCGGCACGCAGGCGCCCGTTGTAGCTCGACTCCAGGTAGCGGAACTCGCCGCCGAGGTTGACGCCGCGCTTGCTCATCAGCGTCGGGTAGAGGGTAGCGTCGCGGTTGGGGGCGATGTTCCAGTAGTAGGGCACCGTCACCTCGGTGCCGCTGATGCTGTCGACGCCGAAGGTCGGCGCCAGCAGGCCCGACTTGCGCTTGTCGGTCAGCGGGAACGAGACCGCGGACACCCCCACCAGATTGACGCCCTGGAAGTTCAGGGTCGCATCCTCGGCGTCGGCCGTCTCCTCCTCGGTATCGAAGCGCAGCGTCGCGGCGCGCAGCATCCAGTCGGGCATCCAGTCGGGGCCGGGCTCGCGCTGGCAGGTGGTGAAGGTGGCATTGCGCACCACGGCGCGCTTGTCGTCCAGGAAGTCGATGCGCTCGGCTTCGCCGTGGGCGTCATTGGCCAGCAGGCGGTAGGTCGGCTGGTCGAAAAAGCCCTCGAAGGCGTCGACGCGCAGATCCAGCGCCGGCCCGGCATAGACATTGCCGCCCTGGTTGATGCGCACGTTGCCGCGCGCCTGGGCCAGGTCGCGCGCCTGGTCGTAGTCGATGCGGTCGGCGCGCACCACGGTGTCGGCGCGGCGCAGCTCGACCTCGCCCGCCACCTCCAGTTCCAGGTCCGGCCGCACCGCGAGCTGCTGGCCCGAGAGATAGACCGGCGCGCCCTCGCGCTGCGCCTGCGGGATGCGCTCTTGCAGGCGCGGGCTGAGGCGCAGTTCCAGCGGCGGCCAGGCCGCCGACTGGGCCAGCGCCGCGCCGCCCGGCCACAGCACACAGGCCAGCAGCGCCAGCGGTTGGAGAACGAGGCGGGACGGAGGCGACAAAACGAAAGGTCCGGACGGGCAGGGAGGCGGGTTTGTAGAATGGATTATCCATGGTGCGACTCGCGTCGCCTCATGCGGTCCTTGTGACCGCCTATCAGCGGGTTCTGCTCTCAAATGAGACTGAACTCAGCCCCTACCGGGGTTATTTTGTTGCAGCCAAGTGGCTCAATTTGGCTGCCGCAGTTCGAGCCCTTAGGGTCCGAACAATGGTGAATAGTCCCCTTCAGGGGGACTATTCGTTGCCAGAAAGAGACACAATTCCCTTTGGGGAAGGGTTTGTTACATCCTGTTTCAACTCAGTTGCGACAGGCGCTGAACATGAGAGCGTACACCGCTCTCTGTGTCTTGTTCTCCACCAGAACCACCTTGGGAACGGGGTGTCCTCGACCGCACATGCGCTTGGAGCAATCCGAGGGTGTGAAGCTGTGGTTAAACGATCCGTGCTTCCGCACACAAGACAGGCGCAAGCCTGTTCCAACTCCATAAGCAAGACTTGGAGGGATCGCCGAGGAAATGGGTACGGGAAACATCTGTGAACTCTCGCTTGAACCGTCGTCAACATTGAGCAGCTTACGCTTGCCTCCCTCTTCGGAGGGGAGCTGCGGCCAAAAGGCACCGGGCTTAGCGCTGCCGGTCGTGATTCGACAGCGCGTTCCCCACAAGGGCCCGCGGCGGATAGAGAGTCCCTAACCCCTACGGTCCGGTAGCCACCGGACTGGGCACAGAGGGAAACGAGGTAAGCCCCACTCACTCCGACACCGCAAGGTGTCGGTAGCCCGCGAGCAATCAAGGGTAGACGTGAAGGGGGTAGAGGAAGAGGCAAAAAGCGAACGCCTGTCTGTAACGGACAGGATAGGGCTCATAACCTGCGGCGAAAGCCGGCAGACTTGCCTCAGGTGCGACAGCGTAACGCCGTTGCGACTTATCAAACGACCCAGAGGGTATCCGACCCTCTGGGTCGGTGCCTTCTTCAATGGGTCCAACCTCACTGGAGACTGGTATGGAAAACATCCGCAAGGATGCTGCGTCCCCAGGCGAATTAAATGAATGGCATTCCATCGATTGGAAGGTTGTCATGCAATTCGTCGGGAAGGCGCAGATGCGCATAGCGCAGGCAGAACTGGAAAAGGATTTTCGGCGGGTCAAACGACTCCAACGAAGCCTGATCCGGTCCTGGCAAGCCAAGGCATTGGCTGTCAGGAAAGTAACCGAGAACCAAGGGAAGCGGACGAGTGGCATCGACCGCGAACTTTGGGACACACCTGAAAAGAAGTGGACTGCGGTTAGTCGATTGAACCATGCGGGGTATCGGTCACGCCCTCTGCGGCGGGTCTATATCCCCAAAGCCAACGGGAAGGAGCGCCCTCTGGGCATCCCAACCATGTTGGACCGAGCGATGCAGGCCCTATACCTGCTCGCGCTGGAACCTGTCGCGGAATGTGCGGCCGATCCGAACTCCTATGGGTTCCGGAAAGGCAGATCCACACACGACGCGCGGCAACAGCTATTCGTCTCCTTATCACGCGAGGTTTCGGCCTCCTGGGTTCTGGACGCGGATATCGCGGGGTTCTTTGACCACATCAATCATGACTGGTTACTCGCTAACGTCCATATGGACAAGCGGGTGTTGCACAAGTGGTTGAAGTCCGGAGTAGTCGACAAGGGTCAGCTCCACCGCACGGAAGAAGGAACGCCACAGGGCGGAATCATCTCTCCGACACTGGCGAACATCACGCTGGATGGACTCGAACGAGGCCTCATGAAATTCCTACGAATGGAATTGGGGCCGAAATCAGCCGCCAGCGCAAAGGTAAATCTGGTGCGATATGCCGATGACTTCGTGGTGACCGGTAGCTCCAAAGAGCTGCTGGAAACCGTCGTCCGACCGTGGATCGAGAAGTTCCTGCGCGAGCGGGGATTGACTCTATCCGACGAGAAGACGCGCATCGTGCATATTGACGCGGGTTTTGATTTTCTTGGATGGAACTTCCGGAAATATTCCGGCAAGCTACTCATCAAGCCGAACCGCAAAAACGTGAAAGCGTTCTACGGCAAGGTCAAGGAAATCATCGCGGGTTCACTGTCCGTTCCGAAGGACGTGCTTATAACGCGCCTGAATTCAGTCCTTCGAGGCTGGGCTCAGTACCACCAAGGGGTCGTGGCCAAAGCGATCTTCAGCAAGCTCGACGCTCTAATTTACTGGAGGTTGATGCGCTGGGGTTCGCGCCGACATCCTCGCAAAACCAGAAAGTGGATCTATCTTCACTACTGGCCGCTTTCCGGCTCACGCCGGGCGTTCACTGCGAGGGTCACGAACCGCTGGGACGAGGTGATACAGCTCCGGCTGTATCAACTGGCGGACACGAAAATTGTCCGTCACGTCAAAGTCAAAGGGGAATACAACCCCTTCGATCCCGCTTGGATGGTCTATGGCGAACGCCTGCAGGTGGAACGAATGTCGAAAGACATTTGGGACACCCAACGGCTGACGCTGTGGATCGATCAAGCAGGTAAATGCGCTCACTGTGAGCAATTGATCGACATGGCTGCTGAAGGATGGGATGACCACCATCTCATTCCCAGGCAGTTTGGCGGGAGCGATGCTCTCTCCAATCGGGTGCTGCTGCATCCGATATGTCACAGGCGTGTCCACGCCCTTGGCTTGAAGGTTCTCAAGCCGGTCCCCAGCACGGGGGACTTTAATCTGGCGAAGCGGTCGAAGGTTATGCAACCTGTTGACGCCGAATAGTCAGTGGTCGTGCGTGAGCCGTATGCGGGGAAACTCGCACGTACGGTTCTTAGGGGGGGATATCATCGCAAGATGGTGTCCCTACCCTCCAGCCACCCCCATTCCAGCCCTGCGGTGCCCTCGGGCAGCGCCGCCGCCACGCCCGCCATTTCCTGGTCCGACCCGCAGCGCGAGGCCGCCTTCGAACGCTGGCTCGACCACCTGGCCGGCCCGCAACAGCTGCAGCGCGCGAGCCTGCGCCCGGCCTCGGCCGATGCCAGCTTCCGCCGCTACTTCCGCATCGATGGCGCCGCCGGCAGCCGCATCATCATGGACGCGCCGCCGGACAAGGAGAACTGCCGGCCCTTTGTGCAGGTCGCCGGCCTGATGGCGCAGGCCGGCCTGCACGTGCCGCAGATCCTGGCCTGGGACGAGGCCCTGGGTTTCATGCTGCTGTCCGACCTCGGCGGCCAGACCATGATGCAGGCCATCGACAAGGATCACGCACAGGCCAACCTGCCGCTGTACCTGAAGGCGGTCGACGCGCTAGTGGCCTGGCAGCGGGCCTCGCAGCCCGCCGTGCTGCCGCCCTATGACGCGGCCCTGCTGCGCCGCGAACTGGAACTCTTCCCCGACTGGTACCTGGCGCGCCACCGCGGCGTGGCGGTCGAGGGCCAGCGGCGCCAGACGCTGGACCGGATGTTCGCCCTCATCATCGAGCGCAACCTGGCCTGGCCTGCCGTTTACGTGCACCGCGACTTCATGCCGCGGAATCTGATGATTCCGGGCGATGCGGGCGAGCCGCGCCTGGGTGTGCTGGACTTCCAGGACGCCGTCTACGGCCCCATCACCTACGACATTGCCAGCCTGATGCGCGACGCCTTCCTGAGCTGGGAGGAGGATTTCGTGCTCGACGTCACCATCCGCTACTGGCAACAGGCGCGCGCCGCCGGCCTGCCGGTGGGCGAGGACTTCGGCGAGTTCTACCGCGGCGTCGAGTGGATGGGCCTGCAGCGCCACCTCAAGGTGGCCGGCATCTTCGCCCGCCTGACGCTGCGCGACGGCAAGCCGCAGTACCTGGCCGATGCGCCGCGCTTCATCGCCTACATCCGCGCCACCTGCGCGCGCTACAACGAGCTCAAGCCGCTGCTGCGCCTGATCGACGAGGTCGAGGGCATCACCGAGGCCGGCGGCTACGCCTTCGGCAGGGTCTGAGGCGGGTATGCCGCGCTTTTACTGCCCCGCACCCCTGCAGGCAGGCGCCTGCCTGCCGCTGCCCGAGGGCGCGGCGCGCCACGTCCAGGTGCTGCGCCTGCAGCCGGGTCACCAGATCACCCTCTTCAACGGCGAGGGCGGTGAATGGCAGGCCAGCGTCACGCGCATGGGGCGCAGCGAGGTGGAGGTGCAGGTGCTCGGGCATCAGCCCGTCGAGCGCGAGGCGCCGCGTGTGGTGCACCTGGCCCTCGGCATGCCGGCCAACGAGCGCATGGACTGGCTGGTCGAGAAGGCCGCCGAGCTCGGCGCCGCCAGCCTGCAGCCGCTGCAGGCCGAGCGCAGCGTGCTGCGCCTGAGCGGCGAGCGCGCCGAGAAGAAGCGCGGCCACTGGCAGGGTATCGCCATCGCCGCCTGTGAACAATGCGGGCGCAACCGCGTGCCACCGGTGCATGCCGTGCAGGCGATGCCGGCCTGGCTGGCCAGCGAACTGCCAGCGCAGCGCCTGCTGCTCTCGCTGCAGCCCGACAGCGTGCCGCTGACCCGCCTGTTGCCGACCCTGGACGCCAGCCCCACGGTCTTCCTTTCCGGCCCCGAAGGCGGCCTCAGCGCCGCCGAAGAACAGGCGGCGCGCGCGGCGGGCTTCCGGCCCGTGAGCCTGGGCAGCCGCACCCTGCGCGCCGAAACCGCCCCCCTGGCCGCCCTGGCCGCCCTCACCCTCGCACCATGAACCGACCCCTGCTGCTGCTGGCCATCTGCCAGGGCCTCTTTCTCACC
>JACCDS011122896.1_pt1 | contig 11672 bp, 14 predicted proteins | sample 7446441 | NCBI WGS metagenome assembly JACCDS01 (sample SAMN15323445, study PRJNA562643) | freshwater metagenome | isolation source: river surface water | place: USA:Blue River Watershed | collected 2017-08-17 | reverse complement strand
ACTCGATACCTACTTTCAGATGCATGAGGTAGCGATTCCTCGGGTTTCACTGCGCAAGGGATATACGCCTAAACGCACAGGGTCGCAGCATCCTGATGGAGGACCCACCGGGATATTCCGCTGTGGTAATGATGGCTACATTACCCTGGCCTTGTTGCCTCACCAGTGGAAACAGTTTGTGGAGGCCTTGTCACTACCTGAACTTCTCACCGATGAGCGCTTCGCCACGGCAGCCCTTCGCAGAGATCACAACGATGTGTTAAAAGATATCTTTGAGTCGTGGTTGGCGAAGTTTCCCACTCGAGATGCAGCACTCGCGCATCTCGAGGCACATCGGATTCCTTGTGCGCCAGTCTTGACGCTAAACGATGCGATAGCGCACCCGCATTTGCGTGCGCGAGGAACTGTACGGCAGGTCACAGAGCCGACGATCGGTTCTTTTGATATCCCAGGGCTTCCAGTTAAGTTTTCGCGTTGGCAGCCTGCTGACCCGGCGGCATTGAAGGCATCCAGGCTTGGTGAAGATAACGTAGCGGTATTAATGGACGTCTTGGGGTTGAGTGAGACTGATGTGAGGGAATTAATTGAGCAGAGGATCTTAGTAGAAGAACCCAGACATTCTAAAAACTAAATTAAAGAGTTACGGAGATAAGAAATGCCGAAGCAGCAGGTAGAGATGTACTGGGATGTGGGGAGCACCAACACCTATTTCGCGTTGAAGCTCATCAAGCCCATTCTGGAACGAAATAACGCGGAGCTACAGCTAAGACCCTTCAATCTGGGTTATGTGTTTCGTACCTATAACTACGAGCTGATGAAAGAGCCCAAGGCAAAGCTTCGTAACCGTAAGCGAGATCTGATGCGGTGGGCTGAAAAGTACAACCTGCCTTTCTCTATGCCAAAGGAATTTCCCATCAAGTCTAGTCGTGTGCTTCGGGGTTCCTTGGTAATGCGTCGGCATGGCAAGGAGCTTGCGTTTGTCGAGATGGTCATGGACCGCTACTGGGAGCAGGGTGATGCCAGCATCGCCGAGTACGAAGGTCTACGACCCACCGTTGAGACACTTGGCGTCGACTTCTCGGAATTCGAGAAGTTAGCTGCCAGCGACGAGATTGGTGAAGAGCTTGCTGCTTCAACCAATACTGGGATTGAGCGGGGTGTATTTGGGGTCCCGATGATCATTGTTGGTGATGAGATCTTCTGGGGTAAAGACCGGATGGAGTTTGTTGAAGACGAGCTTCGCAAACGTGCAGGTTGAGCAAGGAACCTGACATCATCTGAGCGGGTAAGACATTCCGGTGATTTTCGCCGATCATCTTTATTGAAATGATTGCCTCCAAGCTAACCGTGTCGGTTAGAGACTCCTGGAGGCAATCATGCATTCATTACTTCAATCTCTTCGCCCCTCCTTAGCGCACGCAAGACGGCTGCTTCGTTATGCCGTTGTAGCGCCTCTTCGCTCTCGATCCTTACCCAGTGGACAAGGGATGACGGAATACATCGTCGTAGTTGCTGTCGTTGCCGTTGCAGCAATCGGGGTCTACAGCATGCTTGGTCAGACAATCCGAAACCAGACTGCCGGGATCGCACAAGAAATATCTGGTAACGACGCTGGGGCCGCTATCAACGCAGCGGGAAGCTCGGCCGCTTCGGCGCGAAGCCAGGCGAACACCCGAAAAGATTTAAAGAATTACAACCAAGACAATCACTAGTCATGCGCACGCCCCCAACAGGTGCGGTGATGGTCATTGGGCTTGCGTTCATGGCGACCGTTGCGATTCTGATGACGCTCGTGGCTCGGTCCGCCTTGCTCACCACGGATAAAGCGCGATCGATGTCACTTGCAGATGCCTCTGCAAAGTCGGTGGCCACCTGGTATGCACAGATTCTGAACTACGATGCTTATACGAATCGTGCGATCGCCGCAAACGAGATCATGATTGCCCAGTCCGTCACTATGGCCGCCTGGACCGATTACATAAAGACGATGGCCACAAATATTGGGTCGGTTGCGCATCTACTACCGGCGGTTCAGCCCATTGCGACTTGGATTCAAGAGGCCTCGGTTCTTGCCCATGAGTCAGCCTCAGCTGCTGCTCATTTAGAGGTGCCCTTACGCTCAAGTTATACCCGTGCATTGCAGGCAAGCCAGCAGGTGATGCATGCCTCCGCGACACCTTTTGCGGCGCAGGCGCTTGTTAATGAAGTGGTCTGGACGGGCGATCGACGCTTTTTTGCTCAAATCATACCGAGCAGCAACATTTCAGCCTTTTCTGGGTTCACTCGGCAGTACAGTGGTTCCGATAGGGAAGAGCTCGCTAGACTGGTCCGTGCATCGCAAGACAGTTTTTCCCATAGCCGTGGGTACGACCAGAGTCTGTATCTGATGCCAACGGTCACCTGTATCCCCAATAGCGTTGACCGCTCATTTTCAAAGCTGATCCGTCGGGGAATGACCTGGCTATCAGACGACCTTGATGAGTTTCACTCGACGGACACATTATCGATACACACCTGGCGCCGACGCGGTCGTTGGAATCCGATCTGCCGCACCCTTCGTGAATCGATCCCGATTGGCTGGGGTGCTGGTACCGCAGAGGCATCGCAGAGTGGCATGACAGAGGAATATTCTGGACAAGACCCCGTTCCGAGATTTTTGGCGACTAACCATCAAGCGGCTTCTTTAGCGCAGAGTCAGCGCGCGCGAGTTCCCGGGTATCTGGGACTTTCTTCGCATCGGGAGCTTTCAGATGTCTCGCAGCAGGCGCGCGCTGAAGCCTCAGTCAGGGTTCCTGTGCTGGTTAGGCTGCCCGCCAATAAGATGCCTGCGATCACTGCGCATCAGCGTGTTAAGGCGATTGAGTCTGAAGGCGTTTTGGGAAACGCGCTCTGGTCCTTGGCGGTGGGCGAGACGTTTTTTCATCGGCCCGCGGTGACGTTCGCGAATCCAGCGGATCGTGAGTTTGCGAATCTGTTTGCACCGTTCTGGTCCTCTCGGCTTGTGAGCCCAAACCCTGCCGATCGGGCTGTTGCGCTGGCGATGGCCGAGAAAGGTCTCTCGCGATGACGATTAACCGAGTGACCATACCCCGCGGGCAGGGTCTTATTGAGATGCTGATTCTCTTGATCGTTTTCGGGGCTTTGCTGAGTGCTATTGGTCTGATCGGAGTGGTTGGTCAGGCGGGGCTGACCACTACCCTTGCTGCAAGACTTGCAGCCTTTGAGTGTGATATCCGGCCTGACTATTGCCGGCAGGTTTGGAGCGCGCCCCAGCAGCGTGTCCGAAGTGAACTGATTACATCCGTTGGGTCGGCCAGACAAGCCGCTTCAGCTATCAGGCGCTCGTTAACTGTTAATAGACAGTTGATTGAACAGGAGTCTGATGTCCGCTTGGCCGTCGATCTTCCTCGTGTAGATGGCGCCGATCGAAATCTTTTGGACAAACTTGCGGATGCCTTTAGAAGCTTTACGCTTAAAGCGGGGCCGGCGCTCTTCTCCTTATCTAGCCCTGATCAACTGACAAGGTCAACTGTCACTGCAGAGCTTTGGGGCGGCAGGAGCAATGTCGCGGATGGTCGCTTGATGCCACATTTGCAGATGACGAGTCGATTAGCGCTCATCAGTGATAGCTGGTCTGCCTCTAGCGCACCCGAATTTCATCAGCGCGTTAGTCTCGGGCAGACGCCATCACGAGTCGCAGATACAGCGCTTTCAGCACTCTACATCCCCGCAAAGGACATTCTTATGCCGACGCTTGATGTTGTTGGCCTTGAGTCTGGAACGAGTGCCTTCCGGAACCGCTTTCATCGACCCGAGTTAGATCAGCCCTACGGATCAACTCGGATCCGTCATCCATAGGAGCAGATCGGTGGACACAATTCATGTAGCTGCAACGGCGTTATCTCTGGTGATCAACGGGCTATCCGTCTCTGCGCATTACGTTCAAGCAGCGAAAGATCCTTGTGAAATGGCGCGGTCGGTCGCAGATGAATGGCGGCGTCGCGGCAGCGCGGTGATTCAGTCCCAGACTGGACCCTGGTGCACCGCTGGTATGGTGAAAGACGGGGCCTGGGTAGCCGAGCAGTGGCGATCAATTACGCGGACTCAGCCGGCTAGCGGGACGTCGATGTCAAGCCACCTGCGATCTGAGGGATGGCGACTTCGTATTCCTCTTGAAGAGTTTACGCGTCGCCCTGAGCGAAATTTTGGCAATTGGAATCTTGAAGTAACTGATCGGTCCATAGGATCTCGAATTCAGTTTCGTCACTTGAGTTCATCAGAGCTGGCCAGCGCCGCACTGCAAGGTCGAACGCCTATGACGCTGACGTCCTTCGGCAATGGCGGTCTCTTAGTGAAAGGCGCTGATCCAGCTGGCCGAGGTTATGCGATCGCGATTGAGCGCGGAGTCTTCCAATGAGTTCTAGGCGAAGTTTCCTGCGGTCGTGCCGCCCAAAGGGGCAGGCATCAACAGAGTACGTCTTAGTCGCCTCTGCACTTGTTGGCATCTGGCTTTTTGTTGAGCGCTCGCCTTTTGGATTGTCTCAAGCTATGGCAGAGCTCTTTCGGCGATACGCCTTCTCCATTTCCCTTCCTTGGTGAGAGTGTCTATGAAGATTTCAATTGTGCAGTGGTTTGGCCAATTTCGTGTTGATCGTCTGAAGTTACACGTCTTAACTCGGTTACTTCAGCGTTACTGGGTCCTTGGCTTTGGGGTCTTCGCTGCGGGTCTGGCCTTCTGGTCTACGCAGTGGTATGCGGAAACGAAGGTTGCAGCAGAGCGCGCTCGGGTCATCCCAAAGGGGGGCTATGTCGAGGTATTGGTGGCCGCTCGCGATTTGAGCTCTGGTGATAGGGCTACCGCCGAGACGATTGCCGTGCGTCGAGTTCCCGCGGACTGGGTGTTGCCGAATAGTCTGCGTCCAGGTGACTTTGATGCGGTCAACCAGCAGCTGCTGTCGCAGGGGCTCCATGCGGGGCATCCTTTGACCACAGATCACATCCGTCAGCGGAAGGCGGGAGCATCTCCGTTAGATCTTGAACCTGGTTTTAGGGCGGTTTCTATTTCGGTCGACGAAGTTACGTCCGTTGGGGGTCTGATCCAGCCTGGGGATCGCATCGACCTCTGGGCAGCGGCGCTCCAAATTCCGCCCTCTCCGACAGGGATGGTTGCAATTACTGAGGCGAAGTCGCCCGAACGCAAAGCGCAAATGATTGCCGAGAATCTCCGCGTTTTGGCCACGGGGCAGCGTACTGATCGAACTCAAGCGGGCGATCAGCCGGGACCGAACGTCGCTTATTCCAGCCTCACGCTAGCCGTTCCGGCGTCTGTGGCTGCGCTTGTGCTTGGAGGTCAGTTTCAAGGGCGTCTCGGGATCGCTCTTCGTGCGAGCAGTGAAAGTAAGCCCGTTATCACAGGGCTTAAGGGGTCAAGCCCTCTCCAGCAGGGGCCTGTTGAAATTCTTGTCGGAGGCTTGGACGGAGGCGTGCAATGATTAAGACGAATGTGTTGACCACAATAATCCCTTTACGAATCCTTGGGTTTGGGTTGGTCATTTTCTTAGCGCTCATTCTCACGATCTCGGATTCGTACGGGAAATCCCTCGAGGAGATTTCCTTGACGGTAGGAGAGACGCATCTTCTCCCGCCGCAGACCCTAAAACGGGTTGCTGTTGGTAATGGAAAGATCATTGCTGCGCGTCGAATTGAACGCGATCAGGTCATGTTGATTGGGCAGCAGCAGGGCTCAACAACGCTTCATCTCTGGTTTCGCGATGGGACTCAGCAACGAATCAACGTGAAGGTCGAGCCCGGCGAAAACGAGTCACTCCTGCAGGATGTTCGGCGTTGGCTTGGTCCGAAGTCTTCTGTGGAAGTCAAGTCAATTGGGGGCCGTGTAGTGATAGAGGGGCGGGCCCGAACCGTTCAAGAAGCCCAAAAGATTCGAGAGCTTGCCCAACGATCCCCCAATATTGTGAACCTTGTTCAGCAGGCCGGCGTGGAACAAATGATTGCTATGGAAGTTCGCTTTCTTGAGGTCAAAAAAAGCGCTCTTGAAAACATTGGTCTGAACTGGCAAAAGAGCGCAGCCGGACCAATTTTTGGGATCGTTGGGGATTCCCACACGAATCGGTACTTCCGGCCGTCCGCGTCTGGAGGTCTCAGCGACAGTGGCGCCCCGATTTTTTCGGGGAATTTACCCGGAACAGATGGGGCGGGTGCGCCAATTAATCGAGTGACGCCATTTGCGATGTACTTCGGTCTTCAGTCGACCTTGGCTTCAGTTTTAAACCTGATGGAGCAAAAAGGGGATGCGATCGTCCTTGCTGAACCGATCTTGTCATGTCGAAGCGGCGGATCAGCGAAGTTCTTAGCAGGGGGTGAAGTACCGCTACCTACGACAAGTTCTGTTGGGACAACTTCTGTTCAGTTTAAGCCCTATGGGATCAAGTTTGAGATCAATCCGACTCTCACGGAGTCCGGCAGCATCGCTGCAAGGGTAATGACTGAACTTTCGACCGTAGATCCGGCGATTAAGGTTGGCGATCTTCCCGCATTCTTGTCTCGACAGACTGAGACAGAGGTCAATCTGAAGGAGGGAGAGACCCTTGTTATCTCTGGGCTGATCTCAGAGGACCGCAGCAAAACTGTTGAAAAGCTGGCGGGCCTTGCTGATATTCCGGTGCTTGGAAGACTTTTTCAGTCCAAAGACTTTCGTGAGAGACGTAGCGAAATGATTGTCTTTGTAACCCCTCGCTTTATCTCTCCTGATGGGGCACTAAACCAGGAGCTCACGTCGCGATCGCGACAGCGAGAGTCGGAAGTTCGGAACGCAATAGACGGGGATACACAATGATAGATCAAAGCAACCGAGTTCCAGATGATCACTCGCTACCTTTCTTAAGGTTAAGTCTGGGTCAGTCTGGTCAGACTCCGACCGATCGGATCATCCAGAAGTTTCCCGCGGTGATTGGGCGTGATACCACGCTTTCGATTCCTCTGTCGGGTCTCTGGGTCGGGCGCCGCCACGCTGAGATACGTCCAGGTCTTGGCGGGTTCGTCATAGTCGATTACGGGACACTTGCGGGAACCCTTGTCAATCAACATCGCGTATCGGAGTACGGCCCACTAAAAACAGGGGACGTTATCGAGGTGGGTTCATGGCAGCTGACGGTCAAAGAGATCTCCGGTGAGTTAGACAACGCCCCGGGTGCTGAGGATCCACGGATTGATCAAGCAGTGACTCGATTGAGAAAGCTTATCGATCTTCGCAAGAAAGATTGGCAAGGAATTTCTGATGAGGCACTTCGAATTGAGTGCGCCCAGCTGCTCCAGCCAATTGTTGCTGAACTATTTGTGGATGAGTCTCCTGATACACGTGAGGCTGTCGAAGCGCGAATCGTCGCTGACGCGGTCGGTCTTGGCCCTTTAGAGAAGCTCTTTGAAGACACCAAGATCTCTGAAATTATGGTCAACCGATACGACCAGATCTTTATCGAGCGTGATGGTGTGTGCGAGCAGACAACGCTTCGGTTTTCCGGGGAGGACGGTGTTCGTGCCGTGATTGATCGGATCGTCTCGCCCCTTGGTCGAAGAATCGATGACGCGAGTCCTATGGTCGATGCCCGATTGCCGGATGGGTCTCGGGTTAACGCTGTTATTCCGCCGCTCTCTGTCAAAGGCGCCTGTATGACGATTCGCCGGTTTTCTCGAACGTTACTTGGACCCGAGGCGCTCGTAGCGGGAGGCTCGGCAAGCGCGGAGATGATGGCCTTTCTGAGGATTGCTGTGGAGCACCGATCAAGCATTGTTGTCTCCGGCGGAACGGGGTCGGGTAAGACGACTCTTTTGAATCTCTTATCTCAATGGATTCCTGCTTCTGAGCGAATTATCACAATTGAGGATGCCGCGGAGCTTCGTCTGAGCCATACGAATCTCGTCTCTATGGAGGTTCGCCAATCGAATGCGGAAGGGCAGGGGCAGGTCACTATTCGGGATCTGCTACGTAACTCTTTAAGGATGCGACCTGACAGGATTATTGTTGGAGAATGTCGTGGGGGTGAGGCGCTGGACATGCTTCAGGCCATGAATACTGGGCATGAGGGCTCTCTGACTACAGTTCATGCCAACTCACCTAGAGATGCGCTCTCTCGATTAGAGGTAATGGTATTAATGGCGGGGTTTGATCTGCCACTGATCGCCATTCGAGAGCAGATCGCTTCGGCGGTCGATATCGTGATCCAGCAGCAACGGTGTGCGGATGGCCGTCGTCGTATCGTGAGCATCTCTGAGGTCTCTGGGGTTGAATCAGGCGTCATTCAGACTCAAGAGATTTTTCGATGGCGTCCTGATCAGCAGCGGCATCAGGCCACAGGAATGATTCCATTGTGTCTGGAGCGACTTAACGAAAATGGTATCCCACACGATGCCCGCGCGTTACTTGGATTGAGCGAGGAATTCCTGTGAGCCTACTGATCGCTGTCTTCTCATGGGCGATGCTTATCACGCTGTTGGCGCCTCGACTTCTGCGCTGGACAGCTGGGGCGTTGATCAGCTTAGAAGAGCGATTTCTCAAGCAGCTCGAAGAGTTCCACGTTTTTTTACAAGGACGAGCGGTCCGTGTGCTGGCAATCGGATTGGCCGTCATCCTTGTGGGAATTGCTGCCATCGTTTTTGATCGAATCCTACTCGCCCCCGTTCTTTTGATAGGGGTGAGCCTTCTTGTGTTGGTCCTGGTTCGGGTTCGATTTAAAAAGCGGTTGAAGGAAATTCGCTATCAGCTTCCTGATGTGATTGAGCTGATTGCCACCTCCCTCAGGGCGGGGTCTTCGATTCGTGCCGCAATGTTACAAGTCGCTCGTCAGTCGCCAAGACCGATCTCTCAAGAGCTGGCCATTCTTGAACGGATGCAGCGTATTGGCGTTCCCCTTGATGCAGCATTTGACCAATGGTCGAAACGGCTTGGAATTGAGGAGGTTGGGCTTTTGGCTTTCACGATTAGTGTCTCCTCTGCTTCTGGCGGAAATCTCTCGGAGTCATTAGATCGTCTTGCGACAGCATTCCGCCAACGGCTAATGCTAGAAGAAAAGGTGGATGCGCTAACTGCTCAGGGTCGCCTGCAGTCCTGGGTCATGATTGCCTTGCCCATCGTCCTGGGGATCGTTTTGTCATTTCTGGATTTCGATTCGATGGCGCCATTATGGCGCTCAGATACCGGGCTACTCGTTCTCGGCCTCGTGGCGGGCCTTGAGCTGCTCGGGTTCGCCTGGATTCGCCGTCTCATTCGGATGGAGGATTAGGTGAGCGTACAACTCTTCCTCCTGCTTGGACAGATGCTGGTGAGTGTCTGTGCTTTTTGGTTCGTCGTTCTTGCGACTAAGAAACTAAAGAAGATTTACGCCTTAAAACGACCCGACCAGTCGAGTGCGAGCGCTCAGCGTTGGCCGAAAGAGTTCCGACCTTTGGAGTCAGTCTGGTCAGTTATCGCTCCGTTTACGGGGCGATTTATTCGTCCATCTTCTGTCGTTCGCCAAGAGCTTCGTGCCATTGCGATAGATGGTCGATTTGATGACCGAGAGTTTTCAAAGTTCCAGTTTGCAGCAATGAGTCTTGCTGTTTTAACGGCAAGTCTTATTGCCTTGGTGATCTTAGCAAGCACGGCCAAGAGTGATTTCACTTTATTGTTGTCGTTCGTTGGAGTTGCTGCGCTCATCGGGTTTTACCTTCCTAGGGTCAGACTTCACGATCGTTACCGTGAGAGCCGCCGTCGGATGACTCGAGTATTTCCGAGTTTTCTTGATGTTCTTGTCTTGACTCTTGAGAGCGGCCTCAACTTTCAATCTGCGCTACAGCTTGCCGCTCAGCGGCTTCCCAGCTCGGAAGCGGGGCTCAGTCTTCGAGTCCAGCTTGACGAGATTCTTCGAGATATTCGATCCGGTGAACATCGTTTAGCCGCGCTTCAGAAGTTTGCAGATCGGCTGGCACTTCCCCAGGTCACCCAGTTCGTGGCGTCGGTAACAGCTGCCGAGCGCCAAGGTGTGAGTGTGTCAACTTTGCTGAGGCGGCAGGCCGAGCAGCTCAGAACGAGTCGCGCCCTTTCGGCTGAGCGTCATGCCATGAAAATGCCAGTGAAGCTTCTTGCACCACTAGCGATCTGCATTTTCCCCTGCACTTTCTTGATCTTGGCATTTCCGCTCTCGGTCCGTCTTATGGGCTCGGGATTGTTCTGATGTTTCTGTTTCGAAAGCATTGTCTTGTGCTCACTCCATCGGGGGCAAGGCGGGATCATTTTGTCTGTGCGATCGCACTCTCATTCTTTGAGCGCTTGATTGGTTTTTGTCTCCCCGTTCCCGTTGAGGCTATCTTCTTTCCCAGGTGTCGTCGGTTACACGGTTTTGGGCTTAAACAGCCCTTACAAGTAATTTTTCTTGATGCTGACGGCGTTGTCTTGAGTGTCGTTCATCCATTCAAGCCATGGGATCGTATCTCCCATCGTGAGGCCTGTCATGCCGTAGAGGTTGTTTTTCCAGTGTCTGTCAGGATTGGAGACCGTATTGTTTTTGAGCGGATTCGTGCGCTTTAGACGAAGAGCCTCAGGCTTCTCGGTATTAGAGTCGCTTTTAGCGCTTCCCATTCTTTTGTTCGTTACGTTTGTCATTATTCAAATTGGGATGCTCTGGCATGCACGGTTTGCGTTATCACACGCAGCCCTTGTCGCTGCTCGGCATGCAAGCATTCATCACGGTGCGGACCATGCGATTCGAGATGGGTTGGTTCAGGGGCTTATGCCTTTTGTTTCCAAGGCGGATTCTCTGTCCGATATGCCCGCTGCGCTTTTTCGTTCAGGCGCTGAGCTAACCCATGGGCTCGCATTGGGCTTGATTTCTTGGGAGGTGCTTTCCCCAAGTCGAAGGAGCTTTGCGGATTGGGGTCTGCCAGCAGATTCTTTTTTGAGGCGTGGTGCAGCGATTGGAGAAATTGAGATCCCAGCGACCCAGCTTGGTTCAGCGATCCTCCACATGAGGCCATCGTCGGGAGTGTCAGGTCATGCCGATGGTTATCCAATCGGGAGCCACTCAGGGCAGACGCTCATCGATGCAAATGTATTAAAGCTTCGGCTTCGCGTTGGGGTTCCACTCAATATGCCGCTTGCAGGAAGGGTGTTGGCGAAGGCGCTTGGAGTTTTCTCAGGCTGCGACCTGCTAAGCCCTGGGTCAATCGAACAAAGAACGCCGATTGGCACGCTTAATTTTGGTCCGAGTGCAAAAGGGATGGCACTCTCCCCTAAGATGGAGTGCCGTGCGCTGAGTGCAACTGATACGCAAGGGAACTGGCGGCCGCGATGGCCAATCTCTGTGACGATGAGTGTTCTGATGCAGTCAAACGCCCGGCGATCGTTGATGGCGCTGACGGACTAGCCAACAAAAAACCCGCGGAGATTGCGCTCGGCGGGTTTTTTGTCTGAGCCTTGATCGGTTACTTAATCTTGGTCTCTTTGTACATGACGTGCTTACGAGCCTTGGGATCAAACTTTTTGATCTCCATTTTCTCGGGCATGGTCTTCTTGTTCTTGGTGGTCGTGTAGAAGTGGCCAGTGCCTGCACTGGACTCCAACTTGATCTTTTCGCGGCCGCTTTTTGCCATGATGATTCCTCGTGTTCTTAATCAGTTGCTGT
>JACCDS010002716.1_pt1 | contig 11672 bp, 8 predicted proteins | sample 7446441 | NCBI WGS metagenome assembly JACCDS01 (sample SAMN15323445, study PRJNA562643) | freshwater metagenome | isolation source: river surface water | place: USA:Blue River Watershed | collected 2017-08-17 | reverse complement strand
CGCATCAAAATGTTCCACGTAAAAGACGCCGAATTCAATCCAACAGGAAAGCAAGGCGTTTATGGTGGCTACCAATCTTGGATCAACCGCGCCGGCCGTTTCCGCTCTTTAGGTGACGGACAAGTCGATTTCAAAAGCATCTTCTCTAAATTAACCCAATACGGATATGACGGATGGGCTGTTTTAGAATGGGAATGCTGCATCAAAGATCCCGTTCAGGGAGCTACAGAGGGTGCGCCGTTCATCGCGAGCCATATCATCAAAGCCACAGAAAAGGTATTTGATGATTTCGCTGGAACTGGAGCTGATGAAGAGTTCAATAAGAAGATTTTAGGATTATAATCAGTACAATTCACCCATAATTTAAACCCAATAAACCCGTAACCCAGTATGAAAAAAATTATTTTAATTTTAGTTGCAGCATCATCATTTGTTGCCTGCACAACTCAAAGCTCGGAAACGGGAAAACAACCTATTGGATTCGATATGGCCGGAGGCACTGGTAGAACAGCCCTTTATGGAGGAGACACTAGCCATGTTGTCATATTTGAAAAATACATTAATGCACTCAATGATCGTGACACTGCCACTCTTCGTAGTTTAGAAGCAAGTGATAGTTTGAAAATCTATACTCCTGCTGGCGATGTATTTACTTCCGGTGATAAGTATATTAGTTTTATGGCTAACTACTTTAAAAACAAGAACCCAAAGTGGTCCTTAAACTTTTCTATGGCTAGTACTTTAACTGACAAAAATGGTAAAGTAAGCGATTGGGTAACTTCTTCAGGAATAGTTACGCATACTGTTGATGGAATTGAAACCAAAGTGAATAGGTACTTTGATGCCAACATTGTGAATGGTAAAATCCAAAAAATGTACGTAACCGAAAGAGTATTAACAGAGGGAGAATAGTCTCTCTGCAATTAACTAGTTTTACAAACAAAATGGCCTCTGTAAATAGAGGCCATTTTGTTTAGATCAATACAATTAGCGCTTTATCACTGCGCACCATCTGCATTCGCCTTTTGAACAGCATATGTTCCAATTACTTTACCATGCTTTCCACCCACCGTACAATCCACCCGGAAATGGATCAATCCATAAACACGGGATTCGGAGGCTTCCTGGGCATATTTATTAAAAACATTCGATTTTTCAGGAAAAAACGCAGCTAATACTGTAGAAGCTGCAAACGAGAAAGTCGAATGTCCAGAAGTATAACCAGGGAAATTAGGTAATCCTACAGACGTCTTTAAGCCAAACTGCTGAGGACGAGGACCATAATAGAAATATTTTGTCTCCCAACAAGCAACACCCGCATCCATTAAGGCAGTTCCTACGTAGGCTAGCATGCGCGCCATGCGAACCTCTGAATATTTCGCATCCACACCTGCCTGACAGGCATAACGATGCCAATGGCCTGGTGGTGTATAGGAACCAGGGCCATCTGCCCAAAAATTAGCAATAGCCGCTTGCTGGCGAGTTTGGCTTTTATTAATCGCTTGTAGTTCAGCTAAATCAGCCGAAAATTCCGGCGATCCAGGCAAATAAGGCATTCCGGGACGAATGGACTCTAAAGTGGCTCGATCAAAATTCCAGGTTTTCACCGCACCATAATTAGGTAACATAGGGGGACGAGGAGGTAATTCTTGACTTTCCCAAAGTTTTGTTACCCCTATCGATTTAGCATGTGCAATTAAATCAGGAACAATTGCCTGATTGTTTGAAGCGCTCATTCCGTCTGTTTTGGCTCTTGCCATTACCTTCGTTGCAACAGCCGCACCTAAATTTGCGCCAGCAATCACATCTGAATTTACATTCGTTTTCGCCCAAATAGGTACATTCTTAGCTTCCGCTAATTTAGCCGCTAAAAAAGGACCTTCCCCAGGGAACATCGCTAATAAAACTACATAACTTGCTTGTGCCACCACTGCATCTTCAGATGGATAGGATGGTAAAGTCGAGGTTGGCAATAAAGGCTTAATCGTCGCATCTAACACATAAGGCGCCGGACGATTGTACTGGTATTTAAACTTCCAAGCACTAACAAGTGCATCATATTGGGCCACAGATAAATAAGCTAAAGCTCTAGCGGTATAAGGCGGATTAGCAAAAGGAAATTTAGGATCTGCCAAAGGATCTGCTGGATTAGGTACCGGATAAATACCAGCTGCATTTGCAGCAGGAGGCAAATTATAGCGCGCGGCTAATTCCCTTGCAATTTCATTCCAACGTAACACAGCACCAGCTCCCCAGTACTGAACCGCCGCCTTCTGAGACGCTGTAATTTCCAGTGCTTTCACTGAATCCACTTCTTTCTTATAGGCTACATCTGAATTTAATGCTGGCACAGCTACTTCCGTAGGACTAGTTAAAACAAAAGTTTTCCAATTTCCAGCCGTCTCATCTATTTTCGCTGGAGCATATGGCTCAATAACTGATTCCAAGACAGATTTATCGCATGACCACATCGTGATTAAGACGAATAAACTAAGTATATATTTCATTCTAATTTATTTTAAATTGATACAATACCCCTACTGAAATAGAGGTGCTTTGACCTACATTTTGGCCATCAAAAACGTAGGCAACACGCGCATTGACTCCAATCTTTTTAGGCTGGTATTTACCATAAATACCCACCGTAGTCATCGTCATATCATTTGTTAAAAATGGCATGTCATTGCGACGGATATCATCCCCCTTGATACATGAAAAATGTTCTGCAAATAATTCGAGTTGGTTATCCTTTTTCAAATAGCCAAACCGAAAAGCCGCATCAAAGGCATCTGGCACAGATACCTGATTGGTTTGATACAATTTAGAACCTGCTAAATAGGCATCGCGATCCGCTTTCACCTTACTTCGTGCCTGATAGGCAATGGACGTATTCACATATAAATGTGTAGGTAAAGCATAAGAGATCATTCCACGCACCTGAGCTGTTTTTGTTCCTAGGCCAATCGACATAGGCATAAAATCTGGTACATAATTCGTGACAGGAGAGCTTAGGCCCACCACCGCATGTGCAGTTATGCCTTTAAATGCCTTGCTTTTTACTTTGACAAAAACCGAGGCATCTTGAAAACCTTGCTGACCCATCAAGTTGCCTTGACTAGCGTTAGTCTTTACATAGGGAACCATCGCGATTACATTGATATCACGCGTAATACCGTAAGCTAACATCGCCGTTGCGGATTCCGTGCTTAGACGACCTAAATTCGGATTATCCCGCTTTAGGTTATTTTCCCAGTAATTTGTCCAGGAGCTGTGGCCATAAACTAAGGCGCCGCAGGCTAATTTTTTGTTCATATAGATCGCGTCATGAGGCATTTGAGCCTTTAATTCGACAAAACCTAGTAAACAAAATAAAAGAGTAATACACTTTTTCATTTGCTTAATTTTTTAAAATACATGATATCCTAGGACAGATTAGTCCCAGGCTATGAAGGAATTAAAAATTAAGCTTGCCGTGGCGGCGAGAAAAAAGCAGACGAAAAGTCTTTTGTAGGTAAAATAGGATGATTGATTGCCTCCGAAGGGGAAGGCCAATCCAAAATATACAACACCCAACCAGACGACTGAGCACAATATTCTTTTACTAAAATATTAATTAGCTTAGTTTTAAAAGGATTTGAATCCGTTTCTTCATTCAAATTTTTATTCATCTGTTCGGCTAAATTAAGGAATATTTCCCTCGCATTTTGATCAGATGAACCAGCATTGGGCTCATAAACTTGGTTATATTCATCTCCTGCTCTAACAGTTCTTTCGATTTCTACTGGAGCTACCCAATCAGGTTGATAAGGTAAATTGATGGATATATTAACAACCACAGCCTCATCTGTTGCTGGATCAATTACCACGTGGTTGCCATCGGATAAATACTGCAATGCAAATCCACCTGCTTGAAAAAGCAGTATGGTGTATAGCATTATGGCAAGTATTTTCTTCATTCTAGGGCAAAAATAGGCTATTTTTCAATAACTGTGCCTAATTCTTGTGAAATATTTTTTTGAATTTCTTTCAAACGTAGAAACTCTAGCAAGACTCCATCCATCTCTAGAGAATCGGCTTGTAAGGAATCCAATTTAGAAAGTACCTCCTGTAAATGCTGATCATTATATACTTTACGTAGACGTAACACATTTTTATAGGCCAAATCCTCCAGCATCTCTTCATCCGTATTCACCCGAATTTCGTGCTTATCCTTCCATTCAGAGGACACTGAATGCTTATCAGACGAGATATTGATGGAAAATGACTGAATCTCCTCATCTGCATGATGTAAAAAGAAATCGGGCTTAGGTGCACGCTGAGCTGCAAATTCTTGCTTACATAGATCCAGAATTCGAATAAAAAGCGGCGTCTGAAAAACAGTACCCTCTAATTCATCGATTAAATAATGAACCACTGTTAAGCCTGGCGCCTTTTCTGGATTAATCTCCAAATGCCCGTAATTAATCATCAAACGAACACATTCTAATTCTTGGTAATAGGCTAAATTTTGAACTTCAACCGTCTGATCCCCTTGAACAGGTTCGATGAGATCTCTTACCTCCGCATATTGCTGTGCAGAAATTTGTTGAGGCTCATTGGAAGCCCCTTTTATTTTCTTTAACTGAATCTTATTTAATTCCGCTAACAAGACATCTTCATCCATCCGCATCATAGAAGCGGTCTTTTGAATGAATAAGCTACGCTGAATCGCATCTGGGATTTTGGAAATGGACTGCACCATTTCTTTAATCATCTCCGCTTTCTTAAAGGGATCGTCTCCTGCTTCTTCTTTGAAAAGATTCGCTTGAAATGAGATGACATCTTTCGCCTCTTTCTTAATGTACTCCACAAAGGCCTCTGAACCGATTTTCCGAACGAAAGAATCCGGATCATTTCCTTCCGGGAAAACGACTAAATTCACCTGTAAGCCTTCTTCAAGAATTAAATCCATTCCACGCAAAGCGGCTTTGATACCTGCGGAATCACCGTCATAAAGTACAGTAACATGCTGTGTGAATCGACCGATTAACTTAATTTGCTCGATGGTCAATGAGGTACCTGAGGACGCAACCACATTCTTGATGCCTGCCTGATGTAAGGAAATAACATCTGTATAGCCTTCTACCAGATAACAAACATCTTTTGAACGAATTTCATTCTTCGCCTGTGCGATGCCATATAAAGTGGCGGACTTGTGGTAAACTTCCGTCTCTGGTGAATTCAGATACTTTGCCTGATTCTTCGCATCATTGCGCAGAATACGCGCACCAAAAGCGATGATCTTGCCCGACACATTGTGGATCGGAAATATCACCCGGTTACGGAATCGGTCATAGACCTTCCCATCGTCATTTTTTTGCGTGACTAGTCCCGCCTTTTCAATGATTTCTTGAGAAAAGCCTTGTTTAAGTGCTGATTTTAAAAAGGCATCCCAAGCTTCCGGGCTGTAACCTAAATCGAAAGATTGTAGGGTTGCATCAGAAAAACCACGCTCCTTGAAATAAGGAAGCGCGATAGACTTGCCTTCGTCGGTATCGTATAATTGCTTTTTAAAGAATTCCTTCGCGTATTCGAGGATGATGAGTAGACTCTCACGTTCGTTTTGACGAACTAACTGGTCATCAGTCATTTCTTCCTCTTGGATGTCGATGCCGTATTTTTTGGCCAAATGACGTAAAGCCTCGCCATATCCCAGACCCTCCATATCCATGACAAAACGCACAGAATCTCCGGCCTTACCACATCCAAAACATTTGTAAATTCCTTTCGCAGGGGAAATAGAAAAAGAAGGTGTTTTCTCTCCGTGAAAAGGACAGCAAGCCCAATAGTTCGCGCCTTTCTTTTTGATAGTTACATAATCCCCGATCACGTCTGCCACCGCAGCCGTTTGCTTTATTCGCTCGACGGTTTCGGGATCAATGCGCATATTACAATAACAAGCCGGCTAGAGTTGCTGATAAATACGAGGCCAAAGTACCAGCGATCAAGGCTTTAAAGCCTAATTTCGCGAGATCTGAACGGCGTGAAGGAGCTAATTCACCAATACCACCGATTTGGATAGCTACAGAAGAGAAATTAGCAAATCCGCAAAGTGCAAAGCTGGTAATTGCAATCGTCTTAGGGTCTAATGTATCCTTCAAATGCACCATATCTAAATAAGCCACGAACTCATTTACCACCATCTTCTTTCCCATCAATGCACCAGCGACTTCCACGTCTTGTGCCGGAACACCCATCGCAAAGGCAAATACCGAGAATACCTTGCCTAAAATCGTATTCATGGATAATTCAGGGTAATTCACCAAGGCACCGATGTGTCCTAATCCTAAATCAACCAGAGCAATCAACGCAATAAAACCGATTAACATCGCAATCACATTCAAACCCACTTTCAATCCTTCACTTGCTCCTGCTGCAATCGCATCCACTAAATTCGCATGCGTTTTCGATAATTCTAATTTCACTTCCCCCTCCGTCTCCGACTTCTCCGTTTCAGGGAACATGATTTTAGAGATAACCAACGCGCCGGGTGCAGCCATTAAACTAGCAGCAAGTAAATAGGCTGCTGGAACTCCTAAGGAAATATAAACAGCCATAACTCCACCTGCGATGCAGGCGAAAGATCCCGTCATCGAAGCCATCAGCTCCGAATTCGTCATGTTCTTTAAATAGGGCTTGATCATGATTTGGGCCTCTACTTGACCTACAAACGTAGAAGCCACGTTCGAAAGTGCCTCTGCCCCACTCACGCCCATCAGCCAGTGTACCCCCTTACCCATGAAGGAAACGACACGCTGAAGAACACCTAGGTGGTAGAACATATTCACTAAAACCGCCACAAAAATGATGGTAGGAACTACCTTGAAGAAGAAAATATAGTCATTTCCCGGACCAAAAGCCTTGATCATCAAATCTCGGTTCACTAAAGATCCGAACACGAATTGTGCTCCCTTATCAGCTTGACCTAACAGCGTATTGATGGAATCCCCTAGCCATTGAAACAGGTTTTGGCCTACTTCCGTCTTCAATATGAAGACCGCTAATAATACTTGTAATAAAAGACCCACACCTACCGTCCGGTAATTGATCGCTTTTCGGTTATTCGACATCAAAAATGATACGCCCAAAATCAATACGATACCGAGCAATCCTGTAAATCTTTCCATGTGTTATTTGTTGGTGTAATTCGCCTATTTCGTTTCAAGGCTAATAGTAAATTTATCAAAAGCTAAGCCCTCAACCAAATCCTCCTCTTTGATTTCGTAAAATTTCGTGTGGATATCAAATGGCTCATCGCTCTCAATCTTCCAATAGGTGCCATCCTCCTGCATTTCATACGAATTCTTCGTATCTCGTAGATTCCAGTCTAAGATGGTAATCGCCAGATTTTTAGCGCGTGTATTCACCATTTCAAAAAGTGATTCTATACGTCTATCAAAACTTCGAACCATCACATCTGCGCTGCCTCCATAAATTTTAGGATCTCCCGCATTGTGGAAATAATAAAGACGGGTATGCTCCAAATACTCCCCTACAATCGATTTAATAAAGATATTTTCTGACAATCCTTTGCGCTGAGGACGAAGACAACAGATACCCCGAACAATCAATAAAACAGGCAATCCGGCTTGTGAGGCCTTATAAAGCGCATCCATTGTCTTTAAATCTTGCAAGGAATTGATCTTCCAACAAATTCCTGCCGGTTTCCCTTCCTTGTGATTTCTCACTTCATTCTCGATCATCTCAATTAATCGATTCCGCATATCCCTAGGAGCCGTAATTAAATGCTCGTAATGTGTGGGCATGGAATGACCCGTAATTACATTAAAGAATTCAGAAATATCTTGCGTAATCCGTGTATCAGTAGTCAAAAGACCTATATCCGTATACAGCTTAGCAGTATCCTCATTGTAATTTCCAGAGGAAAGGTGCGCATAACTCACCACGTGATTCCCCTCGCTGCGAATAACTTGCAATAATTTTGTATGAGTTTTCAAACCAGGAATACCATAAATCACGAAACATCCTGCTTTTTGTAATTTAGTTGCCTCTTTAATATTGTTTTCCTCATCAAAACGCGCCTTCACCTCAAACAAAACTGAAACGTGTTTTCCTTGTTCTGCTGCACGCAATAAAGCGCTCGAAATTCGCGAGTTTTTCGAAATCCGATACAAGGTAATTTTGATAGCTAAGACTTTGGGATCATCAGCCGCCTGCTCAAGTAATTGAATTACAGGCTCAAAATTATTGTAAGGATGATGTAATAAAATATCTCCTCGTTTAATCGTATCAAATATATCATCAATCACGACCGATTTCAGACCTAAAGCCGGAACCACAGCTGGATTTACCGCTAATGAAGTCTTAAATTCTGGGTGTCTTAGTATTTGCCAAAACGAGGTGAAATCTAGAATTGATTTTTTTACAAAAATATCCTCTTTCTCTAAATTCCAGCGTTTCAACATCTCCGTAAGCAAGAATTCAGAATGGAATTTTTCCACCTCTACCCTCGTCACACGACCTAAACGGCGGTCTTTAATCTTCTTCTTCACCTCATCCACAAAATCCGTATCCGAATCCTCGTGTTCCACTAAATCAAAATCCCCATTCCTTGTAATACGGAATAAAGTAGTCGATTCAATCTCTACGTTGCGATACAGAATCTGCAAGTGGTGGCGAATAATCTCTTCAATGGGTAAAAAGAGTACCTTATCATCTCGCTCAATAACATAGAATCGTTTCAGATTCAATGGAATTTGGACAAAAGAAATCTTTTGCTCCTTCTCATTTCTCGTCTTCTTCTTATCAGACACACCCAATGTCACTACCCCAAAAATCAAGGTCTTCGCTAATAAAGAAGGAAATGTATGCGTATGGTCAAACACCATCGGTGTCAACATCGGGTAGATCGTCCGCTGAAAATAGGTCGCTACCTCTTCTTTTTCCTCCTCCTCTAAATCATCTAAACATGCTAATAAAAGTCCATTCTCTGGAAACAAGGGCAAAATTTCTTCCATGAAAAGACGGTGCTTTTCCTGCGTGAATTCCTGAGCCTGATTTATGATAGCTTGTTTGAAAGGCACCTCCCGCAATCCGCAATAATCTGTACGCTCTTTCCCTAAATCAATGTAATTATACAACGAGCCCATACGGATGGTGAAAAACTCATCCAGGTTAGAGGCCGTAATCGCTAAGAATTTCAAACGATCAAAAAGTGACTTAGAGCTATCTCTAGCCTGGTCTAAAACACGCTCATCAAATTTCAACCAAGATAAATCCCGAGAAATGAACTTCGCCTTTGCGATGGTGTCATTCGACTTTTGGGTCGATTTGTCCACCTTTCGATTTTGCTCACGAGGAGCCATCAAATTAATTTTCCAATTCGTAGGCGTAAGTAAAGACAAAAGATTCCCGGTAAGGGAATCTTTTGTCTCGTCGTGTTTCAGTATTTTATCTAATTCACTCATTTATTCAGTGGGTAGTTGATTTTTTATCGCTTGGTAATCAGAACCCAAACGCCCCATTTCAGTGGCCAAGAATTTCTGAAGTTCTAAATTAAACAAGCGCTTATCTTCTTCTGTTAAGGAATTATAAAAATCTTTCAGTTCCTGATTGATCACTTGCTTTTCCTCCAAGGTCTCTGCGTGAATGCCACGCAAATGGTAGGACTTAAAATCAAAATTCATGCTAAACGTCTACTTTAGCGTATTTAGCATTCTTCTCAATGAAGTCACGACGTGGCGCCACTTCATCCCCCATCAACATAGAGAATAAAAGATCCGCCTCAATCGCTGATTCCACTGTTACTTGCTTCAAGGTACGAGATTCTGGATTCATAGTCGTCTCCCACAATTGCTCCGCGTTCATCTCTCCAAGACCCTTATAACGTTGAACACCAACATTATCCTCTTTACCTCCACCCGCTAATTCTTGAATAGCTTGCGCACGTTGATCTTCTGTCCAAACGTAACGCACCTGCTGACCTTTCTTCACTTGGTACAACGGAGGTTGGGCGATGTAAATACATCCACGATCTACTAATTCACGCATATAACGGAAGAAGAACGTTAATATCAAGGTACGAATGTGACTACCGTCAACGTCCGCATCGGTCATGATGATTACCTTGTGGTAGCGCAACTTATCCATATTCAACGCACGCTCGTCTCCATCTTTTCCGAAAGAAACGCCTAACGCCGTAATCATATTCTTAATCTCTTCGTTTTCGTAGATACGGTACTCTTGTGCTTTCTCTACGTTCAAGATTTTACCACGTAAAGGCAAGATCGCTTGGAAAGCACGGTTACGGCCTTGTTTCGCCGTACCACCAGCTGAATCTCCCTCGACAAGGTAGATCTCGCAAGTTTCTGGATCGGAATCCGAACAGTCAGCAAGCTTACCTGGCAAGGAGTTAGAACCTAAAACCGTTTTACGTTGTACCATTTCACGTGCCTTACGAGCTGCGTGACGTGCTTGGGCAGCTAAGATAACTTTAGCCACGATTTGACGAGCCTCTTTCGGGTGCTCCTCTAACCAAGACTCTAACATATCAGACATCGCTGCCGAAACGGCACCAGACACCTCACCATTACCTAGTTTGGTTTTTGTTTGGCCCTCAAACTGAGGCTCAGCAACCTTCACCGAGATAACCGCTGTTAAACCCTCCCGGAAGTCATCCCCCGCGATATCAATTTTCAATTTATCTAAAGCACCTGACTTATCAGCGTAGTTTTTCAACGTACGAGTCAAGGCACCACGGAAACCAGCTACGTGTGTACCCCCTTCAATCGTATTGATATTATTGACATACGAAACCACATTCTCTGTGTATGACGTATTGTAAACCATCGCCACTTGAACGGGAACCCCATTCTTGTCACCTTCCATATAGATAGGCTCAGAAAGTAATGGCTCACGGGTAGAATCCAAGAACATCACGAATTCGCGAAGACCTCCTTCAGAGAAGAATTCTTCTGTTTTCGCAACGCCATTCTCATCCAATTCACGCATATCTGTTAATTGAATACGAATACCCGCATTCAAGAATGATAATTCACGTAAACGACCAGCAACTGTTTCGTATTTGTATTCTGTAACCGTAAAAATCGTCTCATCTGGCTTAAATAATACCGATGTACCTGTACGATCTGTGGTTCCTACCTCTTTAACTGGATATTGTGGAACACCAATCTTGTATTCTTGTTGGTAAATTTTACCATCACGGCTATATACCGTTACTTTTAAATCAGTCGATAAGGCATTCACACAAGAAACCCCCACACCGTGCAAACCTCCAGAAACTTTATACGTGTCTTTATCAAATTTACCACCGGCGTGAAGAACCGTCATTACCACCTCTAGGGCAGAACGTTTTTCTTTTGTGTGCATTCCCGTAGGGATACCACGACCGTTATCTTCTACTAAAATGGAATTGTCCGTGTTGATCGTTACCTTGATCATATCGCAATGACCCGCTAACGCCTCATCAATCGAGTTATCGACTACTTCCCAAATCAAGTGATGAAGCCCTTTAAAGCCGGTATCACCGATGTACATGGAAGGACGTTTACGAACCGCCTCTAATCCCTCTAAAACTTGAATATTATCTGCACCGTAATTTGCCCGATCTTGAGCTGATGAATCTTGTGCTTCTGACATAATGTATTTAAAAT
>JACCDS011636094.1_pt1 | contig 11675 bp, 11 predicted proteins | sample 7446441 | NCBI WGS metagenome assembly JACCDS01 (sample SAMN15323445, study PRJNA562643) | freshwater metagenome | isolation source: river surface water | place: USA:Blue River Watershed | collected 2017-08-17 | reverse complement strand
GCAAAGGCTTTCTTGCGCGCTTCGTTTTCGGCCTCTTAGCCCATGCTGGTCCACACGTCGGTGGTGACCAGGTCGGCGCCCCGGCAGGCCGCCATCGGATCGTCAAACACCTGCCAGCAGTCGGGGCAGCTCACGCCTGCCACGGCGGGGTTGACCTCGTAGCCGCTGGGTGTGCTGACGTGCACTTTGAAGCCCAGAATCTCTGCCGCTTGCAGCCAGGTGTTGGCCATGTTGTTGCCATCGCCCACCCAGGCCACGGTGATGCCCTTGAGCGCGTTCACGTCCAGCGTCCCGTCGGGGCGTTGGCCCCGGTGTTCCAGCCAGGTGAACAGATCCGCCAGAATTTGGCAGGGGTGGAATTCGTTGGTCAGTCCGTTGATGACCGGCACCCGTGAGTGTTTGGCAAAACGCTCGATTTTTTCTTGCCCAAAGGTCCGAATCATCACGATATCGGTCATGCGGCTGATGACGCGCGCGCTGTCTTCGATCGGCTCGGAGCGGCCCAGCTGGCTATCCCCGGTGGTCAGGTGGACCACGTTGCCACCCAGTTGGTACATGCCAGCCTCGAAGCTGACGCGGGTGCGGGTGCTGGCCTTCTCGAAGATCATGGCCAGGGTGCGGTCGGTCAGCGTGTGGTGCTTCTGGTAGGTCTTGAACTGGCGCTTGATGTGGGCTGCGCGGGTCAGCAGGTAGCCGTAGTCATCGGCGGAAAAATCCTTGAATTGCAGGTAGTGCTTGACCGGCACTGGCGGGGTGATCGCGGTGTTCATGCGAGGAGTCTCCGGCTTACTCGGCCAGAAAGGCCTTAATTTGCGGCACGAGGATGGCGACGAGTTCGTCCGCCTCGGCCCCGGTCAGGATCAGCGGCGGCACCATGCGCACCACGCTGTCGGCGGTGACGCTGAGCAGCAGGCCATGGTCTGCGCAGCGATTGACCAGCGCCCCGCAGGGGCGGTCCAGCTCAATGCCGATCATCAAGCCCTTGCCTCGCACTTCTTTCACGCCGGGCACGTGCATCAATTGGGTGGTCAGCGCGGTCAGCAGCTGGAAGCCAACCTTGGCCGCGTTGCCCAGCAGGTCATCCTCTTCCATGATGCGGATGGTTTCCAGCCCGGCGCGGATGGACAGTGGATTGCCGCCAAACGTGGTGCCGTGGTTGCCCGGCTGGAAAATGTGCGCGGCCTTGGGGCCTGCCACCACCGCGCCGATGGGCACGCCCGAACCCAGGCCCTTGGCCAGCGGCATCACGTCGGGCACGATGCCCGCCCACTGGTGAGCAAACCACTTGCCGGTGCGGCCCATGCCACACTGCACCTCATCAATCATCAGCAGCCAGTCGTTGGTGTCGCACAGGGCGCGCACCTGCTGCATGTAGTCTGGCGTCATGGGGTTGACGCCGCCTTCGCCCTGGATGGCTTCAAAGAACACGGCCACCACATTGGGATTGCCCGCCGTGGCCTTGCGGATGGCTTCGATGTCGTTGACCGGCACGCGGATGAAGCCCTCCACCAGCGGGCCGAAGCCGGCCTGTACCTTGGGGTTGCCGGTGGCGCTGAGGGTGGCGATGGAACGGCCGTGAAACGCCTTTTCGTACACCACGATCTGCGGGTGGGTGATGCCCTTGTCGTGGCCGTACTTGCGTGCCAGCTTCAGCGCAGCTTCGTTCGCTTCCAGGCCGGTGGAGCAGAAGAACACGTTGGTCATGCCCGAGCGTTCGACCAACTGGGCCGCCAGTTGCTCGGTGGCCGGGTTGTAGTAATAGTTGCTGCAGTGGATCATCTTGGCGACCTGATCCTGCAGCGCAGGCACCAATTTGGGGTGTGCGTGACCCAGTGTGTTCACTGCAATGCCGCCCAGCGCGTCGAGGTACTGCTTGCCGTTCACGTCCCACACTCGGCTGCCTCGGCCATGCGACAGCGCGATCGGCAAGCGGCCGTAGGTGGTCATGACGTGCGGTTCAACCGGGGCGACGGGGTGGGACATGGGTTGCATCCTGTGTGTTCAAATTCGCGAGCGGAGCCAAAAAACATCGGCCCCACGCGCAGCGGGGCCGATGGCGTGCATTTTAGGCCCAGTGCTTGCTAGTCCCGATGACAGCTTGAAACCGCATCGGAACTCCGGGTTAACACCAGCTCTAAGTCTTATATAAGATAAAATAGTGCCCTGCGAGCTGACGGTCCGAGCGATCCTCGTGTTCCGCGCGATCCACCTCTGTCCAGGGCCTCCACCAGATGGTCTCTCTCACCGCCAAAGAAGTCTTCATCCAGGGCATCACGCACAATGGCAAAACCTTTCGGCCCAGCGACTGGGCAGAACGTCTGGCCGGGGTGATGAGCCAGTTTCATCCGGCCGGCAAGGCGCCGGGTGCTCACCTCAGCTATTCGCCGTGGTGCATTCCGCAGGTGATCAACGGTGTGAAGTGCGTCGTGGTCAACCGCGCCTTGCGCGACTACGACGTGATGGCATGGGATTTTGTGATGAACTTTGCTCGTGACAACGAGCTTCAGGTGGTTGAGGCTTGCCTCATTCCCGATCCGCCGCAGGCCTGATACTGGCCGTTGACCCAATAAAAAACCCACCGACTGATCGGTGGGTTTTTTGTTGCCTGAGGCGGTTTGTGCTGATTTGCTGGCAGCGCACCCGTTACAAACGGCGGGCTGGGGGTTTGTCGGCCCCCGCCCGGGCTTGAAGTTGCAGCTTAGGCTGCAACGGCCAGGGCTTTGACCTTGGCGGACAGACGGCTCTTGTCGCGAGCAGCCTTGTTCTTGTGGAAGATGCCCTTGTCGGCAATGATGTCCACCACAGATTGCATCTTGGCAAACAGTTCGGTGGCTTTGGCTTTGTCGCCGGTCAGAACGGCTTTTTCGACGTTCTTGACAGCGGTACGGTATTTGGAACGCAACGAGCTGTTGGCTGCGTTCAGTTTGACGTCCTGGCGGGCGCGTTTGCGGCCAGAGGCCAGGCGGGGGTTCTTTTTCTTCGGCTTGGTTGCCATGATGAATATCCTTTGGGTTTGTGGATGTTGCCAGCAAAGCCCAATATTCTAGCCTGACCGGGCCTTGGGTGCAAATCATCAAACGGGACGACGGTCTCGCTGCCCCCAAAGCGAGTTTGACCTGGGTCAAGGAATTCGTACCCCAAGGCAGCTAGCATCCCGCCAACTGCCATTGAGAATCATGTACACACCCGACGACGCCCGCTCCGCAGCTGTGTCTGCGACCCCGTCCCCCGTTTCCATCCCGGCCGATGGGCCGGTGGCACCCGGTGCGCCCATGCCGCACCGCAAGGTGATCCGAAGTTGGCTGACGCCGCTGGTCTCGCGCCGCACCGCCACCGGGGTGCTCTTGCTGGTGCTGGACTGGGCCTTGTTCGCCAGCTTCATGGCCGCCACCGTGCTGCTGACCGCGTGGTGGGCCAAATTGCTGTTCGCCGTGGCAGCAGGTTTCATGATCGGGCGCCTGTTCATCATTGGTCACGACGCCTGCCACCAGAGCTACACCCCGCACCGTGGCCTGAACAAAAGGCTGGGGCGCATCGCCATGCTTCCCTCGCTCACCCCATACAGTCTGTGGGATGTGGGACACAACGTGGTGCACCACGGTTACACCAACCTCAAAGGGGTGGACTTTGTGTGGGCGCCGCTGACCAAGCAGGAGTTTGACGCACTCTCGCCCGGGCGCCGGATGATGGAGCGCATTTACCGCAGCGGCTGGGGCCCCGCACTGTACTACCTGATCGAAATGTGGTGGTTGCGCATGTTCTTCCCTCGCAAAAGCTACATGGGTACACGCCGCCCCGTCTTCTTCTGGGACGGCGTGTTCGTTGCCACCGTGGGTCTGCTGTGGATCGCAGGCATGGTGTGGGCCGCACAGGCCACCGGCCAGTCGGTGGCGCTGCAGGTGGTGATGGGTTTTGTGGTGCCTTTCATGTTCTGGAACGCGATGATCGGCTTTGTGGTTTACGTCCACCACACCCACACCAGTGTGCAGTGGCACGACGACAAACAGGCCTGGGCCAAGGCGGCGCCGTTCGTCTCCACCACCGTGCACCTGGAGTTCCCGTGGAAGCTGGGCGGGATGATGCACCACATCATGGAGCACACCGCGCACCACGTGGACATGAGCGTGCCGCTGTACAAGCTCAAGCAGGCACAGCAGAAGCTGGAAGACATGCTGCCCGGTCGCATCATCATCCAGCGCTTCAGCTGGCGTTGGTATTTCGACACAGCCCGCCAGTGCAAGCTGTACGACTTCACGCGGCGTTGCTGGACCGATTTTCAGGGGCGTCCGACCAGCGTGCAGGCGCCGGCTTACGCCTGATGCGACCGCCTTGTCGTCAGGGCGCGACAGCGCGCTCGCGTTCGTTTCACACAGTTTTGGGGCTGAGGTGAGACAATACGCGGTTACATGACACAAGCTTTTTCTGAACTTTCGCTGGCGGAACCGCTGGCACGCGCCATCGCCGAGATGGGTTTTGCCAGTATGACGCCGATCCAGGCGCAGGCCATCCCGGTGGTGTTGCAGGGCCGTGACGTGATGGGCGCGGCCCAGACCGGCACCGGCAAGACAGCGGCTTTCTCGCTGCCGTTGTTGCAGCGCATGCTCAAGCACGAGACCGCTTCGGTGTCTCCGGCGCGTCACCCGGTACGGGCACTGGTGCTGCTGCCCACGCGAGAACTCGCCGACCAGGTGGCCCAGCAGATCCAGATGTACGCCAAATACACCCAGTTGCGCAGCACGGTGGTGTTTGGTGGCATGGACATGAAGCCGCAAACCATTAGCTGAAAAAGGGCGTTGAAGTGCTGGTGGCCACACCGGGCCGGTTGCTGGACCACATCGAAGCCAAGAACTGCGTGCTCAACCAGGTGGAGTATGTGGTGCTGGACGAGGCCGACCGGATGCTGGACATCGGCTTTCTGCCTGATCTGCAGCGCATCCTGAGCTACCTGCCCAAGCAGCGCACCACCTTGCTGTTTTCAGCCACGTTCTCGCCTGAAATCAAGCGTCTGGCGGCCAGTTACCTGCAAGACCCGATCACGATCGAGGTGGCGCGTTCCAACGCGACCGCTTCCACCATCGACCAGCGTTTTGTGCGCGTGGAAGAGGACGACAAACGTGCGGCGCTGAAGCAAATGGTGCGCGAGCATGGCGTCAAGCAGGCGTTTGTGTTTGTGAACAGCAAGCTGGGCTGCGCCCGGTTGGCGCGCGCGCTGGAACGTGATGGTTTGAATACTGCCGCCCTCCACGGCGACAAAAGCCAGGACGAACGCCTGAAAGCGCTGGACGCCTTCAAAAAAGGCGAAGTCGAATTGTTGATCTGCACCGATGTCGCTGCCCGCGGCCTGGACATCAAGGACGTGCCGGCGGTGTTCAACGTGGATATTCCGTTCAACGCTGAAGACTATGTGCACCGAATTGGTCGCACGGGCCGTGCTGGAGCCTCGGGCTTGGCGATTTCGTTCGTCAGTGGCAAAGACGCCAAGTTGCTCGCCGACATTGAAAAGCTGGTTGGCAAGAAGGCGGAGCTGGAGCCGTTTGAGGCCGAACCCGACCGCCGCCGCTTCGGTGGCCCGACCGGGCGCCTGAACGACGGCCAGCGACTGTGGCACGAAGAGCCCCGCGCTGCCGAAGGCCGACGCGAACGAACCCCGCGCCCGCACCGCGCACCCGCTGCGCCGGCAGACCCGTTTTTCGACCGGCCCTATGAGCCGTCCACAGCCGCCGACGCAAAACCCACCTGGGAACAGACGGCTCGCCCAGCATCGTCGGTCCGTGGCTTGTCCCCGTTCATCAAGTCGCGCCGCAAAGTGGCCGCCCTGTTCAAAGCGACACCTGCGACCGCCCCCGAAACGGCGGATTGATCGAATCCCGTTTCAACGCCCCGGGGTTTGAGCCTGCGGGCAATCGCACTGGATGATTTCCATCACGGCGGATGGCCGGGCAGGGTGGTGTGCATCCAGACGCGCTGCCGTCAATTGACCTCCCCACACACAACCTGTATCGAGCGCCAGCAGGTTGGTGCGCTGCACCAACCCCAGAGTGGACCAGTGTCCGAACGCTACCGGTGTGCTCTGGGTCAGCCGGTGGGGCACGTCAAACCAGGGCAGGCAGCCGGGCGGGGGCGCCGATGCGCCGTCCTTGCTGTCGAACTCCATCACGCCCGCAGGCGTACAAAAACGCAATCGCGTCAGCGCGTTCACCACCACCCGCCAGCGGTCATCGCCTTCCCAGCGGTCGTCCCACCGGTCAGGTTGGTTGCCGTACATCCGGTGCAGCCAGTCCGGGCCTTCGGGGCTGCGCAACAGGGCGGAGAAGCCTTCAGCCAACGCGAGGGTTTGCGCCACCGTCCACTGAGGCAGCACGCCCGCATGCACCATCAGCCAGCCGTGGGCCTGTAGCGCCAACGGTCGCTGGCGCACCCAGTCCAGCAATGCGCCTCGGTCAGGCGCTTGCAAGATGTCGTTCAGCGTGTCGAGCCGGTGCGGCCGCCGAACACCGTGCGCGACTGCAAGCAGGTGCAGGTCGTGGTTGCCCAGCAGGCATTGCGCCGAGCTGCCCAGATCCATCAGCCGTCGGAGCACCGCCAATGAGTCAGGTCCGCGGTTGACCAGGTCGCCCAGGAAAAACGCCGTGTCACGGCTGGGCGAAAAATCGATCAGGTTGAATAGGTCGGTGAGGGGACCGTTGCAGCCTTGCAGGTCACCGATCAGGTAGACAGACATGCCCCGATTATCGGTGCGTCGGACAGCACCACACGGTTGCGCCCCTGGCGTTTGGCGGCGTACAGCGCCTGATCGCTGGCGGCGATGAAGGCGTCTGCCGCAGTCGCGTCCTGGCGGGGCACTTCGGCATGCACCCCGATGCTGACCGTCACCGCGATGGCTTGGCCCTGCACCTCAAATGGCGCAGACTCAACCGCAAGCCGTATGTTTTCCGCGACGACGGCCGCACCATCGCGGTCGGTGTTGGGCAACAGAACCAGGAATTCCTCTCCGCCAAATCGGGCCAGCAGGTCGGCCAGTCGCAGGCGTTCGCCGATGCGGTGTGCAACTGCGCGCAACACTTCGTCGCCACTCAGGTGGCCGTATTGATCGTTCACCCGTTTGAAATGGTCGATATCAATCATCAGCAGAGCCAGCGATGTGCCGGCGCGGACGGCCTGAGCGTGGTAGCGCGGCAGCGCGTCCATGAGGGCGTGCCGGTTGTAAAGACCGGTCAGACCGTCGTGGGTGGCGATGTTTTGCTGCTCGGATATCGCGCGTTCCATCTGCATCAACACAAAGCCCATGCTGTTGAGCAGAAGCACGCACAGTGCCATGAAGTAGGTCGCAGCCTGTACCTGATCGGGCACTTTATAGCGCCCATCCCAGTCGGACTGCAGCACCATGAAGACCGTGCGAACCAATAAGGTGACCAGCAACAACCCAGTGCCTGTGATGACGACCAGGCGACCTGTCAGACGGGGAGGCTGAAGGCCTGGGCCCCAGGCCTGGATGAAAAACACCGCTGCAAGACCACTTTGTACGGCAGCCACCAGCACGTTGCGCCAGTGGTCATCGTTCAAGAACAGCCACGCCACCAGCACGTTGGCGCCCCCCAGCGCAAAGAGCCATCCGGGGTGCATGGGCCGAGTGCGCCCCTGTTGGAAAGCCATCAATGCCATGGTGTGCAGTACCAGGGTGACCGCTGTCAACAAGTTGGTCAGCACGATGGAGGACGTCGTCCAGCCAAACACTCGCAAACCGAATGCGGGGTACGACAGTGCGTTGAACACCAACCCTATGCCCCAGAGCGTGAGGCTCCTTTGCAACTTGGCCCGCACAGCCACCGTCAGCACCGCACCAGCCAGGACGCTGCTCGCCACGGTCAGGCATGCCAGGACGGTCGGCAGGTCCAGTGTCACTTGAGATGGGCTTTCGGGGTGGCGAGGCGGGCGAGCGGTGTCAGTTTCACGGAATCATAACCCGCCTGCCCGGGCAAGACCAAGACGAGCAGTTCCACAAAGATGGCCAGCACCACCCACCCGTGATCACGCCGGGCGCGCCGCGCCGGTCACAACTGGTACAGGCGCTGGCAGGTGCTGGCTGCCTGCTCCTTGATCGAGTTCAAGGTGTCGGGTGTCATTTTGTCGAGCTGCCGGTACACCATGCCCAGCCTGGGGTTGCGGCCCAGGTGGTCTCTGTGCCGTTCAAAGAAATCCCAGTACAGGGCGTTGAAAGGGCAGGCCCGCTCGCCAGTCTTGCTCTTTTTGTCGTAATGGCAGCCTGTGCAGTGGTCGCCCATGCGGTCGAGGTAGGCAGCACTGCTGACGTAGGGTTTGGTGGCCAGGCGGCCGCCGTCGGCGAATTGACTCATGCCCAAGGTGTTGGGTGCTTCCACCCATTCGAAGGCATCAATGTAGATGCCGAGGTACCAGCGGTGTACTTCGTTCGGGTTCAGTCCGGCCAGCAGGGCGAAATTGCCTACCACCATCAGTCGCTGGATGTGGTGAGCGTATGCGTGATCCAGGGATTGCCCGATGGCGGCCGCCAAGCAGGCCATGCGGGTCTTGCCGGTCCAGAACCAGTCGGGCAGCGTGTGTTTGTGGTTCAGGGCGTTGGCCTCGGTGTAGCCGGGCATGTGTGCCCAGTACATTCCGCGCACATATTCCCGCCAGCCCAGGATTTGCCGGATGAAACCCTCCACCGCGTGCAACGGGGCTTGCCCATCGCGCCAGGCCTGTTCGGCACGGGCTACCGCTTCCCGCGGATTGAGCATTTTCACGTTGAGGGCGAAAGACAGGAGGGAATGGAACAGATGCCAGTGGCGGCCACTGAGCGCGTCTTGGTAGTCGCCGAAGTGCGGCAGCGCGTGGGCGATGAAATGGTCGAGTTGTTGCAGTGCCTCGCTGCGGTTCAGCGGCCAGCGGAAAGCGTTGGCCTGTGGATTCCCCAGCGTGTGCACACCGGCCGCTTCGATCGTGCGCCAGAGATCGCTGTGATCATGGCAGGGCCGCGCATCAGGGGGTGCGGCGGGGGTGCCTGACCAGGGGCGGCGGTTGTCGGCGTCGTAGTTCCACTGGCCTCCTTCCGGCTGGCCGTCGGCGGTGAGTAACACGCCATGAACGCGACGCTGCTGGCGGTAAAAGGTTTCCATCAGCCACTGGCGCTTGCCCTGGAACTGGCGTTGCACGGTGTCGCGGGCGGTGTAGAAGTGGTCGGTGTCTGCCATTTCCACAGGTACGGATGCACTGGCAGACCATTGCGCCAGCGCTTGGTCCAGTCGCCATTCGTCCGGTGCCTGGTACTGCACGGCACGTGCACCGTAGTGATCCACAAGTGCGCTCAAGTTGGCGGGAATGGATTGGCGGTTGCTGGGGTCGTCGATGGTCACGTACCGTACCCGGTGACCCGCTGCCTTGAGTTGACGCGCAAAGTCGCGCATGGCAGCGAAGATGCCCAATACCTTTTGTGCATGGTGGAGCACGTAGTCCGTCTCGGCGCGCACCTCCATGAGCAGGTAGATCACACTGGGGTCTGCTTCGCGAAACCAGTGGTGGAGTGGGTTCAGCTGGTCGCCCAGCACCAGGCGCAGTGTGGGGCTGATGGATTTGTTCATGGAAAGGTGCCCCAGATTTGCTGGTAGCGCCCATCGGGATCGTGGTCGAGGGCCTGTTTTGTGGGGTTGAACCGGCGGCCGCCCCGTGGGTCGGTGCCTCGCCCGGCGATGTACAACCAGTTGCCATGGTTGCTGAATACGTCGTGGTCGATGAGCTGGGCTTCAAACCATGCCGCACCGGCTCGCCAGTCACCCTGCAGGTCATGAATCAGGTAGCTGGCCACGATCTGGCGCATCCGGTTGCTGAGCCAGCCGGTGGCAGCCAGTTCGCGCATGCCGGCATCGACCAGTCGTTCGCCCGTGTGCCCCTGGCACCAGCGCAGAAACCTCTCAGGATGATGCGGCGGTGGAAGGGTTGTCCCCAGACCCCTTGCGCGGTACAGCGCACTCCCATGTTTAAGGTGCAGCAGGCGAAAGTGATCGCGCCAAAGCAGTTCGAACCAGAGCCAGTAGGTGCTTTCGTTGGCACCATGTTCTGCTTCAAACCGTCGGATCGCGGCCATGGCCTGGCGGGGCGAAAGCGCGCCGGTAGCGAGCCAGGGCGACAGCTTGCTGGAGTCGTCAAAACCGTGAACGTGGTTTCGGGTCGTTTTGTAACTGTGTGGCAGCCGGCGGGCGCAGTACTGCACAAGATGCGCCCTCGCGCCTGCTTCTCCTGCCTGGGCGCCTGGGCCGTGGCCGGGGAAGCTGCTGCGTGGGTCTGCACTGGGCGTGGGGCCGTTCCACCAGCGGCAGGCGGTTCCATCTGGCGTTGGTGAGATGCCGTTGGGGAATAGGTGGTCTGGTGGTGCGTTGACGGGCCATTCTGCAGGGTTGTCCAGCGGTGGCGGTGCCGTCGGTACGCCAGAACGTTCCACTGTCTGGCGGAACAACGTGAAGGTATCTGGCACCTGGGCTGGCGCAAATGGCAGATCGGCCAAGTCCAGCAGCGTACCCTGCCAGATGGGGTGTACCTGCAGTCCGTTGCCCTGCAGGGTGGCGACTGCAGCCTGTTCTTCGGGGGCGGGAAGGTCTTCGCACCAGAGCTCGATGGTGTCGGCCTGAAGGCGTCGCACTAATTCGGGCAGGACCTCGGCAGGCGAGCCGTTCAGGGTCAGCAGTCGCTGTCCCACCGCTCGAAGTTGTGCATCGAGCGCATCCACCGTGGCTTGCCACCAGGCCCGGCGGTGTGTGCCCATGCGCTCGAACCCCCAGCGGCAAGGGCCGGTTTGCGTCGTGTCGTACACGAACACCGGTAGCCACCAGACGCCGCGCCGGCGGGCCTGTGCCAGTGATTGCCACAGGGCCGGGTTATCGCCCAAACGCAGGTCTTGGCGGAACCAGTGGATGACACCGCCCGAGCTCCGCGAGGATGGTGGGTCGGTCGGGGGCAGGGCGTTCATCATCGACGCTTGCTCACGCCTTGTGCGGGGTCTGGGCGGTTGTGGCTCCCCGCGCTGCGGCACCGGTCGGAACAGTATTTGACCTGATCCCAGTCGCGGGCCCATTTGCGCCGCCAAGTGAATGGCAGGCCACAGACAGCGCAAATTTTTTGCGGCAGGTCGGCCTTTTTGCGCATTTTCATAAGATCGTGCCCATTCAGAAATCGAGAGACAGTTGGCCTGATGTGACCGCCAGCGCCGGTGCATTGCTGCCGCGCCGTCCCTTGGGGGCGGGGCGTTCTTCGCCTTGTGCGTTGCGACCACCTCCGGGCATGCCACGGCGCGAGCCGTGCTTGTTTACCACGGCAGCTTGAGCTGCTTTCACCTCGGGTTGGCGGCGCAGGGCGTGCATCCGGTCTTTCGCTTGGCGCAGTGCGGTGGTCAGGTCCACGGGCGGTACAGGAATGTCATCGCCCACCCGAACGCCACAGCGTGATTGCAGGTCGGCAGGCATGCGCCAAGGTTCAAACAGCCAGCTGTCGGGCACTCGCCGAAGTGCTGGCAGCCAGCGCCTCACGAAATGACCGTGCGGGTCGTGGTCCATCGCTTGTTTGACCGGGTTGTAGACACGGGTCGCGTTGATGCCGGTGGTGCCCGACTGCATTTGTACCTGCGGCCAATGGATGCCCGGCTCATAGTCCAGAAATTCGCGAGCCAG
>JACCDS010923384.1_pt1 | contig 11675 bp, 8 predicted proteins | sample 7446441 | NCBI WGS metagenome assembly JACCDS01 (sample SAMN15323445, study PRJNA562643) | freshwater metagenome | isolation source: river surface water | place: USA:Blue River Watershed | collected 2017-08-17 | reverse complement strand
GCACATCGGCGCGCCAGTTGTACAGCTCTTCCTTGAGCTGGTACTCAATGACCTGGCGCTTTTCCTCGACCACCAAAATCTCTTGCAGGCCTTCGGCAAAGTCACGCGTGATGGTGGCCTCCAGCGGCCACACCACATTGACCTTGTGCAGGCGGATGCCCAGGCGCTGGCAGGTGGCGTCATCCAGGCCCAGGTCCAGCAGGGCCTGGCGCGTGTCGTTGTAGGCCTTGCCGCTGGCGATGATGCCGAAGCGGTCATGCCCACTTTCGATCACGTTGTGGTTGAGCCTGTTGGCGCGGATATAGGCCAATGCCGCGTACCACTTGTAGTCGAACAGGCGGGCTTCCTGTTCGAGCGCGGTGTCGGGCCAGCGGATGTGCACACCCCCCGCGGGCATCTCGAACTCGGGCAGCACGATGTTCACGCGCTCGGGATCGATGTGCGCGGTGGCACTCGACTCGACGATTTCCTGGATCGTCTTCATGCCCGCCCACACGCCCGCAAAGCGGCTCATGGCGATCGCGTGCAGGCCCTGGTCGAGGATGTCCTGCACGCTGGCCGGAAAGAACACCGGCAGGCCGCAGGCCTTGAAGATGTGGTCGCTCTGGTGGGCCACCGATGAACTCTTGGCCACGTGGTCGTCACCGGCCACGGCCAGCACGCCACCCCAGGGCGTGGTGCCCGCCATGTTGGCGTGCTTGAACACGTCCGAACAGCGGTCCACGCCCGGACCCTTGCCGTACCAGATGCCAAAGACGCCATCGAACCGGTTGGAGCCCGGCGGGGCAAAGCCCAGCTGCTGCGTGCCCCACAGGGCGGTGGCGGCGAGCTCTTCGTTGACGCCGGGCTGGAAGACGATGTTCTGCGCCTGCAGGTATTTCTGCGCTTTCCACAGGGCCTGGTCGTAGCCGCCCAGGGGCGAGCCGCGGTAGCCGCTGATGAAACCCGCCGTGTTCCTGCCCGCCAGCGCATCGCGCTGGCGCTGCAGCATGGGCAGCTTGACCAGGGCCTGGACCCCGCTCATGAAGGCCCGGCCCACATCGAGGCTGTACTTGTCGTCCAGCGTGACGGTTTCCAGGGCTTGGCGGATGCTGTCGGGCAAGGGCGCGTTCATGGCCGGTCTCCAGAGGGTGCTTCTGCTGGGCAGTGTAGGGGTTTGGTCCGGACAGGTGCTTGCTTTTGGCGACAGGATTTGCCCTAGTTATTGAAAGATTCTTGCTCAATAATTGGCCATATGGAAACACTCGACAAATTCGACTGGCTGATCCTGAACGAATTGCAACGTGACGGGCGCTTGTCCAATGCGGAGCTCGCGCAGCGCGTGGGGCTGTCGGCGGCGCCCTGCTGGCGCCGGGTGAGGGCACTGGAACAGGCCGGCTACATCCAGGGCTACCGCGCTGTGATCGACCGCCACAAGGTCGGCCTGGACGTGCTGGCCTTTGTGCGGCTGGACGCCGAGCGCAACCGGGGCGACATCACCCGGGAACTGGAAGAGGCCATCCGCAAGATCCCCGAGGTGATCGCCTGCCATTACATCAGCGGCACCGGCACCTTCGAGCTCGAAGTGGTGGCGCGCGACCTCAACGCCTTCAGCACCTTTGCTCGGGAGGTGCTGATCAACCTGCCCAATGTGAAGGACCTGCACACCAGCTTTTCATTGGGTGAGGTCAAGGCCGGCGGTGCGCTGCCGCTGTCAGGTCAAGGGTAGAGACCGCGCAGCTCTCGCGCCTGCAGCATGCGTGTGCAGGCGATGATGAAAGTGGCAGTGCGCAGGCTGACCCGGTGCTCACCGGCCACACTCCAGATGGCCTCAAAGGCCTCGCGCATGATGCGCACCAGCCGGGCATTGATCTCGTCCTCGCTCCAGAAGAAGCTGGAGAAATCCTGCACCCACTCGAAATAACTCACCGTCACACCTCCGGCGTTGGCGATCACGTCGGGCACGACCAGGATGCCGCGTTCGGCCAGGATGTCATCGGCCTCGGGGGTGGTCGGGCCGTTGGCGCCTTCGATCACCAGTCGGGCCTGGATCTGGTGTGCATTCGATGCGGTGATTTGCTGCTCCAGAGCGGCCGGAATCAGGATGTCGCAGGGCGCCGACCAGAAGTCCTCATCCGCCACAGCTTCGCCACCAGCAAAACCTTGCACAGACCCGTGCTTGGCCACATGGGCCAGCAGCGCAGGCACATCGAGCCCCGCTTCGCGGTAGACCGTACCGGCATGGTCTTGCACCGCCACCACGCGTGCGCCGCTCTGGGCAAAAAGCCGCGCGGCCACGCCGCCCACATTGCCCAGGCCCTGCACAGACACGCGTGCGCCCTGCAGCGGCAGACCGATGCGCTGCGCCGCCTGCTCGCCCACGGTGAAAACGCCACGGCCGGTGGCTTCCTTGCGGCCCAGCGAGCCCCCCAGCGTGATCGGTTTGCCGGTCACCACGCCGGTGGCCGTGGACCCTTCGTTCATCGAGTAGGTGTCCATCATCCAGGCCATCACCTGTTCGTTGGTGTTGACGTCGGGCGCCGGGATGTCTTTGGTGGGGCCGATGATGAGGCCGATTTCGCTGGTGTAGCGGCGCGTCAGGCGCTCCAGTTCGGCGCGTGAAAGGACTTTCGGATTGACCCGGATGCCGCCCTTGGCACCGCCAAAGGGCAGGTTGACGGCCGCGTTCTTGACCGACATCCAGGCTGACAAGGCCATCACTTCGGAAAGCGTCACATCCTGGTGAAATCGCACGCCACCCTTGCCTGGACCCCGGCTGGTGTTGTGCTGCACCCGGTAGCCCTCGAAATGGGCGACGGTGCCGTTGTCCAGTTCAATGGGCACATCGACGATCAGCGATCGTTTGGGCCGCTTGAGGGTTTCGACCCAGCGCGCCAGATGGCCCAGATAAGGCGTGACGCGGTCGATCTGTTGCAGGTAGATGCCCCAGGGGCCGAGGTGCTGGGCGTCGAGGTACGAGGGCAGCGGGTGTGGCGCAATGGCGACTGCGGCAAGTGGCACGTTGATCATGGGGTGGCTTCTTTGCATCTAAACTTTGGCCAGATTAAGGCCTTAGGAATGCACTTGTCCAAAGCCGATTCTGCCTTGGGTCATGCCGTTGACGCATGCATACTTGATCAACGGGTCAGTCCCCCTGCTCAGTAGCGGTCAAAGCATCTTTGGAGTTCGTTGCGGGTCTTCCATCGGGTCAGGGCCAGCATGAGCAGGATGCGGGCCTTGGCCGGATTGAGCGTATCGCCGGCGAGGGTCCCGTTGGCATGGTCATCGAACTCCATGTTGTGGCCCACCACGCCCAGTGAAGAGCGCGACACCCGCACCACAGCAATGCCTTGGTTTACCGCGTCCTGCACGGCAGGCAGCAGGCGTGCGCTGATGGAGGCGGTGCCCGCCCCGGCCAGCACGATGCCCCTGGCGCCGGCGGCCACGCAGGCGTCCATCACGGCGCGGTCGTCGTCCTGGTAGCCGCAGACGATGTCCACCCGCGGCAAGGCATGCAGATCCTCAACCGAAAAATCACTGTGCAGGGTGTGGCATCGCATGGGCCCACGGTAGAAGCGGCAGGCGTCGTCCATCACCAAGCCCATCACCCCGAACAGGGGCGACTTGAAGCTGTCCACCGTCATGGTGTCCGTCTTGTGAACATCCCGGGCGCCGAACACCTGATCGTTCATCACCACCATGACGCCACGACCCACGGCGTCTTCTGATGCGGCGACCACAGCCGCCCGGTACAGGTTCATCGGCCCGTCGGCACTGAGCGAAGTGGCTGGACGCATGGCGCCCGTCACCACCACCGGTTTGGCGCTGTTGACCACCAGGTTGAGGAAAAAGGCGGTTTCCTCCAGGGTGTTGGTGCCCTGGGTGATCACCACGCCCTGGCAGTCATCGTTGGCCAGCAGGCGGTTGACTTCCTTGCCCAGCACCATCAAATGCTCTTGGGTCATGTCCTGGCTGGCCACCTGCAGCAGTTGCCGAGCCTGGATGCTGGCCACTTTGCCCAGGGCCGGTACGGCCCGCACGATCTCGCTGATGTCGGTCACCGCAGCGGTGTACCCGGCGTATTCCGTGCTGCTTTTGCTCACGCCGGCGATGGTTCCACCCAGCGCCAGCAAGGCCAGGCGCCGACGCGGCGCCTCAAGGGGGGTTGCGGCCATGCCCAGCACGGTCTCCATCGCGCTCACGTTCGAGCCAGCACGGGCCTGTGCCAGTTCTTGCCGGGGATGGCGTCGAGCAGGCTGCGGGTATAGGGGTGCGAGGGCTGTGAAAAGATGTCGCGTGTTGCCCCTTGTTCGACGACTTCACCCTTGCTCATGATCATGATGTTTTCGCAGACGGTGGCGGCCACGCGAAGGTCGTGCGTGATGAACAGCAGGGACAGCCCCATTTCCCTGCGCAGCTCATCGAGCAGGTCCAGCACCTGCTTTTGCACCGAGACGTCCAGTGCAGAGACCGGCTCGTCGGCAATGATCAGTTTCGGACGCACGGCCAAAGCCCTGGCGATGCCGATGCGCTGGCGTTGGCCCCCCGAGAACTCGTGCGGATACCGCTCTGCCGCCTCGCGCCGCAGACCCACCCGCTCGAGCAGGTCACGCGCCCTCGACCAGGCCTCCTCCTGGCTGACCCCCTGGATCATCGGACCCAGGGCAATGATGTCTCCCACCTTGTGGCGCGGATTGAGCGAGGAATACGGGTCCTGGAAGACCATCTGCATCTCCTTGCGCAGGGGGCGCATGGCGGCGCGCGACAAGCCGCGCATGGAGACGCCATCGAGCAGCATCGACCCGCCATCGGCCTGCTCCAGCCCCACGATGCAGCGGGCCAGGGTGGACTTGCCGGAGCCGGACTCGCCCACGATCGCAAGGCTGCCCTGCCGGGGCACCTGGAGCGAGACCCCCTGGACCGCATGCACGTCGCGCGACGCGCTTTTCCACCAGCTGCGGGGCCCCTTGTAGGTTTTCTGCAGCGATTGGACGTCCAGCAGCACCGGAGACATAGCCGCGTCCTGAGCGATCTCGCGGGGCGTGAGGCTTGGCACGGCGCTGATGAGCTGGCGGCTGTAAGCGGTGCCAGGCTGGTTGAGCACCTGTGCGGCCGTACCGATCTCCAGAAGTTCTCCGGACTGCATCACGGCAACACGGTCGGCGATTTCGGCCACCACGCCAAAGTCGTGGGTGATGAAGAGCACGGCTGTGCCGTGCTTGCGCTGAAGCTCCTTGATCAGGTGCAGGATCTGCGCCTGTGTGGTCACGTCCAGCGCGGTCGTGGGTTCGTCGGCAATGATCAGCTGTGGCTCGAGCGCCAGCGCCATGGCGATGACCACCCGCTGTCTTTGCCCGCCGGACAGCTGATGGGGGTAACTGCCGTAGATGCGCTCCGGATCCGGCAGATGCACGTCCCGGATCAGCGCCAGGGTGCGTTGCTTGCGTTCGTCAGGCGAGAGGGTGGTGTGGACTTCCAGTACCTCGTCGATCTGCGCGCCGACCCGCATCAGCGGACTGAGTGCCGTCATCGGCTCCTGGAAGATCATGGCCACTCGGCGACCCCGGATGCTGCGCCAGCTGTCCTCGTTGAGGCGGGCCAGGTCCTGTCCGTCAAACAGGATCCGGCCGCTGGAGATGCCGACGTGGGGCCTGGGCAGCAGTCCCATCAGGGCCTTGCCCAGCATGGACTTGCCCGAGCCGGACTCGCCCACCAGGCACAGGATCTCGCCACGGGCCACCGACAGGGACACCTGGTGCACGGCATGGGGGCGGTCTGACCAGGGTGGCAGATCGATCGAGAGTTGCTCGACTTGCAGTACGGTTTCCGTGTTCATAGGTCTGCCAGTCTGGGGTTGAGTGCGTCATTGAGGCCTTCGCCCACCAGGTTGATGGCCAGCACCGTGAGCATGATGGTCAGACCCGGCAGGGTCACCAGCCACCAGGCATCGCGCAGGAAGGAGCGTGCGGCACCCACCATGAACCCCCAGCTCATCTGGTTGGGGGCACCCAGCCCCAGAAAGGACAGGGCGCTTTCGACCAGGATGGCCGTGGCCACCAGCAGGGAGCCGGTGACGATCAGCGGCGAGAGCGTGTTGGGCAGGACCTGCCGCGTCAGGATGGCCAGATCGCCCTGGCCCGCCACCACGGCCGCCTGCACGTATTCCCTTGCCTTGACGGAGAGCACCTCGCCACGGACCACGCGTGCGATCGGCGGCCAGCTGACCGTGGCAATGGCGATCACCAGGTTCACCGCCGATGGCGAGAGGATGGCGATCAGCACAATCGCAAACAGAAAGGAAGGGATGGTCTGGAAGATTTCCGTCAAGCGCATCAGCAGGTCGTCGATCCACCCCCCGAAATAGCCGGCCAGAGCCCCCACCGCCGTACCGAAAGCCACGGCCGCCAGCGTTGACAGCACGGCAATCAGCAAGGTGGTGCGTGCGCCATGGATGAGACCAGCGAGCACATCCCTGCCCAGGCTGTCTGTGCCCAGCCAGTGGCCTGCACCTGGGCCGGCAAAGGGCTGCCCGACGATTTCAAAGGGGCTGCGCGGCGACAGGACACCTGCCAGCACGGCCACTAGAACAACCAGCACGAGCCAGGCCAGTCCGAGAAAGACCCGGGGGTTGCCCAGGAAGCGTTTTTGGAATGTTTTCATCTGCCGATCTCAGGAAATCCGGATTCGGGGGTCCAGCCAGACATAGAGCAGGTCCACCACGAGGTTGACCACCACGACCAGGCATGCAGACATGAAGAAGATGCCCAGCAGCAGGTTGTAGTCACGCGCAAAAAGGGACTGGTAGGCCAGCTGTCCGAGGCCGGGCCAGGCGAAGATGGCTTCGACCACCACCGAGCCGCCGAGCAGGGCGCCGAATTGCACGCCCGCCATGGTGAGCACCGGCAGTAAGGCGTTGCGAACCACATGCCGCAGCGTGATCTGCCCGTCGCTCAGGCCTTTGGCTCGGGCGGTGGTCACATAGTCCAGGCCCCTTTGTTCGAGCATGGAGGCGCGCATCAGGCGGGCATACAGCGCCAGATAGAACAGCGACAGCGTCAGTGTGGGCAGCACCAGATGCTTGGCGATGTCCGCCACCCGGTCCCAGCCTTCGTAGAAAGCGGTGACGTTTTCCATCCCGGAGGTGGGCAGCCAGTTGAGCTTGACCGCGAACACCAGCACCAGCATCAGCCCCAGCCAGAAGAGCGGCATGGCGTAGACGAGGACCGCGCCGATGGAAATCAGGTGGTCTTTCCAGGTCTTGACCCACATCGCCGCCAGCAGACCGAGCAGGACACCCAGGCTCAGCGACACCACCAGGGTGGAGCCCATCAGCAGCAGGGTCGGCCCCAGACGTTCGAGCACCAGGGTGGACACCGGTGCGCTTTGCCTGAACGAATAGCCCAGGTCGAACTGCAGGATGTTGCCCAGATAGGACAGCAATTGCATCCAGACCGGCTGGTCCTGTCCGAACCGCTTGCGCAGGCCCTCGATGTATTCGGCGGACGCACCGCCGGCCTCCCCGGCCAGCACAGTGGCCAGGTCGCCTGGCGCGAGTTGCAGCAAAAGAAAGTTGACGACCACCACCACCAGCACCACGGGCACGGTCTGGCTCAGGCGCCGCAAGATGAATTTACCCAAGATGGTCCCTCCCGGCGTCCCTGCGCGGACCCGGGCGGGTCCGCGTCAGGCAGGCCTCATTCGCGGTAAGCGGTGGCAAAGTTGCCGTAGATGCCGAGCGGCGTGTCGATCACGCGCTTGAATTGCTTGTTGATGACCGAGGGGTAACGCAGCTCGAGCACATAAACCACAGGGCTGGCCTCGGACACTTTCTGCACCAGTGCGGCGTAGTTGCGGCCGCGCACGATGGGGTCGGTGTTGACGCTGGCCTTGTCCATCAGCTGGTCGGTTTCCGGAGAGCTCCAGCGCGAACCGTTGACGAACACGGTTCCGGGACGAATGCGGTCGGAGTGCAGGCCGCGGTGAACGCCGAGCACCGGATCGGCCAGATTGAAGAGGAAGTTGGAGGTGATGGTGAAGTCGTAGTCCGTGTAGACACGCTTGAGCCACTTGGGCAGGTCTTCGTAGCGCAGGTTGGCCTTGATGCCGATCTGTCCGAGTTGCTGCTGCACGGCTTCGCCAAAGCGCTGCCATTCCTCACCGTAGGGCGTGATGTCGTGGGTGATCTCGAAGCGCACACCATTGGCCTTGCGCGGCAGACCGGCCTCATCGAGCAGCTTGTTGGCGCGGGCAATGCGGTCGCTCACCGTGAAGTCGATGCCCTTGGCAAACAGGCCGGCGGGCTGGAAGTTGCTGCTGATTGGCCCCATCGCCGGTTTGCCGAAGCCAAACCAGATGTTGTCGATCACAAATTTCCGGTCCACAGCATACGAGATGGCCTGACGAACCTTCGGGTTGTCAAACGGTGCCTGACGCGTGTTCAGGATCAGCTCCACCATCGGGGAGATCATTTCGTTGCCGGTGGTGGTGACCTCGATGCTTGGCAGTGCCGCCAGGCGCTTGACATCGTTGTAGGGCACCGCTCCCAGGCCTGCCACATGGGCCTCGCCGCGTTCAAGCGCTGCAGTCCGGGTCGATGCATCGGCGATGAAGCGCACGACGACACGGTCCAGGTAAGGCAGACCCTTGCGCCAGTAGTTCGGGTTCTTGTCCAGACGGACAAATTCGCCGCGTCGCCACTCCACAAAGCGGAACGGCCCTGTGCCGATCGGGTTGTTGGCGTTGGCGTGGGTCTTGATGTCACCCTGTCCATAGATGTGCTTGGGCAGCATCGGGCTTTCCGAGCTGGCCAGCGCCTTCATGATGTAAGGGGCCGGCACATTCAGGCGAAAGATGGCGGTGTGCGGGTTCGGTGTCTCCACTGCAGTCACCTCGCGGAAGGTGGCCATCCCGCGTGGGTGGTTGTTCTTGAGCACGTCCATGATGGTGAACTGCACATCGGCCGCCGTGAACGGCCTGCCATCGTGGAATGTCACGTCCTTGCGCAGTCGGAAGGTGATGGATTTGCCGTCGGAGGACTCTTCCCAGCTTTCGGCCAGGCTGGGCCGGGGCTTGAGGTCGAAGCCGTATTCCAGAAGCCCGTCGAAGACCTTGGCCGTGACCTGGCTGATGGGGCCGGCCGTGGAAATGTACGGGGCCAGGTTCGGGGGCTCTGGTTGCGTGATCTGCACCAGGGTGCCGCCGGGTTTTTGGGCCCATGCTGCCGTCTGGGTAAAGACCGACAGCACGGCAACAGCGGCGATGGAGACAAGCGAAGACCTGATCATCGTGGAATCCTCAGACAGTTGTGGTGGGGTCGGAGTCTAGGAAGAACCCCGCTTGATGTCCCGATGCAACCCGCTTAAGATGCGTCGCTACTTGTCGCACCCATAGAGTCAAAACGTGACAGATTCTGACCACTTCACCACGGCCAATTTCGTCGCCAACCTCAAGCTGGCCTGCAGCTACTTTCCCTCCGTCTCCGAGGTGTCGCGCCAGGTGGGCATCAATCGCCAGCAGTTCATGCGCTACCTCTCGGGGGAGTCCTTTCCTTCCAGGCACAACCTGAGAAAGCTCTGCGACTTTTTCGGCGTCGACGAGTACGAGCTGCTGATGCCGGACAACCAGTTCCGTAACCTGCTGCGGCTCAAGAAGGACAGGGAGGGCGGACACTCCAAGCTGCCCCCGCTGCTGCCGGGCCTGCTGGAACTGGCACAGCGTCAACGCTCCGAGCTCAGCAAGAATCTTGGCTATTTCAATGCCTACTACCTGTCCGCTTCAAGGCCGGGCTGGGTGCTCAAGTCCCTTGTCCACATCTATGAATGGGAGGACTACACCCTCTACAAGCGGCTCGAGCGGCTGCGGCCCCACGGTGGCCAGGGTGTGGTGGAGCTCTACAAGTACTCCGGGGTGATGTGCACCATTGGTGATCGCCTGCACCTGCTTGACCAGGAGACCCTGACGGGTAGCGAACTGACCCACACGATCCTGTACCCGAGTTACCGCAACCGGGTCACCCTGCTGATGGGTCTGACCATGGGGGTTTCGGGTAACGACGCCCACAGGCCTTCGGCCTCGCGGATCGTGCTCGAATATGCCGGCAACAAGGTCCACTTGCGCAAGGCCATTGCCGAGTGCGGACTTTTCGAGATGCACTCCGACCTGGTCCCCCAGGTGGTGAAGGACTACCTGATACAGTCCGGTCACCAGGACATCTCCGGCCAGCTCCAGGCCTATCCGCTGTGAGGCCGCTGGTGGTGCGGCTGCCATTAAAATAGGCAGTTCATCCTGGGCTCCAACGGAGCCCGACCCGGGCACAGGCATGTGCCCTTGCCGCTTTCTGGCGGCTTCTCACAGGTGAGAACCCCATGCTCTACCCTCAGGAATTCGACGTCATCGTGGTCGGCGGCGGCCATGCCGGAACCGAAGCCGCGCTCGCGTCCGCCCGCATGGGCTGCAAGACGCTGCTGCTGTCCCACAACATCGAAACCCTGGGCCAGATGAGCTGCAACCCCAGCATCGGCGGCATCGGCAAGGGCCACCTGGTCAAGGAGGTCGACGCGCTGGGCGGCGCCATGGCACTGGCCACCGACGAGGGTGGCATCCAGTTCCGCATCCTCAACTCGTCCAAGGGCCCGGCCGTGCGCGCCACCCGTGCCCAGGCCGACCGCATCCTCTACAAGGCCGCGATCCGCCGCATGCTCGAAAACCAGCCCAACCTCTGGCTGTTCCAGCAGGCGGTGGACGACCTGATGGTCGAAGGTGACCGCGTGGTGGGTGCCGTCACGCAGGTGGGCATCCGCTTTCGTTCGCGCACCGTGGTGCTCACGGCCGGGACATTCCTCGACGGCAAGATCCATGTGGGCCTGCAGAACTATTCGGCCGGACGTGCGGGCGACCCGCCGGCGGTCAGCCTGTCGGCGCGGCTCAAAGAACTCCAGCTGCCGCAAGGCCGCCTGAAGACGGGTACGCCGCCGCGCCTGGATGGCCGCACCATCGATTTCTCGAAGTGCACCGAGCAGCCGGGCGACGGCATGCCCGGCGGCATGAACGAGCAGGGTGGGGTACCGGTGTTCAGTTTCATGGGCCAGGCCAGCATGCACCCGCAGCAGATGCCCTGCTGGATCACCCACACCAACGAGCGCACCCACGAGATCATCCGCTCCGGCTTTGACCGCAGCCCCATGTTCACCGGCAAGATCGAGGGCGTCGGCCCGCGCTACTGCCCGAGCGTGGAAGACAAGATCAACCGCTTTGCCGACAAGGACAGCCACCAGATCTTTCTGGAGCCCGAAGGCCTGACGACCCACGAGTACTACCCCAACGGCATCTCGACCAGCCTGCCCTTCGACATCCAGTACGAGCTGGTGCGCTCGATGAAGGGACTGGAAAACTGCCACATCCTTCGCCCGGGCTATGCCATCGAGTACGACTACTTCGACCCCCGTTCGCTCAAGAGCAGCTTCGAGACCCGGCAGATCAACGGCTTGTTCTTCGCCGGCCAGATCAACGGCACCACGGGTTATGAAGAGGCGGCGGCCCAGGGCCTTTTTGCCGGCATCAATGCCGCGCTGCAGTGCCGGGGCGACGCGCCCTGGACGCCCAGCCGCGACCAGGCCTACCTGGGCGTGCTGGTCGACGACCTGATCACCAAGGGCGTGACCGAGCCCTACCGCATGTTCACCAGCCGCGCCGAGTTC
>JACCDS011468452.1_pt1 | contig 11676 bp, 9 predicted proteins | sample 7446441 | NCBI WGS metagenome assembly JACCDS01 (sample SAMN15323445, study PRJNA562643) | freshwater metagenome | isolation source: river surface water | place: USA:Blue River Watershed | collected 2017-08-17 | reverse complement strand
GGCTTTGGCGCGTGATGCCGCAGCGGGTTTGCCGCTCCAGAGGGCTTGCAAAGCACCCGCAATACCGGTCGGTGAGAACACGATGACGGCAATCAATGCCACGCCAAAAATAGACATCCAGTGGGTGGCGTAGTCGCCCACCACGTCTTTGAAGATGAAATACACCACGGCACCCAGCGCAGGGCCCCACAATGCTTTGAAGCCGCCAACCACGACCATCATCAAGGCCATGCCCGACAAGCTCCAGTGCAAGTTCTCGGGGGACACAAAGCCCGTGTTCAGTGTGGACAGCAAGCCCGCGACGGCCGTCACCACGGCAGACAAGGCATAGATGGCCGCACGTGGAATGACGGTCGAGATGCCGATGAAGCGTGCGCGTTCTTCGTTGTCGCGCACCGCTTCAGTGATGGCGCCAAAGCGTGTGTTCAGCAACAGGGTCAGCAGCAGCATCACGATGACTAAAGTCGACCAGCACACCAAGAACATCACGGCTGGTTTGAGGATGGCCGATTGGCTGAAACCGAAAATGGTGGCAGGCCAGTCGACTTGCATGCCATCTGCACCGCCAGTGATGCCGCGTGCGCGAGACACCGACAAAAAGAACATTTGACCAATGGCGAGTGTCAACATGCCAAATGCAATGCCAGGCACACGCACAATGATGAGGCCCACCACAAAAGCGGCCACACCCACGCCCACCAAGGTGGCGAGGATGGCCCATTCCACAGGCATGATTTGTTGTTGCAGGGTGATGCCAATGGCATAACCGGCTGCGCCGAAATACAGGGCATGACCAAAACTCACCAGTCCGTTTTGTTTCAGCAGTACGCCGATACCCAAGGCAAACACGGCGTACACCACGGCCTGTGTGAGCAGTGACAGCACGGTGTTAGAACTCACCACAGTCACCACGCCCACACCTGCCAGCAGGGCGGCGATAGAAAAAACAACAGCACGAAGGGGGCTCATATTCAATGTCCTCGTCAATTAAGTACGGCTGCCGGCAAAACCTGCGGGCTTCCAAATCAAGATGGCCACCATGAACACAAAGGGCAGCAGCACCGACGCGTCCGGCAAATACACAGCGCCAATGGCCTGCACCATGCCTAGCAACAACGCGGCAATGAACGCACCCGCAAGCGATCCCAAGCCGCCAATGACCACCACCACAAACGAGTCAATCAAAACGTCTGAGCTCATGGATGGGGAGAGGGACAAGAAAGGTGCGGCCACCACGCCAGCTAATCCCGCCAAGGCTGTGCCCAAGCCCACCACGCCTGCACTCAACGCATCGGTGTTCACACCTTGCATGGCGGTGGTCACGGGGTCGGTGCTGGCCGCACGCACAAACAAGCCCACTTTGGAGTAGCGCAGCCACAGGCTCAAGCCCAAAGCCACCGCAGCGCCCATCACGATGACGCCAATGCGGTAGGCGGGAACTGGCGTGCCAAACAAGTCGACCGAGAAGTTCAATGCTTCCGGTGCAGCCACCGAGAGGTTGCTCTTGCCCCACACTGACTGAACCATGTCTTCAATCACCAACAACAAGCCAAAGGTGACGAGCACCACAGTCAGAGGTTCGCGGTCTTGCAGCAACCTAAAGCCATAGCGGTCTAGCAGCACGCCAAAGACAGCCATCAAGGCAGGTGCCACCACCAAGGCCACCCAAAAGTTGCTTTGCAAGGCCACGGTGTAACCCAGATAAGCGCCCAGCATGTAGAGCGAGCCGTGGGCAAAGTTGACCACGCGACGCAGGCCATAAATCAATGCCAAGCCAGAGCACATCACGATGAGCAATGCGCCGTAGACAAGGCCGTTAAAGAGGTTGATGGTCAACATGGTGTGAAGGTCTCCTGTGTTCTGGTGGTGCGTGCTCAAGCGTGTTCAATGTCGCCAAGGGCCATGTCTGGCGCGCCCAGCACGCTCCAGCCGCCGTCCACAGCCAAGGTGGCGCCGGTGACGTAACTGGCTGCGGGTGAGGCTAAAAAGAAAATAGTTTCTGCAATTTCGGTGGGTTCAGCCATGCGACCCAGCGGTGTGCGCTGCGCGATAGCCGGTGCATTGAGAGCACCTTTTTCGGCCAAGCTCGCAACCAATGCGGTGGCGACATAGCCGGGCGCTACCGCATTCACACGAATGCCTTGGCGAGCCCATTCGGTGGCGAGCGCACGTGTCATGCCCAAGATGCCAGCTTTGGCTGCGCTGTAGGCGTTGCGCCCGGGAATACCGCCCGTGCTGGCAATTGAGCCGATGTTGACAATGGCGCCGCGGTTGCCTTTGGCATCGCGGCCTTGTGTTTGCATGTGTTCCAGTGCGGCTTGGGTCATCAAAAACGCGCCACGCAAATGCACGCTCAAGACGCGGTCAAAAGCTTGGGCTGTTTGTTGCAGCGTGGGGACTGCTTGATCGCCAATGCCTGCGTTATTGACCAAGGCATCGAGGCGGCCGAGCTGCGTCACAGTTTGTGTGATGGCATGCGAAACCTGAGCCTCGTCTGTGACATCGCATGTCAAGCCCAAGTGCTGTGCGCCGAGTGCGTGTGCCCGCTCCTTGGCTTTGTGACCATCCATGTCTAACAGTGCCACGCGCCAGCCACGCGCTGCAAATAGCTGGGCCGTGGCCCAGCCAATGCCATCTGCCGCGCCAGTGATGGCGACGACAGGGTGGTGCAATGGTGAAGCGGTGGTGGTCATGTGTGATTTAAATACGTCAATGTATTTACGTTTATTATCTTGAATTGGTTTATGAATGGAAGTCGGTTTAATCAATAAATGACTATCGTTTTCCCTGAATAATCAATGAAATTTCCATGATTGAAAGATTTAGAAAGTTCAGGCTTTTCAAGTTAATGAGTCAATACATTGATTTAAATGTGAGGCTTAACGTGCTGACCATGCGGGCATGGCTACCGCTTTGATCAGCCGTGTTTCTTGTGCGGTGATCAAGTGGCCCGATGCCGCTAAGTAAGCAGGAAAGTCTGGGTGCGTGTCACGCGCTTTGCAGCGGCGTTCGTAGTCCGCCAAATCGTTGTAAGCCCACAGATGAATAAATTGGTTTTGTGGTCCGACTAGGCTGGTGTAGAACCCTATGGGATGCCCCAAGGTCTCCATCAAGATGGGCATGGCCAAGCGGTTGAAGACTTCTACAAATTCCGGCATCTTGCGCAAGGCAATGGTGTAGATGCGGTGGTCAATCAGGGGTTTGTGCAGATGGTTCATGCCTTGGCTCCTGCTTTGTCGGCGATGTGGTTGCCTGTGACGAAACCAAAGGTCATGTTGGGGCCGTGTGTGATGCCTGCTGCGGGGTAGTTGCCGCCCATGATGCTGGCGCGGTCGTTGCCCACGGCGTACAAGCCGCCAATGGCAGAGCCATCGTCTTTGAGCACTTCACCCACCACGCTGGTTTGAATGCCGTCAAAAGTGCCCAAGTCGCCCATGATCACTTTCACGGCATAGAACGGCCCGGTTTGAACAGGGGCCACGCAAGGGTTGGGTTTGTTTTCGGGGTCGGCCAAGTAGCGGTTGAAGGTCGTCGTGCCACGACCAAACGCTGGGTCGTCACCATGAACTGCACCGATGTTGTACTCGCGCACGGTTTGCTCTAAGCCTGCGGGGTCAATGCCAGCATTTTGGGCCAGCTCTGCCAAGGTGTTGCCTTGGATGAGGTAGCCGTTGCGCAAGAAGCGGCCAATCGGCATGGGCGCAGGTTTGACAAACCCGATGCCGTATTTGCCGAGCGTGGTTTTGTCACACACCAGCCACATGGCGGTGTCTTTTTTGCCGTCGCAGGCGCGGATCAAATCAGCGCCTACGTCATGGTACGAATTGCTTTCGTTGGTGAAACGTTGGCCATTTCTCAGCACGCCGATGATGCCGGGCTTATAGCGGTCCAGTAAATGTGGAAACACGCCAAACTCGCCATTGGCATAAGGCACATACGACACGGGCATCCATGCTGCGGCGTCTTTGAAGCGAATCTCCACTTTGCCGCCCACGGCTTCGGCCATGCTCAAGCCATCGCCGGTGTTGCTGGTGGGCGTGGGCGACAGGTGTTCGCCGCCGCGTTGCAAATGTGGGTAAGCCTTGGCGATGCGTTTGACATCGTGCGGAAAGCCGCCACACGCCAGCACCACGCCGTGACGTGCGGTGATGAGTCGCTCGCCACCTTCGCCGCCTGCACGCACGCCTGTGACGTGGTCGTTCTTCATGAAAATTTCTTTGACGGGGCTGCTGGTCAAAATGGGGATGTTCAAGTCGAGTGCGGACTTGGCCAGACGAGCCGCCAAGGCATTGCCGCTGGTCACGTTGATGCCTCGCTGATACAACACCAATTCTTTGATGTGCGTCACCAAGCGCTTGGCTACATAGATGAACGAAGTCAACGACTTGGTGGCTTGGAAGAAATGCTTCAAATCAGCATTGGATGAGTTGAACATCATGCCGATGAAGGTGATGGTTTTGAGTGGTGGCTTCAAGCGGGGCATGTCTTTGCCTAAGCCACGAATATCAAATGGCGCTGCCAATATGGAGCGGCCGATGTCCACGCCACCTGCCACGGTGGGGTGGTAGTCGGGGTACATCGTGGGCACAAACTTCATCTCGGTTTCGCGCTCGAAAAATTCCACCATCTTGGGGCCGTTGTCGATGAAGGCATCGACGGCGGCTGCATCAAAGTAGCTGCCGGTTTCTTGCATCATGTACGTGCGCACAGCTTCGCGGGTGTCGGCAGGGTTTTGCTTGCGTCCGTGTGGGTTGAGAGGAATCCACAGCACACCACCCGAGAGCGCGGTCGTTCCGCCAAAAACAGGTTCTTTTTCAAGGACCACCACGTCGAGGCCGCGTTTTTTGGCGGTGATGGCGGCTGACAAGCCTGCGGCGCCTGAGCCCACCACAATCACATCGCATTCAAAGTTTTGAGACATTGCGTTCTCCAAAGTAAATTAGTTTTCGACGGTTTTGTTAAAGCCTGGACGCGGCACCATGTCCATCAGCATGGAGGACATGCCGCCGTCCACCACCAACTCAGCGGCGTTCACATACGCAGCGCGTGGGCTGGCCAAGAAAGCGGCGACATCGGCAATGTCTTGTGGCTCGCCCACGCGTCGGCTTGCAGTGACGGCAGCGCGCTTGGCTTCAAAGCCAGGCTCTTCGTAAAACTTGGCTGACAACGGTGTGCGAATCATGCCGGGGCAAATCGCGTTACTTCGCACGCCTTGTGGTCCCCATTCCACAGCCATTTGCCGCGACATCAACAACACCCCCGCTTTGCTGGCGCTGTAGGCGCCACTGCTGGTTTGTGGAAACATACTGGCGATGGACGCGATGTGCACCAAAGCACCTGCGCCTGTTGCACGCATAGGTTTTGCAAACGTGCGTGCGCACAGCAAGTAGCCGGTGAGGTTGACGTTGAGCACGTGGTTCCAATCGTCAAGACTGACTTCGTCCAAGCTGCCTGAACGCAACAAGCCTGCGTTGTTGATGAAGGCGTAGCAAGTACCCAGTTCATCTGCCACGCGTTCTGCGGCTGCTTTGACTTGAGACTCTTGGGTGGTATCGCAAGCGATCGAGATGGCTGTGGCACCTTGCGCTTGGAGCTTGGCTGCGACGGCCTGTGAGCCTTCGGTGTTGCGGTCCAGCAGAGCCACCTTTGCGCCGGCGTCTGCCAACGTTTGGGCGATGCCTGCGCCAATGCCGCTGGCCGCGCCTGTGACCACGCACACACGTTCTTGTAATCCCAGCCAATGTTGTTCGTTCATCGTCAGCACCTGTTGAAGTGCTGATAGTTTGTGTGGGCTGCTTATTTTTTTGTTTGACGAATCGTGCAGTCACTAGGACAATTCGTGCATCGATACCTAGGAATAACCCTGATGAAAAGTGCAATTCCCAGCTATGACCTGTATGGCGACCAGCAACAAGGTGGGTGGACCAATTCGTTTCAGTTCGAATGGATACCTGTGCGTTCATCCCCTTACAACTATGACATTCGCCCGCACAAGCATGATGCATTTATTCAAATTTTGTACCTCACGCAAGGTGGCGGCGAGGTCTTGATCAATGATGCGCGTTACCAGGTGAGCAGTCCGGCGTTGATCTTGATACCCTCCCAAAACGTGCATGGTTTCCAGTTCACGCCCACCATCGATGGGCCGGTGGTGACGGCGGCTCAGAAGTCATTGGAGTCGATGGCTGCGGTGGTGATGCCCGAGTTGGTCTCGGTACTGCGCAAGCCTGTGGTGTTGCATTTGGATGAATCCAGCCGACACGCAGAAGCTTTGATGCCTTTGTTTTTAGGCATCGAGCGGGAGTGGCGTGTGCATGCGGTGGGGCAGGTGGCCGCAGGCATGTCGTTGGTGATGGCCTTGTTGGTGCAGGTGGCGCGTTTGAGCAATGTGTTGGAGCCTGCGCCGATGGCAAACAACTCACGCAAAGCGCAGCAGATTGAAAAATTCCGAGCCTTGGTGGATGCGCATTTTCGGGAGCGCCGTCCGATTGAAGACTATGCGAATGAGATGGGATTGACGGCGGGCCATCTCACGCGTTTGTGTCGTGAGGTTTTGAATGTGTCCAGCCAAGATGTGGTGAATGCACGCATCTTGCACGAGGCCCAACGTGAGTTGGTGTATTCCTCGGATGGCATCAAACAAATCGCCCATTGGGTGGGGTTTGTGGATGAGGCTTACTTCACGCGCTTTTTCAGAAAGCACATGGGACTCACGCCTTCGGAGTTTCGTGAGCAGGCTTTGCGCGCGATGAACGGCGGTGCAGCCTAAGCCTTATTCGTCTTCTTTGCTGGGGCCGAGCGACTGGTCTATTTTTTCCATGTTGTCCAGCAGCTTGATCAAGTAGTGCAAGGTGTGGGTGAGGTCGCCTGTTGAGAAATCGGTCAAGGCGGCTTCGTAGTAGGTGCGAATTTTGGGTTGTGCATCTTTTTCCCAAATCTTGCGTCCGTGCTTGGTCATGGTCACCCGTTTGGCTCTGCGGTCGCGGGTGTCTGCCAGTAGTTCGATGTGGCCGTCACGCTCCATGCGTCCGATTTGCCCTGACAGGTTTTGACGGCTGACCTTGAGGTAACGCGCCAAGTCGCCCACGCTCATGCCGCCTTCGGCATCGGTGCGAGACAGGGCACCCAATACCGCCCACTGCTGGGTGGTGAGACCTTCTTTCTCGACGGCGCGCGTGCCAGTTTTGTGCAACATATTGGCGCATTGGTAAAGGCGAAAGAACAACCTGTTGGCTAATTCCATTCGGGCGATATCGCTGTTTTCTTTAGGGTAAACCATGGTTTTTTCTCGAAAAAATGCTTGCGAAGCTGGTTTAGGTTGACGTAATATACGTAAACACATTGACATATATGCGTTTTCCTAAACCGCATGATGTTGATGCAAAGCATAACAACCTTGCCAACCATGGAGAGCAGCATGCAGAAATTGAAAGACAAAACCGTCATCGTCACCGGAGGTGCCGGTGGCATCGGTGGCGCCACTTGCCGTCGATTCGCCGCAGAGGGCGCCAAGGTCGCGGTGTTTGATATGAACTTAGACGCAGCTCAAAAAGTGGCCGATGGCATCACAGCTTCAGGTGGCATTGCCGCCGCTTTCAAATGTGACATCACAGATCGCGCAGCGGTGGATGCTGCTGTCGCTGCCACTATTGCCCAGCTCGGTCCTGTCGATGTGTTGGTGAATAACGCGGGTTGGGATGTGTTCAAGCCTTTCGTCAAAACAGTGCCTGACGAGTGGAGCAAGTTGATCGCCATTAACTTAACGGGCGCTTTGCACATGTTGCACGCCGTGTTGCCGGGCATGGTCGAGCGCAATGTAGGACGTATTGTGAACATCGCCTCCGATGCAGCGCGTGGTGGCTCATCTGGCGAAGCGGTGTACTCCGCTTGCAAAGGCGGCTTGGTGGCGCTGTCTAAAACTTTGGCGCGCGAACACGCACGCCACAACATCACGGTCAACGTGGTGTGCCCAGGCCCCACCGACACAGCCTTGTTGGCGGGTGTGGCCGAAGGTGCACGTGATCCAGCGAAATTGATTGAAGCGTTCCGCAGCGCTATTCCCTTGGGGCGTTTGGGTCAGCCCGACGACTTGGCTAGCGCCATTGCTTTCTTTGGCAGCGACGACGCTTCTTTCATCACCGGCCAAGTCATCAGCGTGTCTGGTGGTTTGACCATGCACGGTTAATTTCACGCAATTCTTATATCTGGAGACACACATGCAATTCGAAGACATCCTCTATGAAAACCGCAACGGCGTGGCATGGATCACGATCAACCGTGCTGACAAGATGAACGCGTTTCGCGGCACCACGTGCGACGAAATCATCAAAGCCTTGAACAAAGCAGGCTATGACCGCAGCGTGGGCGCGATTGTGTTGGCCGGTGCTGGCGACCGAGCTTTTTGCACTGGCGGCGATCAGTCCGCACATGACGGCAACTACGACGGTCGCGGCACCATTGGCTTGCCGATGGAAGAGTTGCACACCGCCATTCGCGATGTGCCTAAGCCTGTGATTGCCCGCGTGCAAGGCTTCGCCATCGGTGGCGGCAACGTGCTGTGCACGATTTGTGACTTGACCATTTGTTCTGACAAAGCCGTGTTTGGCCAAGTGGGCCCCAAAATGGGCTCGGTCGACCCCGGTTACGGCACCGCCTTCTTGGCGCGTGTGGTGGGTGAGAAAAAAGCCCGCGAAATTTGGTACCTCAACCGCCGTTACAGCGGTGCAGAAGCGGTTGCCATGGGTCTGGCCAACGTGTGTGTGCCGCACGACCAACTCGATGCAGAAGTGCAAAAGTGGGGCGAAGAAATTTGTGAACGCAGCCCCACCGCTTTGGCCATCGCCAAGCGCAGCTTCAATGCCGATACCGCACACCAGTCAGGCATTGCAGGCTTGGGCATGTATGCGCTCAAGCTGTATTACGACACCGAGGAATCACGCGAAGGTGTGAATGCGCTCAAAGAAAAGCGCAAGCCTGAGTTCCGTAAGTACGCCAAGTAATTCGCCCGACCAAGGAGCCCTGTGATGAATCCGAACCCCTACATTGACGAAGACCTGCAAGCCTTGGCTGAAACCGTGCGTCGCTTTGCCGACGAACGTGTGAAGCCGGGTTTCTTAGAGCGTGACAAAACCCGTGTGTTAGACCGTGCCCTGTTGCGTGAGATGGGCGGTCTCGGATTCATTTGCCCTGAATTGCCCGAAGAATTTGGTGGTTTGGGTATGGGCTGCTTGGCTGCGGGTGTGATTCACGAAGAAATCGCCCGCGCTGATTTGAGCTTTTCATATTTGAACTTGTTGGCCTCCTTGAATGGTCAAATTTTGTCCAAATACGGCAACCCAGACGTGGTGGGGCCTTGGTTGAAAAAACTCACCCAAGGCGAAGCCATTTGTGCGATTGCGCTGACTGAGCCACGCGGCGGTTCAGATGCCGCCAACTTGCGCTTGCGCATTGAGCGTGATGGTGACTTTTATGTCATCAACGGCGAAAAAACCTCCATCTCTGCAGCAGATCAAGCGGACATCAGCGTGGTGTTTGGCCGCACAGGCAAGCCCGAAGATGGCGCACATGGGGTGACCGCATTGCTCGTGCCCATGGACACACCCGGCTTGACCACCAACCGTTTTGACTGCCATGGTCAGCGCGCCATTGGTCGTGGCTCCATCTTCTTTGAAAACGTGCGTGTGCCCGTCAGCCACCGTTTGGGCGATGAGAACAAAGGCTTTGTGCAAGTCATGCACGGGTTTGACTTTTCACGTTCACTCATTGGTTTGCAAGTGCTTGCCGTGGCACGTGTTGCCTTGGAAGAAACATGGGAATACATCACGCAACGTCAAGCCTTTGGCCAACCTCTGTCGGCTTTCCAAGGTGTGACGCATCCGCTTGCGCAATTCGACACGGAAGTGGAGGGCGCACGCCTGCTGTGCTTGCAAGGCTTGTGGCTCAAAGATAAGGGTTTACCTCATACCGCTGAGGCGGGCATGGCCAAGTGGTGGGGGCCTAAGCTGGCCTACGATGTGATCCACCAATGCTTGCTGTGCTATGGCCACGGGGGTTACGACCGCGGCTTGATGGAACAACGCTTGCGCGATGTGTTGGGATTTCAGATCGGTGACGGTACGGCACAAATCATGAAGACCATCATTGCGCGCACGCGTGCAGGACGTAAGTTCGTTCCTGCTTAAAAGCTTGGCTTCAAAAAATAAAAAACTTAAATCCACACCGAGGAGACAACTATGGAATTTGATGCAGTTTTGATCCCATCACGTCGTGCACACAGCATTGCCAAAGGCCTTTGGCATGACCGCACCATCAACGATGATTTGGATGCGTGTGTGGCGACTTGTCCAGACAAGCTCGCACTCACCGCCGTTCAAGCTGAAAGCGGCAGCGTCCAACGCTTCACCTACCGCGAGTTGGCCACTATGGCCGATCGCGTGGCCGTGGGTTTGACCAAGCTTGGTGTGGGCAAAAACGACGTCGTGGCCTGCCAGTTGCCTAACTGGTGGCAATTCACCGTGACTTACTTGGCCTGTTCACGCATTGGTGCGGTGATGAACCCCCTCATGCACATCTTCCGTGAGCGCGAGTTGTCATTCATGCTCAAGCACGGTGAAGCCAAAGTGCTCATCATTCCGCAAACTTTCCGTGGTTTCGATTTCGAACACATGGTCAATGCCCTCAAGCCTAGCTTGACTGATTTGAAACATGTGGTGGTTGTCAACGGGGCAGGCTCCAACAGTTTTGAGGCCTTGCTCAGCGGTCCTGCATGGGAAAAAGAAAGCCATGCCAAAGACACATTGACCCAACATCGTCCTGGCCCAGACGATGTGACCCAGCTCATCTACACCTCGGGCACCACCGGTGAGCCCAAGGGCGTGATGCACACAGCCAATACAGTCATGGCGAACATCATTCCGTATGCAGCACGCTTGCACCTTGATGCCAAAGATGTGGTCTTGATGGCTTCACCCATGGCGCACCAAACTGGTTTTATGTATGGCTTGATGATGCCCATCATGCTCAAGTCCAGCGCGGTGTTGCTGGATGTGTGGGAGCCATTGCGTGCGATTGATTTGATTCGCAACGAAAGCGCCACCTTCACCATGGCCTCCACCCCGTTCTTGACCGATTTGGCGAAGAACGTCGAAGAGTCCGGCAAGAAGGTACCCACATTGCGCACTTTCTTGTGCGCAGGTGCGCCCATTCCTGGCCCCTTGGTCGAGCAAGCGCGCAGCGTCTTGGGCACCAAAATTGTGTCGGCTTGGGGTATGACCGAAAACGGTGCCGTGACCTTGATTGAACTCAACGATCCCGACGAACGTGCCTTCACCACCGATGGTTTGCCCTTGCCAGGTGTGGAGCTGAAAGTGGTCAACGACGATGGCGTGTCTTTGCCCGTAGGCGAGGCAGGCAAGTTGTATGTACGCTCATGCTCTAACTTTGGCGGCTACTTGAAGCGTGCTCACCTCAACGGCACGGATGCGGAGGGTTGGTTTGACACGGGTGACTTGGCACGTTTGGATGCGCAAGGTTATGTGCGTATCACAGGGCGCAGCAAAGACGTGATCATTCGCGGTGGCGAGAACATTCCTGTCGTAGAAATTGAATCGTTGCTGTACCGCCATCCCGCCATTGCCATGGCGGCCATCGTGGCATACCCCGATGAGCGTTTGGGTG
>JACCDS010626148.1_pt1 | contig 11677 bp, 11 predicted proteins | sample 7446441 | NCBI WGS metagenome assembly JACCDS01 (sample SAMN15323445, study PRJNA562643) | freshwater metagenome | isolation source: river surface water | place: USA:Blue River Watershed | collected 2017-08-17 | reverse complement strand
CTTAGGGCTTGGATTTGTGGCGATGATGATGCAGGGTGGTGCGAATAGTCATGTGAATTCTCGTTATACAACCAGCAAACATATCCGCTGCTGGCGTTTGGTTGATGTATACAAGTTAACGAGCTTTATGAGGGCTGGCAAGAACTATTTTTGGGGGGATTTAAAAAGTTAATTCGTGATTTATTTGGTAAAAAGCATAAAAATCAATGACATGAATTTATATTTGGAATTGTGAAACTGATTTTTCTTTTTGTGCTGCTTGGCTGTAAAATTAAAAATAGATTAAATAATAAGCAAGTTGTATAGTGTTTTGTGCGTAAGTAATAACTCCTGCTCTATTGGTTGGCCGGTCATATAGCATTCGCAATTCTAGTTTTTTGACGTAGCGCCGATACTATAGCTGTCGAGCTCACGCAGAGGTTCATCAGTGGACGCGTTATACCCGTTTTTGCCACGTTTACATCCAGAAGACGCCAAGCAGCAACCGCTGATTGCGCCTGTTGGCCGTTATGTCAGTATCGCCGGATTAGATCCGACGGTGCCGCATCGCGTCGGTTGGCAAGAACCAAAGAAAAAACGTCAGCAAGCAGCGCAGCAACAAACCGCGCATGCCCCTGATGGTGGCCATGAAACGACACCTGAAGCGGAACAACACGTCGACGCCCAAGGTCATCTCGATATTTATGTCTGAGCATAGGTTGATGCTAGGCGGCTGACTGCGCCAGCAACTTCTGCATCGCTAATTTCAATCTGAAACGTCAGCGCGTGCCAACAAAAACATAGTCAGAACCCCACCTAAACGGCATAATGCCGCTTTTTCCGAATTGAACAACACACAGTGACTTTAAGCTCGCAGATTCGCCAAGCCTTCGCCGACGGTGGCCGTTTAAGTAAAGCCATTGCCGGTTTCCGTGCGCGCGACGCCCAAACCCTGATGGCCGATGCGGTCGGACAGGCGATTAGTGACAAACAGACCTTAGTGGTCGAAGCGGGAACGGGCACAGGTAAAACCTATGCGTATCTGGTGCCTGCGTTGTTGTCGGGCAAAAAAGTCATAGTGTCGACCGGCACCAAGAACCTACAAGAGCAGCTGTACTTGCGCGACTTGCCGCGGGTGTTGTCGGCATTGGCGCAACCGGTCGCCACGGCGCTACTCAAAGGCCGTTCCAACTATTTATGTCTATTTCGGTTAGGGCAGCATTATCACCACGTGCCAGTGCAAGATGACGGTTTGATTGAGCATTTAAGCTTGATTAAAAAGTGGGCCTCCGAGACGCAAACCGGTGATATCGGTGAGCTGACTTATATCCCAGAAGATTCCAAAGCGCTGCCGTATGTCACGTCCACCACCGACAATTGTCTTGGGAAAGATTGCCCGGACTATGAAGAGTGTTATTTACTCAAAGCGCGCAAAAAGGCGATGAATGCCGATTTGGTGGTGGTCAACCATCATCTGTTTTTTGCCGATATGGCGCTGAAAGACACCGGCTTTGGCGAATTGCTGCCCAATATGGATGTAGTGATTTTCGATGAAGCACACCAAATTCCTGACATCGCCAGCGATTATTTTGGCGAGACCTTTTCCAGCTCGGTGTTACTGGATCTGTGCCGCGACATTGATATCGCCTGCAAAACTGAACTGCGCGACCATCCGCAGCTGGCCAAAACCGCCGACAAACTGGTCAGTCTGACCAAAGACTGGCGCCTGCTGCTGCCGGACGACCCGCAAAAAGGTAACTGGCGTGATTTGTACCAGAAGCCTGATCAAAAGGTCGCCCTGAGCCGCATCAGCGACGTGATGCAAATGTTATATCAGGTGCTGAAAGGCAGCCTCGGCCGTTCTGATCTGGTCGATAGCTGCTACGAGCGGCTGGCTTTGCTGCGCAACCGGCTGGAAAAATTGCTCGACGTCGACAAAACCGGTATCAGTTTCTGGTTCGACACCAGTAAACGCCATATCAGTCTGCATTACACGCCATTGTCGATTGCGGATAAGTTTCAGGAGCTGGTGTTTGACCAGCCGCGCTGTTGGGTGTTTACCTCGGCGACGCTGTCGGTTGATGGTGGCTTTGACCATTTTACCCGGCAAATGGGATTAGGCGCGGCGCGCACGCTGCAGCTTGATAGCCCCTTTGATTATCCGAATCAGGCCATGTTGCTGGTGCCGCGTTATCTGCCGGAGCCGACTGATGCCAAAATGGCGCAGGCGCTGTTGCAGCTGGCAGTCCCACTGATTGAAGCCAATGAAGGCCGTTGTTTTTTTCTGTTCACCAGTCATCGTATGTTGCAATGGATGGCGCAGCAGTTGCCGGAGTATATCCGGCTGCCGGTCTTGGTGCAGGGCAGTACCAGTAAACGCGTGTTGCTGGAACAGTTTGTCCAGCTGAAACACGCGGTGTTACTGGGCACCGGCTCGTTCTGGGAAGGTGTTGATGTGCGCGGCGATACGCTGAGTCTGGTCATTATTGATAAACTGCCGTTTGCCTCACCAGATGAACCTTTGCTGCAGGCGCGTAGTGAAGATGCGCGCTTAGCCGGGCAAGACCCTTTTGCCGTGGTGCAGTTGCCGCAGGCCGTGATCACACTGAAACAAGGGGTGGGCCGGCTTATTCGCGATGTGTCCGACCGTGGCGTGCTGGTGATTGCCGATAACCGATTGGTCAGCCGGCCTTATGGTGAAGTCTTTTTAAAATCGCTGCCGCCAATGCGCCGAAGCCGCAGTCCGCAGGCCGCAATTGCATTTTTAACGGCGATCCACGCTGACAGTGGATCTGAGCCGTCATAAGCATAACAGGAGCTTGATGTGAAATTACTGGCGCTGGATACCTCCACCGAAGCCTGTTCAGTGGCGCTGCAATATAACGACCAGCGGCTGACGCTGGATGAGGTCTGTCCGCAGCAACACAGCAAACGTATTCTGCCGATGGTGCAACAGCTGTTAGCCGAATCAGGCCTTGGTCTGAACCAGCTGGACGGCATTGTGTTTGGCCGCGGGCCCGGTAGTTTTACCGGTGTGCGGATTGGGGTTGGCGTGACACAAGGGCTGGCCTTTGGCGCCGATTTGCCGGTGTTTGGCGTGTCGACATTACAGGCCATGGCACAAGCTGCGGTGCGTCTGCACCAGGCTAGTCAGGTGATTGCAGCCATTGATGCACGGATGGCGGAAGTTTATCTGGCGCTGTATCAGCAAGACGCAGACGGCCTGATGCAGGCTGTTTCGGACGAACTGGCACGAAAACCGGCGGACTTGCCAGCGTTGGCGCTGCAGGGCGATATTTGGGCCGTTGGCACGGGTCTGGTCACTTATCCTGATGCTTTTACGCAGTGGGCTGCAGACCAGCAGCTACAGATCAGCAGTCAGGTCTTGTTGCCATCGGCGCAGGATATGCTGACGCTGGCTGCTCCGGCCTGGCACCAGCAGTTATTTGTCGCTGCAGAACTGGCCGAGCCAGTCTATGTGCGCGATGAAGTCACCTGGCAAAAACTGCCGGGGCGCTAACGCCGGGCTTGGTTAAATTCAGGTAAAAAAGCGGCAATAAATTGCCGCTTTTTATTTGGCTGTAAGCCTTGCCAGACAAGGTCTGCAGCCATTTTCATCCAAGACTTGGCAACGGTCATTTTCTGGTTATAATGCCTGATATCTGTCCATTTTTTTCTACGGATGTTTTGCATGTCAGTGACGCTCAGTCAGGATCTCAATCGTGCCGGTGGCCTGCGTCAGGTCAATGGTGGCGTGGGTCCGCGTGCGCTGAAAGATGCAACACAGAGCCCGTCACAAAGTGCGCAAAATGCCACGCCGCAGGGGCAAGGAGTTAAAAGCTCTGCCGAAGTCATGGCGCTGCTTGATACGGAGCAACTTAGCCGCGCCGGCTACGACGAGCCGGACCAACGTCAGCAAAAAGCCATTTCGGCTTACCAGGCTTTTGCCAGTCAGGATAAACGCGAGCAGCTACAGCAAATGTTTGCTGTTGACCTGTACGCCTGAATTTTTTCCTTATTTATCTCTTTGTTGAACAATTCGCTGGTTTTTCGCACCGGCATCAATCCATCTGCCTCTGACTGCCGTAACTGATCCTAAACGTTACTAATAGGATTTGTTATGCAGACTCCGTCTGTTTGTGTAGTGACTGGCGCCAGTTCAGGCCTCGGTCGCGCGATAGCCCTGCAATTTGCCCAGAGCGGTTGGCAGGTGGTCGCTTTGGCCCGCAGCCAGGCACTGCTGGAACAGTTACGACTAGAACATACCGGTATTGATATTCTACCGGTTGATCTGACCGATGCCGCGCAGCTTGCCGCTGCGACCGCTGAATTGTCCGCTCGTTATGGTCAGCTAGACCAGGTCATTCTCAATGCCGGCACCTGCGAATATGTCGAGGCGGAGAATTTAGACCTCGGCGCATTCGAGCGCACCTTTCGCCTCAACGTGCAGGCCGTTGTGGCTTGTACCAAAGCCTGGTTACCGCTGTTACAGTTAAGCGCCGCGCCAAGACTCGCCATTGTCAGCAGTCTGGCGCATCTGTTTCCGTTTGGCCGGGCTGAAGCCTATGGCGCCAGTAAAGCGGCTATTAGCTATTTTACCGAGAGCCTACGCGTTGATTTGGCGGATACTCCAGTGCAGGTTTGCCTGATTGAACCGGGTTTTGTTGATACGCCACTGACACAAAAAAATGATTTCCCGATGCCATTTTTACTCAGTAGCACAGATGCAGCCAGGCGGATTTACCGGGCTCTGATGCTTGGGAAATTGCGCCTGCAGTTTCCGCTACGACTGACCTTGAGCCTGAAGTTACTGAATCTCTGCCCCTATGGCCTCCGGCAAAAATTGGCTGCACGGATGGCCCGGCAAGCAAAACGAGGTCAGCAATGATGAACCAGCTAACGCAGCAATGGCTTAGTTTCAGTGCCCCAGGTTGGCGTCAATTGTTGCTGTTTAAAGCAGGCTGGCTGGCGCTTGTGTTGCAACCTGTCTACAGCGCGGCAATGGTGGCGTTATTGTTAGTTTGGTTTGTCTGGCAACTGAGGCCGCAACAGCGACAAGCGTTGTTAACGCTCTGGGGCTCAGGACTTTTGCTGGATACCGTGTTGCATGCGAGTGGTTTGTTTCAGTTTGACTCGGCCTGGTTACCTTATTGGCTGCTGTTGCTGTGGGGCTGGTTCAGTTTGTTCTGGCTAATGCTGTTTTCGCGATGGTTACAGAGCCCGCTGTTAGTGGCGCTGTTTGGCTTGGTTGGCGGCCCTATGGCTTATTGGGGGGGCGCGCAACTCAGCAGCAATATGCTGATCCTGGATGGCGCAGAGTTTTGGCTGGTGATGGCGCCGGCCTGGGCGGCTTTATTATTGTGGTCGCGCCAGACGGAAGCTTGGTGGCACAACTATTACATCAATCAACAGAGGAGCCGCAACCATGTTGGTTAAAACCCGGTTTAAAGAATTGCTACTGAGCAGCTTGTTATTCTGCACAGCGCCGGCGATCGCAACTGAAACCGCACTGCAGACTGTCGGGCAGGGCCAGTTTAGCTATTTATTCTGGGATCTGTACGAGGCGCGCTTAGCGACTGCGGACGGCCAATTCAGCAGCTATCAGCAGAACAAGCCAGTGCTGCTGGAGCTGAGTTACCAACGTGATATCAGCAAAGCGGATTTTGTCGAAGCTACGCTCGACCAATGGCAGGCACAGCAAGGCACATTGCAGCAGCGCCATCAGGACTGGGCCAAACAATTGACTTTGTTATGGCGTGATGTGAAAAAAGGCGATCGGTTGGCTTGTTTGTACCGGGCCGATGGTTTAGTTGAATTCAGCTTTAACGGCCAGTCGCTCGGAGTGGTTGAAGATCCGGCTTTTGGCGCCGAGTTTCTCGATATCTGGCTGGGCGCGAAAACCACAGCGCCAAAACTGCGGCTGGCACTGTTGGGGCAGAATAAAAAAGGCAGCTAAAGCTGCCTTTTACTGCAAACACTAAGCGTCTCGTTATTTTTTCTCAATAAAGTTCAGCAGCTTGCTGGCAATCGCTGTGTTGTCCTGAAAGCCGGCAAATTGCTGTGCATCTTTGCCATAGGCCAGCACAGGTACGTCAATCGCGGTATGAGCGCCACTGGTCCAGCCGGTATTGGAATACTTGTCGATCAGTTTTTTCGCCTGTTTGGCCAAAGGCTCCAGTAAATCAGCTTCGGCTTCCAGCACGTCGGTCTCTTTGCTCCAGTCTTTGGTGGCATAGACTGGCGCCAGCTGATTAATTTGTTGGCTCAGTGCCAGCCATTCGCCGTCGGTTAATTTCAGGCCCGTTTGTGCTAGCCAGACCTGCTTTTGTTCGGCAGCTTTGGCTTTTACCAAAGATTTTGCCAGCACCGGTCCCGTTTGTTTCACTGCTTTAATTACATCGCGGTTCCAGGCATAAATGCCGTTGGCGCCGAGTGACAGTCCACCGGTTTCATGGTCGGCGGTGATCACAAGCAGTGTATCTGGATTGGCATCAACAAAGGCTTTGGCCGCTTTGATCGCGTTGCCGAAGTCATGCATTTCTGCCATGGCACAGGCGACGTCATTGGCGTGGCCACACCAATCGATCTGGCTGCCTTCAATCATCACAACAAAGCCTTTGTCTGCACTGCTCAGTAACTTGAGCGCTTTTTCGGTCATTTGCACCAGCGGTTGCTGCACCGGATTGTCCAGTGTGCTTGGGAAGCCAACCGGTGCCAATAAAGCTAAAGCCGGTAAAGATTTGATTTTATTGAAGTCCTGCCAGCTGTTGGCATATTGGTAACCCGCTTGTTTAAATTGGTTGGCCAGATGGCGATCTTTTCGCTCAAAGTAGCTGGTACCGCCGCCAAACATCAGATCCGCCACAAATTTGCCATCGACTTTGTTATCAAAATAATCGTTGGCAATTTCATCATAGGCTTTCCGGGTTTTATTATGGGCCACAAAAGCTGCAGGTGTGGCGTGGTTGATTTGTGCAGTGGCAACAATCCCGGTGGCTTTACCTTGATGTTTAGCTATTTCCAGCATCGTGGTCAGCTTTTTATGATCATGGTCAACGGCAATAGCGCCGTTATAGCTTTTATGACGCGTCGACAGAGCGGTCGCGCCGGCAGCAGAATCCGTCACTATGGTGTCATCATCCGGATAAGTGGTCGCAACACCGACCCACAGTTCATCAAAAATAGTCGCCTCGACTGCTTTGGTTGTCGGGTCATCCATGTAGTAACGGTATGCAGACAAATAAGCCGGTCCCATGCCATCACCGATCATATAAATGATATTTTTGGGTGCAGCCATGGCAGAGGCGGGCAGCAGGGCGGCCAATACAGCCAGAGAAAGTTTTTTCATGATGGTTCGCCAGGGGTTGGGTTGGATAACTTAAGCATTTGCGGAAACAGCGTCATTGTAGGGGTTTGCATGTTGATTCGACAACAACTGCGATCAACGAAAGTCTGCATGCGGCAGATGACAAAAACATGACCAGAAGAACTTTACGGCCGCTCTTGCGTGACGCAAGTGTCTGACTTATTGTGCTATAACAAAATTTTCAGCGCTGCTGCAACTTTAGGTGCAGTGTCTGGGTCGAACTTATGCCGGTTTCTGTAAATGGTCCAGTTCGCGGAGTTCGGCAGCGAAGCGCCCAGTGTTGATTGGGTGGTAGTATCAAAATGCTGTGGCATGCTACAGCGGTAAACAAGGATCTGACGTCGTATGAAATCTATCCCGATCCTCTTCAGTTCATTATTAGTGCTAGCTGGCTGCGCCAGTTATCCAGAGCAAGTCAGAGTGGCCGATGAGGCGACTCTGGTCAGTTTTCCTGCCACGATGAAAGCCGGTTTGACTCAGGGGCCAGCCCGTTGGAGTGGTGTTATTGCCAAAGTGCAAAACAACAGCCAGAACACCCGGCTGGAAATCGTTTATTTTCCAAGCGGCAGTCATGGCCGGCCTTTAGTGGAGAAGGATACCGAAGGTCGTTTTGTCGCTTACGCCAAAGGGTTCCTCGATCCGGTGGTTTACCAGAGTGGCAAACAAGTGACAGTGCTGGGGCAACTAGCCCCATTTGAGGCTGGCAAGGTCGATCAGTATCAATACAACTATCCGGTGATTGAAGCTTCAGCGGTATATTTGTGGCCAAAACAGCAGGAAACGACCCGGGTCGATGTTGAGCCCTGGCCGCTGTGGCGCGGACCCTATCCATACTGGGGCTATGGCTCTGGCATTCGGATCAGAACAACAATTCCAACAGGTGAAACACCGACACAAGGCCCGGCTCATGTTCAACATCAAGACCAAGGTTCGCAACAGCGTTAATTCGGCTGTGTTCGTTTTGTGCTGTGTAGTCTCGGTTGCGGAAGCGGCAGTACCGGACGGCTTGCAACAGTGGCTTGATTCGCCGCAGCGCAGTACTGAAAACAAAGCGAGGGACCAGCACCGGCACCCCGGTGAAACCCTCGGCTTTTTTGGGCTGCAGCCGACGCAAAAAGTGCTGGAAGTGTGGCCGGCGCGTGGCTGGTATACCGAAATTCTGGCGCCTTACTTAAAAGATCAGGGCGAGCTGACCATTGCCAATTTCCGACATAACGACGGTTCGCTGGAAGATGAAAAAAAAATCTTCTGGGCCAAATTGTCGGCGCGGCTAGACGCCGATATCCGCAAAAATCCGCAGCATTTTGGTGCGGTGAAGGATCTGGAATTTGATCCGCCGGCGATGATGCAGCTTGGGCCGGTCAATTATTACGACAAGGTTCTGAGCTTTCGTAATTCGCATATCTGGAATGAAGCCGGCTACCTGCTGGATGTGTATCGGGCCTTTTTTGATGTGTTAAAACCGGGTGGCACCTTGGGGCTGGTCGAACATAGATCGAGCCGGTTGTCTGAGATCTCTAGCCGCGCAGGCGAGGGTTACCTCGATGAATATTATGTGATTTCGGTCGCCCAACAAGCGGGTTTCGTGTTGGTTGAACGCTCCGAGATTAATGCCAATCCACGAGATACCAAAGACTATCCGAAAGGTGTGTATGCGTTGCCGCCAACCTTAGCGATGGGTGAAAAAAATAAAGCCCGTTACCTCGCTATCGGCGAAAGCGATCGGATGACGCTGCGCTTCATCAAGCCGCTGCCAACAGTGCAATAAGGCGGATTGTTTGTTTCCGCCAGTTTGTTATTCATTACCGTCCGGTCTGCAACTGGCAGGCTGGTATGCCGGAGCTGCACCACTAACGCAGCCAGTGCTATGTCTGCATGGTTGGCTCGATAACGCCAATTCGTTTTTACCGCTCGCGCAAGCCATGCCGGAATTGCCGTTGTTGGCGCTGGATCTGGCCGGCCATGGTCATAGCAGTCACCGCAGTCCGGATGCGCATTATTATCTGCTTGATTATGTCTCTGATATTGCCACTTTATGCCGCCAGCAACAGTGGCAACAGCTCACTATCGTCGGTCACTCGATGGGAGGCATGGTCGCCACAGTACTGGCGGCAAGTTTCCCGGAATTGGTAAGCAAGTTGGTGTTGGTTGATAGCTTGGGTCTTATCACTACTGCGGCAGATGCAACAGCATCGCAGCTGCGTAAAGCCGTTATTTCGCGTGAGCAAAGTCACCAGAAGCAAAAACCTCAGTATCAATCGTTGGCCGATGCAGCCGCTGCGCGACAGCAGCAAAGTGACTTTGATCAAGCGACGGCAATGTTGCTGACGGAACGTGGTTGCGAGCCTATTGCGTCAGGATTTAGCTGGCGGGCTGATCTAAAACTACGTGAAGTGTCGGCATTTCGCTTGTCAGAGACCCAGGCACATGCAGTGATCCGTAGCCTCCAATGCCCAGTTCTGGCGCTGATGTCGACGCAAAGCCCAAGCGAAATCAGTGCGGCAATCCAGCAATTTCAGGCGGATTATCCGCAACTTGAGCTGGTTGAGTGCCCTGGAGGCCATCATTTGCATATGACGCATGCCAGCCACTGTGCCAGCGAGATCCGACGTTTTTTGCTGGAAAATCGCGCATAAGCAGATATATTGGCTGCTTAGATTGTCGACAAAGCTGCGATTACCGACCAATTGTATATCAGAAAAAATTGTGGGATGATTGAGAATTAGAGTAAAAACTCAGAATTCACTGATCCAAGTAAATATGATGCTGATTATTTGCATAAGCCGGTGAACATACCTATAAAAACAAATAGAAAAAATGACGAGGAGACGAAGGTGGAGAAAGTCTGGTTAAAGCGTTACCCGCCTGGCGTACCGGCAGAAATCAATGCCGATCACTACAGTTCGTTAGTAGATATCTTTGAACAATCCATTGCAACTTATGCCGACCGTATTGCCTATATCAATATGGGCAAGTCGATCACGTACCGTGAGCTGGACCAGCATAGCCAGGCTTTTGCTGCGTATTTGCAACATCTGGGGCTGAAAAAAGGCGATGCTGTCGCCATTATGATGCCAAACCTGCTGCAATATCCGGTGGCCTTATTAGGCGTGTTACGTGCTGGCTGCACTGTTGTTAACGTCAATCCGTTATATACGCCGCGTGAATTACAGCATCAGCTGAATGATTCCCAGGCAAAAGCCATCCTCATTGTGGAAAACTTCGCCCATACGCTGGCCGATGTCCGCGCCAATGTGAAGTTGGACCATATCATCCTGACGAAAATGGGCGACATGCTGGGGCTGTTAAAAGGCTCAATCGTCAATTTTGTCGTCAAGAACATCAAGAAAATGATCCCGGCCTACCAGTTACCTGGCGCCATTTGCTACAAGCAACTGATGAAAGATGCACAGGGTCTTGTATACCGTAAACCTGAAGTGGTGGGCGAGGATCTGGCCTTTTTACAATACACCGGTGGCACTACTGGTGTGTCGAAAGGTGCCATGCTGACACACCGCAATATGGTTGCCAATCTGGAACAGGTCGCTGGTTGTATTGGGCCTATTCTGAGCCCGGGTAAAGAATTTATCGTGACCGCTTTACCGCTGTATCACATCTTTGCACTGACCGCGAACTGCCTGACTTTTATGAAGTATGGTGGCACCAACCTGCTTATTACCAACCCGCGGGATATGCCCAATTTTGTTAAAGAGTTGGCAAAATACCCGTTTACTGCGATCACCGGCGTCAATACGCTATTTAACGGCTTACTGAATTGTCCGGGCTTTGCGGAGCTGGATTTCAGTCGGCTGAAACTGTCGCTAGGCGGCGGTATGGCGGTGCAAAAACCGGTTGCGGAACGTTGGCAGAAAGTTACTAAAACCCGTTTAGTTGAAGGTTATGGTCTGACCGAATGTGCGCCGCTCGTCACTGTTAGCCCATTTGATTTAGATGGTTTTAACGGCAGTATCGGCTTACCGGCGCCTTCTACACATATCAAACTAATCGACGATAATGGTGTTGAAGTAGCCGCGGGCGAATCGGGCGAAATGCTGGTGCAGGGACCGCAAGTGATGCGGGGTTATCTGAATCGTCCGGACGAAACCGACAAAGTACTGAAAGATGACTGGCTCTATACTGGCGATATTGCGCGGATGGACGAGCAGGGCTTTTTCTACATTGTCGATCGGAAAAAAGACATGATCCTGGTGTCAGGCTTCAACGTCTATCCGAACGAAATTGAAGAAGTGGTCGCGATGAATGACAAAGTGCTGGAAGTTGCTGCAGTCGGAGTCCCGAACGAAGCGACCGGCGAAGCAGTGAAGATTTTTG
>JACCDS010075944.1_pt1 | contig 11677 bp, 9 predicted proteins | sample 7446441 | NCBI WGS metagenome assembly JACCDS01 (sample SAMN15323445, study PRJNA562643) | freshwater metagenome | isolation source: river surface water | place: USA:Blue River Watershed | collected 2017-08-17 | reverse complement strand
ATACTCCAAATGCGGTATTCGGGCTTGAAGGATTTGAAAAGGAGCAGTTGGTTGGTCTGCTGGAATAAATCGGACCTCGGAACTGATCGTGCTTTCCGAATGGATAAGGATGTATTTTTCCGATTTAGTTTTGTGGACTACACAGGAAAATTCCTCATCCATTTCTTCATAGATCAAGAGATCCTGGGTAGATGGGGTTCCTAGAATGTGCTTGAAAACCTGGTAGGAGCGAAGCGTTTCTGGATCCTGCTTGGAATAAAAAACGCTTTTTTGGTCTGCTGCCCAGACAAAATTTCCTGTTACCTCCGGAATCTGATCTTTCAAGATTTCCTGTGTTATCAGGTTTTTGAAGTGGATGGTATAAATCCGTCTTCCTACCTCATCGGCAGCAAAGGCAAGTAGTTGTTGATTGGTGCTGCAGGTAGCCTGCCCAACTTGGTAATAACTTTTTCCTTCAGCAAGGATATTGACGTCCAGAATAACTTCCTCTTGTGCTTCAAGACTTCCAAATTTTCTACAGAAGACGGGGTATTCGCTTCCTTTTTCAAATCGTGAATACCAGAAGTACCCTGATTTAAAGTAGGGCACACTTTCGTCTTGCTCTTTGATACGGCCCTTCATTTCCTCGAAAAGCTGCTTTTGAAGGGATTCCGTCGGTTTCATCACTTCCTTCAGATAATTATTCTCCGCATTCAAGTAATCGATGACCTCTGGATTTTCCCGGTTATTCATCCAGTAGTACCAATCCTGACGTTGGTGGCCATGAATTTCAAGAAGTTGTGGTTTTTTTGGAGCTTGAGGTGCCGACATATTCGAGTATTTTGGATGCAAGGTTACTGAAATTTTGGAAATCTGGCGGGGTTTTTACGGGGATTACTTTTGGATTTTGATTTCGCTTGATGTCCGCATTCTGGAAAAGTTTTATTCTTCAATAAAAAGGTGGATTAAACCAAGAAATCACGTAGTTTGAGTAAGCAGAATGAAAAATTTTGCCCGTACTAATCGATTCATTTAACCACACAGGGTATGTCTTTTTTCAAACAGTTTAAAGAATTTGCAGTCAAAGGCAATGTCCTTGACTTGGCAGTCGGGGTAATCATAGGTGCAGCCTTTGGAAAAATCGTTTCTTCCTTTATCAGCGATGTGGTGATGCCGCCCTTGGGATTGCTGGTTGGGGGAGTGGATGTGAAACACCTTCAACTTGTGTTGAAAGGGGCCTCAAAAGATGCAAATGGGGCAGTAGTAGAGGCCGTTACGCTGAATTACGGACTATTTATTCAAAATGTGGTGGACTTCACCTTTATCGCTTTGGTGATTTTTGTGGCAATTAAGGGAATCAACAAGCTGAGAGGAAAGGATGAAGAATCTACGAAAGTGCCAGAGGCCACGCCAACAGAAAAATTGTTGGAAGAGATTCGGGATTTATTGAAAAAATAAGGACTCCATCTAACCAGAAGGAGTCCTTAAGTTTAACTTGAAGTTGGTTTAATTCCCTCTTCCACGTCCACGTTCGTACAGGTGTCGATTAAATTCCTTGGCAATATTTTGAAGCAAAAGAAGCTGTTTGTAAGTCAGCACCTTTGCTGCCTCTGCGACAAAGATTTTCTCATCCTGAACCAATTTCTGTTGAATTTGAAGCTTTTGTTGGATTCGAGATTTGGCTTCTTCTTCGCTCATGCTTTCTACTCCTCTACTGAGTTCCCCCATGGTCCGCATGGAGGCATCTCTAGATTCGGTGAAGGAATTGAATAGGGGCCAGAATTTCTCGGCTTGCTCCGTCTTCAAGCTAATTCGCGTGGTGATGTAAGCGATCCGAGCTGCTTGCAGGCGTTCTGGATCTACGGGCTGTCCATTGCGCTGCGCAAAAGCAAGACTTGAAACAGCCATAAAGAATAGGAATAAATAGATTTTTAGTGCTTTCATCGAGTTTAAAACCAAGTTTCTTCTTCGGTCCATAAGGGTGCAGTTTTAGCGTATTCTTCTTCAATTATTTGATCTAATAGGGCATTTGGGTCCTCAGAAAGGCTGAGTACATCCTCTGTGCTCCATTGCTCACTTTCAATGTATAGTAAGGCTTCCTCTTCAGGGCTTACTAAAACGGGCTTTTCCTCATAAGACCCACCTGCTTGCCAAAGCCCTACACCAAGTAAGACCACTGCGGCCGCTGCCCAGGTCCAAGAGGGGATGGATTTTGGCCGGTTTGCTTTTGCAAGGATCTTTTCAGGCAGCTCCTCAAAGTAAGTATCAGGAGTTTGAAAAGGTTTTAGTTTAGGAATCTGTGACATGCTATGCTTAGACTTAGTTTTTGTGTCTGGGTTTATTCTTGGCTGAGGTCTTGTTCGATTTTTTTTACCGCATGGTGATAACTGGCTTTTAGCGCTCCGATGCTGGTCCCGGTGATTTGGGATATTTCCTCATAACTCAATTCTTCTTCGTATTTTAAATGAAAGACAAGTCGCTGTTTATCAGGTAGCTTTAATAAAGATTTCTGTAGTTTAACTTGAATCTCTTCCCCAGTCAACGATGGGGATTGGTCCACATAGGCTTCCAATTTTTCTTGGTGATCTTCCATTGAAAAGAAGAAACGTTTTTTCTTTTTTTCAAGAAAAGTCAGGGACTCGTTTGTTGCTATCCGATAGAGCCAGGTAAAGAGGGTGGAGTTTCCTTCAAAGCGATCCAAGGCCTTGTAGGCTTTGATGAAGGTGTTTTGGGTCAGGTCATCGGCATCCTCATGAATCAGAACCATGCGTCGAATTACCTGGTAAACAGGTTTTTGATAGGTTTCGATCAACTGCCTGAAGCCAAGCTCCTTGGTAAAAGGAGAGCGGATTTGGGCTAAAATTTCTTGATCGTTTACCTTCATATTTTTGTAGTTAGACCAAGGGAAGTAAGCAAGGTTTAATGATCTTATTTAAATCATGCACTTCAAAGGGTAAAGGATTGGTGATAGCAGGATCCTAAATGCTTAATTTTCACCTAGACTTAGTGGTTTTAGGACAAGGAGGTAGCTCAAATTTAGATTTCTACCAAGTAATCCAGGACGCCAGCGTTTTTACCTTTTGGTCGACTTACAAGGAGAGGAACGCGGTTATTGAATTGGATGAGTCGCTCGGCCATACTGCCAATATGGAGGGCGGTTGCAGCGGTTTTTCCTTTGGCCCCGATAAGGATTACATCCGCCTGAAGTTCTAAAGCAGTAGAGACAATCTCTTGGACAGGATTATCGTCTTCATCCGGGGTATAGACTGGGGTGATTTGAATTCCTTTGGTGTCGATCTTGCGAATAAATTTCTTGAAACTGTTTTCAGAATCTTTTTTTAGGAGCTGCGTAAACTCTTCGAAACTTTTCCCTGTAAAATGGTACCCTGAAGGAACGGTAAAGACATTTTGGAAGTAGAGTTCGGTTTCGCCTCCATATTTTTTAGCCCATAAAATCCCTTCTTCCAAGGCATTTTTGGAATGCTCGGAAAAGTCACTAGGAACGAGCAGTTTATTGAATTTGGGTTGGGAGTTTTCTGGAATAATCAGGAGTGAACAAGAAGCTCTGCGCGACAAGCGTTGGGAGGCGACACCTGTGCCGACCAACTCCACTTTTCTCCCCAAGAGGATTAAGTCCGCAGATTTTTCATCCGCTAGCTTGAGGATTTTTTTAGATAAGTTCCCTTCTTTAACTACAAAACTTAATTCAAGGCCCTTGACTTTAGGGAATTCCTTGGCAACCAAATCCTCCATGTATGCTTTCCGTTCGGCAAGCATCTGTTCGATCAACGTCGGAAACTCCTCCTGCATTTCCTTAGGTAGGGAGAAGTTTTTGATCACGTTGGCAAAGTAAATTTTCTTGACCTGATTTACTTTTGCGATAAACCCAGCGAAGGCAATTAAAGTCTGGTCTAAGGGACTTTGGTCTAGACAGACTATCAATTTTTTTATCGGATACATGAAGTTTTGAAGTAACTAGCGGTAAAGGTAATCGATGTCAATTATTCTTTGGATTCCTATAAAAATAATTTTTCTCTATAGAAATGTTTCTCCAATGAATTGATTGCAGTTTTCTAGGTTATGCGAAAATAGGTGGAGGAGACTAACTTTAGGATGAAGGAATTGCAGGATGATAAATTCTTCACGTTTAGTTTACTGACTAATCCGCTTCCTTGTGTACCTTTGATTTATCCGGGCCGTCGACTTGTTCGAACTTCACAAATTAAAAACAATACCGAGTAAAGCCCCCTTCAAAATCAGGCCTCACCCCGTACCCGATCGCTATCGGGATCGGGCCTCGCTCAAAAAGCAGGATAACAGTGGAAGGTTGCGAATTCAAGGCAGCTCAAATCTTGTCACTACTAGAGGTTTCGTAACACTCTTAGGCCCGGATTATTTTCCTCTATTTTTTAGCCAAGCCCATTCTTCTTTGCCCACCCCGAGTAGGGCCGAACTTCCCACAAATACTGCGATCACGAGTAAGGAAGTGATTAGAATGGATAAGAATGGATTGGTAAATGCAGGACTTAGGTACAGTGCCAATACCGTGAGGATTCCCACTACTAAAATTTTGAGCGTTTCTAGACTAAAAGGATCCAAGTTAAGCCGCCATTTGAGGTAGCCGTACTTGACCAAGTTGTAGCCGAGCATCGATGCAGCAGAACCTACAGCGGCACCTTCTATCCCCAATAAAGGAATCAAAAAATAATTTGCAGCGATCAGCAGCAAGCTCAAACTTACTGTCAGGATCAAGTTGAATCGGTAGTAAGCTGAGAAGACCAAAATCTCCGAATTCAAGGAAAAGGCTACATCAATCAACTTACCTAGGGCAATAATTAGCACTACCCATTTCCCTGCTTGGTAGATTTCACGGTTGGGTACAAAATGATAAATCGAGTCAATATTGGCCCAAATAAGCGTAAAAAGAAGCAAACAGATGTAGAGTTGACGATTGGATAATTGCCGGTAGAGGAGGTTGATTTCCTGAAGCCGCTGCTGCGCAAAATGCTCCGCAATCAAGGGCATGGCCACTTGAGAAATGGCCCGTCTTGGGAGTTCAATCACCAAGGCCATGTAAAAGGCAATGGAATAGATGGCGTTGGCCTCCAAACTAAGCATGGAACTGATCATGACTGAATCTATTTTGAGGATCAGGGTAGATGCTGCTGTTGCCAAAAAGGTAAGCAAACTGTATTTGAGGAGCGAACTTTTAAAGCCGGTTGGAAACTTGCTCCAGGAAAAATCCAGTTTAAACACACCCAGCCAAACCAAGTAAATGGCTACACCAAATAGGGATAGGCCATACACACCTACCAATCCTTGCATCACTTGGTCAAAATTTATCCATTTGAGCAGGTATAGCGCCACCAATATGGAGGTGAGCAGTCGAAGAAAAACCTCTCTGAAGAAGGTAGGAATCCCTACTTTGACAAAGGATCGGGCGAAGGCATCGAGTATACTGTTCCAAACTGAGAATAAGGCAATAAACAAGACGATGCCTAGAAAATTGATTACCTCAGGGGAATTGGAGGCAAATAATGAAATGACTTGTTGCTTAAATCCAAAAAACAAAAGTGCAACTACGCCAAATCCAAGGAAGGAAAATAGCAAACTAAAGGTAAGCAAAGCGGCTTGGTTGCGTTCGAGCTTGGGGAAATAGCGCGTAATTCCATGTCCTAATCCCAACTGTGCAAAGGGAACCAGGAGCAATCCGAGGTCTTGTATGGTACGGAATGTGCCCAGTTGGGTGGTATCCAAGGCATAAGGATATAGCCATAGGACATTGATATAGCCTAAGACCACACCTACATAGGAAAAAATGGTGGTTTGTATGCTTTGGAAGGCTATTTTTCGCATAAGCCAATATTCAAAAAAATAATTGGTAAATCCATGTGCCTCTGACAGACTTTAGGACTTGACACATTTGTCACAGGTAGCCCCACCCTTCGGCTTTTGGAAAAATTTCCGGATGAGGTAGTAGGTAGCCCCAAGCACGGCAAGGATGACCAGGAGTTGCTGCCACATGTTAACTAAAGATTTGATAGGTGATCCATGCCATGAGGTAAGCCAAGCTACTCATGTAAACGGTTTGAATGAGTGGCCATTTCCATCCTTTTGTTTCCCTTTTAACGACCGCCAAGGTACTCATGCATTGCATGGCAAAGACGTAAAAGACGAGCAAGGAGTAGGAGGTAGCAGGGGTGAAGGTTTTTTCTCCTGTAGAAGCATTGACTTGGCTGGCAAGTTTCTCCCGAATGGTCAGGTCGTCTTCAATATCCCCTCCAATGCTGTAAATGGTGGCAATCGTTGAAATAAAAACTTCGCGCGCAGCGAAAGAAGTAATGAGCGCAATGCCGATTTTCCAATCGTAGCCTAGGGGTTGAATTACCGGTTCAATAGTCCTGCCCATGATCCCGATAAATGAGTTTTCAAGTAGCAATGAGTTAGTTTCTGCCTCAATCAATGCAAGCTGCTCAGGGGTACTTGCTTGTTCTTGAAGCGCAATTCCCTGCTGCCGAATCTCATCCATCTTCGTAGGAGGCCCATAGGATGCCAATACCCAAAGTACAATGGATATCGCCAAAATTACTTTTCCAGCTTCAAAAACGAAGGTTTTGGACTTTTCCACCATGGTGATGCCCACGTCTTTCCATCGTGGAATTCGATAGGAAGGGAGTTCGGTCATCAAGAAACTTTTCTCATCCGTTTTGAGGATGACTTTGAGTAAAAATGCAGTCCCCAATACACCCAACACCCCTAGCAAATAGAGGCTCAGCAAGGCGAGGGCTTGTAGATTGATAAAGCCAAATACCATTTCCTCTGGTACGCTCAACCCGATTAATATGATGTATACCGGTAGCCTGGCAGAGCAACTCATTAAGGGAGTGACTAAAATGGTAATCATTTTTTCCTTCCAATTCGAAATGTTTCGAGCGGCCATCACGCCTGGAATGGCACAGGCTACTCCAGAAACTAAGGGAACGATGCTTTTGCCATGCAAACCAAAAGGACGCATCCACCGATCCAAAAGGAATACGACCCGGGACATATATCCTGTATCTTCCAAAATTGCAAGGAAGCCAAAGAGCAGTGCGATTTGAGGAATGAAGATGACTACTCCACCGATACCAGGTACGACTCCTTCAGCCAAAAGTCGCGTAAGGGGGCCGTCAGGTAAAGTGGTCAAGACTCGCCCACTGATATCTGCAAAAAAGCCATCGATCCAATCCATGGGGTAGGAGGCCCAGGAAAAGAGGGTTTGAAAAATCAAAAATAAAACTCCAATAAATACTAGGTATCCCCAAAATGGATGCAAGACCACCTTATCGATCGTTGACTTGGCTTTTGGTGCCGATTTTTTGGTTAAGGCTTTGGTTACCAACTCAGTAATCTTCTTGTATCGGATTTTGGTTTCCTCGAGTTGGGCTTCTTCTAGGTTAAAATCACTTTTCTCCAAGACTTGGGCGAGCCAATTGCGTTTCGTTTCAGAGATGGACTTGTCTTTTCCACCAAATCGTATCATTTGGTAAGCCTGGTAGTTGTTTTCCAATTCAAACTTTTCTTTGACCTGGTCTAGCAAGGCAGCAGGCACTACCTCTAAAATATCAATGAATTGAGGAGCTTTTGAAAAATTCCGTTGGTGGATAAGCTCTTTGATCTGCTCCAAGCCTTTTTGATTCCGTGCATCCGTTTGGAGGATAGGAACACCCAAGTGTTTAAAGAGTTCGTAACTGCGAATTTCAATATTTTTAGCGGCTGCCAAATCCGCCATATTGAGCAGAATAGTCAAGTTAATTCCCAAATCAATCAATTGAGTGGCTAGAAAAAGCCCTCTAGATAGTTGGGTGGAATCGATTACCAGTAAGACATAATCCGGCCTTTTCTCAAGTTCTGGATTATTGAGCACGCGATGGGCGATGATTTCGTCTTCGGAATTGGGAAATAAACTGTAGGTACCGGGAAGATCTAAGATTTCAAAATTTTCCCCTTTGATTTGAAGGATGCCGGTTTTCTTATCTACCGTTACGCCTGGATAATTTCCAATTTTTTGGTTGAGTCCCGTGAGGTAATTAAAAATAGTGGACTTGCCTACATTGGGATTTCCAATGATAGCAATTTGCGGAGTCGTTCCCTCAGAGAAATCTTTTGAAGCCATAGTCAGGAGAGCAATTCAATTCGAATTAAAGCAGCTTCATTTTTTCGCAAAGCAAGTAAGGTTTCATCCAATTGAAAGGCCATAGGCCCACCTGAAGGAGCTTTGTGTTGTAGGGTTAGTTGCTTTCCTGGAAGAAAACCCAACTCCATTAAATTTATTTTTAATGGGGAAGAGCTGATTTCCAATATTTTACCAGATTGATTGAGCGTAAGTTGGTCTGCAGTCATGAATGTATCCTAACCTTTGACCAAAAGTACGGGTATTTGGAATGAATCTAAAGAAAAATAAGGAAGAAATTTATTGATCCTGCTGTTAGACTTTATATCGGACCATAGTAGGTTTTTGAGTGCTTTAAAATGAGCCTTTCAGGGACAATTGAAAGTTTCTACCTGGACTTACGATTCCTGAACTGTATCCACGGTACTGCAGGTCCAATAGATTTTCGACTCCTGCATTGATTTGGAGGAAAGATGAGATCGGAATCCGCGCAGCAAGGTTGAAAATCGTCCAAGAAGGAGAGTAAGGCTTGCCATTTGCATCCGTGGCGTAGATTGCAGGTTTTGAAATCTCTTCTTGGGGCATTTTTTCAAAAGGCATGGGAGCACTGTACTGTGCGCTCAACTCCAAAGTTCCTTTTTTTCCGTGTAGTCTAAGTTTACTCGCTCCAAAGGCAGGAGCGGCATGCCGAGATGGGCTTGTGGAGGAGTTATCTAATTCTTCAATTCCTTTTTGCCAGTTGTAATTGGAGCTGAACAAAAGTCGACGACTCAAGGCCAGCTCAATTCCCGCTTGAATTCCTTTGACCTCCGCAAAGGCTGCATTTTGGATGGAAAAGAGCTTGCTCATTTGTCCATTGTAAAGCAATTCCGTTTGACCATTTAAAGTGGTGGGTCTTCGAACCATTGCTTGCTCAAGCCTAGTGAAATATCCCGTCACATCCAATTTGAGGGCACCAAAGAGAACTTTGTTTAGGTTCAACTCTGCATTGTAGGCATATTCCGGCTGTAATTGTGGATTAGGAACTAGTAGACTTCCTGGCTGGGAATCAAAAATTTTCCCCATATCGTCCACATTGGGTGCTCGGAATCCCGTAGATACTTGTGGGGAAATGCTGAAGCTAGGATCCACTTGAAACACAAAACCTAAGTTACCTGTAATCGAATGGTAATCATCTTTAAATTGGAGTACAGGAAGTGGGTAGAATTTCAGGTTGTTGGAAAAGTCTGTCTCAATGCTATTGATGTTGTAACGAAGTGCCGATTGAATCTTCCACTTGGTACTGAGTGGGGCTACATAGTTGGCATAGATTGCCCACGAAGTCCAGGTGGAATTGGGATAGCGTGCGGAGGCTTGCTCCACCTGCTGATTGGAAATGTTTATGGATTTCCCCGTAGACTCCACTTGATTAACGACTGCTTCAAATCCATAGTTGAAGAAGTGGGATTTGAATAGGCTTTTGATAAAGTCAGCATTTAGCGAAGAGGCTTGAACCTGTTCAACCCGTTCAAATTGCGTTGAATTGCCTACGCGCCGGTCGATCCGACTTTCTTCGAAGAATTGAGAAGCTGCAGTAATTTTTGCTTGGTCATAAATCTTTGTCGGTTTTGTAGTCTTCCAGTTGAGCTGCTGCATCATCCAACGCTGCGGGCCATAATCCCAACGGGCAAATCGTAATTTTCCGTTACTCTTTTCAATCAGGCGATCGTAACGAGGCACATCACCGGTAGAGGAATAATGAAACCCATAGTCGATTGTTGAATTTTCGGAAGCTTTGAAACTGATTTTCTGCATCAGATTTACTTGCTTGTAGCCAGATCCTATCTGCTTTCTTGGATTGGGATTAGTGATTTCTTGGTCTGTTCCATTGATTCGTTCCACATAGGAGGTACGGAGGTAGGAGACTTGTCCCTTGTTTTTTCCCATTTTCAAATCCCCAAAGTCAAAGAAAGATGCGCTCGTAACGAATCCCCATTTCCCTTTTCCATAGGTAAAATCGCCATGAAATGTTTTCTCTGAATAGGCGGAGGAATATCGGCTAACTACATTTCCTTTGAGTTGTTGATTTTCATGATCAGGGCGTAGGGTTTCAAAGACCATCACCCCACCAATGGCATCCGAACCGTACATCACTGCACCGGGGCCAAAAAGAATCTCTGTATTTTGTAATGAAAATGGATCAATCGAAATAACCTGTTGGAGATTGCCACTTCTGAAAATGGCTGTATTCATGCGGACTCCATCGATGGAGTAGAGGAGTCGATTGGCCGAAAACCCTCGGATCATCGGACTTCCTCCTCCCAGCTGGCTTTTTTGAACAAAAACCTCTCCAGAGGACCCCAACCAATCAGCAGTGGTAACAGGATTGCGCAAATTAAGCCATTCGGAGTTTAGCTGGCGTACTTTTCCAGAAACATCCGCTTCATTCTGGTTCCACCGGGATGCGGATATGACCGTTGTAGTAAGCGTGAGGGAACTAGATTCTAAGTATACTAAGTAATTCGCTGCCTCCAGTTCTTCCCAAGAAATTGTTTTGACCTTGTAGCCAAGTAGAGAAATAGTTAGTGGATTTTTGCCTTCAAATACGGAAAGGCTGGCGATTCCTTCTTCCGAGGTAGTGGTACTTGTTTTTGATTTTTTATCTACAAGCTGAACCCCAGCAAGGGGCTTCTGACTTTCAAAATCAAACACACGAAGTTCCTGAGCCAGAGCAATGGGTCCAGTTCCCACCAAAAGGAATAGAAGGTAAATCCAGAATTTCATAATGAATAAGTGAACCCGAAATTAGCACATGAACCTATAAAAAAGTAGGGATTTTGGGATGAATGGTGGTTTTTTTAATACCAAGTGTGATTTAGATCACCAATTCAATTCCTTGGACAAATTCATTTTTGTTGCTTACTTTTAATCCATGACGAGAGAAATTTTAAGGCAGGCGCTACCCAACCTAACTGACCCCAAGCTATTGGATCGGTTAATGGAAAAAGGTCAGTTTTCGACCTTTGAGCCAGGTGAAACGTTAATGAAGCCTGGTCAATTTGTAAAGGCCGTTCCCTTGGTGCTGGAAGGATCCATTAAAATCATGCGAATGGATGAAGAGGGGAAGGAGCTATTTTTGTATTACCTGGAAACAGGTGAAACCTGTGCCCTATCCTTGACCTGTTGCTCAGCGGCAAGACCCAGTGAAATCAAAGCGGTTGTGGAGGAAAAGCTAACTGTCTTGTTTATTCCCATTCAGGTTCACGAGCAACTGACGGACGAATTCAAGCAATGGAAGGATTTTGTTTCGAGCACCTATCAGCATCGTTTTCAGGAAATGCTAGTTGTCTTGGATGCGGTTGCGTTCAAAAAAATGGATGAGCGTTTGATGAATTACATAGTTACCAAAATGAAGCAATTGAAAACCAATGAATTGCACACTACGCATCAAGAGGTGGCTAATGAATTGGGTACTGCTCGTGAGGTGATCTCTAGATTGCTGAAGCAATTGGAAAAGAAAAAATGGATTGAACTGGGCCGAAACGTCATCTATATCCGCGATGACTT
>JACCDS011655201.1_pt1 | contig 11680 bp, 6 predicted proteins | sample 7446441 | NCBI WGS metagenome assembly JACCDS01 (sample SAMN15323445, study PRJNA562643) | freshwater metagenome | isolation source: river surface water | place: USA:Blue River Watershed | collected 2017-08-17 | reverse complement strand
GCCTGTGGAGGTTTTCAAGAAAGCACCCACTGCTCCTTTTTTGAAAGTAAGATTCATATCAATTCTTTCAACAATAGCTTTTTCTCTTTTGGCTTGTTCGTGCATCAAACCGTGCATATCTCGGTCGAGTTGCCCCATTGCTCTGGACGTTTCGTACTTATCGCCCGCCGAAGATTTTGATTCTTCATTGGCAGAAGCCTGAGCCGCCTGCATGGCATCGTAGGAAGTTTGTATTCTTTGGTCTAAAAAATTATTTATATAATCGACAATCTTTTGTTTCATGTTTTATTTAGCTGTGAGCTTTGAGCTTTGAGCCGTGAGCTATTAGCTTTGAGCTTTTTGTCTAACTTTTTATACTTTGAGTTGTGAGCTTAATTCTTCAAAAGCTCATGGCTCACGGCTCATAGCTCACAGCTATCAAAGCGTTTGTCTGCGAATCATATAAAAAGGATTCTTTACTTTAATTTTCTTTTTATCCAACAGCAATGCCGCAGCAGTTCTGCCCATTGTTTCAAAGTCGGTGGTGATAACGGTAATGCCCAAGAGTTCTTTTAAAGTAGTTTCGTTGAAAGAAACCACACCGATTTCATTACCTAAAGTATAACTAGATTGACGAACCTTTTTTACTAATTCTGCCAAATCGTGTTCTTCCACTATCACATAAGCTGTTTGTGGAATGAGTAATTCTTCATCAACGCTCTCTTTGAAGATGAATTCTTTGTTAGTATTGACACAAAAATAACGAACACCTCTTACAATATCTACAGGATAATTTCCATCACTCGGAAAAACTAATACAACTCGTTGATACTTAGTAAATAAATCGTTGGCACTTTCTAAGGCTTCTGCCACATCACGTTCAAAATCTTGATAGACCGACAAACACTCGTTTTTATATTCTGGTAAATCTTTATCAAGTAAAACCAATTCATCTGAAGGAATTTTTTCTAAAGCCTTCATGGCAATACTTTTTTCAGCATCAGGGAAAAAATGTGGCATCACGACGTAGTAGTTGTACTTACCGAGATTTTTATCAATAATTTCATCGAAAAGGCGAGCATTATAATGATGAATTTGTAAATCAACTGAAGCTTTATCGCCTAATACTTTCAAGAAAGCATAATAAATTATTTTCTTGTAAGAACTCAATTTGTTGAAAATCAATAAGATTCTCATTTTTCTACTTTCGCCACCGTTCACATAATATCCTTTGCCTTGAACAGAAGTAATGAAGCCTCTTTCTTTTAGTTCACGATAAGCTTTTTCTACCGTATCACGGGCTAAATAATACTCTTCGCTGAGTTCACTGATAGACGGAAGCTGTTCGTTTTTCTTCAAAACGTTACGTTCAATATCCGAAATGACTGATTGGATGATTTGCTTGTACTTTGGTGTTTTATCGCTAGGATTTAGTTTGAGCTGGTACATAGTTAGAGAAACTCAGCTTTACGTCCGTTTCTCAAAAAGAAGCGCTAAGGCTGAGCATTAATTCTGGTGAAACATTCTTTTTTAATTTATCTTCTGAGCAGGAAAGTGCATGATAGTTCCCTTTTCTTTTTGATTTATCCTTGTAAAATTTTATACGATTCCAAGAATCAAAAATACAAACTATTCTTTCAAAGAACTAAATTTAAAAGAATTACTCAGAAATTGTCGTTCAATTTACTTGTCATTTCTTCAAAATAGTTTTGTCTGATTATTACTTGGTATCACATTATTAATTCATTTGAAATTTACCAATATCTGGTAGATTGAGGTCTAGGAAACATTTGACGGTCTTACTTTTTAAATTTTGCATTGATTATGGGAGCAATTCTTGGCGTTATTTTTCACTTCATTGGTGGCTTTGCCTCTGGTAGTTTTTATATTCCTTACAAGAAAGTAAAGGGTTGGTCGTGGGAGAGTTACTGGATTACAGGTGGTATTTTTTCATGGTTGATAGTTCCACCTTTAGCTGCTTTTCTTACCATTCCAAATTTTTCTACAATCATCGCTAATGGTGAAGGAAGCGTAATTCTTTGGACTTATGTGATGGGAGTTTTGTGGGGAATTGGTGGTTTGACTTACGGCTTAGGCGTACGATATTTGGGGATTTCATTGGGTAGTTCCATTATACTTGGGCTTTGTTCTGTTTTTGGTTCATTGATTCCTTCGGTATATTACTACTTCAATAAAACGGCTGGAAAAGATACTATTTATGATTTAGTCTCTACCAATTGGGGGCAAATGGTTTTACTTGGCTTAGCTGTTTGTGTATTGGGAATTGTAATTTGTGGAAAAGCTGGTGGAAGTAAAGATAAAGATTTAGCAGGACAAGTAAATGCTGAAAACCAAGAGTTCGATATTGTAAAAGGGCTAACTTTTTCGATTGTATCGGGTTTATTAAGTGCTTGTTTTAGTTTTGGTATTGAAGCGGGTTCAGCGCTTTCAAATGTTGCTAATGAAATCTGGGTAGCTAATAACCCTGGGCAAGGCGAATTTCTTTATCGTAATAATGTAGTCTATATTGTGATTTTGTGGGGCGGTCTTACTACCAATTTAATTTGGTGCGTCTATCTAAATTTTAAGAATAAATCATTTGCCGATTATACAAATTCACATACACCACTGTTGAGAAATTACGTGTTTTGTGCCATAGCAGGCACAACTTGGTTTCTTCAATTCTTCTTCTACGGGATGGGTGAAAGTAAATTAGGAAATGGCCCAAGCTCTTGGATTCTCCACATGGCATTTATTATTCTGGTGGCTAACTCGTGGGGCTTAGTCTTGAATGAATGGAAAGGCGTATCAAAGAAAACGCTAAGTACTATTATTTTAGGAATTCTGACTATTATCGTTTCAGTTTTAATCGTGGGGTATGGTAATTCACTAAAAGGTTAAAAATTTTTTATCAAGAAAAAAGGGTGTCAATATTTCGATTTGACACCCTTTTTTCTTGAAAATCACTTGACAAATGTTAATAAATATTTAAATATTAGTAGAAAGCAAAGGTTTCAAAGAATTTTTGGGCTTACATGAATTTTATTTGGAAAATTTGGTATGCTATTTGTTTGGTCAGTTTTGATAAATGAAGTATTTCCTATTTTATGTTTTGTTAAAATATGAAATGTGCTAAATATCTTTTTTTTTAAGAATAGTAGTATCTTTGGTAAAACAGATCAATTTATTTTCATTTACTTAAATGATATTCTTGAAATTCCGTTAGTAATGGGAAATTTGGGATAAGTAATCGTCTGTTTGTGAATTAAGATTTAGAAACGTGGTTGAACCCCAAAATACATTTTACTATCTTAAAGAACGTCTAAGCATTACTAACTATGAAAATTCAACAATCAGTATTCAAAAAAAATCAGTGGGAAACAATTTCAGTAACTCAAGGTTTTGATGCCTCTAAAGTAAACTGGGTATTGGTATTCGGTGGACGGTTAACATTAGAAAATATTCAACCTTATGAGTATTTAAAAGGTCAGTTTCCTCAAGCTGATATTGTGCTCAACTCTACTTCTGGAGAAATTTATCAAGATTCAGTACATGATGATTCAATCGTAGTAACAGCTATTGAATTTGAAAAAACGCTGATAAAAAGCGTAGAACTTGATATTACAACGCATTATGAAAGTAGCCTTGTCGGCGAGCGCATCGCAGAAGCGCTTGTCGGAGAAAACCTTCGTACTATATTTATTATTTCTGATGGCTCAAGGGTAAATGGTAGTGAACTTATTGCTAGTTTAAATAAGAAAACAAACGAAGAAATACTGATTTCTGGAGGGTTAGCTGGCGATGCCGCTAGATTTGAAAAAACCTTAGTAGGGTTGAATCGAAACCCTGAAGAAGGTAAAATCGTGGCAGTTGGCTTGTACGGGGATTGTCTGAGTGTTGGGCATGGTACAATGGGTGGATGGGATGGTTTTGGGCCTGAACGAGAAGTAACAGAATCGGAATACAATACGCTATACAAAATAGGTGATGTAGCCGCATTAGATTTATACAAAGAATACTTAGGTAAATATGTAGAAGGATTGCCAGGAGCAGCTTTGCTTTTCCCTTTGTCAATGCGTGAAACTGAAGATGCAGATCCTGTGGTAAGAACGATACTTTCAATTGATGAAGAAAAGAAAAGTATGACTTTTGCAGGTGAATTACCAAAGGGTTCGTTGGTGCGTTTTATGAAAGCTAATTTCGACCGTTTAATTGATGCTTCGGCGAAGGCGGCTCATGATTCTATCCAGCCTTTTGAATCAGCCCCCGAACTCGCCATTTTGGTGAGTTGTGTGGGTAGAAAATTAGTACTTGGGCAAAGAACTGAAGAGGAAGTAGAAGCAGCTCGTGAAATTATGGGCGACGAAACCATCATTACTGGGTTTTACTCTTATGGCGAAATTTCACCCTTAAATCCGAATGCCCGTTGTGGCTTACATAATCAAACCATGACAATAACCACCCTCTCCGAAAATTGATTAGAATGAACAATACAACATTTCACCGATTACTTGCTAAGCAAATTAAAAAACATTTAACAGACGAGTGCCTGGAGAATGAAAACTTTCAAAACTTTGTCAAATCAGTAAATGAATCTTATTTGAGTTTCGATAGAGATAAAGAGCTCTTTGAGCACTCTTCTCAATTGAATGAAAGAGATTATGCCGAAATTAATACGAAGCTCAAGGAAGAAATAAAACAAAGAAGACTTTCTGTTGAGAAATTAATTGAAGCTATTTATTCTTTGGAAGTAAATGAAACCACTGAAGTAAAGTCATTTGATCCAGATAACCTTTTGGAATTAATGGATTTCTTGAAGATTCAAATTGATAATCGTAAACAACTTGAAGCTGATTTAAGAAAATCAAAAGAAGTAGCTGAAGCGGCAACACAGGCAAAATCAGAATTTCTTTCGATGATGAGCCACGAAATTCGTACTCCGTTGAATGCTATCGTTGGTCTTACTTATTTGATGCAACAGGAAGAGGTATCTGATTCGCTAGCTGAAAATTTAAAAATTCTTCAATTCTCGACGAATAATTTACACGTCTTGATTAACGATATTCTAGATTTCAGTAAAATAGAAGCAGGTAAAGTAGAGCTTGAAAGAGTGCCATTTGATATTAAACAGTTGGTTTCTAATATCAAAAAAGCAAACCAGATTAAGGCAGAGGAAAAGGGTAATAAAATCAAATTGATGATTGATGATGATGTACCAAACGTATTGTTGGGCGATGCCTTGCGTTTAGGACAAATTATCACAAACCTTATTTCTAATGCGGTAAAGTTCACTAAAAACGGTAGTATAACCGTAGAACTTTCTCAACAAAGGCGTACTGCTACCCATGTTACAATTGATATTTCTGTAACAGATACTGGAATTGGTATTCCTTTAGAGAAGCAATCGATGATTTTTGATAAGTTTACTCAAGCTAATTCAGAAACTACTCGCCAATTTGGTGGTACTGGTTTGGGGCTTGTTATCACTAGAAGCTTATTACAATTGCATGGAAGCGATATTCATCTTGAAAGTGAGGAAGGAAAAGGCTCAACTTTTTATTTTACTCTCGAGCTTGAAATCGGAACAGAACTGAGAACGAAAGTAAATGAAAGTCACGCAGAATTATTAAACGAAAATACCCTGAAAGGAGTAAGAGTACTTTTGGTTGAAGATTATCCAATGAATATCAAAGTAGCCACTAAGTTTTTAGAACGTTGGCAAATCGTAATTGATGTTGCTGAGAATGGTCAAATTGCTTTGGATAAATATGAAAGAGGTAAGTATGATGTTATTTTGATGGATATTCAAATGCCTGTTTTAGATGGTTATACCGCAACAGCTAGAATCAGAGAAACTGACACAGATATTCCAATTATTGCTTTAACAGCTTCGGCAACGCTCAATAACCAAGATAGAGCATTTTTAGTAGGAATGAATGACTATGTTACAAAGCCATTTAATCCGAATGAGTTATTTCAAAAAATTGCTAAATATAGTTATCGATAGATTACTTCTAATAATCAAAAAAGCTCAACGGTTTACCGTTGAGCTTTTTTGATTATTAGGCTTGCAGTTTTTCTAATGCTGCTTTGAGTATTGGTACACTCTCGTTTAGTTTTATTTGAAAGGCACTCCACACCGACTTGATGCTTTCATACTCTGGTTTTTCTTTGATTTGTGCCTCCATTCCAATTAAAGTTTGTTCAAGGGTCGTTAACCCTACCATACCTAAAGTTGGCTTTAATTTATGGGCCAATTTTCTTAATTCGTCCCAGTTTTTATCGTCAATTAGCGTAGGCATTTCATCAAAGTCTGGTAAAACATCTTCTATAAAAGTTTGGAAAATGTCTGCGGCATATTCTTTATCGTCTCCATAAAGCTCAAGGAGTCTGTCCTTATCCAGAAAAATACCCTCACTTTCAGGCTTTGGAGTAGCTGCTTGTTCTACTACTTCTTTCTCCTCTTCTTCGGGTAATATCACAGCGTATTCTGATTTTGTATGGACATAGTTCTGAATAACACTTAGCAAATGATTTGGAGAGAATGGTTTTGTGACAAAATTGGTCATTCCCACTTCAAAAGCCTTATTTTTTTGGTCTAACATCGCAGAAGCTGTAAGTGCGATAATAGGAGTATCTTGATTTGGATTTGTGGTATTTCTAATCGTGATGGTCGCTTCGTAGCCGTCCATATTAGGCATTTGAATATCCATCAAAATAATGTCAAAACGTTCTTTAGAAGCTTTATCAACTGCTTTTTTCCCATCAGAAGCAATAGCATAAGTGAAGTGCCACTTGTTTAATAAGCTACTGATATATTTTTGGTTCATGGCATTATCTTCGGCAACTAGAATTTTACATGATTCTAAGCTACGGTCAGCTTCTTTAATGACATGATTATTTTTGACAACTTCATTTTTCGATTTTTGAAATGGCAAAGTTACAATAAAGGTTGTGCCTTCGCCTTCTTTGCTTTTAACGACGATGCTCCCGCCCTGAAGCTCAACCAATTGCTTGGTAATGGCAAGGCCAAGTCCCGTTCCTTTATGTTTGTGGCCCTGTTCGGAATCTACCTGTTTGAATTTCTGGAAAATCAAATCAAGTTTATCGGCTGGGATACCAATACCTGTATCAGAAATTTTAAATTCAATCCAACTGGTACCTTCTTCCTCTCTCAAGAGTTTTACCATCACATCAATATTTCCATGCTCTGTAAACTTTTCAGCATTACCTATGATATTAAGTAAAATTTGATTGAGCAATAAATCATCACCAAGGTAGTTTCCACTTATTTTTACATCTGTCAAAAGGTTGATTTCAACGGGGCTACTATCAAGTTTAATCTGGAATACTCGCTGAATAGTTCGAAGTAAGCCAACCAAATCAAAAGGATGTTTATGGATTTCTATTCGTCCTGCCTCTATTTTTGCCATATCTAATAAGTCTGAGATTAGGCTATGTAAGAAATCAGCGGAGGTTTTTAGAATGTCTAGATACTCAAATTGTTCATTCGTTGGACGAGTATCAAACATCAAGTGAGTCATTCCAATAATAGCATTCAGCGGAGTACGAATTTCGTGACTCATGTTTGCTAAAAATTGCTTTTCAGCTTGACGTGCTTCTTCGGCTACTTCTTTGGCCTTTTCTAACTCTTGTTCAAGTAGTTTTCTTTCAGTAATATCATAATGAATGCCCATTGAAGCAACGGTTTCTCCGTTTTCATCAATAATAGGAGCTCCACTGATTAATACCCAAATAGGAGTACCATCTTTTTTGATAAGACATACTTCATAAGAACTTGCTTTCCCTTTTTCACGTTCTTCTTGTCTTTCATCAACAATATCAGCTTCAGCTTCGGGTAAAAAAAGTTCTTTGGCATTCTGTCCAACAAGCTCTTCGTTGGTATAACCTAGCATTTCACAGAATCTATCGTAGGCTCTTAATATTTTATGGTTGTTATCAACTTCCAACAAGCCCAAGGTCATATTATCTAAGATACCTCTGTATTTTTCTTCACTTTTACGAAGGCGTTCATGGGCTAAATACTTGTCTGTTACGTCTGAGAAGTTATATAAATGCCCTCTATATTTATCCTCAATAAAAATTGGAATATAGTCTCGTTCAATAATTCTTCCATCAATTAATTCAAGTCTTTCATCCACAACAATTTCCTTGCTGCCCAAAACTTCATTTACTCTGTTACGGAAGCCTTCTGGGTCTTTGAAGCGGCCCTGAATTTCATCAGCCAAAGAAAGGCAATTTACACCTGTTAATTCAGCTGGTGTTAAGTCAATGCTAAATAAATCACAAAATAGCTGATTGGCTAGTATGATGGTATGGTTTTCATCTTCAACAAGGATTCCTTTTTGAAGATTAGAGATTAAATTCCCAAAACGAGCCTGGGTAGCTCTTAATGTATCTTCGGTTACTTTTCGTTCCGTAATATCACGGGCAACAGCCACTAATTCTATAGATTCGTCGTCGTTTTCTATTCGTCTAACGTTCTGGCCAATCCACACTATATTACCAGATTTTGCTCTAATCGGAAATTCGTTATAAGTGCTTTCTTCCTGATTATGAGCCATTTCTGCATAAAAATTTATGAGTGATTCTTGGTAATCTGGTAGCACTAATGTAGAGAAATGACGGCCAATGATTTCTTCTTCAGTAAAGCCCAATCTTTCCTTTACAACTGGGTTTACATACGTGAAAAAGCCATCAACCGATATTTTATAAATAATATCTTGAACAGATTCTATTAAATGACGGTATCTTTTTTCGGTTTTTCGTAATTCATCAACAGTACTTTTTACCTGTTGCTCAAGATTTTGGTTAAGCAGCTGTAATTGCTCAGTAGTTTCATAGAGCTCCAAAGCTTTTTTCTCCAAGATAATCTCGGTTTGTTGATGCGCTTCTTTTTCTATGGCTATTTGTCGTTTGAGCTTCTCTATTTCTTCCATATTAATTTTATAAAATCAAAAGTTTCTCCCTCAACTTTGATTAGATTTTTGGTCATAAATCGATATAAAATACTATTTAGTTAACTGTTAGGTAATTTCTTTATATGGGTCATTAAAATTATTTTTTAGTCATTAATGGTTGATATTTATTATTCATTTTCAGAAAATATGAATACTAGAAAACAGTAATTCCTAGCTATATTTTAATTTGTTGAGGTTTTTATGAGGAAGGTGATTCGGTTGCGGACAAATAGCGGATAAATATTTAAATTTAACACAATTAATTACTTGATTTTTTCTTGTTGAAAGAAATAATGATTTTCAGTATTTCAATAATTTTTTGATTATAATGATTTTACTTGGATGCTTTTTCCAAGCAAATTATCAAATAAATAATTGATATCTCAAGAGAAAATTAATAATTTTTCTAATATAAATATATGTACCTACAATTATTATACAAATTAATATGAAAGTTTTACTTTTTCGAAATATATATAGATTATTAATACTTTATTTTATTTTTTTCTGCAATTAAAAGAGCTATTCTTATCTTATGGTATTCATATTTTGCATCCATCGCTTCGAATAGTGGTTTGATTGGGTCGCCTTTTTTTACATTCATTACTTTTGCAGCACCTACAATCTGTTCAAACTCGGCTTCAGTAACGAAAGCTGATAGGTTTATGTTTTCACCATCTTCAAAGAGTTTTGCAAGGTGCGAAAATATCGTTACGGGATTTAGTTTTCTTTGTTCGGCAATTTCATCTACCGATAAACCTTCTTTGTACAATTGATAGGTATAATGAAAAGTATCAACGCCAGTTGCAGAACTTTTAGGAACTGTTTTCAGAAAATCTCTAATTTCTTTTAAAAATACTTCTCCGAATTGTCGATACTTTTGTTCCCCAACGCCCGAAACGTTGAACATTTCAAACTGATTCAATGGCTTTTTCTGTGCCATGTCCGAAAGTGTAGCATCCGAAAAAACTACAAATGGCGGAATGTTTTTTTCATCCGCAATTTGTTTTCTGAGTACTCGTAATCTTTCAAAAAGTTCATCTTTAATGATTTCTCTTTTCGATTTTTCTTTCGGAATATTGGCTTCACGTTCGGCTTGTTTTTCTTCAAAAGGTCTGTAACGCACCAACTGCACTTTTCTGCCTTCCTTCAAAATCGCCCAAGATGCATTATTGAGTTTATAAGCATGGGCTTCGTCGTAAGCAATATCCATCACACCCGAATTCAACATTTGTTGTAAATAATCCGCCCATTCGTCCGCTTTCAACTCTTTGCCAGCACCAAAGGTTTTGATTTCGTGATACTTATGTTCAATGATTCGTCTATTGTTTGAACCTCTCAAAATATCAATCAACATACTCATCGCCACATTTTCGCCTGTTCTGGCAATGGCTGAAAGAGCTTTTTGGGCTAACAGCGTAGCATCAAAACGGATAGGCGGATTTTTACAAACGTCACAATTACCACAGTCGTTTACTACCTCTTCGTTAAAATAGCTCAAAAGAATACGTCTGCGACAAATTTCTGCTTCGGCATACTGCTTCATTCGTTCAAGTTTGGCTACTTGTACTTCCTTCATTTCTACAGGAAGCCCAGAATCTGCAATCATTTCTTTTCTGACTAAAATGTCATTATAAGAATAAAAAAGTAGTGTATCTGATTTTACACCATCACGCCCAGCACGACCAATTTCTTGATAAAAACTTTCTACATTCGAGGGCATCGAATAATGAATTACCCAGCGAACATTCGATTTATCAATGCCCATTCCGAAGGCAATCGTGGCTACAATTACTTGAATATCATCTTGAATAAATTGATTTTGTACTTCCGAACGCTCTTGTGCAGGCATTCCCGCATGATAATACTTGGCATTGATGCCAACTTTCCTAAGAGCCTCGGCTACTGTTTCAGTATTTTTTCGACTCAGGCAGTAAATAATTCCACATTGTCGTGGACGCTCTGCTATAAAATTCTGAATGATTTTAATACGATTTCGTCCTGCCTGAACGGAAAGTGAAAGGTTGGGTCTATCAAAAGAAGAAATAAAAACTTTAGCTTCTGGAATACCCAATTGAGCCAAAATATCTTTTCGAGTTACTTTATCGGCTGTGGCGGTCAAAGCAATCATTGGCACATCAGGCAAAGCTTGTTTCAACACATTCAGCTTGGTATATTCAGGGCGGAAATCATGCCCCCAAGTAGAAACACAGTGAGATTCATCAACGGCAAAAAGGCTGATGTTCAAGGAAAGAATCCACTCTAAATATCCTTGTGTAAAAAGTTTTTCAGGCGAAATATATAAAAGTTTTAGCTCGCCGTTTCTGCATTGGCGTTCTATCAAATTTTGCTCTTGCGTACTCAGGGAAGAATTAATATACTCTGCTGCAATGCCGTTTGCTTTTAGGGCTTGTACTTGGTCGTGCATCAGGGCAATTAATGGCGATATGACCAGCGTTAAACCTTGCATCACCAAAGCTGGAATCTGAAAGCAAAGTGATTTTCCACCACCCGTTGGCATCAATACCATCGCATCTTGCCCGTAAAGTACCCAGTCGATAATTTCAGCTTGTAATGGACGAAAGGCATTGTAGCCGTAATATTGTTTTAAGATTTGTTCTTTGGTGAGTGACATGAATTTTGTGGAAACGTAGGGATTATTTTAAATTTCATTTTTAATGCAATTTACATTTTTCGGGCGATTTTTAGCTAAGATTGGG
>JACCDS010809383.1_pt1 | contig 11681 bp, 9 predicted proteins | sample 7446441 | NCBI WGS metagenome assembly JACCDS01 (sample SAMN15323445, study PRJNA562643) | freshwater metagenome | isolation source: river surface water | place: USA:Blue River Watershed | collected 2017-08-17 | reverse complement strand
GTGTCGATGCACGCAGGTCAAACGCATACGGACCAAACTCGAGCGTTGGCGTTTCCGTGGCATCCGGATGCGCCCGTGTCGCCAGCACCCGGAGCCGGACGAGCAGCTCATTGCGCCGCAGTGGCTTGACCAGGTAGTCGCAACAGCCGACGGCCAGCACGGCCGCGAGTTCCTGCTCGTGGGCACGTCCACTGATGAGCAGGATTGGCAAGTCCGGTATGGCCCGTCGAGATTCCTGAATCTGACGTAAGCCGGCGATTTCTGGTTGCCAGTGGTAGACCAGCATTGCAATGCGACCTTCACGCACGCCAGACAGCAGTTCGCCGGGATGATGGAGCACCTCACAATCATAAGAAGCGGCTGCCAGCGTCTCCACGATCAGTGCGCCCTGCTGTGCATCATTGTCGAGGATGGCTATCCGCATGAGGAGGGATCAGCCCGGCTCATCGGGCAAATAATTTTGTTCTGTTACGTTTAACTTTTGCCAAGCCGAGTGTCAACTTTTGAAAATGGGAAATTCACTCCAATAGTGAGTGAGATAATCCCGTACCGTCCTCTAGGAGCCCTCATGATTCTCGAACTCGCCGATATCCAGATCCAGCCCGGCAAACAGGCTGAATTCGAAGCTGCCATCCAGCATGGTGTGACGACCGTCATCAGCCAGGCGAAAGGATTTTGCGGTTATAAAATCAATAAAGGTATGGAATCGCCGGAACGTTACCTGCTCATGGTTTTCTGGGAGACGCTCGAAAACCATACGGTAGATTTCCGCGAGTCGCCCGCGTTTCCTGCGTGGCGCAGCATTGTCGGCCCGTTTTTCGCGTCGCCGCCGAGAGTCGAGCATTTCACGCTGCTGTCAAAGTCGTGACTTGTTTGCGCCTGTCTGGCCGTCAATGACGGCCACTTGTATCGGCGGTGTACCAAAGTGCGTCGCAGAAAAGCACAATTTTCTAAAATAGTTATTTAATCGATATTATTGTTCGCCCGGCCGTCAAGGGTGAGCATCCAGCTGCGCGCTACTGCGGCCGTGAACCTTGTCCAACCAGGTCCACGGAGTGTTGGTGTCTGCTCTTCATCGTGTCGATGTCCACTTGCTTGCCTGTTTCTACGAGGGCGTCACCAACCCGCGGCGGTTTTGCGAAGGGCTGCAGCGAATCGGCGAGCTACTCGATTGCGACCGTGTCTCGTTGAAAATTTGGGACCGACGCGGCTACTGGGCCTGCAGCAGCGAAGCGATTCGCCATGGCGACCAATGGACGTTCGAGCGTAGTGACAATGACTTCGCTCATCAGGGATTGCGCTCGCTCTTGAATAAATTCGAGTCGGGTCAATGGAAGCTGGTTGAACAGTGGCGCCTGCTGCCGCAGACGGGCGAAGCGCAGCGCGCGACCTTCCAGTCTGACGGCGAAATGGCGCTATGCACTCGACTGACACTGCGTCAGGCGGAGGCCATGCTGTCATTGGTCAAGCGCGGCAATCGCTGGAAGGACACCCCGCTGCCGATCGACCACGCCAATGATGCATGCTGCCCGCTCTCGATCCGATAGCCAGGCTAAGGCAATCCAGCCAACAGCTGGCGACGTTGTCAGCGATGCTGAACAGCTTCAGGATACCAATCATGCTGCTCGACTCCTCGCAGCGCTTGCTGGAGAACAATGCAGCCGCGATGGCACTTTTCGGATCACCTTTGCGCATCGCCCTTGGCAAAGTCGCAGCCTCGCTGCCCGGTATTGCTGAATCGCAGTTTTCGAGATTGGTGGCGCAGGCCTGCGGGAAGCCGGCCTCAGCAGGGGTGATCAAATACCCGATGAAGGTGGGTGCTCCACTGGCACACGTACTGGTACTTCCCGTTCTGATGCACCGGACAAGCTTGCCGCAACCGGCCGCGTTGGTGCTCGTGCAAGGCATTAACGGCGCCACTGAGCAGGCTTCGCAGCTGCTGCAGACTCTCTATGGTCTGACGCTGGCCGAGGCTCGGCTGGCGGAATTGATCCTCGAGGGGCAATCCCCTGGCAAGGCGGCCTTGCAACTGCAGGTGAGTGTCGCGACGGTACGCACGCAATTATCTGCGGTCCTGAAAAAAACCGGCGCCCAGCGGCAATCCGACCTGGTAAGGCGCCTCTCCCCCTTGTTGATCCTCAACCACGGACTTGGTAGTGACTGAAGTCCGATAACTTGTCTTGCTCCATCGCTCCGTTGCTGCGTGGCGCGGCATCCACTTGATGCGTTGACCTCTAGTACACCGATGTCCGCCAAATGAAGGATGTCCGTAGTCTCGGTACTCCATACCATCAGTTTCTCCAATAACCGAGTCCGCTTACCACTACCGACGAGGAGAAACTGATGCGCAAAACCATGAGTACCACCGTCACTACCGACGCAACTGACTACCCGCCAGGCGCTTGGGCAATGATCACAGCCGATGGCTTCACTGCCGGTAGCGCTGTGATGTTCAAAGTTGAGCACGTGTCCGGACCGGGGCCCGACGGAAGCTACGGTACCGTCGACGACCGGGTCAAGCATTTGGGGGGTGAGGGGCACACTTGGTGGAAGGTAACCGACGGTGGTGCAGGCGACCTGGATGGCCTGGCGAATGGCAAGCTTGTCACCTCCTGGTACGTCAATCCGGATGACTCACTTAACGAAACCTTTCGTCTGACGGCGCGCGGTATGTATGGCGAGGTGGCACGAACCACCTTCACCGATTCCCTTCCGACTGGCGCGACTGTCAACCTGACTCAGGCCGGTTCTACGGGGGTGGTGGACGGTGCGCTTTTCTCGAACGTCAAATATTCAGCCGGTACGGGTGTCATTGACCCGTTCGTCCGCATTCAAGCCAATGGCAACGAGCAGGGCTATAACTCCGGGGCAACCGGCGCGTCTCCCAATCCTCAATTCAATGAGACGGGCAAGTATGGAACGACCTATAACCATGCGCTTGCCCTGAAAGATGTTCCGATTGCCTATATTTTCAATCAGGGTTCCGGGCAATTCGACGCTTATTACCAATTCCTTCTCGATATCAACGAAAACTCGAACGCACAAGGACAGCAGTTCCTGTCGCTTGATGCATTCAAAATATATCAGTCAAACAGCGGCACCCTCAGCAACTACAACGCGAGCACTGGCACATTCAACAATCAGGCGCAATATCTGGCCTATGACCTGGATGCCGGCGGTAATAAATGGGTCGCGCTCAATTACGACCTGAACGCCGGTAGCGGTGTTGGCGACATGTCCGTCTATGTCCCGGTTAGCAAATTCAACAATGCCAACTACGTCTACGTTTACTCGCAGTTTGGACAACAAGCGTCATCACCGGGTTTCCTGTGGGAGTCCAGCGCTGGTTTTGAGGAGTGGTCAATCGGTAAAGGCGCGCCGCGCGCGGTGAGCACCGTGACGGGTTCCAAATTCAACGACGCGAATGGCAACGGGATTCGGGAAGCCGGCGAAACAGCGATTGCCAATGTCAAAATCTATTTTGACCAGAACCAGAATGGCAATCTCGAATGGATAGACCAGAACAACAACAGCACCTGGGATCCCGGTGAGGGAGAGCGCTGGACGGTGACGGACGCTAGCGGCAACTACACCTTCACCAACGTGCCGGCCGGTCTGGGCACTTATTCAACCTATTATGTGCGCGAGGTAGTTCCGGCCGGCTATACGCAGACGGGCCCGCTGAATGGGACTTACACGGTCGGTGTGGGCGCGGAAACTGCAACCGTGACCGGGAATTCCATCATCGCGGTTCAGGTGAAGACCGCGGATGCAGCCTATATTTTGCCGGCATTCGGTAATCAGCTGAACTTTACCCCGACACCAGATTTCACGATCACCAAGACGGCGACGTTATCGGATGGGGCCGCCGACCAGGCCGGCGATGTGATCACCTACACGGTGATCGTTAAGAACACGGGCAACGTCGCGCTGACCAATGTGGCGGTGACGGATACGTTTGAAGGTGCTGCCCCTCAGCAGGTGGGAACGATTGCCAGCCTGGGAGCGGGTACGGAGCAGGCCTTCACCTACACATACACACTGCAGCAGAGCGATCTTGACGGGAACGGCGGTAGCGACGGCAAGTTGACCAATGTGGCCACGGCCACAGCAGGCGACTTGGTCCGTAGCGATACGGAAGACGTCGCACTGGTGCTGCGTCCAGACTTATCGATCACCAAGACGGCGATGTTATCGGATGGGGCCGCCGACCAGGCCGGCGATGTGATCACCTACAAGGTGATAGTTAAGAACACGGGCAACGTGGCGCTGACCAATGTGGCGGTGACGGATACGTTTGAAGGCGCTGACCCTCAGCAGCTGGGAACGATTGCCAGCCTGGGAGCGGGTACGGAGCAGGCCATTACCTACACGTACACACTGCAGCAGAGCGATCTTGACGGGAACGGCGGTAACGACGGTAAGTTGACCAATGTGGCTAAGGCCACGGCAGGCGACCTAGTACGACCTAGTACGTAGCGATACGAAAGACATCTTCCTCATCAGTAATCCGGGGATATCGATCAGTAAGGTCACCACGGTCGGACAGGTGACGGGAGACGGCATTGCCGTCGCTTCTGGCCAACCCGTTACCTGGACTTATACCGTGAAGAATACGGGTAACGTGACGCTTAGCGGTGTCAACGTCACAGACGACGGCGGTACGCCGTCGAACTTGGGCGATGACCCTGCAGTCACGCTCCAGCTTGTGGGCGGAATCAATGCCGGAGACACCAACGGTAATAACAAACTTGATCCCAACGAGATCTGGACCTTCACAGCCAGTGGTACGACTGTCGTCGGCACGTACAGCAATATCGGCACTGTCACGGCTAATTCGCCGAACGCGACGACGGTAACGGCATCGGATCCCTCAAGCTACTTCGGTAAAGCGCCTACCGCCGGCCTGATCGCTCCTACCGCCACGACAGTCCAGCAGTATATTGACGGCACATACCAGACGTTCCAGAACTATTACGCATCACAGGGCGGCGCCGTTCAATACAGCGTCAAGAGCGGGAAAATCAGCCAGACCAATCCGGGCGTGTTCTTCTACTTCACCGGCGCGTCGGGTCAGATCAAAGGCTTGGATGCGAATAACGACAACAGGGCCGACGCCATTACCATCAAAGTGGACCAATCCGATACCGGTCCGACCAGCGCGTTCCTGCCGACGTTCCAGAATGTCCTGCTCTACAAGCTCAATGACACAAACCTCAATGGTTTGGCCGATGTTGGCGAAACGGCGACGACAGTGAAACTCACCACCAGCCAGGTAAAGATCATCAGCAATTCGAGCGCTGCAGATTATGGCGATGTCTTTGTGACCTTCACGCCGGACAAAATTGGATCGGTCTATCTGCTGTCGGTCAAATATGGCACGTCGACCGTGGTCGGGGATTCGGCCCTGAACCTGCCGTCGTCTACTTATACCTTTAACACTCAATTGCAGACCAACGCGTCTGGCAATTACACCGCCACGGGAGATACTGGAAGCATCGACCTGAAGGCCAAGGGCGCTGCCCTGGTGCTCGATGGCGATGCCGGCGACGGTGCGCGCGCGCTCGGCAGTGCCCAGATGAGCCACGTGCTCTCGCAGGCGATGGCCTACTGGTCCGGGCAGGGACTGTCGGAAACAGAGATGGCGAAGTTGAAGGCCACCAAGGTCGACATCGCCGATCTCGGCGGGAAGGTGTTGGGTTATGCCGAAGCCAATCACATTACGATTGACAATGATGCCGCCGGTCATGGCTGGTCGGTCGGTGCCGGCGGCGTCGCGCCGAACAAGGTCGACTTGCTGTCTGTTCTCGTGCATGAACTGGGTCATGTGCTCGGTCATACCGATGCGGAAATGGGCGGCACTATTGCCATCGGCGAACGCCTGCTGGCTGGGGCGAATGACGGTCCTGATTGGCAGCCGCCGCTCTCCGCGGTGCCGCTTGGGGTAATCGGCAGTACGGCCGTGCACCCCGAAACTCACTTTGGCTGACGTCGGCTCTCTCGGCTCGAGTATCAGCTTGGCGGAGGCCTTCCTGGCCTCCGCTTTTTTTATCACTGCGTCGCAGTGGCGACATTCTCTGATTCACCCGACCTGAGCGATGCATAAGCCATGCACTAGTCAGGTGGACCGCCCCACCGCGTCGCCCTTCATGTTTTCGCGGCGACTAGCCGATTCAATGGGAATAATCGATCTTCACTGATCGACATTCTGTTGCTGGTTATCGACATCGGCAGCCTTCGACTCCCTGACCCCGTTGATCGGCATCTTGCTAATCGGACAATTTGATTGTTATTGTTTTGAAAACTATCGGGCAAAGTCCCTATTGGCAAAGCCCATCACCTGAGGAGAGTCTCGATGTCGCAAAACCTGTCTAGCCATACACACTCCGGTAACGGCGCCACCGCAGCGGAAAATTCATCGGTCCAGCTTGCGTTACGGCTGCGCCCCAGCGATCGCTCTGATCGCGCCGTTGTGTCGAATGTCAGCGCCGTGTACGCAGCCTCGGGCATGGTGTTTGTCGACTTCGGCTTCATCGAGCAGCAGGCCATTGACGAAGTCACGCGCGCATTGCGAGCCGGCTCGCAGACGGCTGGCACCATTGACGGCCGCCTGGAGTGTCGGGTCGCCATGGGCGTTGCCGACGTCACTCAACTCATGCGACAGCTTCAGCAAGTGCTGGCTGCCGCCAGCCGGCAGTCAGCGCCCGCTGGCTTCGACGCAGATATCAATCTTGAGCCCGACGCAAGCCTGCAGTAATTGCGTTTCTGTGTCATCTCGAGGCGGTGACTCTGCACCGCTTCTTCTCTTGCAATCCCGTAGAACTCGACATCGTCAATGGCATATCTGTTTACTGCGCCGTCATCCGGCACGCTGGCGCCGCGAACGCCGCCAGCGTTGCGCGCGGTGATTGCAGCAAGCCGCTCCGCATTCATTTCGGCGGCGTTGTTCAGCTTGTGTCTCAACTTGCTGATGCTGGTACCGACGCTATACATGTTGCAAGTCTATGATCGCGTACTGTCCACCGGCAGCGTGCCTACGCTGCTCATGCTTACGTTTGTCACCGTGTTCCTGTTCGCGGTATTCGGCGGCATTGAATGGCTACGTGCGCAGGTGATGATTGTTGCCAGCATGCGCTTCGATGCGATGCTCGGTCCGTCGATCCATGATGCGATTTTTTCCCGGACATTGGCCACGGGCGGGCGTGTTGCCAGCACTCAGCCCATGGAAGATCTTGACCGCGTCAGGCAATTCATCACGGGGCCGGGCCTGCTCGCGCTGATGGACTCCCCCTGGGTGCCGGTCTATGTCGCACTGATGTTCGTATTTCATCCGTGGATGGGCGTGGCGGCGGTGATCTCCATCGTTGTGCTCGCTGCGCTGACCGCATGGACCGAGCTGGCGACCCATACGCTACTTAAAGAAGCAAACCGTGCAGGCATGGCTGCCAATGCGCAGACGGCAGCCCATTTGCGCAATTCCGAGGTCATCACGGCGATGGACATGTTGCCGCGCCTGCGTGAACGCTGGTTGAAGGAGCGTTCCTGCGCGCTGGATGCGCAGCATCGCGCAAGCGCGCGGGCCGGATTGATCGCGGCGCTGTCCAAGACCTATCGCCTGACTTCGCAGTCGCTCATTCTCGGTCTGGGTGCTTATCTTGCGATCCGGCGCGAGATTTCACCGGGAATGGTGATTGCAGGCTCCATCCTGCTGGGCCGCGCGCTGTCACCGATCGACCAGCTCATTGGTGCCTGGCGCACTCTGGTCGGCGCGCGCACGGGTTATGCGCGTCTCTCCGAACTGCTAACTGCTTATCCTGTAACACCAGAGACGATGGCGCTACCGGAAATACACGGTGAGTACCGCATCGAGAAGCTGGTAGTCACACCACCGGGCGCAGAACTTACGGTGATTCGCGACCTGAGTCTGCATATACCTGCCGGAACGCAGCTAGGCATCATGGGACCGAGCGCGGCTGGCAAGTCGACATTGCTGCGTGCGTTGCTGGCGCTCTACACGCCGACCGCGGGCAGCGTGCGGCTGGATTCGGCCGGGATCGGACAGTACGCGCGCAGTATGCTCGGCAGGGCAATCGGCTATGTGCCGCAGGATGTCGAACTGCTGGAAGGCACCATTGCTGAAAATATCGCTCGCTTCGGTGACCCCGACGCTGAGGCGGTCGTCAAAGCCGCGAAGCGCGCAGGCGTACACGAAATGATTGTTGCGCTACCTAGCGGCTATGAGACACGTCTGCAGGGAAATTTTACGTTGTCCGCCGGCCAGCGTCAGCGAATCGCATTGGCCCGCGCGTTGTACGGTGACCCGGCGGTGTTGATACTCGACGAACCCAACTCAAACCTCGATGAGGCCGGCAACGCAGCCCTGCATACGGCGCTGCGTGAGCTGCGCACCCAGGGCAGCACCGTTGTCATCGTTACGCACCGTACCCAGGTGCTGGAGCAAATGGATGCCGTCCTGCTCATGGTCGATGGCCGTGTCGCGCTACATGGAACGCCGGCCGAAGTCGTCGCCGGATTACAGCAGCGGCAGCAGACGATGCGCACTGCGCAGGCCAGGACGGGGTCATCTACCGCAGAGGTGATGGCATGAGCCCGGCGGAAAATTTCGCGCCACTTCACACACAACCGGCTTCTCTGCGCGCCAAGTCGATTGATCCTGCGATCGACGGTCGTGAGCGCCGCTTGCGACACATGGGTATCGCCACGGTCCTTACCTTGTTCATTGGTGTGGGCCTTTGGTCCGTGCTCGCCCCGCTCGATAGTGCAGCAATCGGACCGGGTGTGATTGTGCTCGAAAACCACCGGGTGGCGATCGATCATCTCGAAGGCGGCATTGTGCAGGAGGTGCGGGCGCGCGAAGGTCAGCTCGTTAAGAAGGGCGACTTGCTATTGACGTTACAAGACGTGCAGCCCCGTGCCCAGCTCGAGCAGGTAAAAGGCCAGTGGTTCGTCGCACTGGCACGAGAGGCGAGGCTGATCGCGCAGCGTGACGGTCTTGCCCGTGTGAGTTTCCCCGCGACGCTGCTCGCGAATGCCGGTGATCCACGCGCGGCCGACGCCATGCGGTTGCAGGATCAGACTTTTCGTGTAGGGCAGCGTGCGCTTCAGCATGAAATCACGCTGTATGAGCGGCAAATCGCGCAGTTAAGAGAAAAGGCGATCGGCCTGAGGGAGCAGCGCATCATGCGTGAGCGGCTGGTTGATTCTTTCGAAAAGGAGCGCGCTGACTTCGAAGCGCTCGCCCGCGAGAGCTACACCGAGCGGCAGCGTGTGCGTGAAATGGAGCGCAACCTGGCAATGAACGATGGCCAGAGAATCTCACTGTCCGCCGACCTCGCATCGACCGGGGTGGAGATCAGCGCGACCGAGATAAAGATTCTGCAGGCGGTGCAGACCTTTCAGCGGGAGGTCGCGAAAGAGCTGGCCGAGGTGCAGACGGAGTTGTTCGCCTTGCAGGAGAAGGTGCGCGGTCTCGAAGACACGGCAAAACGTACATTGGTCATTGCGCCGCAGGACGGTGTCGTGCACGCGCTGTCAGTACATGCACCGGGGGAAGTGCTGAAGCCTGCAGCGCATATTCTCGACATCGTGCCGGGGAATGACAGGCTGGTCGTTGAAGCGAGGCTATCGCCTCAGGATATCGACCAGTTGCAAGTAGGGCAGACCGCCGAAGTGCGCTTCACGGCATTCAAGCAGCGTGACATGCCAAAGATCGAAGGTCGCCTCGCCACCTTGTCGGCGGACCGGATGATCGAAGACGCCGGTGGCATGAAGCAGCCGTATTACCTTGGGCGCGTGGAGATCACGCCGGATGGCAGGAGGCAACTGGAAAATCTGAAGCTGCAGCTCGTTGCGGGTATGCCGGCAGATGTGTTGGTAAAGACAGGTGAACGTACGGTCTGGCAGTACTTGACGGCACCGTTGACGGAGATGGTTGGCCGTTCAATGAAGGAGGACTGAGATGGTGCGTCAATCATTCCAAAGGCTGGCTTTAGTCATGGGCCTGTGCGGACTATTTCTTCCCGTATGTGCCGAGGATTTGCAAAGTCTGTACCTGACAGCCCTGGCAGGCAGCCCTGCGTTGCGAGCGCGGGAATTCGGCGTTGAGCGTGCCCGCGCCGATGCCGATGTTGCGCGCAGTCGCTTGTATCCTCAGATCAGTATCCAGAGTTCGGTATCGCGCAATGACTATCGCGACGTTCTGACGGACCGGCGTTTTCAAGGTACGCGTAACCTACTGTCAGCACGCCAAGCCTTGATCGACTTGCCGTCGGTCTACCGGCTGCAGAGTGCGCATAGCGTGACGGAACAGGCAGGCAAAGAGGTCGAACAGGGGCGTGCCGAGCTGTTCGGCCAGCTGGCGGATCAGTACCTGAACGCGTTGCAAGCAGAGGATGAGTTGACGCAGCTGCAAATCGAGCAGGAAGCAGCAGTGCGGCAGGTCGAGCGGTTGCGTGCGATGCGCGAGCGTGAGATGGCAAAAGTGACAGACCTTGCCGAGGCAATCGCTTGGGTGCAGCAGCTGGCAACGCGTCATATCGATGCGCGTAACAAAGCGATCGCTGCCCGCGTTCGGCTGCGTGAACTAACCGGGCGTGACCCTGGCGAACTTGCGACATTGGCACCGAACGAATTCCCCGCAGTTCCTGGCAGCGAGGCTTCGTGGGTTGATGCAGTACTGTCGCAAAACGCTCTACTGGCATCGAAGCGGTCTGCGGCGGAAGCTGGCCGACTGGCAACCAATGCGGCGCGCGCCGAGCACTGGCCGCAGTTGTCGCTGTCCTTGCAGCGCAATCAGTCGAATCAGGATATCGATAATTCCCCTCGTCGTGATTTCACAGTTGATAGCGTGACACTCGAGTTGCGCATACCGATCTATGAAGGTGGACGCGTGAGTTCGTCGACCGCATCGGCGGTAGCACAGCAGGCGATCGTCGGCGAGCAACTGGAAATGACGCGCCGCGAGATTGAGCGCGAGACTCGGCTGCTGTATGCCAGCGCCGGTGCCAACCGCGCGCGCATCGATTCCACCAATGCCGAGGTCGACGCACTGCAGAACACGGTGAAGGCGCAGCAGCGCGGATTTGAGCTTGGCGTGGTGACCATCATCCAGGTACTGGAGGCGCGGCGTCGCCTGCTGCGCTCGCGCGTTGACCAGGCGAAGGCACGCTACGATTACCTGCGCGATTTGATTGGACTACGCCTGCGCGTCGGCCTGTCCGAAGACGATGTGGCCGACTTTAACCGCTGGTTTACGCGGCGCAGCGAGCCATTGTCACGCGAGTAATCTCGGCGGTGTATCGGCTGATCGCCAATGGGCGGGGCACTTCTTGCCTTTGATCGTCGTTGTATGATGCGGCCATTGCCTGACTGAGAGGCATTGGATATAAGTTGTGGAATGGCTTCAATGACGATACAGCCCGCCCGCTGGCAGAGTGACGACAGCGGGCGCATCTACGCGCCTGATTTCGGGGACGTCTATGCCAGCCGCAGCGGCGCCTGGGGACAGGCCGAGGCAGTCTTCATCAACGGCTGCGAGCTCGGATCGCGATGGCAGACGGCGCATTGCGTGCGCCTGATCGAGACCGGATTCGGGCTGGGCGTGAACTTCCTGGCCACCTGGGCGAGCCTGCTTGAGAGCGGCAGCCGGGCGAGGCTGCACT
>JACCDS012432045.1_pt1 | contig 11683 bp, 13 predicted proteins | sample 7446441 | NCBI WGS metagenome assembly JACCDS01 (sample SAMN15323445, study PRJNA562643) | freshwater metagenome | isolation source: river surface water | place: USA:Blue River Watershed | collected 2017-08-17 | reverse complement strand
TCTAACTTCATCATTTGTTTATTTATAATCATACTAAATCGATTGCTCTTGTTAGACTTGTATTTCAATTTGAAGTGTTTTATTCTTCCAGATTTGATGGCATCCATGCAGTTGGAATAATTAACACATGCTTGAAATACAGCCCCAGCTCTAATGTCTTTATGAACATCTCGTTCAAATGTCCTCAGTGATGTATTGATGACTCCATTTTTATGTTTGTAGGTGACGAGGATATCTCTCATATGTCTCTTGTTTATTTTGCCCTCACCTAAATTTATGTATCTAACAGCTCTGTTATATGCATAATTACTCACACGTAGATTCCTGTCCAACATCAGCTTCTGTTCCTGTGTTGGTCGAAATGTTAGAGTCAGTGTCTTCAGTAGTTCTTGCGGTCTTGTTTTTATATGACCGCTTACCCATCTGTCTACAGCTGTAGATATGGACGATGCTGAGTAAGTCATCTGCGAGTTCTTGTTCTGATGACTTGTTTTTGTTATCATCAATGATTGTGATGGTCCCACCGGCTTTTGAAACAATGCTTTCGATGAGGTCAAATCCAAAGATTGACAACCTGTCTCTATGGGCAATGGTAATGTCTCCGATAACTCCTTGCAGACATCTGTCCAGAATGGTCTGCAAGCCCTTTCTCTTGAAGTTAATTCCCGACCCAATATCTTCAATAACAATGTATGTAAGCTCTTTGTCGACTGCCCAGTCTTGTAAGAACTTAACTTGTTGTCCCAAATCATCAGATTGCTTTTTTGATGAGACTCGTGCATATAGGTAGTTAACTTTGGTGAGTTTGTCTGTTTGAGTTGTATCAGAGATGCTACAGAACTCTTGAAGAGACTCAGTACTAAATCTTCTCGCCCCGAATGGTGTTGTATAGCCCTTAAGAACTCCCTCCTGATAAAGTCTCCGAAGGGCTGCTTGTCCCATTCCGGTAAAAGCTTCAGCTTCTCCGATGGAAACGAACTTCTTTTGTCTGTCTGCATTCTTTACTTTTACCATTGCTGTATATATTCTATATGGCTTGTATCAATTTTGAAAATAAAAAACAAGTAAGACTAATGATTCGATTAACAGTTCGAGCCCATGGTTGTTTTTTATCCTGAGGTAATCCAATAAAAATATAATCATGGACTTCAACATCATCATCTGCAGCATTGACGAGCAGTTCACCGAGCTGTTGAACTCCGAGTTTCCACCTGGCAACAAGTACAATATCTCTGGGTTTGATGGGGACTTCCGAGATTATCCAGAACAGGTGGATGCCATCGTTAGTGCTGGCAACTCCCATGGTATCATGGAGGGTGGCATAGACCTGTCTATCTCCAACTACCTTGACCACTACTCTACCTTTATCCCGAAGGTTCAGAAGCAATTGAAGGCCAAGTTCAACATGAAGCAGCAGCCGGGTACTGCCAGTATCCTGGACACATACTCAGACAAGTGTCCCTATTTGATTCATGTACCGACGATGAACATTCCTCTGCGCATCACTGACAAGTCTGTGCTATACTGGGCGTTCTACAATATGCTCCACGAGATATACAAGCACAACCAGACTGGCCCTGCCATTAAGAAGGTGCTCTGTTGCGGTCTTGGTACTGGGGCTGGCAGCGTCCAGTATGACCAGTTCATCCAGCTAACCAAGTTGGCGTATGACCACTATCTCTATAATCTGGAGCTAACCTCCGTTGATTGGGATACAGCCAATCGTCAATATGTCCAGCTACATAAGATGCTCCTATCATTCCCCATGACCGAGGAAGATATGTACCAGTCCATCCTCTACAAGAAGATGATGATTCAGTATTAGTGGTGAGCTTAAAATGGGTACCATTGTAATCATAGATATACAACCATGAACCCCTGTGTGCTGAGCGTGCGCGAATCCAGTGGCATCAATGATGACCCAATGACCTTCTACGCGACTGTGAGATTTGGGGTGTTGCGAGTCGGGTCTACTATCTGGGTGCGGAACATCAAGGTTGGCACAATCACCGGTATGTGGCTGAGAGGGCATCTAATATTCACTGCCACTGCAGGATATGAGGTGCTGGTCAATGTGCGTACTCCATACTTATTCGATAGCTTCTGTATGCACGAGCTACGGGCTGTGTAATTTTTTATTTTGAACTCATGGTATATCATTATACTAATGAGTGCTATACTGGATGCCAACCTTGACATGCTGCTTGAGGAGGTGCGTGAGATGCGCCGACAAGCTGAGCTGATACGCATGAAGGAGCAGCTGCTTACGCGGCAGATGATACAGGTGAGCAACAACATGGACGATATGATGCGGTCTATGAAGACCTTCCGGAAGGTTATCATAGACGTCGCTGCTATTGCTGTGCTTGCTGGCATGACCTACTACTTCATCGGTCAGTAAAAAATAAACTAATGAAGCGTCTGGATGACTCCATCAAGCACTTCATCGGTAGGTATATTACTGTCTATGTACGGCAGTAGTCCATATATGAACTGGGCTGGGGTTATTTTCATGGCAGTCAGTCTATCGAGTTGGTCATCTTCCAGAGCCCTTCCCAGTATGTGTCTATATATGGTGGTTAGCTGGTAATCATCGCAGTAGTCCAGATGGATTGCCAAGTCCATTCTTCCAGCCCTGACAAGAGCTGAGTCAAGTCTATCAAAGTGGTTGGTGGTCATCAGTACTACAGAGTCGTCGCGTGTGAGACTTCCATCCAACACGTTCAGCAGATGGGACAGTGTGAGCGACCCACTACTATTATTGGTACCGTCATCTCTGCTGAGTACAACATCAGAGGCGCAGCAGTCTATATCCTCCATCACCACTATGCCATTGAAGCTCTTGTTGGTGTATATTTTTTTGAATATCTCTGTAAGGTCTTCATTGTGCTGTACCTTGGACAGGTCAAGGTAGAATATGTCCTTGCCAAGATAGGATGCTATGGCCTTGATGGTGGATGTCTTGCCTGAACCAGGAGGACCATACAGGATGCAGTTGAACTTGAATGGGATGCACAGCTTCTTGTACATGTCCTTCCGCTTATTGAACGAGCTGAGTATGGACTTGAGCCTGAACTCGTCTGCCTTCTTCAGGTATAGGGATTCAAATGACTTGTACATCTCGTTGAGCTCTGAGAATGAAACTGATATATTGCGTTCGTATGATGCTGGCTTGGCGCATATAACCGTCTCCTCTATGGTTCCATCATTCATGGTCTTCTTGATGGTCTTGGCTTCCTGGGCATCCTTGATTGTATTCCTGTCCACGTTAATCTGCACGTTATAGACTACGATAGACTGCTTGCCATTCTTCTTGACGAAGTTGATGGCCTTCACATGTGATATGAAACGTTTCATGCATGCATTGGCATCATCTCTATCCAATATATGATTCTCAGAATCCATCACAGTGGTGTATAGGTAGTTGTTATCTGAGCACAGTGTGAAGTATTTTCTGTTGAGCTCCTCTGAATAGAGGCATGCAGTCTCTCCGCGTATATTCATCATATTGAAGTAATTGTATATCTTGTTCACCATAACCGATTTATCGAATATACTATGATAGAGCTTATGCAACGTATCTGGATAGTCATGCTTATCTACCGGATGGGATACCTGAATATTGAATATAAGGAAATCACGCGGTAGACTGGCATCATCTCGAGATTCGATTATTAATTTGATTAGCAGCACATACAACACAGCTACTTCGGCAATATCTCTATCAATGATACGCTTTATTCCGAAATACTTACCTGTACTCAGTATACTGAAATCTCCATTGGTATATCTGGTGATGATACTCTTATATGTCCCATCCATTCCATGCGGCACCAATGTATTCATCAAATCAATAGGCCATTGTTCAGTATTATACACCTGACTATATCTCAGCACAGATACTGAGTCTGTGTTTGTATCAACATGATTCCTGATGCCATCATATATGAAGTCTATCTGTTTCTTGTTGAGTGGTAGTTTGTGCAGAAGATAGTATGCCAGTCGATTCTTGGTATAGTCGCTGGTATTGAATGCTGTCTTCCGTACATTGCCGATGATTATCGTGCCGTCTGGGCGCTCATCATATACACATGCTATGTCATCGGCCAGGTGGATGGTATGATTGTTATGTTGGATTGATATATCCGAGAGTCGCGCTCTCTGTTCAAATCCAACCTCTCCATTCAATGCTTGTATGCTATCCAGTGTGTGTACATACTTGCAGTTATTATCCTTGTTGAGTATGATGTATTGGGTCAGTAGATTGTAGAATTCACTGGACACCATCGTGGATATATCACTCTGATACTTGTTGTCGGCATCTGGCATATCTATCATGTTGATTGCTCGGATTTCAGGAAGTATATATTTCTTTGCTCGAATGGCTAACATACACAACCCCTTGTATGCGCTATGAAACAGACTCTCAAGCGAACCATTGACACTCGCGCGAATGCTATCAATACCAAGCAGCCCCAGTATGATGAGTAGGTTCTTCAAGTTGAACTGTTTAGAATCGACGATGCTCCGCATGTGCCTCATCAGCTCCATGTTGATGGACTGGTTGACGTATGAATTGACGACGCTCATGGTGGTGGTTGTATATTTATTGATTGTACGGCGTCAATTTTATATCCCAACAAAAAATATTTACAGGGCACTTAACACTGCCGATATGATATCCTCATCACCCATATCACTGGTTAGATATGGTAGTAGTCCATATATCAACTGCGCTGGCGTGATGTCCTTCCGTGATAGTCTCTCCAGTTGTCCATCATCCAAATCTCTATTCATGACATTCTTGTATATGGTGGTGATTTGGTAAGCATCGCAGTAATCCAGATGAATAGTCAGATCCATTCTTCCAGCTCTGATAAGTGCTGGGTCAAGACGTTCTATGTGGTTGGTAGTCATAATTATCATTGATTCACTGGCACACATGGTTCCATCCATTAAGTTCAATAAGTTGGATAGTGTGAGTTGGGTGCATGGCTCTCGTATCTTGTCATCGTCTCGTGATAGAACTACATCACTCATGGCATCTACATCTTCCATTACAATTATCCCACCGGAGCTAAACGTGTGGTATATCTTTTCATATACCTGGTTCAGTACGCTATCCGTACGTATCTTAGATAAGTCTACATAGTACATGTTCTTGTTCAGATGAGACGCTATTGCCTTTATTACAGATGTCTTGCCAGTGCCAGGAGGTCCATGTAGAAGACAGTTGAACTTGAATGGCAGTCCGAGATTCTTATACGTTGTCTTTCTTTCGCTGAACGAATTTAGGATTGACTTTAATCGGAACTCGTCATCCTTTTTGAGGTACAGCGTATCGAATGCCTTATATACGTTGTTTGATGTCTTAAGTGTAATGGATACAGACTGTTCTGTTTCAGATGGAGTCTTCTTGGTTGTTGTCTTCTCCACAGTCCCATCTTCCAGTGTCTTCTCTACGACCTTAGAAGTTGTGTTATCATCCGCATCTTTATATGTAATGACAGCTGTAAACACTGGAATAGAAACCCTCATTGTTTTCCTTAAAGATTGGCTGGAACTTACATAATTGATAAATCTATGCATGAGTAGTTCAGATTCATCGAATCCCACATAGTTGGAATCTTTATCCTGAACAACAAAGCATATCTCTGTCTTTGTGGGAGCGCTAACAAAGTACATGTGTCTGATATTCCGAGCTACTTCAGAAGGCCTCGAAGATATATCAGCATGCATCGTAGTCATCTTGTTGAAATATTCATATATGGCATACTTGATTTTGGACTGTCCAAATATCTTATCACATAGAGCTCTGATGGTTGTCAATTCATCTCTCTTACATATTTCAAGCTTCGTCTGGAATAAGAATAGAATGTAGTCATCTGGAAGCTTATGATTTGGATGAAATTCTATGATTATCTCGATGATGATAGCATATAGTATTAACATCTCTACCTTGTTTCTGTTTACAGCTGTATTATATGCATTATACCTACCCATCATACCCATGACATTGTCATTACCACTACAATGATTGTATAGAATATTTTTGTATTCATTCATAATGGACACATTGCTAAACACAGTTAACATGATGTCCATGAAGTCATCCTCATGTTTATAATCATAATTGAGCACTGTATATGACGTGGTATTGTTGTCAATGAACTTGCCTATCTCAGAATATATGAACTCAACTTGCCCCTGATTGATTGGTAATTTCTGCAGTAGATAGAATGCTAATCCACGTTTATCAAATCCATATCTTATTGTGTTATTTTTATTAACTTCCATCACATTCATTATTTTGCCATTGCTATCTCTTGTGTATGAGTATGACATGGGATGTAATAGCTTTATCGTGTGTGATTCAAACTTGAACTGGATATCATCGGATCTTGCCATGAATATCATGTATCCACCTTCTTTTATTTCCATGCCATCTATTTTTTTACAATGCATGCAAGTAGGGTCCAACAGGATATACTCACATAGTAGTCCGTAGAATTGGTTATTGATTTCAATCTTACGATTGACTCCATTATCCATATCATAATTGAACAAGTCAATCTTGTTGTCGCTGTTTTCAAACACTATATTACGAGTAGGCATGATGTATATCTTAATGATTCGAAACCACTTGAGCACGTACTTGGACAATCCTTCCATAGTCTTGCCAAGCAACGCGTTCACATTCGTACGAATTGTGTCTATCCCAAACAGGGCCAGTAGAATCAATATGTTCTTGGCATTGAATTGCTTGGACCCGATGATGCTACTTATCTGCTTCATTAGCTCCGCATTGACGGACTGGTTGATTGCCGAGTTGACAATGCCATTGTTAGCGATGCTTGCTGAAGTGCTCATGGTGGTGGTTGTATATCTATTGATTGTACGTCATCAATTTTAGATAGAGCATAAAATAGGAGCCCCTCGATGGTAATGTATAACCATGAGCATCCTGTATGACATATACCAATATCTGTGGGAGACCCCATTCTTCAACGAGGAGCATGAAGAATGGCACGACTTGGAGTTTGATGAGAATGCTGGGCACTATCTATGCGTGCGCTGTGGTCAAGCCCATCTGAACATAGAAGATATGCCTGAGTACTGTCCTGGCTGGTACAACCCAGAGGATACCTACCAGCCGATGTATGTCTATGACCTTATCTCCATAACCAACGGAGAGCTCAATGATGAACTGATGGACCGCCGTGGGGAGATACTCAGGAAGGCTCAACTGCGCAGACTCTGCAAACAGACTTTGGCGAACCAGTTGCTACATAGCAAGTACGATATCGCAGATACGGTTCCGCACATCATCGAGTACTGCCGGTAGATTTTTTGTCTGAGCCCAAAATAGACGTCAGTCAATCATATCATATAGCAGCTATGCGGTTGACCATCAGCGAGTATGATATGATGGCGAGCAGTCCATTCCATAAAAAAACACAGCATACAACTCATGATATGGTTCTGATGATGAGGGGCGATACCTTCAGGTGTGCCATCTGTGGCAACTTGCTGAGCCTTCCAACCATATTCACGTACTGTCCCCTATGGAACCACAATGATGATAAGGTGCTGTATGACTATCGAAGTATAGAGGAACATTATGGGCCACTCAATGATGCAGTTAGAGACTACTACAAAAATAATATAGAGGTGTCTCTTCTATCAACGAATGATGGCATCGATGCTTCCATCGTGGATATCATCTACAGCTACTGTTAGTTTTTTGATTGATTCAAAATTGACATGGTTGCATACAATATTATAAATGATGCTGTACATCGATGATATATGGGACATGGCGAACATCCTCTACGAGCATCACGATATATTACTCACCAGCCCGTTCTTCAACTATGAGTATGATTGGGAGCACGTATTTTGCGAGGATGAGGATGATGAATACTATTGCTACTACTGCGACGAGGAGAATCTCACAGAGTCCAACTATGATGAATTCTGTACATGCTGGTACGACAGGATATCTGAGGACTATACCCTGTACGACTATCAGAGTATAGAGGAACGCTATGGTCCGCTCAATGATGCAGTCAGGTTCTACTACAAAAATAACATAACAGCATCGTTAATGAGTACCAATAACTGCATTGACGAACCTATTATAGACATCATCCACGGCTTTCTTGATAGTCATCAAGAGCCTCAATCCCATATTCATTAATATATTTTTCTATGAACCTTGGCTGGCTGAACCAAGCATTTACACATAGGTTCTTCTCCTTATTGGTCTTCCTGATAAGGTCATAGTCGTACGTAAAGATTGCTGGGTTGTTCGATAGAGGAAACATGTGAACGTTATCTATGTTATCTCTTATCATATGCATCGCAGTTTCACTTGTATTTAGAGGAAATGACCCCCAGTCTATCTTATTTGGATGCTTCTCCAGGATATCCATCATATTGGGATTCATGGAGAGGAAGAAGTAATTGATTCTCTCTGGATGCATCCGTATCAGATGATTAGCATTCAGGTTCTTCGATAGTCTCGACCAATTTATCTTATCTGGATTGGCTTCCAGTAGATGTATGGCTGCTGGATTCAACGATAGGTAATACCAGTTTATGCGATCCATATGCATCTCCAATAGATGTATTGCAGCTGGATTAGCCGATAATCTGTTCCATTTTATCTCATCTGGATTCGCTTCCAGCATATCTATGGCATTGGGATTTCTCGCCAATCCAAACCAATCCAGCTTACTTTCATCAATCCAATCACGCAGCTTGAGGAACATAATGACCAACTATATTATTCAATGATGGCTCTTCAATTTTAAAAAATAGAGTCTATGGCATATAGTCATCAAGAGCCTCAACCCCATACTCATTAATATATTTTTCTATGAACCTCGGCTGGCTGAACCACTCGGCCACGCAGCTATTTTTCGTGCAGTTGGTCTTCCTGATAAGGTCATAGTCATACGTGAATATATCTGGGTTGGATGACAGTCTTCCTATGTATTGGTCCAGCATATCTGGTCGGTATCTCGATATAAGCTTCACTGCCATTTTTGAGAACGTGGCAGTGAACCAGTCTATCTTATCTGGATTTTGAATAAGCAGCTCGTACGCATTTTCGTTGGCCGACAGAAATGTCCAATTTATCTTATCTGGGTTAGCCATTAATATACGGATAGCTTCTGGACTTTTGTTTTGAGAGAATCGATACCAGTCTATCCTATCTTGGTTGGCCATCAATAGATGGACGGCATTTGGATTGGATGACAGCTCTCTCCAATCTATCTTGTCTATATTATCTTCAAGTAGCTGGATTGCATTGGGATTTCTGGATAGCAAATGCCAATCTATCTTGTTTTGATTAGCCATTAATAAATTGATGGCATTGGGATTACATGATAGACCCATCCATGATATCGGCTTGTCAAGATTCCTGGATATGAACTCGACTGCATTTGGATTGTATGACACGTCATCCCAATTAATGTCATCGAACTCATAGTTATCGAACATGTGCACCGCGTTTTCGTTGGATGCCAGAAATAATATCAATACTCTGTCTGGATGGGCTTCAAGCAAATGAATGGCGTTGGGGTTCGCGGACAGCCACTCCCAATTTATCCTACTCGGATTGGCCTCCAGTATATCGATGGCATTTGGATTTGCAGATAAGAACTCCCAGTTGAGTTTATCTGGATTGATGCAGTCGCGCAGCTTGAGGAACATTATTGATACTTATCAATGATAGGTCTTCAATTTTGAAAGTATCGAGAGCCTCAATCCCGTATTCATTAATATATCTCTCTATGAACCTGGGCTGGCTGAACCAGGCATCAACGCACAGGTTCTTCTCCTTGTTTGTATTCTTGATGAGTTGGTAATCATACTCAAAGATGGCTGGGTTTGATGCAAGGTTCCATAAGCCTTGCATCTGTTGGTTGTTCTTCAGTATATTTATAGCTGCTGGATTGGAGGATAGACTTGGCCAGTATATCTTGCGTAGATTGGCTTCCAGTAATTTATTAGCACTTGGATTGCCAGACAGCTCCATCCAGTCTATGAACTCCATGTTGGCTTCTAATAAATGGATGGCATTGGGGTTCTTGGACAGGTATCGCCAGTATATATCTTCCTGGTTATCCTGCAATAACCGGATGGCTGCTGGATTCTCTGACAGGGTATGCCATTCTATCTTGCCCATGTTGTTCTCCAATATATGGATGGCGGCTGGGTTCCGCGACAGCTGCTCCCAATCTATCCTCTCCGGGTACTTCTCCAGCAAATGAATGGCTGCTGGGTTTCTGGATAGACTCTGCCAGTTTATGTTCTGAGTATGAGTCTCCAATATGTGGATAGCCGATGGATTCTCGGATAGCCAATCCCAATCAACTCTATGCAGATGATACTCCAATATACTGATGGCTCCTGGGTTTCTGGACAGCTCCCTCCAGTTTATCCTGTTCCTATATCTATGAAAGAACTGGTCATTAGGTAATTTATAGGATGGGGCATCTACATATGGCTCCAGCAGATGGACGGCATTGGGATTCTGTGATAACATATCTAAAGAAATGCTGTCTGGATTGAGCTCAAGTATCCTCACTGCATTTGGATTTGCAGACAGGCCTTCCTTCTTCAATATCTGTTCCCTATCAATCCAATCCACCAGTTTGCTGCAGAACATCGTATATTGTGTGCCAATCCATTAGTATAAAAAAATACAAACAACCTATTGGATACCACGAAGCAGCATCTTGATTTCCTGAAGGTCCTCATGGATGCTATACAGTTTCTTATATACATCGTTAAACTGCTCTACTGTGTTGATATCCAGGAATGCCACTTGCTTGTTGATATTGTTCTTGGAAGCCAAGGTGGTCTTCATGGACCGCTTCTCGGACATGGCTATCGCGGTCAGTAGCTTGTTCTCAGTCTCATGCAGAGATACCTGCATCTTGGAGAACGTGTTGAGTCTTGCCAGAGTGCGGAACATGTCGGTTATATACATACCGGGATTAGTCAATTCTATATGATGGCAGGCATACTTAAAAAAAAGAAATGGATGATGATTACTTGCGAGCCATCAGCAGAGTTTTGATTTCCTGGATGTCTTGCTTCATCCCGGATATATCTGTCTCTACCTTATCAAAGCGTTTATACAATGTGGTATACATACCACCCATGGCTATAAACACCGCTCCAATCAACCACTTCATATCACGTCTTGTATTATTTATCTGTTTGGTTAAGTCCGTCTTAACATCTACTATCTGTTTGGTTAAGTCCGTCTTAACATCTACTATCTGTTTGGTTAACCCTGCCTCAACACCATCAATGCGTTTGGTCAAGTCCAACTTGATATCAGTCATCATCTTAGCAGAACGCTTCTCAGACTGATACACGGCATATAGTATCTTTGACTCAGATTCATTGACAGCCCTATGCACATACTCTGTGTATTTGAATAGGTTGCCACACACATACATGGCATCTGTGTGTTCTACCGCATGGGCAGAATTGCAGATGCGTGCTTTGCCAGTCTTCGAAAGGATTATGAGTGCTCTGTTCATGGTTGTATATTAATACACTACAACCTTCAATTTTGTGCCCAGACAAAAAATAATCTACCCATGGAACACGATGGCTATGATGTCCATCATCATGGATTTGTAGTCCCCTTCATAGT
>JACCDS011612159.1_pt1 | contig 11684 bp, 24 predicted proteins | sample 7446441 | NCBI WGS metagenome assembly JACCDS01 (sample SAMN15323445, study PRJNA562643) | freshwater metagenome | isolation source: river surface water | place: USA:Blue River Watershed | collected 2017-08-17 | reverse complement strand
CTTGGCGGAAACGGACGTTTCCGAAAAAACGCGCCAGCAAGTCCAAAAAAAGCGAAAAACGATAGGCCAATAGACCCCATGGCGCTATTGGCATCTGCCCTCTTCCCCGCGGCTGTTCATCACGCTTGAATCGGTCATCCGACCAACGAAAAAAGGAATTGCAATGCGGTACGGATATGCCCGGGTCAGTACGGACGAGCAGCGAACACACGCGCAGACAGACGCCCTGGAGGCCGCTGGCTGTGATGTGATCCTGGAGGAAAAGCGCAGCGGTGGAACGATGGCCCGCCCCCTGCTGCAAAAGATGTTGGCCAGCCTGCAGCCTGGCGATGTGGTGGTGGTCTACAAGATGGACCGCATTGCCCGCAGCCTGCGCGACCTGATGGAGATTCAAGACCGCATCCACAAGGCCGGTGCCGACTTCAAGAGCTTGACGGAGGTGATCGACACCACCAGCCCTGCCGGGCGGATGATCTTTCAGATCTTGGGCGCGTTCGCGGAGTTCGAGAGGGCCATCATCCGGGAGCGCACGATTGTGGGCCTCCATGCCGCCATGGAGCGCGGCTCCAAGCCAGGCCAGCCGTCCAAGATTCCACCCGATGCCCTGCCCAAGGTGGTTGAGCTGCGCCGCAAGGGCGAAACCCTGACGCGCATTGCGCAGCGGTATGACGTGCACCTGTCCAGCGTCAAGCGGGCGCTTGATCGGGCGGCGTGGGCTTGATTAGGCGTCGCGCATCTGGCGGATCAATGCCGTAGCCCCACTGGGACGTGCCAGGTGATAAATCATCAGTCCAACGGCAGCACCGCAAAACAGGCATGAAAGCATTTCGATACGCTGGCTGACAACGGTAGCCCGCTCGACTTTTTGAAGGTGCCGCTTTTTGTCAATGTAGCTGAGACATGACAGAACAGTTGGAATGACACAGAGACAGATCCCCGCGATTGCCAGCAGTGTCAGCCAGATCCATGCGTTTTCCATCAGGTAGACCTCTTGAGCGAAGCGCAAAAGCGCGATAACATCCGAGACAATCATAGCCTGCTCCTATTGACTTCAGGTTTGTGATAGAGACCCCGCGAGGTTGCAGCCTCTCGGGGTTTCGCTTTTTGGTCAGGTCACACGCTGGGGTTCGACCCTGCCCATTGGTCTTTCATCCACTGGCGCACCGCAGGCAGGTTGCCGATGATGACGGCAGCGGCCAGCGCACCGCCCAGCACGATGATGGTTTCGCGGGCCACTTCGGGCCAGCTCGGGATGATCTTGGTCAGGCTGGGCATTTGGCGCACCCGTTGGTTTTGTTTTCGAGGATGTTGATCCGTACCAGCGCTTCGCGCAGGTCGGCCCGGATGGCTGCGTACACGCCCGCAGCCGTGACGACCTGGCCAGCCAGGAAGATCAGCATTTCACTGGACATGGCTTTTCTCCGGCAGCAGCACACCCAGCAGCGCAGCCGCACCGGCCACGATCTGGTGCACAGCGTCCACGCTGCCCACAGGTGCCCCAAACAGCGCGGCAATGGCGCTGATGGCCACCCAGGTGCTGGGTTCCTTGATGCGGTTGATGATGAAGGTTCGCATGTTTTTTTCTCCCTTTACTTGTTCCACCAGTAGCCGATGAAGTCGCCCGCTGGGCACGCAAAGCTGGCGTCCCATGTTCGGCCCTCGGCCTTGGCGCGTTCGCATTCGGTCATGTTGGTGGCCGGGATGCCGAACACCTCACCAACGCCAACCACCGTTCCCGCCGCCACGTCCGCAGCCGCATTCACTGCCCCCGCTGCCGCCGCACTCGCAAGGCTTTGACCCGGTTTTTTTTTGAGCCAGATCAGCCCCAGCAGGGCCACGCCGCCGCCCACCACGGCCATTTGCACGGGCGTCAGATTGATGTTCATTTGCTCAGCCCCCATGCGCCCATCCAGCCCTCGGCGTCTTGCGACGTGCTTGGCGTCTGGGTGGTGTTCTTGGTGGTGTCGTCGGCAGCGCCGCGCTTTTTGTGCCACCACCACAGGCCCGCCAGCGCGGCCACGATCAGAACGGTTTTGCTGTTCATGCCGGGCTCCAGATCAATGCGCCGTTCTGGTAGTAGTTGCCCTGGGGGTCAATGGCCGTGCCGTCGCTGAAGTAGCGCCAGCCGTTGCCAAACTGCCCGCCCGATCCGTTCAGCACCTCGGTGGTTTTCTGGGTGTTCTGGTAGACGTTGGCCCCTGAGTCCTTGCGCTGGCCGCGCAAGATGTCAAAGATGCCACCAGTGCCCGAGCTGGTGCCCGCCATGGTGCGGTATGCGGTCCAAGCCGCAAAGGCCGCGAAGCCGTACACCAGAGTGTTTTTCATGTCTATCTTCATGCGAGATACCCGCCTTCCTGTTGAAACCATCCCGCGATCTGCTCGATAGACCGCTGGCCTTGCTTTGCGTAGTTGCCCGGCAGGCTGGCCCACACGGCCCGCACCTTGCGCACAGCGTCCTCGACGCGGCCTGCCTTCACATCCTCAAGCGCCCCGCGCCGACGGATCACTTCGATGCAGGCAGCGTCCTGGCTGTCGCGGCTGAAATCGGGCAAGCCCAGATCGTTTTTGAGCCCGCGCCATGTGCTTCGAATGAATTGGTACGCCCCCGCTGCGGTTGACTTGCAGCCCGGGCCAAATCCCGCATTGGCACACATGCCGTCTGGCAGCACCACGCCCGCCCACTCGCCGGTTTCGGCTGGATGATCGGCCATGCTCTGCACCGTGTGCGTGTAGCCGTAGCACACCCGGTAAGGGTCAGGCGAACCCGCCGTGCCTTCGCATTGCTGGATGACGCGCAAGAACGCGCCGATGTTCTGCGCGGCGGTGTCGCTGTCCACATTCGCCGCTGTCTCTGTAATCCGGTTCAAAGCCACCTCCGCACGATCAGCCAGCACATCCACCCCAAACGACACCCCCAACACATCGCCCTGCCCCGCCTCGACGTTGCCGCGCACCGTCGCGCTGCTGGCCAGCAGCAGCAGGCCAGAGGCCAGGATCAGGATTGTTTGGGGGTGGTTCATTCAAAATCAATGATTGTCAAACTCTTCGAATTCAAGAGACAACAAAATCTCATTATTTTCTATTGGCGCAAATGAAGAACTTGTGCTCACCGTCACAAGAACATATCCAGGCTGTAAAAGCGTCTGGTATGGATGTTGATCAAGCAATCTCCAATGAAATCCATTATCAAGACTTGCCGTCACTGTTTTGATCAATACTAAACTTCCAGCATCGTTTTCCCGGTTGTAAACATTGACGGTGTACGTCCCAGAGCTCATTCCTTGAGGCAGGATCGCTCCGATGTTGGTTAACCACACCTGACGCGCAAGCGGATGAAAACACACCTTTGTAGAGCCAGGCACAAATGCATAAGTCTCTCCAAGATTGGCGGTCAGCAATGTATTTGGCAACAGCCAATCCAGTCTCAAACGCTTCTGGATTGTTTTTATCCCACCATTTGATTTTGCATATTGATACTCATACTGAGGCAACGACGATGTGTTCAAAATTGGCGGAAGCCAAGAATAAAAACTTCCTGTTGTGGCATTTCTGCCGCGGTAAGCGTTATGACCGATCCTCGTGTTGAGCGAATTAGTAGCAAGGGTAATGTGTGGAACTGTAGATGCTGAAACACCGTCCACCGAAGTAGGGTAAATGCTGTTCCCTTCAATAACCGTTTCCTCTGCATAGCGGACATAAATGCACCCACGAGAGCGATCAGTCGCGGTCGATCGCGTCATGTTGCAGCCGAGAATTTTTGCACCGTAGCAACGATTGGTGTCATCAATTCCGTCAACAATGATTGACCATGGCGGGTTAATCCCTTCTCCTTCAAAATACACTCCGTCCAAAGTGCAGGCACCGCCAATTAAAACGATTTCAGCGTTGGCTGTAACGTTTCCAGCAAGCGCGTTGTGTGCAACGTCGTTTCCTTGCAAGACCCCGCCCACCACAGTTGCCACAGAGTCCCAAAGGTATATTCCACTTTGCTCGTTTACCAGGCTGTTCATATGAACCAGCGTGCTGTTGAACTGGATCAGCGTTGCACCGTTGCCGTTGTGACGGACCTCAACTTTGTCCCATCGACAACCCCATGCGTACATGGCCACGATGCCAGAGTAATAGAATGTGTAACCATCAACCGTTTGCGTTCCGGTCTTGTTGAAGCCATCAACAAAAACGTCCACCAAATCGGATTGGTACTGGCAGTTCTTCAAAAAGATGCCATTTGTTGCCGTCGAAGAGAAGTTCCATAGGAAGAAACCCTCCATGTTGACGTGGATTGAGTTTGATGTGTTGCTGCTGGCGGTGATGGCGTTTCCGCTTCCGTAGAATCGCATCTGCGTTCTGAACGCGCCCTCACCATAGAAGCGGATATAAACATCTGAAGGGAACACCAGTCCAGTGTTCAATCGGTAAATTCCTGCCGGCATGAATATGCTTCCGCCCGATCCAGAAATCTTTGCTATCGCTGCGGCAAATGCAGGATAGCTGTCCTCTGAGCCCGTTGGATCTGCCCCGAAGTCGATTACGCTGACAACGTCGCGCATCTTGTCCTGCACCGTGCGCTGCACAGCACCGACCCCAGACTGCTTGAACCCCACCATCTCGGCCCCAGCACTCCCCGCAAGCGATGCGCTCAGTGTGGCGACGGCCTTTGCAATTGCCGACTTCACGGCCATGAAATAGCCGCTCATGCCATCACCTCTTGCACGTTGACGCTGGCGGTCTTTCCGGTGTCGCAGATGGCGAACCATGCGAGGTTCGCTCCGCGCTCCTCAACCCAGGTGTCTCCTGCGGCCAGAACGATGCAACGCTTGGCCCATGTCAGGCCTGCAGCGCCCAGCGCCACGTCATCGGTGCCCACGTTGGTGAAGCGTGCGGTTTTGCGGGTGGCACTGGCGGCCAGCACGGATACCGCTGTCGCAGCCACGGCCACGGGGCCGGTGTTCACGAGGCTGGTGGCCGGTGCGTCGCTGTAGGTGATGCCCGTCACGTACACCGGATTGGCCGGTGCGCCGCGATCTGGCACGACAGCCAAAGGCGTGTTTGTGATGGTGGCCGAGACGGTTTGACCTTCCAGTGAAATGTCAATGTCGGCCACGCTGGTGAACACTTCGATTTGTGTGTCCACCGAAGACAGGAAACGCACACCATCGAAACCCGGCGTGCGCACTTTCATGCCGCGCCGCTGGGCTCGCAGCTCTTCGACCGCGAAGCCGGTGATTTCGAGCTTCACGTCCACGCTGGATGCTGCCCCGGTGGACAGCAACGCCAGTGTTCGACCGCTGAGCTGCGCTCGCATCTCCTGACCGGCCACGAGGTTGATGGTGTATTGCATGGCGTCAAGCCTTCCTGAACGCGATGGCCGCAGCCACCGCCACGGCAAGGCCCACCACGGCGAACCCTGCGTATTTGAGTTGAATTTGCTCTGGCGCCCCACCCTTTTGGTAGGCGTCGGCCAGCAGCTTGTTTTGGCTGCTAACGGTCGCCAGCGTGCCTTCGTACATGCTCTGGCTGGTGTCCGCTGCATGTTTGGCAAAGTCAAACGCCGCCTGAATGGATCCCTGATCCGCGACGTTGATCGTGCTGCCCTGCGCCTTGACGTTCAGGCTCGATACGTTGCTGTTGTTCCCGCCCGAGGACTGCGTCTGCGTGTCCTCATACACGTTGGTGGTGCTGGAACTGCTGTCACCGCCGAAAAGCCCCATGGCTCACCCCTTACGTTTGAGCCACAGGATGGCCGCAGCGCCCGCAGCCGCCCACGCCCACCACGGCATGGCAGCACCAATGCCGCCGCTGCCGTAGTTGACGTTGAAGCTGTCGGACTTCGGCCCGAACGACATGACCGCCTCACCCGAACGCGACGTGGCGTTGCTGTTCAGGTTCAGCGGTGGCAAAGGCATTGCGGCCATGTCAGTCGTTCGCCAGCATGAAGACCACGCCACCGATCAGCATCAGCATCAGCAGGCCGTTGCCGCCCTGTTGCTGCTGGTACTGCGCCGCCCGGTAGGCTGCCTGGCTTTGCTGCGTCACGGCCTGCGAACGGGTTTGCGCCACGTCCTTTGCCATGCCGTAGCCCAGCACACCCTTGACGGTGTCCTGCCAGAAGCCCGTCCAGTTGTCACTGCCGACCGGCGCAGACTGCGTGCCTTGCAGCACATCAGTCTGGGCCGCCTCGGGGACGGCCGGCGCGTTGTAGCTGCTGTCCGAAGTCCAGTTACCGAATTCGTCCCACATGGCCGGCCCCCTTTACAGGTTGCCGATCGGGTCGACGAATTCGTACTCGATGGTGTAGTTGTTGGCAGCGGTGCTGTTGACGCGCAGCTCGACCTGGCTGGCCTGCTTGGTGTCCAGCACGCCCGACAGGTTGCCGTCTTCGACGAAGTCCAGGCACACCACGCCGGTTTGCGGTGTCAGGCCGTTGCGCTTTTGCTCATGCTCGAGCGTGGCGCGGCTGGTCTCGTACATGGTCGTATTGCCCATGCGCAGTTCCACCTTGTCGATGGTGCCTGCGGTGCCTTCCTTGATCCAGATGCGCTTGAACTTGCCGCCCGCGCCGCCCGTGGGCAGGTAGACGATCTGCTGACCCGAAGCGCTGAAGCTCTGGGTCGTGTTCAGGAACTTCAAGATCCAGGGGTTCTGGGTCGGCTGGCGCACGATGGCCTGCACTTCGATCTTGCCGCCAGCGGGCGCGCTTGATGCCAGCTTGAATTCAAAGGTCAGATCTTGCAGCAGCGACAGCGGCACAGAGGCCATGAGCTGTTCGACAGCGCCGTTGCGGGCCTTCGGCTCGGTGAAGTCGATGGGCAGCACGGTGGTGCTATTGAAGATGCCTTTGTAGGCTTCGCGCAGGTTGATCTGCGAGCCGCCCAGGGCCTCGTCGTAGAACAAGCGGCCATTGGCCTTGCCCTTGATCGACTCGATGTGCGAGACCAGCAGGCCGCCCGACAGGGTCAGCAGCAGCTTGTCCAGCGTCGGAGCGGACGGGCCCACCGGCACTTTGAGGGTGGCGGTGTTGCCAGGTGCGACGTTCTGGATGTTCGTCAGATTGATTTTCAGGCCCATGGTGGCTCCTGTGTTTGGTGGTTGTGAACGCGATCAGGCGCGGGGGGTGTAGCCCGGCAGGAACTCACCCACGACGGGGATGTTCATGGCGTTCTTCTGGAACAGACCAATTGCCACCAGAACGGCGGCAACCTTGGCGGCTGCGATCAGGTTGTCTTTCATTTCGTGCCCTTTCAGTGGCGTGTTGGTTGAAAACAGCCCCGATTGAACCGATGCGCGTCAATGCTGTACAGCCTTGTCCGTGCCCGTAGCGCTAGCGCTAGGCCCCCTACGGGTAGGGGCGTTTTTCGGCACGCTCACGGTGCCAAAACGCAACTCCCGCGACAGGTGATCGCGCTCAATCCACTGAAAAGGCTCCAGCGCGGTGATGCGCTCAACCGGGCAGTCGATCTCTCGGGCCACGTATTCGCGGTGCATGTTGTTGCGCAGCCCGGACACATGCACCAGCGTGCAGTTGCTCAGGTAGGTCTTGTCGATCAGCGCCGGGTTTTGCGTGACGCCCACCAGCGTGATTCCCATGTGCCGTCCGCTGGTACTCATCTTTCGCCATGCAGGCGGTGCCCATGCCGGTGTCGTCACGTTGCTCAGCTCTTCGGCCACGAACACGCACCCGCCCCACGCATAGACCAGCTCGCACAGCGCCTCAAACTCGGCTCGCATGGCCTTCTCTCCGGTGCCGCGCGGTGTGTAGCGCACCCGCAGCGGCCCGGACCGGCCCGCCCGGATCATGTCGCGCCGAATCGCGTCCAGCGTGCTTGACGGCCTGGCGTGGTCGCCGTATTCGTCCATGAAGTCCCAGATCACCAGCCGCGCCGGTTGCAGCGCGGCCAGTTGCTGTTTCACCCACAGGCCCTTGCCGGTACCGGATGCCCCGATCACGGCCCAGATGGCCGCGCTGTTGCTCGACCCCTTACCGCCCGCCATCGCTCACCCCCGGCTGGTGCTGCTCAGGCTCTGCCATGGCCGCCTTGGCCGCCGCCTGCGCCTGCTTTCTGGCCTTGCGCGTGCGCCACCACAGGCCCACCTTGGTCAGCCAGTTGGCCGGTCCTTTGCCGTCTCTGGCCTCGGCCAGCTTTTCGCGCACCGCAAAGAACGTGGGCAGCGCAAACGTGACTGTGCTGGCCAGCAGGGCCATCTCGGGCATGTTCTTTGGCCCGCTCAGGCCGTACTTTTCGGCCACGGCGTGGGCGTTTTGGCCCCACTCAAAGCAGCGTTCCTGGCTGTACACCGGTCGCAGCTCTGGCGCGATCATGCAGGCCATGCCGCCCATGGTGAACATGACCATGCCCCAGCTCTTGGCCGCCGCCTCGGCCTCGGTGATTTCCTGCGCCTGCTGCTCTTGCTCGGCCTGCTGCTCGGGTGTCGGGTTTTCGGCGTCCACCTTGGCCGTCAGGTTGCCCAGCGCCTCCAGACGGCTCATGTCATCGCCGCCCGCTGCCGGTGCGGCTGTCTGTTCCATGCTCATGGCTTACCCCTCAGAAAAACAGGCTTCCGCGCTTGGCGGCGGGGGCCTTGGTGGCCGTAGGTGTAGGGCTAGGCTCCTGCGTAGGGCTAGGCGTAGGCGTAGGCTCTGGGGTTTCCGAAGAGGCAGGCGCTGGCCCGCCATCAACTGCCCGGGTCTTGGCCGACAGGTCAGACCGCTGGCGTTCCGTGCGGGCGTGGTGCTGGCTGCCGCACTCTGGGCAGTAGCGGTAAAGGCACTTTTCGGACTCTTTGACGTGCGCGGCCCCAAAGCCGCACTCGGGGCAGACCGTCCGCCCCACCATGCGACTGGCCATGTCAAACCCCCGTGTTGGAGTCTTCGGCCTGATCGCCGACCAGCGCCTGCTCGGTCGTGGCGATCACTTCGGCTGCAGCGGTGGCCACGTCTTGGCCAGCCTCGGGGTTGTCTGCCTGGTGGAGGGTGTTTTCGGCGATCACGGCGCCAGGCTGGGTGCTGCCGCAGTCCTCGCAACCCTCGCAAGGGCTCATGGCGCAGGCGATCAGATCCAGCGCCTTGGCGATGGCCTCACGGGCATAGACGTTGTTGCGGACTTCGGTGGCCAGCTCGCGCAGTTGCTGGCTTTTTTCGATAAATGACATGAAGACACTCCATTGCGGAGGTCGGGGTGGCGCTTCCAACCGCGATTATGGGCGGTTTTCAGGGCTGGGGGTGGCCCTACCCCTGCACAGCCCGAAAAAATCGCTCCACGGCCCTTTGCGCCCCCTTTCCGTGTCCATTGGCCGTGAAGTTCGCCCCCTGTGTTCCTGATAGGCGGCTGTTTGGGGAATCGCGACCGCAGGCGCGATGGGGCGAAGCCCCTTGGGGGTTCTGACACCTCCCCCGCTTGCGGGGGACAGTTATCCACAGAACGGTTATCCACATGAGAGGGAGGGGAGAGTATTTATTGTCTTCAGTGAGTGATACCCCTGCCCTATATCCTGCCCTAAATACCCCATGCACAACGCTACAACCCGCATGGATACTGGGCTAGAACTATCCACAACCCTGCCCTATACCCTGCCCTCTAATCGCTTGGGCGTGGCTTTTTTGAACTGGCCAGTTACGCGAATACGAAGGGTTCCTTGAGCCTCATTGCGGTCAAGTTTTCGGGCGGTGAGCTTCATGCCGTCGAGCCAATCCATGGCCCGGCGCACTTGCTTGAGGGTGGGCCCAGCAGGTCGCCTTCCGCGCTCTGGCTGGGGCGGCGTCAGCAGCTCCTGCAGGCGTGGGTAGTTGGTGGCAATCTCGCCCGTGGTGAAGTCGCATTGCGCCCGCAGCAGCAGGTATAGCGCGATGGTGAGAGGGTCGCCACAGCGCAGCAGTGGCGTCAGTTCTGCCCTGTCCAGACGCAAAAAGTCCGGCAGGAATATCGTGGCTGGCAGTGGCATGGATCAGACTGGTCATTCAGATCAATGCACCTGCAGCGCCTGGCACAGCCGTGCCTCTGAGGCGTTGAAGTCAGCGAACTTGTAGGCCAGCGAGATCCTGCCTTCTTCCTCGGCCGTGCGCACGTTGCGCGCGCGCACCAGCGCCTTCCAGGTGCGGCCCTGGTCGATGTAGGTGAGTTCAAAGGATGGCAAGTCCAGCCCCTCATTGAGGGCCAACGGAGGCAGGGAGCGCCCTGAGGCAAACTGTGCGCGGAGGCTCATGCTGACACCTCCGAATCACTTAGGACGCCCACATGGACAAAGTAACGCCGCTCCCGCTGCGCCTCAAAGTCAACAGACCCGGAGACCGCGCCGCCTGGAGTCAGGAGTCGCAAGAGATCCTTCACATGCTTGGCAACGTTTTTGGGGCACTCATGAGCGCCAAAATCCAGAGTGGCCAACACGCGCTGATGGCCTTGGACCTTATGGCCATTCATGCCGAAGACAAGGGTCAATCCAGACACGCTGGTGCCATTGGCCTCATTGCTGACGGCCTGCTGGACTGGCTGGCCCAGCCCGCGCCCCCGGATGAAAGCCTGAAGAAGCCGGTCAGACGACAGCGCCCGAAGCAAGGGAAGAAGATCACGGCGGTCAAGCCGAAGGAATGAAGGGGCGGCGGCGCTCATGCGAACAACTCCCCCTGCGCGCTCCGCAGCTTGAATTCGACAGGAGTGCCAGCGCGCACCAGGTCGCGCCAGGGCGTGAACATCTTGAATGCCTCGCCCGCCTGGGTGCACAGGTTCATGGCGAATTGGCGACCGGCGCTCACACTCCACCACTCTTCGTAGTGGGCGCACTCGTCAGAACGGTCGCAAAGGGGGTTTTTCTGGTCAGGGGACAGACCAGCACAGGCCAGAACGATCTGCGGCTTCATGCTGTCACCGCCATCTGACGCTGTTCAACCTGGTCGGCTGCGGACTCAAGCCCGAACAGCAGCACGCCCACTTGCCCGAGATCCATCACGGGGATGGCCAGGATGCGGCCATCGCGGGTTTGAACGATCAGACGCACCCCGCCATCAGGGCAGGGTTCCACAGAGACTCTGTGTGATTGGGTGCAAACAGTGGTTTTCATGGTGGCGCTCTCGGCAGGCCTGGCCGCTGCTCCCCCAGAGGGGTCCCCCGGCAGTCAATGGGGAAAGCGCCACACCCGCCCGGTTGAAGAGTTTGCCGGGGGACGGGCGGATTGTTGTACACATCTGTTGACGTTGTCAACACCCTTGTACGTTGCAGCGTTGTGAACGTCAATGTATCCTTGACGTCAAAGGAGCGCCACCCCTATGAGAGCCTGTGAATGGATTGACCGCCTGAAGGTCGCAAAAGGACTTTCGTCCGACTACGCTGTCGCCAAAGAAATTGGCCTGACAAGAGCCGCAATCAGCAACTACCGTGTGAGAAATTCAACGCTGGACGATGATGCCGCGCTGAAAGTAGCCATGCTGCTGGAAATTGACCCGATGTTGGTCCTGGCCGATCAGGCCACGGAGCGATCGAAGGATGAATCGGTGCAAAACGTCTGGCGCACCATGCTGGCTCAGCTGCTCAGCAAAGAAAAAGCCCCGCACATGGCGGGGCTGGGTCTTGGCGGAAACGGACGTTTCCGAAAAAACGCGCCAGCAAGTCCAAAAAAAGCGAAAAACGATAGGCCAATAGACCCCATGGCGCTATTGGCATCTGCCCTCTTCCCCGCGGCTGTTCATCACGCTT
>JACCDS012466352.1_pt1 | contig 11687 bp, 14 predicted proteins | sample 7446441 | NCBI WGS metagenome assembly JACCDS01 (sample SAMN15323445, study PRJNA562643) | freshwater metagenome | isolation source: river surface water | place: USA:Blue River Watershed | collected 2017-08-17 | reverse complement strand
TTTTTTATATAAAAAATAAGATATAAAAGATTGAAAATCTTTTTTCATTGTAGTATAATAAACAAATCAAATCAAAAGAGGAATAACATATGAGCTTATCAAGTATTTTAAATCAAGATTTATCTTATAACTTAGAATCTAAACAAAAATTTCATAAAGCTGCAAAATCTGCTTTAAATAAATTAGCCAAACATCTAAACTTAAATAAAGAAGATTATTCTATCAGAGTTAATGCAGGAGGTATTTCTGTTAGCGGGGAAGTCGTTTTACATCACGAAAAATTTTATCTTGATATTTCTCAAAGCTGCTTAGGTAAAGGAAAAGAAATTATGTATCGTTCTTGTAAAGGTAAAAATGATTACACAGGAGGAACAAATAATTTTACATCTGTAAGCTTACTTGATAAAGACATTGATAGTTTAGCCTCTAAAATCAAAGTTTTATTAGAAAAGCAATAAGATATTTGTTGACTATTTTTACTCATTATATTATAATATTGGCATATTAACAACGGAGATATAATATGACTAACGTAGAACGTTTTGGTGAAGTAACTGTATTAGATTTAGATGTTACTGGTTTTGATAAATTAACTTCACAACAAAAAAATCTTGCTTTTTATCTAAGTGAAGCAGGTATGTGGGGGCGTTTTATTTCTTTACAGCAAGGCTCTAAATACAATCTTCCTATTTTAAAAGCATTATTACAATTACAATCAACTCAATTTGATAATAGTCATTTAACTGCTAAACAAAAAATTGAAGATTATTTAAAATTATTTTTTGCACATAATGGTATTTACCATAGTATGTCTGGTCAAAAATTGACAGTTCCTTTTAATATCACAGATCTTGACTCATTGACTACAGATGAAACAAAAGAAGCTGTTGAAGTGTTAACTTCTTTATTACTCTCTGATATTGTTCTTGAATATCGTACTGTTCAAGAAGATGGCGTCGATGTTGTAAAAACTTCGGGTGGTAATTTTTACGATAATTTGACAACAGAAGAAGTTAAAGATTTTAGAAAAAACGCTTATGCAATCTATTCTGTTGAAAATTCAGAACAAGTTCCTCCTTATGGCTTTAACGAGCGTTTGATTAAAACTGAATCTGGTATTCAACGTCAAGTTATTTATAAAGATGGTTTATATGGTGAATATGTTCAAAAAATTATCGAAAACTTGACAAAAGCTTTAGAATTCACTGAAAATAAAAAACAGAAAAAATCTATTCAAACACTGATTAAATTTTATGAAACTGGTGATGCAAAAGACTTCGATGAACATTGTGTCGCTTGGACAAAAGATCAAGACAGTAGTGTTTATTTTATTAATGGTTTAATTGAATCATATAAAGATCCATTAGGTATTGGCTGCACTTTTGAATCTATTGTTGCATTTAAAAATCCAGAACAAACTGCGAAAGTTGAAAAAATTACTCAAAACATTCAATGGTTTGAAGATAATATGCCGTTTGCAGATGAATTTAAGAAAGATAAAGCTGTCGGATTATCTGCAAGTTCTATTACTGTTATTGGTATGGCTGGTGATACTTCTCCAACATTACCTTTAGGCATTAACTTACCTAATAGTGATTGGATTCGTAAAGTTCACGGTTCTAAATCTGTCAATTTAGCGAATGTTGCTTCTTCTCGCTCTAAAAATGATACTTCATTACGTGACGAATTGTTTTTACCAGAATATATTGAAGTAATCTCAAAATATATGGCGGAAACCAACTCTTTACATACTGACTTGCATGAAATTGCAGGGCATGGTTCAGGTAAATTAGCAAATGGTGTTTCGACTGATGTTATTGGTGCTTTTTATTCCACTATTGAAGAAACAAGAGCTGATTTAGTAGGTTTATATTATATCGGTTCTTCAAAGTTACAAGAAATTGGTGTTATCGAGCAAGATGTTAATCTTGAAGATTATGCTAAAGCTCAATATATTAGTTACTTAACTAATGGTGTTTTAGGTCAATTGCGTCGAGTTTCTTTAGGTAATAATTTGACACAAGCACACTTTAGAAATCGTCAATTAATTTCAACTTGGGTTTTAGAAAAAGCTAAAGATAGCAAAGTAGCAGAATTAGTATGTATTGATGGAAAACATTATGTTAAAGTTAATGATGTTGATGGAGTTCGAGTTTTAATCGGTGAATTATTAAAAGAAATTCAACGTATTAAATCGACTGGCGACTTTGAAGCTGCTAAAAATATTGTTGAAACTTATGGTACAAAAGTAAATCAAGAAATTCATAAAGAAATTTTAGATCGTATCTCTAAACTTGATATTCCTAACGTGGTTGCTTTTAAAACTCCACTTATGATTAAAGAAGGAGAAAACTTTACAATTGAGTTCCATAAAGATTTCTTAACAGAACAATTAGAATTATCGAAAAAATACATGATTTAATTATTTTTTAATTAAAATTAAATATTTTGAAAATTAAAAGTCCTCTTTGAGGACTTTTTTATTTATGATTATATGATAAAATAAAAATAAAAAAGGATTAAAATGGAATTATCATTATTATTATCTGAGCCAAACTTATTGAATAAAAAAAATATTGACTCTTATTTAAAGGAAAAAAATATTAAGTTAAATTATCAAATCATAAATACTCTTATAGTAAATGACCAAGCACATATCGAAATTCCAAGTGGTATTCAATTTAAAACTTCAAAAGGGAACATTGAAGTTTTTGTACACTATAATAAAAAAAGTATGGATCAGGATTTTTTAAGCTTTAATGATGAATTAAAAGAAAACACTCTTGAAATGTTTACATTAGTTAACAAAAATACTGCGGAAATTGTTAAAATAAAAGATGAGTCTCTATTTATTGATTATTTAAAACAACATAGTTTAAAAACAAAAAATAAATTAAAATAAAAGGAAAAAATAAATGGATTTAATTGGTTATGTAGTGTTTATAATCATAGTTATAAGCAGTGTTGTTAAAGCTATTTCTGGTAAAATATGTGCAAATAAATTTAAATATTACGAACTACCTTTTTTTAATGCTTTTTATATATTAATTGCATTAGTATTATTAGGAATATATGACAATAGTTATTTTAAACAAATGTTAAATTATAATTATACTGAATACTCTATCACTGTTGGAAAGGGAATAGGATTATTTATTTATACTACATTAGGATTTTATCTATCTTCTTATACTGCAAGTTCTCGATCATTTATGAATGCTTTTTCTATAGGATTTATAGCAGTATCTCATTTTTTTATGTTTGGAGTTGAGATAACACAAAATCAACTAATATCTGCAATTTTAATTACCATTTTAGGATCTGTATATTATTTTAAAGGACATTTATCTGAAATGAATTATAAAACTCATTTATCTTTTTTTGCATTAGTTTTATTAAGTATTATTCTTGCGACCTTTGATCAGGTAGGTTTAAAAACTATTGATTGGTTTACTTTTTTATTTATTTCTTCATTTATTTCTGTGTGTTTTAGTCTTTTAATAAATTATAAAAATTATTGTCAAAATTTTAAATATTTATTTTTTAATAAATATATTATTTTCAGTTCTTTAATTTATTTAAGTGTAGAAGTATTTTCAACGATAGTAAGAGTTAAATATATTTCTATGACCATGAATAACATAGCATATTTAATGGCAGTTCCATTTATTATGTTATCTATGTATTTCTTCTTTAATGAATCTACATTGAAAAAACAAATGTTTTTTGGCTGGTTAACCTTTATATTTGGTCTAATTGCATTAATTTAGAATTATCATGTTCTTTATGAACCTTAATTCTATAAAAATTTAATACATTTTTAATATGCTCTACATTTGATTGTTGAGATACAAATATTTGTTTCATATATTTTTTTGCGATAGTAAATGCAGCTTGACGCGCCATAATATTAACAATATATGTTTCAGATTCTTTCTCATTAATAAATTCATTTAAAAATTTTTCAAGTTCAATAACTAATTTCTTAGCTATTCCTTGCTCTCTATGCTCTGGTTTAACATAAATCATTAATTGTCCTAATTCTTTATTTTTATATTTTATTCCGCGATGTGTAAATTTTCTTTCAAAAATTTCATGCTTGAATAATAAAATACCAATAATTTTATTATCTTTTTCATAAGTAATTACGGTTCTATTTTCATCTTTATCTTTTATTTCTTCTTTATTTAAAGAATACAAATATTTAAAATAAGAATTCTTATAAGTTTTTTCATAAAGTTCCTCTGACTTTAATTTATCAAATAATTCATAAAAACCTTGATAATAAACTGAAATCATTCTTACACCTCTATAAATAAGTAGATAGTATTATATAAGATAATGAAAAATAATTCAACAAAAAAACTAAAAAAATAATAAAAAATAGTTGACATAATAAATGAAACTTGCTATTATATACTTATCAACACAAATAGGAGAAATTAAAATGTTGTAGATTGCTAATAATAAATATATCACAAAAGAAGAAATTCTTGCTCAATACACTCAAAATGTACCTTCAACAAAAGAAAACCATCTTTATATTTACGCAATTGCTCGTGCAGATCTTGAAATGCCTGCAGGTAAATTATCAGCTCAAACTGGACACGCATATGGTGACGCATTAGAAGCAGCCAGAGAACTAAATCCAGAATTAGTTAAACGCTATAGAAATCCAGAATTTGGTGGTTCTAAAGTCACATTAAAAGCAAAAAATGAAAATCAATTAATCCAAGCATATAATCAAGCTTTAGAAGCTGGTATTCCTTGTGCTATTGTTGTTGATCGCGATCATATTTTGCCACCTCACTTCGATGGAAGCCCTATTATTACAGCTTTAGGGATTGGACCTTGTACTAAAGAACAAGTTCGTCATATCACTAAAAAATTTCAATGTATTTAAGGAGAATTATATGAGCGTAAATTACCTTGATTTAAAAAATTTAATCTCTGATTATCATTTTAAATTAGATTTTATTGTTGATTGCTATAATCTTTCAATGAAAGAACTTATTGATAATAATGAAATTGATTTAAATAAATTAGAAGAAGAATTTGACGAAGAATTTTATTTCATTAACTCAAAAGAAATTCAATTTAATTTATTAGATATTTATTCATTATTAAAACAAAATCATCATAATGAAGATTATTATCAAATACTCACTTTAACTGAAAGAGGTGATACTTATTGTAATGACTACTATACATTAAAAAATAGATATACCATACCTGTTTCTATTTTTTATATTGATAATAGCGAAATCAAAAATACTTTAAAAACATACCTAAAAAATATGTATTCAGTAACAATTAAAAACAATCAAAATGAAGAGGAATAAAATATGTTAAAAATAAATTATAGTGAATTAATGTTAATAAAAGAAACATATAAAACAAGACTTTTAAAAATAATAGAATCATATAATAAAATCATTCTTGATAATCAATTATCAAAAGAGATTTTAATCAGAATGATCTATGATTACAAAAAAGAAGACGCAGAACACTTAATTAATGATTTTAATTTAATTTTTGAATTTGAAAATTTTGTTGAATTATTAGAAAACATTGAAAATAATAAAAAAGAACACCAAATTTATACTGAATACAAAGAATGTTTTCGCGGACAAGAAGAATATATTAGAAACTATTATTATATACCTTTATCTTTATTTAATCATATAGAAGATGAAAATTATAATTTTAGAAGTGATTTAGAAAATTACTTATTAGAAAAATATAAAGATATGGAGAATGAAATACAAGAAGAAAAATTAAAAAGAGAAGCATATCAAAAAGAAAAAGAGAATAGAATTAAAGAAGAAAGATATAAAGAATATTTAAGATTAAAAGAAGAATTTAATACAGATAATCAGGAGAATAAACATGACTAATACAGAATCATTATTAACAGAAGAAATTTTTAATAATTTTTTAGTTATACAAGAAAGAATTCATCAAAAATCAGAAGAATTATTAAAAGAAATTAATGATATAAAAAAAATAGACGGATATAGTTATTTATATGTAAAATCTATTGATAGCAGCAGTATAGATTTTTATGGTGAAGAATACTATTGCGGATCTACAGATAGTTATGAATTTTCAATACCTACTTATTTACTTTACGATGATTCTGCAAGAACACAATATATGCAACGAATCAAAGAAGAAGAAAATGAAAGATTAAGAAAAATTCAAGAAAATAAAATAAAAGAACGAGAAATTTTAGAAAATAGAGAGAAAGAACTATTAGAAAAACTTAAAAATAAATATGAATCTAATCAATAAAAAACTTGATTAGTTAATCTAAATATATTATAATATAGTCTAATAAAAACCAAGGAGAAATAAAATGTTGTAGATTGATTATCCAAAAAACATTGAAGAATTAACTTCAAAAATGAGTACCACAGAACAAATGCAAGGTTTGTCTGTTTTAGAACATGGTGTCTCTGTACACAATTACTTTTTAGATTTATATAACCATATCTTATATGGCACACCATTAAAATATGAATGGAAACTTCCAGAATGGATCTTTAATTTAGATTTATGGTCTAAAATTGAAGATTTAGAAACAATTAAAAACTATCAAATTTATCACGATTGTGGTAAACCATATTGTTTAATTGTTGATGAAGATGGAAGAAAACATTTTCCAGATCATGCCAATACCTCATATTCAATTTGGAAATCATTAGGTCAACCAGAAATTGAATGTCAATTAATGTTACACGATATGGATATCCATACTTTACGTGGCGACGATATTCCTACGTTTTGTCAATTACCATTTGCTGCAACATTATTAATTACTGGATTAGCTGAATTACATAGTAATGCGGTTATGTTCGGTGGAATTGAATCAACAAGTTTTAAAATTAAATGGAAAAATATTAATAAGTTTGGGGCAAGAATTGTTTCAGAATTATTATCTATGAATAAAAAATATGCATAAATAGGAGAATATTATGAGTAATCAAAACATGCAAGAATTAAAATTAAACAATGTAACAACCAAAGAGGAAAATAAAATGATCGATAATAACATTACACTTGAAAAACAAAAAAAATTGATATCTGAATTTAAATCTGCTATTAAAAGTGATTTACGATATGACCGTTATGGCTTATATTTTAAAAATGATACAATGATTAAATATTTTAGTTTAAATGAATTTATTATTTACGCTTTAATTAAAGCAAAACCAGTTCATAAATTAATTCATTCCAGTAAAGATAAAGAATTTGAAAAAAGCTTAAGAATTTTTTCTGAATTCGATATTAAAAATAGAACATTTGTAAGCTATTTTAACAAAATAAAAGAAATCTTTCCTTCATTAACTATTGAAGAATTAGAAACTCTTATTAAAGTGAATATGAATTATTTATTATCTATTAAAAAATAAATAATAATTTAATAAATGAGTAAAAGACCTTTTGGTCTTTTACTTTTTTAAATTATTTTTCATAGACAAATGATTATTTTTTTGAAAATAAGGATGCAAATTAGGATTGAAGCTTTGTCTTTCATAATTATGTTGATTCGGGTTTATTCCTTTTAGTTTTTCTGCAATTTCTAATATTGTATCTTTAGACATTGAAGGAACAGCACCCCCTATTAATATATTCTGTATATCAAATGTTGATTTGATCTCAGTTCCTTTAATATTTAAATTTTGTTGATGAGCTGTTTGTAGTAATTGCATCAGATTATTGTTTGATATTTGAATCTCTGTATCTTCAAAATATTTTAAAAGTGAAATAACAACTTTTATACTATCATTCTTTATAGAATCAACAAAAATTACAAGATTTAATTCATTATTTTTAATAGCAATCATATTATTTTTATCATTAATAGAATACTTAAAGTTGACTTCTTCTTTTAAATATGAATGAGGCAACAATACTTGTTCTTCCATCATTTTAAAATCTGATTTTTCTGATTTATTTATTAGATTTAATACACAGAAGTTTAATAATTCATTTTTATTATTTATATTAGAATTTTCTATGATATAATAATATAAATGAATATTGTTATTATTTGCTTTTGAAAAATCTTTTTCATTAATTGCTTTTTTAATTGATTCAAATTCAATATTTTTTAATTCAATATACTTTTTCATATAATCGTTATTAAAAGCGTGAGATGCCATTCCGCTTTCTTCTTCTGTAATTTTATCTTTTAAAAAATGCCAACCTACAATCATAATTGTTTCAAGAGGATTAAATATAGAAATTCTTGATTTTTGTTCTTCTTGTTTTTGATTTAAATGATCACAATATTGAATAATAGAATACATTTCTGATTTTAAATATTTTATAGGAATATTTGTACTTTTATTAAAACAAATATTTTGTTCTAATTCTTTTATAAAATTTAAATATTGCATTTTTATTCCTTCTTTTTATTTAATTTTAACATATTTTATTTAAAAGCAAATTTTAATACTCATTTATATTAAAAATTTTCTAATTCATTTAATATATGCAACATTTCTTCAATTTGATCAATTTTTTTGACTACTTTATTTTTTATAACTTTTTTATTTTCTTTAAATATTTTTATTAATTCTGGATGACAATAAAATTCTTTTATTTCTTTATCTAATACATAAATGACTAATGATATAGTTATTTTCAATTCTTCCCTATATAACCTCTCTATTCCTTTAAATGAAGAATTACATATTGATAGATTATCGAAAACTTCATTTATATACTTTGTAGGTAATAAATTTTCTAAATTTAAATCAATAATACCTTGAATATTTCTTATTGCTTGATTATTATTTATAAAATTAATTTTTTCATAGTATTCTAATAATTGAATTACTTTTTCTTTATCTTCGATAAATAGATTCATTGCACAATCTACATTATAGCGATTTATTGTTTCTGATTCTTTTATTTTGTTTAGTAACATTGAAAATATCAACTCATAATATTTTTGCATTATTTCATTTTGTGGTTGTTTTTTGAAATTACTTATAAATGCTTTACATAATCTTGTATCATTAATTAAAACTTTCAATATTTCTTTTAATTCTTTTTCATTGAAATTATTTGATTCTATTTCTTCAATAGTTTCTTTTATATTTGATATACTTCTTATATCTGTTATTTTTTTTTGATATTCTTCTATTTTTAATTTATTCATTTTATTTTCCTAAAAATTAATCATTTCTTTATGAATATGAATCATTTTTTCAATTAAATTTATATTTTCTACATACTTTTTATTTTCATTTTTTAATTTTATCTTGTTTTTTTCAAATACACTTATAAAATTATCAAATTTAAATAATTCTTCTAATTGTTCTCTTAAATGAATATTACTTAATATCACTCTTAACATATTCACATTAAATTTATCATCTTTTTTAATACAAAATAATAAAATATGATGAAATGTTGAATTCTTATTTTTTAATAATTCTTTTAATAAGCTTTTATAATACGAATCAGGAAAATATTCTATTATCTTCTTTCTTAATATTAATGTTATTATAGGAGAACCACCAAAAACTCCGCTACTCCTTATATCAGTACACTCACAATACTCTAAACAACTTATTAATTTTAATAATTTTTCCGAATCTGATTCAAAAAGACCTATATAATATTCAACTAATCTTTTAATTTTTGAATGCGTACATATTTTTAAAGATTTTTCAAAAGCGTCAAATAAACAATTAAATACTTCTTTATTATTTATTATGTCTTTTTCAAGAAATTTTCGCATATAATATAATTCTTGTGCTCTGTTTTTATTATACATGCAAAAATATTCAAAATAATCTTTTATTTCTTCTATTTTTACTTCTTTGTTTAATAAACAATCGATTACAAAATCTAATTCTTTAGTATCCAAAATATTTAATGTTAACACATTTAATTTCATTGTTAAAACTATTTTTTCTAATAGTTCTTTATTCTTAGTTTCATTATAAACTTTAATTTCTTTTTTTATTTCTATATTATCAAGATATACCAATAAATCTTTATCTATTAATCCACTTATTGGATTTTCTTGATATTTTGAAATTTTATCTTTTAACATTTGATTGTTCATTTAAATAACCTTTTTATTTTGTTATTAATGCTTATATTATAACATTATTAAATTATGAAATCAATTTAATTTTAGTCTTCATTTTCTTATTTTTAGAGCACTATACTTGACATCAGTATTCATTTTTTGATATAATTTTCAAAATTTTTATTGGAGTTAAAAATGGATTCAATTTTACAAACACAGATTACTGAATTAATGAAAAATAATCCTTTTTATAAAAACTTTTTCATTAAATTATCATTAAAAGAACAATCTACTTTTGAAGACTATAAACGAGTTTTTGAAAGACTTTTGACTTATTCTGATATTTTTAAAACAGAAAAACTTGATATTTTCTCCTTTACTTCTCTTGAATCTCTTGAAGATACTCTTGTTTCTCTAGTCGAAAAGCATCAAAAAATTTCTTTTGCAAAGTCTTTTTTATCTTCTAAATATTACCATTTATTATCAGAAGAATGTTATGATATCTTTTATGAATTAAAAAATAAAAATATTTCAAGAGAAGTTATACAATCACAATTTATTAATAAAATTGCGGCTATTAAAACACCAAAATTGTTTTTAGAAGGTCTTAAAAACTTTTTATCTTCAATGATTGATGGAAATATTGAAAAAATTATTGAAAAAGCTAAAAAATATAATACTCGTATTATTATTGAAGATCATACAAAAAAATTACTGGCTATTGAAGTTTTAGATTATAAAGCGTCTAAAGCTTTAGGTAGTTCTTCTTGGTGTATTTCTTATTCTCAATATCAATTTGAAAATTATTCTAAAAATAAAGATAAAAATTCGAATGCTTATTTGAATCCCTTAATGAATATGTCAAATCATATTGTATTTTTCTACAATTTTAATGTTGAATCTTCTAATCCATTATCATTAGTTGGAGTGACTTATAATCCTAATTTTGATAAAATTTTGTATGCTATGGATAAAAGAGATAGATCTGTACCGAAAAATAACTTTATTATTGATGATAAACCTATTCTTGATAATAATTTTATTTTATCTTTTTTTAATAAAAAAATTTCTATTGAAGACAAATTTAATATTATTGATAGAATTTTAAGTAATAATATTATTAAATTAGAATATGATTCTGAAACATTTAAATTATTTTTAAACTTCCTTAATAAATATAAAAAATATTCTTTAATTTTTGATTTATTCATTCTATGTAAAGCTAATATAATTCCATTTATTGATCATAAAAAAATTCCTTCCGAAGAACAGATGATTGCTTTTTTTAATTATTATATTCAACATATTTCTTTCGAAGAATTAAATTTTATTACTAATTTATATGACAATAAAAATAAAAAACTTATCGATAAATTAATTTCAGATTATAACTTCAATTCTTTAGAAGAATTTAATACTATTTTTAATAAATATAATTTGATATCTTCTGAAAAAAGCTTATGCAATCTCATTAAATTTAATAGATTTGATTTTATTGAAAAATATTTTAATAAATTATTAAAATTTAATGTTATTAAATTTATTCATATTTCTGAAATTAATTCTATTTTTCAAAAATATAAAAACAAAATAAAATTAAATTCTATCAGTAATATTTCTTTATTTATTAATT
>JACCDS010529975.1_pt1 | contig 11689 bp, 7 predicted proteins | sample 7446441 | NCBI WGS metagenome assembly JACCDS01 (sample SAMN15323445, study PRJNA562643) | freshwater metagenome | isolation source: river surface water | place: USA:Blue River Watershed | collected 2017-08-17 | reverse complement strand
CGCACCGGCCCGGCGGCGTTCAGGCGGGTGCGGCGGATCTGCTCGCCCGACAGGCTGGCGCTGTACATGGCGCGCGCCCGCTCGATCAGGTTGTGGGCCTCGTCGACCAGCAGCGCGACGCGCCAACCTTCCTGCTGCGTCAGCGCGTGCAGGAGCGCGCTGCCGTCGAAGAAATGGTTGTAGTCGCCGACGCTGACGTCGGCCCAGCGGGCGAGTTCCTGCCCGAGGTAGTACGGACAGACCTGATGCGCGGCGGCATGGACTCGCAGCGTCTCGCGGGTCCAGTCGGGCAGGCTGCAGGCGGACTCGCGCGCGCCGGGCAGGCGGTCATGGAAGCCGCGGGCCAGCGGGCAGGACTCGCCGTGGCAGGCCTTGTCCGGGTGTTCGCAGGCCTTGTCGCGGGCGACCAGTTCCAGCACGCGCAAGGGTCGTGAGGCGGCTGCGCCGCGCAGCCGGGCCAGCGCATCGAGCGCCAGCGCGCGGCCGGAGGTCTTGGCGGTCAGGAAGAAGACCCGGTCGAGCCCCGCATCGGGCATCGCCCGCAGCAGCGGGAACAGCGTGCCGATGGTCTTGCCGATGCCGGTGGGCGCCTGCGCCAGCAGGGTCCTGCCTCCCTTGGCGCCCTTGTAGACCGCCTCGGCCAGAGCGCGCTGACCGGGCCGGAAGTCATCGTGCGGGAAGGCCAGCGAGGCCATCGCGGCATCGCGTGCGGCGCGGTGCGCGGCCTCGGCGCGGACCCAGGCCAGCGCGCGTTCGCACAGGCCCTCGAAGTGACGGCGCAGCGCGTCGGCCTCGTGGTGTTCGGCCAGCACGGTCTCGGCGCCGGTGTCGACATCGAGGTAGACCAGCGCCAGCTCGATCGCATCCAGCCCTTCGGACTGGCACAGCATCCAGCCGTAGACCATCGCCTGGGCCCAGTGCAGTGCGCGCTGGCCGGGGTTCTGGCGGGCGAGCTTGCCGCGATGGGTCTTGACCTCTTCCAGGCGGCGCGCCTGCGGGTCCCAGCCGTCGGCCCGACCCCGCACCAGCAGGTTGCCGTGGCGGGCGCTCAGGCCGACCTCGGTCAGGCGCTGGGCACCGCGTCGGCGGGCGATCAGGGCGTGGCCGTCGATGCCCTGCTGGGCGGTTGGCGCGGGGGTGTTGCGCAGGTCGAGGTCGCCGCGCCGGGCGACCAGTTCGCACAGCGCGCGCACGGCCAGCACATGTAGCGGGCCGCCGTCGTCCGGATCGGGTCGATCGTGATCGGTCACGTCAACGCCGGACATGCGCGACCCATGCGACCCAGCGACATACGCACTTGGCACAACGCCTGCATGCCCCCGTCGCACCTAGACTGCGCGCCTCGCGTCGACCCCGGAGCCCTGCCCGACCATGGACCTGCCCGCCCACCAGCTCACGATGACGGTGCTGATGACGCCCGACACCGCCAACTTCGCCGGCAACGTGCACGGCGGCACGATCCTCAAGCTGCTCGATCAGGTGGCCTACGCCTGCGCCAGCCGCTATGCCGGGCGCTACGTGGTCACGCTCAGCGTCGACCAGGTGATGTTCCGCCAGCCCGTGCATGTGGGCGATCTGGTGAGCTTCCTCGCCAGCGTCAACCACACCGGTCGGACGTCGATGGAGATCGGCATCAAGGTGATCGCCGAGAACATCCGCACGCAGGAGAAGCGCCACGTCAACAGCTGCTTCTTCACGATGGTGGCGGTCGACGACGAGCGCAAGCCGGTCGAGGTGCCGCCGCTGCGGCCGTTCTCGCCGGACGAGCGCCGCCGCCACGCGGCCGCCGAGCTGCGTCGACAGCTGCGGCAGGAGTTCCGCAACCGCTTCGACGCGGTGCGCTCGCAGACGTCCGAGCCGGACTGAGGCGGGCCGGGCTGGACCGCCCCGGCCGCTCAGAGTGGCCGGCCGAGCCGCTTCTCGACCTGGGCACGCTCCCATTCGGGCCCGAACCAGCGCACCGGCCGGAACACCGCCAGCGCGTGCGAGAGCAGGCCGATGCCCCAGCCGCCGATGACCCAGAGCACCCACAGGTGCTGCGGCCGGGTGACGAGGTTGACGACCACCAGGATACTGATGACCAGCACGTACCTGGCCGCGTGGGCATAGAAGCCGCGCAGGCGACGGACGTGGGCGAAGGCTTCGGCCTCCTCGCGCTGGCGGGGGTCGACGGGGGTGGCTGGCATGGCGGGCTCCGGTTCGAGGGTCGAGAAATCGACCTCGAACACCGCCGTGATGGACTTCAGGGTCTCGGTGCTGGCACTGGCACCGGCCTCGATGCGCTGGATCGTGCGGGCGCTGAGCCCGGCCGCGTCGGCCAGCTGCTGTTGCGACCAGCCGCGTTGCAGCCGCATCTTCTGGATGGTGTGATTCATGACCGGTGACCTGTCGCGTGGGGTTCGTTGTCGAGGTCTGGAGCTTTCCCGATCCGGGCCTGTCAGGCCACGACAGCTGCACGACAGTCACCCGACATCACCACGACGGCACCGCGACGGCGCGTCAGCTGAACAGTCGCCGCGCCGCCAGCGAGCCGGCGGCGAGGTCGCGTTCGGCCAGTTCGGCGTAGAGCTGATCGAGGTCCGCGCCGATCTGCGGGAAGGCGGACGCGTGCAGGGGCTGGTCCTGGTCGTCCGAGACCTGGGCATCCAGCGCGATGGCCAGCGCCTGACCGGCGGCGCACCAGGCGTTGTAGGGCTCGTCGCTGGCGGGCGTCTGCGGCACGTCGAACATCAGCGTGATCTCGCTGACCTGGGCGTCGCGCGCGTTGTCGGCCATGGCGGCCTGGGCGTCGAACTGCAGCGCCAGCATCGGCGGGGCACCCTCTTCGGACGAGGGCAGCACCAGCCGTCCGGCGGTGACACCCGGCACGAAGCCGTGCCGCGCCGCGTGCTGGGCCACCCAGCCGATCGGCCAGGCGGCCTTGCGGGCGCGCAGGCGCATCGCCAGCTGGGCATCGTGGCCGCCGGCGAAGGCATCGAGCTCGCGGCCGCGCGAGACCACGTCGAGCATGTCGGGGAAATCGGGCACGGCGCCGATCGCGTCGGCAAAGGCCTGCACCTTCTGGACGAACTCGGAGTACTCGATCTCGTTGATCGGGCCGAGCCGGTTGGCCAGTTGCACGCCCGCCTGCACCTCGTCGTACCAGGCGTCGGGCTGGGGGGTATCCCATTCGCCAGTGGCGACGTCGCGGGCCTCGATCAGGAAGGGCTTGCCGCCGGCACGGCGGGTCGGCGGCAGGTGCAGCAGCAGCGTCTGGCCGGACAGCCGGCCTTCGAAGCCGAGGCTGGCGATGCCGTCGATCAGCGCATCGATGCGCGGCACGTAGGCGTGGCGGCGCAGCGGGGGCAGGCCGATGTCGGGATCGACCCGCCCGGTCGCAGCGGCGGGCGGTTTCGATGCATCGGGCGGCGCGGCATCCGGGATCTCGTCATCGAGCACCGGCAGCGCGATGTCGGCGGTCGGGGCGATGGGCGGCTCGTCGCCGAAACGGGGTTCGCGCGGTTCGCGGCCCGGGATCGGGTCCCCGAAGGTCGGCTCCTGCGCGAAGCGTGATGGCGCATGGGCGGCGGGGTGTGACGGCGACGGCTTGCCCGGGTGGTTGGCAGGGTTGGCCGGCCGGGACGGCGCGGCCTCGGGCCAGCGCGCGACGGCGGACGATGCCCGGCGCGCCTGCACGATGTAGTGGACGACCAGCGCGACCAGCACCAGCGCGCCGACGATGCCCAGCCAGAACTGCAAGCTGTTCATGGGTTCAGACCTCCGCCATCGCCAGCGCCGATTCCATGTCGACCGCGACGATGCGCGAGACGCCCTGCTCCTGCATCGTCACGCCCACCAGCTGCTCGGCCATTTCCATCGCGATCTTGTTGTGGGAGATGAAGAGGAACTGCGTGCCGCTGGACATCTTCTTGACCAGCCGGGCGTAGCGTTCGGTGTTGGCGTCGTCCAGCGGGGCATCGACCTCGTCGAGCAGGCAGAACGGCGCGGGGTTGAGCAGGAAGATCGCGAACACCAGGGCGATCGCCGTCAGCGCCTTCTCGCCGCCCGACAGCAGGTGGATGGTGCTGTTCTTCTTGCCCGGCGGCTGGGCCATGACCTGCACGCCGGCGTCGAGGATCTCGTCGCCGGTCATCACCAGCCGGGCCTGACCGCCGCCGAACAGGCTCGGGAACATCTGGCCGAAGCCCTCGTTGACCTGGTCGAAGGTGCCCTTGAGCAGGTCGCGCGTCTCGGCGTCGATCTTGCGGATGGCGTCCTCCAGCGTGGTCATCGCCCGGGTCAGGTCCTCGTTCTGGGCGTCCAGGAAGCCCTTGCGCTCGCGTGCGGCGGCCAGTTCGTCCAGCGCAGCCAGGTTGACGGCGCCGAGCGCGGCGATCTCGCGGTTGATGCGGTCGATCTCGGTCTGCAGGCCATGCAGCTTGACCGCGTCGGCCTCGATCTGCGCGGCCAGCGCGACCAGGTCAACCTCGGCGGCGACGAGCTGTTCCATGAACTGCGCGCCGCCGAGCTGGGCGGCCTGTTCTTCGAGCTGCAGGCGGGTGATCTCGTCGCGCAGGGGCTGCAGGCTGCGCTCGAAGCTCATGCGCTGTTCATCGGCCCGACGCAGCTGAGCCGACAGGTCGTCGTAGCGGCTGCGGGCGCTGCCCAGCGCCTGCTCGCGTTCGAGCCGCAGCGCCAGCGCCTCCTGCAGACCGCCTTCGGCGGCGGCGTCGTCGAAGCGGGCCAGTTCCTCGCGCAGCTGCTCGGCGTTGCGCGCGTTCGCGGCCTGCTGCTGCTGCGCCGTCTCGATGCTGCGTTGCAGCTCACCACGACGGGCCGCCATGGCGCGCACCGAAAACTGCGCCTCCTGGGCCTCGCGCTCGGTGCGGCGCAGCTGCTCGCGGGCGTCGGCCGCGCGGCGCTCGGCGGCGATCACGGCTTCCTCGAGTTCGGCGTGGGCTTCCTGCTCGGTCGCCAGCGACTGGTCAAGCTCCTCGAAGCGGGCCTCGCCGGTCATGCGGCGTTCCTCGATCTCCTCAAGATGCGCGTCGATCTCGGCCAGTTCACCGTCGAGCTGGCCGCGTCGCTGGCTGGCCTGTTCGGCCTGCTGACCCAGCCGCAGCGCCTCGACCTGGAGCTGGTGGGCGCGGGTCTGCGCGTCCTGGGCCTCGCGGCGCAGGCGGCCCAGACGCTGGCTGGCGTCGGTGTAGGCCGCCTCGGCGCGGACCAGCGCGGCGCGGGTCTCGTCGGCCAGCAGGGTCTGGGCACGGCCCTGGCGATCGAGGTTCTCGATCTCCTGGGCCCGCGCCAGCATGCCGGCCTGTTCGGAATCGGGCGCATAGAAGGCCACCGCATGCTGGCTGACGGCGTGGCCGGCCGGCGTCATGATGACCTCGCCATGGGTCAGCTTGTGGCGATTGGCCAGCGCCTCGTCCAGGCTGGCGGCGGTGTAGACGCCTTCGAGCCAGTCGTTGAGCAGCGCCTTCAGACCGGCATCGCCCAGCCGCAGCAGCTCGCTCAGGCGCGACAGGGTCTCGTGGGTGTTGGCCACCGCACCGTGCGGCGGCGTGTAGAAGGCCAGCCGGGCGGGCGGCGCGTCGTTCTCGAAGGCCTTGACGGTCTCGATGCGACCGACTTCCAGGGCACCGAGTCGCTCGCGCAGCGCGGCCTCCAGGGCCGTCTCCCAGCCGGTCTCGATGTGCACGCGGGTCCACAGGCCGCTCAGGCCGTCCAGGCCGTGCTTGGCCAGCCAGGGCTTGAGCTTGCCCTCGGTCTGGACCTTGTCCTGCAGCGCCCGCAAGGCTTCCAGGCGGGCCTTGATCTGGGCGGCGCGGGCGGTCTCGGCGTTGACGGCGTCCTGCTTCAGGCGGCGTTCGTCTTCCAGCGCGGGCACCTCGGCGGCGAGGTCCTGCAGCTGGGCGTCGGACTCGTCGCGCAGCGCCTGGGCCTCGGCGAGCTGCTCGCGCAGCGCGGCCAGGTGGTCGGCATCGGGGGCGACGAGGTTGCGGCGCTCGCCGGCCAGCCGGTCACGCCGCTGGTTGAGCTCGCGGCGGCGCTCGTCGAGGTTGCGCGACTGCGCGGCCAGCAGCTGGATCTGCTGCTGCACCTCGGCGGCCTTGCCGCGCTGCGCATTGGCGCGCTGCTGGGCCTCGCGCACGGCGTCTTCCCAGCGCGGCAGTTCGGCGGCCTGGTCCTCGGCCTGGGCCGACAGGATCTCGCCCTGCTCGTCGGCCGCGGCGATCTGCTCGGCCAGCTGGTCCAGCTCGTCGCGCGCGGCGACGGCGCGCTCGGACCACTGGGCGTCCTGGATCTCGAGGTCGGCCAGCCGCTGCTGCGCCCGGGCCCGGCCTTCGACGACGTGGCGGATGCGCTCTTCGAGCCGGCTCACTTCCATCGCCGCCTCGGCCAGCGCGCCCTGCGCGGCGTGCAGCTCGTCGTTGGCGGCGTAGTGCTGCTGGCGCACGTCCTCGAGTTCGGCCTCGACGTGGCGCAGCTCGGCCATGCGCGACTCGAGCGCGTTGGTGGCGGTGAGCACGGCCTCGTGGGTGCGCTGCTGCTCGGTGCTGGCGTCGCGGTGCTTCAGGAACCACAGCTGGTGCAGCTTGCGCGTGCCGCTGTCCTGCAGGCCCTTGTAGCGGGTGGCGACCTCGGCCTGGCCTTCGAGCCGCTCGAGGTTGCTGTTGAGCTCGCGCAGGATGTCGTCGACGCGGGTGAGGTTCTCGCGCGTGTCCTTGAGCCGGTTCTCGGTCTCGCGGCGGCGCTCCTTGTACTTGGACACGCCGGCGGCCTCTTCCAGGAACAGGCGCAGTTCCTCCGGGCGCGACTCGATGATCCGGCTGATGGTGCCCTGGCCGATGATGGCGTAGGCCCGCGGGCCCAGGCCGGTGCCGAGGAACACGTCCTGCACGTCGCGGCGCCGGACCGGCTGGTTGTTGATGAAGTAGCTGGAGGTGCCGTCGCGGGTCAGCACGCGCTTGACGGCGATCTCGCTGAACTGGTTCCACTGGCCACCGGCGCGCGCGGCGGTGTTGTCGAACACCAGCTCGACGCTGGCCCGGCCGGCCGGCTTGCGGTTGCCGCTGCCGTTGAAGATGACGTCCTGCATGGACTCGCCACGCAGCTCGCTGGCCTTGCTCTCGCCGAGCACCCAGCGCACGGCGTCCATGATGTTGGACTTGCCGCAGCCGTTCGGACCGACCACCCCCACGAGCTGGCCGGGCAGCTGGAAATGGGTCGGATCGGCGAAGGACTTGAAGCCAGAAAGCTTGATGGAATGCAGTCGCATGGGGCGGTCGGAAGCGGGCCGGATGATAGCGGCGGGGTCCCGCCGCAAGCCCGCCCGGAGCCGGGGGGACGGCGCGACAAGGTGACAACAAGCGACGAGGCCCGGCGCGCGAGCCGCTTGGGTCGTGCCGATAATGCCGCCCCATGAATCCGCTCCTCCAGCGCCTGCAGCCCTACCCCTTCGAGCGGCTGCGCGCCCTCGTCAAGGACGTCACCCCCAACCCCGCGCTGCGCCCGATCAGCCTGGGCATCGGCGAGCCCCGCCATGCCGCGCCGAAGCTGCTGACCGACACGCTGGCCGCGTCGCTGTCGGGCCTGTCGGCCTACCCCGCCACGGCCGGCCTGCCGGAGATGCGCCAGGCCTGCGCGGACTGGGTCCGGCGCCGCTACGGCGTGAGCGTCAACCCGGCCACCGAGGTGCTGCCGGTCAACGGTTCGCGCGAGGCGCTGTTCTCGCTGGCGCAGACGGTGATCGATCCTGCGGCCCATGCCGAAGCCGGCGGGCCGGTGGTCGTCTGCCCCAATCCGTTCTATCAGATCTACGAGGGCGCGGCCTTCCTGGGCGGCGCCACGCCCGTGTTCGCCAACAGCGACCCGGCGCGCAACTTCGCCGCCGACTGGAAGCAGATCGACGCGGCCACCTGGGCCCGCACCCAGTTGCTCTACGTCTGCTCGCCGGGCAATCCGGCCGGCGCGGTGGTGCCTCTGGACGAGTGGCGCGAGCTGTTCGAGCTGTCGGACCGGCACGGCTTCGTGATCGCCTCGGACGAGTGCTATTCGGAGATCTACTTCCGCGACGAGCCGCCGCTGGGCGCGCTGCAGGCCGCGCAGGCGCTGGGCCGCACCGACTGGCGCCGGCTGGTCGTGCTGACCAGCCTGTCCAAGCGCTCGAACGTGCCGGGACTGCGCTCGGGCTTCGTGGCCGGTGATGCGCAGATCCTGAAGAATTTCCTGCTCTACCGGACCTACCACGGCAGTGCCATGAGCACGACGGTGCAGCAGGCCAGCATCGCGGCCTGGAACGACGAGGCCCATGTGGTCGACAACCGGGCGCAGTACCGGGCCAAGTTCGCCCAGGTCACGCCGCTGCTGGCCGGGGTGATGGACGTGGCCCTGCCCGACGCCGGCTTCTACCTGTGGGCGCGCGTGCCCGAACAGGTCTGCGGCGGCTCGGACACCGCCTTCGCCCGCGAACTGCTGCGTCAATACAATGTCGCGGTGCTGCCCGGCAGCTACCTCGCCCGCGAGGCGCATGGCCTGAACCCCGGCGCCGGACGCATCCGCATGGCGCTGGTCGCCGAGGTCGACGAATGCCTCGAAGCCGCGCACCGCATCGTGCGTTTCATCCGCGAGCAGCAGGGCTGAAGCCCGTCGGCCCAGGCGCTGCGGCGCCCGCCTCCACGGATCACCCGGTCACCCGATCACCCGCCCACCCGATCACCGATTTCCTTCCTCACTCCAAGAGCCTCCACACCATGTCCAGCCAGCTCCAAGCCGTCATCGAAGCCGCGTGGGAAGACCGCGCCAACCTGTCCGTGGCTTCCGCACCGGCCGAGGTCCGCGACGCCGTCAACCACGCCATCGCCGAGCTGGACGCCGGCCGCCTGCGCGTGGCCGAGCGCCAGGGCGTGGGCCAGTGGCAGGTCAACCAGTGGCTCAAGAAGGCCGTGCTGCTGAGCTTCCGCCTGAACGACAACGTGCCCATGGGCAGCGGCGACCTGACCTTCTTCGACAAGGTGCCGACCAAGTACGCCGGCCTGTCGGACGCCGAGCTGCGCGCCACCGGCGTGCGCGTGGTGCCGCCGGCCGTCGCGCGTCGCGGCAGCTTCGTCGCGCCGGGCGCGATCCTGATGCCGTCCTACGTGAACATCGGCGCCTACGTCGACTCGGGCACGATGGTCGACACCTGGGCCACCGTCGGCTCGTGCGCGCAGATCGGCAAGAACGTGCACCTGTCGGGCGGCGTGGGCATCGGCGGCGTGCTGGAGCCGCTGCAGGCCAACCCGACCATCATCGAGGACAACTGCTTCATCGGCGCCCGCTCGGAAGTCGTCGAGGGCGTGATCGTCGAGGAGAACTCGGTCATCTCGATGGGCGTCTACATCGGCCAGAGCACCAAGATCTACGACCGCGCCACCGGCGAGGTCAGCTATGGCCGCATCCCCTCGGGCTCGGTCGTCGTCAGCGGCAACCTGCCCTCGTCGGACGGCAAGTACAGCCTGTACTGCGCGGTCATCGTCAAGCGCGTGGACGCCCAGACGCGCGCCAAGACCAGCATCAACGACCTGCTGCGCGGCTGATCACGACCGGCATGTCCACCTCACCGAGCAGCGGCATGAACCGCAACATGGAACGCATCCTCCGGCTGATGGCCGAGAAGCGCGCATCGGACGTGTTTCTCTCGGCCAACATGCCGGTGCTGATCAAGATCCATGGCCAGATGCTGCAGCTCACGCAGGAGCAGCTGACCCCCGTCCAGCCGCGCCAGCTGCTGGCCGAGGTGCTGACGGCCACGCAGCTCGAGGAGCTCGACGACACCGGCGAGCTGAACTGCGCCGTGGCCGTGCCGGGCGTGGCGAGCTACCGCCTGTCGGCCTTCAAGCAGCGCGGCACGATCGCCGCCGTGTTCCGCTGCATTCCCACCGAGATCCCCGAGCTCGAAGGGCTGAAGCTGCCCGAGGTGCTGCCCTCGCTGGCGCTGGCCAAGCGCGGTCTGGTGCTGATCGTCGGGGCGACCGGCAGCGGCAAGAGCACGACCCTGGCGTCGATGCTGCAGCAGCGCAACCGCACGGTGACCGGTCACATCCTGACGATCGAGGATCCGATCGAGTTCCTGTTCACCAACCAGAAGTCGCTGGTCAACCAGCGCGAGGTCGGCCGCGACGTGCAGTCGCTGCAGATCGGCCTGAAGAACGGCATGCGGCAGGCGCCGGACTGCATCTTCATCGGCGAGATCCGTGACCGCGAGACCATGAGCGCGGCGCTGTCCTATGCGCTGTCGGGCCACCTGGTGCTGTCCACGCTGCATGCGAACAACAGCCAGCACGCGCTCAACCGGATCATGAGCTTCTACACGCCGGAATCGCGCCCGGCGCTGCTGTCGGACCTGGCCTCGGGCCTGAAGGCGATCGTCTCGCAGCGCCTGCTGAAGGCCCAGGTCGGGGGACGGGTGCCGGCCTGCGAGGTGCTGCTCAACACGCAGCTGATCGCCGAGCTGATCGACCAGGGCAACTTCGCGGGCATCAAGGACGCGATGGAGCGATCCATCGCCGAAGGCTCGCAGACCTTCGAGGAAGACCTCGCCCGGCTGCTCGCCGACGGCCTGGTCACGCGCGAGGAAGCCCTCAGCCACGCCGATTCACCCACCAACCTGCTCTGGCGCCTGCAGAACGGCCAGACCAGCGGCAAGAAGCAGGCCGAGGTCGAGGCCGAGGCCGAACCGGGGCCGTCCTTCACCGAGATCACGCTGGACGTCCATGCGCAGCAGGCCAACAAGGGCCGCCGCAACCCGGCGCTGCGTCCGGTGCAGACCAAGTCGGGCGGGCTGAGTTCGAGCTGATCGCCCGCCCCCGCCGCCGGCCGCTCGCGAGCGATGCAGCCGGCCGACATCGCCGCATCGACCCATCCGCCATGTCCCTGAACACCCTCACGCTGCTGGAGGCGCTGATCGCGCGCCGCTCGATCACGCCCGACGACGCCGGCTGCCAGACGCTGATCGGCGCGCGGCTGCAGGCGCTCGGCTTCACGCTGCACGCGCTGCCCTTCGGTCCGGACGACGGCCGCGTCGACAACCTCTGGGCCGTGCGCGACGGCGGTCTGCCCGGCCCGACGCTGGTCTTGGCCGGCCACACCGATGTCGTGCCCACCGGCCCGCTGGCGATGTGGCACAGCGACCCGTTCGTGCCCACGCACCGCGACGGCAAGCTCTACGGCCGGGGCGCGGCCGACATGAAGGCCTCGCTGGCCGCGATGGTCGTGGCCACCGAGGCCTTCGTGGCCGAGCGGCCGCAGCACGCCGGGCGCATCGCCTTCTTGCTGACCAGCGACGAGGAAGGCCCGTCGGTGGACGGCACCGTCAAGGTCTGCGAGTGGCTGCAGGCGCGAGGTGAACGGCTGGATGCCTGCATCGTGGGCGAGCCGACCTCCGTCAAGGCGCTCGGCGACATGATCAAGAACGGCCGGCGCGGCTCGCTGTCCGGCCGGCTGACGGTGCAGGGCCTGCAGGGCCACATCGCCTATCCGCACCTGGCGCGCAACCCGATCCACCTGGCCGCCCCGGCGCTGGCCGAGCTGGCGGCGACCGTGTGGGACGCCGGCAATGACCACTTCCCGCCGACGAGCTGGCAGATGTCCAACATCCATGCCGGCACGGGCGCGACCAACGTGATTCCGGGCGAGCTGGTGGTGGACTTCAACTTCCGCTTCT
>JACCDS010180862.1_pt1 | contig 11689 bp, 11 predicted proteins | sample 7446441 | NCBI WGS metagenome assembly JACCDS01 (sample SAMN15323445, study PRJNA562643) | freshwater metagenome | isolation source: river surface water | place: USA:Blue River Watershed | collected 2017-08-17 | reverse complement strand
GGCGAGCAGGACAAGGCCAGCGAGATCGGCCGCTTCCCGCGCCTGTTCCGCAACCTGGAGACCGTGCCCGAAGGCCTGACCTGGCCGACCATGACCTTCACTGGCAAGATGACCCTGTGGCTGGGCAAGCTGGAAGTGCAGCTGCTGCAACTGGGCCGTGGCCACACCAAGGGCGACACCGTGGTGTGGCTGCCCGGCGAGAAGACCCTGCTGTCGGGCGACCTGGTCGAATTCGACGCCACCCCCTACGCCGGCGACGCTTACTTCCAGGACTGGCCGCAAACGCTGGACAACATCGCCAAGCTCAACCCGCTGGCCCTGGTGCCCGGGCGTGGCCCGGCGCTGCGCGGCGAAGCGCAGGTGCAAAAGGGGCTGGAAGTCACGCGCTCCTTCATCAGCGACGTGTGGGCCAGCGTGAAAGCCGGTGCCGATGCCGGGCGCGACCTGCGCAAGGTCTATGAAGAGACGTTTGCCAAGCTGCAGCCCAAGTATGGCGAGTGGGTGATCTTCAACCACTGCATGCCGTTTGACGTGACCCGCGCCTACGACGAGGCCACTGGCTACCCCGATCCGCGCGTCTGGACCGCCGAACGCGACCGTCAGATGTGGGAAGCCCTCGAAGGTTGACCCCCCCGACGCCAGCCCACCACCGCAGAGGATACCCATGACCCCGAACGATCTTTCCAGCCTGCCTTTCCGTGGCACCGGTGAAGCTGTGCAGGCGATTGAATTCCCGTACCGCCGCTCGCCCGATCAAGATGCGGGCGCACCGGTGCATCACCCGCTGGTGGTGGTGGGCGCCGGCCCGGTGGGTTTGACGCTGGCCATCGACCTGGCCCAGCGCGGCCAGAAGGTGGTGGTGCTGGACAACGACCACAAGCTGTCGATCGGTTCGCGCGCGTTGTGCTTTGCCAAGCGCACGCTGGAGATCTGGGACCGCCTGGGCGTGGGCGACCCGATGGTGGACAAGGGCGTGTCTTGGAACGTGGGTAAAGTGTTCTTCAAAGACCAGCAGGTCTACCAGTTCAACCTGTTGCCCGAACCCGCGCACGAGCGCCCGGCCTTCATCAACCTGCAGCAGTACTACTGCGAAGCCTATCTGGTGGAGCGCTGCCTGCAACTGCCCAACATTGAGATCCGTTGGGGCAACAAGGTGACTGGCATTGCTGCTCGTGACAACGGTGCCTTGCTGACCATCGAAACCCCAGAAGGCGATTACCGCCTGGATGCCGGCTGGGTGCTGGCCTGCGACGGCTCCCGTTCGCCCCTGCGCGGCCTGATGGGACTGGAAAGCAAGGGGCGCATCTTCCGCGACCGCTTCCTGATCGCGGATGTGAAGATGTCTGCGGACTTCCCGACCGAGCGCTGGTTCTGGTTTGACCCGCCGTTCCACCCCAACCAGAGTGTGTTGCTGCACCGCGAGCCCGACAACGTCTGGCGCATCGACTTCCAGCTGGGCTGGGACGCCGACCCGGAAGAAGAAAAGAAGCCTGAAAACATCATCCCGCGCGTGAAGGCCCTGCTGGGCAAGGACGTCGACTTCACCCTCGAGTGGGCCAGCGTCTACACCTTCGCCTGTCTGCGCATGGACCAGTTCATCCACGGTCGGGTGATTTTTGCCGGCGACGCTGCGCACGGCGTTTCGCCCTTCGGTGCGCGCGGTGCCAACAGCGGCGTGCAGGATGCCGACAACCTGGCCTGGAAGCTGGACTGGCTGCTCAAAGGCTGGGCCGGCCCCGAATTGCTGGCCACCTACGGCCCCGAGCGCGAATACGCGGCCGACGAGAACATTCTCAACTCCACCCGGGCCACCGATTTCATCACACCCAAGAGCGACATCAGCCGCCTGTTTCGCGACGCCACGCTGGACCTCGCGCGCGAACACGACTTCGCCCGCCGCATTGTCAACAGCGGGCGCCTCTCGGTGCCGGCCACCCTGCATGGATCCAGCCTGAACACGCCGGACGTGGACGGCTTCGCTGGCAAGATGGTGCCCGGCGCACCCCTGACCGATGCCCCCGTGCAACGTCTCGACGGCAAGGCCAGCTGGTTGTTGCGCGAAACCGCCGCAGATTTCACCCTGTTGGTGTTCGGCCCCGTGCCGGCCTGGGCGCACGGCCTGCCGCACGTCACCCCCATCGCTATCGGTCACGACCTGAAAGACGTACAGGGTTTGGTGCAAGCGCGGCTGGACGCCACGCCCGGCACCGCCTACCTGATCCGGCCCGACCAGCACGTGGCTGCCCGCTGGCGCCAGCCTACGGAAGCCGCCGTGCGCGCGGCGCTGGCCACTGCCACTGCCACTGCACAGCGGTCGCCCGCCACCGCCGTCCGCGCCACCGAGGCCATGGCTGCCTGACCTGCCGAGGAGACTCCATGCTCAACACCCAACCCACCACTCTGGCTTACGACGACATGTACGAGGCGCTCATCGCCGCGCACAACGGTCTGAGCAACGAACAGAGCCACGCCATGAACGCCCGCCTGGTGCTGCTGCTGGCCAATCACATAGGCGACCTGGCCGTGCTCAAAGAAGCGTTCCGCCTTGCGCGCCACAGTGCGGCGCCCGACGCGGGTGAACCCGCCGTGAATTCGATGGTCGAAAAGCAAGCAGTTACGCCCGTGGTGCCCAGCCATGCTGCGGCCTGATGTTCCCATCAAGGGACATTCAGCCCGCTACGCCCTGACACAATCACCCGCACTCGACAGGAGACCCCCATGTCATTGATCCAGAACATCCACCATGTGGCTTACCGTTGCAAGGACGCCAAAGAGACCGTGGATTGGTACACCCGGCACCTGGGCATGAAGTTCGTGCTCGCCATCGCCGAAAACGAAGTTCCGTCCACCAAGGCGCCAGACCCATACATGCACATCTTCCTGGACGCAGGCAATGGCAACGTACTGGCGTTTTTTGAGCTGCCCACGCAAAAGCCCATGGGCCGTGACGAAAACACCCCGGCCTGGGTGCAGCATCTGGCGTTGAAGGTCGACTCCTTGGACACCCTGCTGGCCATGAAAGAAAAGCTGGTGGCTGCGGGCATCGACGTCATTGGCCCAACCGACCACACGATCTTCAAGAGCATCTACTTCTTTGACCCCAACGGCCACCGGCTGGAGCTGGCGGCGGACATCGGCACGCCCGAGATGTACCAGAAGCTCGACGAAGTGAAATGGGACATGCTGGAAGAGTGGAGCCGCACCAAGCAGGCGCCCAAGCACGCCGCCTGGATGCACGACGGCAGCATGGCTACCTGAGGACGACCGGATGACGCAACTCAACGAGACCCACGACCCGTCGCTGCAGAGCTGGGTGCCCTCGGCCCAATTGGCCGGTACCGATTTTCCGATCCAGAACTTGCCGTTCGCTGTGTTCCGTCGCAAAGGCGTGGACGAAGTGTGGCGCGCCGGTGTGGCCATTGGCAGTCAGATCGTGGACCTCGCGGCGGCTGCCAAAGCCGGTGTGTTCGCCGGCGAAGCGGCACAGGCGGCGCAGGCCGGCGCGCAGGACAAGCTCAATGCCTTGATGGCGCTGGGGCAGGGCGCCTGGTCGGCGCTGCGCCTGGCGCTGTCGCGCGGTTTGCGCGTGGGCAGTCCACAACAAGCGGCGCTACAGGCCTGCCTGGTGCCGCAGGCCGAGGTCGAGTACGACGTACCCGCCCGCATTGGCGATTACACCGACTTCTACACCTCCGTCTACCACGCCACCAACATCGGCAAGCAGTTTCGGCCCGACAACCCGTTGCTGCCCAATTACAAATGGGTACCCATTGGCTATCACGGGCGGGCGTCCAGTATCGTCGTGTCCGGCACCGATTTCCACCGGCCCAAAGGCCAGCTCAAAAAGCCCGATGCCGACGCACCGGTGCTGGGTGCCAGCCAGCGTCTGGACATCGAGCTGGAACTCGGCGTGTTCATCGGCAATGGCAATGTGCTGGGTGACCCCATCGCCATCACCGAAGCCGAGCAGCACGTTTTCGGCATCTGCCTGCTGAACGACTGGTCTGCGCGCGACATTCAGGGCTGGGAATACCAGCCGCTGGGGCCGTTCCTGTCCAAGAATTTTGCCAGTACCGTGTCCCCGTGGGTGGTGACATTGGAAGCGCTGGCCCCGTATCGCACCGCGTTTGTGCGTCCAGCGGAGGATCCACAACCCCTGCCTTACCTGGATTCGCCGGCCAACCGGACGGAAGGCGCCATCGACATTCGGTTGGAAGTGGGCTTGCAGACACCGGCCATGCGCGCCGCCGGCCAGCCCGATGCGCGCATCAGTGGCACCAGCTACCGCCACGCTTATTGGACGCTGGCCCAGATGGTGACGCACCACACCGTCAACGGCTGTAACCTGCAACCGGGGGACTTTCTGGGCACTGGCACCATGTCTGGCCCCACGCTGGACCAGGCAGCGGCCTTGATCGAACTCACCCTGGGTGGCAAGCAGCCGCTGCAGCTGCCCAACGGCGAAACCCGCACTTTCCTGCTGGATGGTGACGCGGTGGTGCTGCGCGGCTGGTGCGAAAAGCCAGGGGTGGCGCGCATCGGGTTTGGCGAGTGCTGGGGCACCGTACTGCCGGCCAAGCCTTGATACTTCGCCATTCCGCACCGGTTTATCAACTGGTCGGCAAGGGTGGTGATTCAATATTTGTTATGCACTATAGTGCTGCTTCTGGTTTAATTCTTCTGGTGCCAGCTGTTTAAGGGTTAATCCCAGTGAAATGAATTTCATGTGTGGTGATATAGTTATTCTGAATAACTAAAGCCGTGAGTTCGTGGAATCCATGTCCCAAACCAAACGGTGTTGCCAGAGAGCTGAGACCAGGAGCGCCCAGCGCTCAAGGAAATTCGAGATGAAAATGACCAAACTCCGTGCCCTCGGGCTGATCTGTGCTGCCTTCACGGCGTCCAGCGCCTGGGCGCAGCAAGTTACCCTGCGCTTGCACCATTTCCTGCCCCCGCAGGGTAATGTGCCAGCCCTGGCCATCGCGCCTTGGGCCAAAAAAGTCGAGGCCGAATCCGGTGGGCGAATCAGGGTCCAGATTTTTCCAGCGATGCAAATGGGCGGCGCGCCGCCACAACTGTTTGACCAAGCTCGCGACGGCATCGCTGACATCACCTGGACGGTCCTGGGTTACACCCCGGGCCGCTTCTTGAAAACCGAGGTGTTCGAGATTCCCTTCATCGCGCCCTCTGGCCCGCGTGCGGCCGAAATCACGTCGAAAGCCGCCTGGGAATTCGTGGAGCGGCACGCCGCTGACGAGTTCAAGGACGTGAAGCTGATTGCGGTGCACACCCATGGTCCTGGCTTGTTCCACACCAAGCAGCCGATCAACGGGCTGGAGTCTTTGCGTGGCATGAAAATCCGTGGCGGTACCCGCATCGTCAACAAGATGCTCGTCACGCTCGGCGCCACGCCGGTCGGCATGCCAGTGCCTGCCGTCACCGAAGCCTTGTCCAAAGGCGTGATCGACGGCACCACCATTCCATGGGAAGTCGGCCCGTCGCTGAAAGTGACCGAAATGGTGAAGCACCACACCACGTTTGCAGGCAACAAGGGCCTGTACAACATGGCGTTTGCGTTCAGCATGAACAAGGCCAGTTACGACAAGTTGCCAGCCGACTTGAAAAAAGTGATCGACAACAATTCGGGCCTGGAAGCCGCCGCAATGTTTGGACGCGCCATGGACGAGGGTGACCGGAACGGTCGTGAAATCGCGGTCAAGTCCAAGAACAACATCGTTACACTGGACGCGGCGGAAACGCAGCGCTGGTTGCGCACTGCCAGTTCTGTCGAAAGCGAGTGGTTGGCAGAAGTGGCCAAAAAGGGTGTGGACGGCAAGAAGCTGGTGGCTGAAGCCCGTGCGCTCCTGCAGAAGCACGAAAAGTGACGGCCAGACTGCCCGGCGTTTCAGGCCGGGCGCACAGCCCAACAGCGGGTATTTAACTTGAGGTGGACAACATGAAGTTACTGTCCTTGTTGGCAAAGGCTTGTGCCATATTGGCCGGCATCTTGCTGACTGTGATCACGATAATCACCTGCGCCAGTCTGATTGGGCGCAACACGACCGGCACGACGCTGCTTGGCGACTACGAACTGACCGCCGTGGCCGCAGGCGCTGCGATTGCACTGTTTCTGCCCTGGTGTCAGGTCAAACGTGGTCACATCATTGTGGACTTCTTCACGGCGAAATGCCCTGAGCGTCTGAATGCGATGCTGGACCGGTTTGGCAGCTTGCTGCTCGGGGTGGCCATGCTTGTGATCACCTGGCGCACCGCTTTAGGCGGGTTGAACGCGTACAACAACCAGACCACGACGATGATGCTCGGTTTCCCGGAGTGGATCGTTTATGCGTCCATGGTTCCCCCCTTTTTCCTGACAGGCCTCATCGCGCTCTCGCAGGTCGTCTTTGGTAACTTCACGGAGCAAGGCGAATGAGTTCTCTCACCATTGCGGGGCTGATCTTTGGCCTGATGCTGATGTTGATGGCGGTGCGCGTGCCCATCGCCATCGCGATGTTCGGTGCTGGCTGCTTCGGCTACATCTACCAGGTCGGCCTGCCGCCTTTCTTGAACAGCCTCAACAGCCAGGCGTTCGCGCGTTTCGCCAGTTACGACCTGTCTGTGATTCCGCTATTCATCCTCATGGGCAACTTTGCCACCCAGGGGGGCATTTCCAAGGCGCTGTTCGAGTTTGCCAGCGTCATCATGGCCCGTTTCAAAGGCGGTTTGGCCATGGCCTCGGTGATGGCCAGTGCGGCTTTCGGTGCCATCTGCGGATCGTCGGTCGCCACGGCAGCCACCATCACCTCGGTGGCCTTGCCGGAAATGAAGCGCCATGGTTATTCCGGCCGCCTTGCCACCGGCACACTGGCCGCTGGTGGCACGCTGGGCATCTTGATTCCGCCGTCCGTGCCACTCGTCATTTATGCCATCCTGACGGAACAGAACATTTCCAAACTGTTCGCAGCGGCCATGATTCCCGGCGTTATTGCCATGACGGGTTACATCATCGCCATCGCGGTGTACGTGCGGCTGTTCCCCGGCCACGCCCCCGATCATGACGACGGCCTGCCCAAAATGGCATGGAAAACAGTCATCAATGTCGTGCCGATTGCGTTCGTTTTCCTGATCGTGTTTGGTGGTATTTACGGCGGTTTGTTCACCCCCACAGAGGGCGCCGGTGTCGGTGCGGCGGTCACGTTTATCGTGGCCTTGATGAAAGGGGAGCTGACGCTCAAGAAGCTCAAGCACTGCTTCTACGCCACTGCCGAGAGCAGCGCCATGATCTTCTTGATCTTCATTGGCGCCGACATGATGAACTCGTCGCTGGCGCTGACCCAGGTGCCCACCCAGTTGGCTGAGGTGGTCAATGGCTGGGGTTTGCCACCTGTGGCCGTGGTATCCGCCATCCTGCTTTTCTACGTGGTGCTGGGCGCCGTGATGGACGAACTGTCCATGATTCTTTTGACGGTTCCGATCTTCTTTCCCATGATCATGGGCATGGATTTCGGCATGCCGGCCGAGTCCGTCGCCATCTGGTTCGGTATCATGGTGTTGATGACGGTGGGTTTTGGCCTCCTGGCGCCGCCTGTGGGGCTGAACGTGTACGTGGTCAATGGCATGGCCAAGAATGTGCCCATCAGCGAGAGCTACAAAGGCGTCATGCCGTTCCTTGTGAGTGATGTCATTCGGACCGTGTTGCTGCTGAGCTTCCCGCCGATTTCTTTGTGGCTCGTGCAGTTCGTGGGTTGAAATTAACAATGGGGACCGACATGCAGGAATTTCCTCGGATTCAGCGCTCGCGCCTTTGGCTGGCCACTGGGCTGGCGGCACTGTGTGTGGGGATGTTGCCCGGGTTGGCACAGGCACAGTCTTTCCCCACCAAGCAGGTGCGCATCGTGGTGCCCTTTGGTCCAGGCGGGGTGGGCGATCTGACGGCGCGTGCCGTGGGCACCAAACTCGCCGACATCTGGGGCAAGCCGGTGGTCATCGAAAACCGGCCAGGTGCCGGTGGTGTGGTGGCGGCAGAAACCGTGGTCAAGGCCGAGCCGGATGGCCACACCCTGTTCCTCATGTCCAACGGCACCGCTGTCACGCAAGCCTTGTTCCAGAAGCTGCCCTTCAACGTGTTGACGGACTTTGCACCGGTGTCCACCTTGGGCTACTTTGATATCGCTGTGGTGGTGCCCGACAACTCGCCGTTCAAAACCCTTGGCGAGCTGGTGGCCCACGCAAAGGCCAACCCACGCAAGCTGAATTTGGGCAGCATCAACGTGGGCAGCACGCAGAACCTGGCGGCCGAGTTGTTCAAGAGCACCGCTGGCATCGACGTGCAGGTCGTGCCGTACAACGGCACACCGGCTCTGCTGTCGGCCATGCGCGGAGGCCAGATCGACGTGGCCGTAGAGATTCTGGGGCCGGTGCTACCGCAAGTGCAGGCCAAGGCGGTACGTGTGCTGGCCGTCACGGACGACCAGCGTTCAGTGGTGTTGCCCGATGTTCCCACCGCCAAAGAAAGCGGCGTGCCTGGTTTTGTGGCGGCGTCCTGGAATGCGCTGGCCGCACCGGCCAAAACCCCGGCGCTCGTGCTGACCAAGCTCAATCGCGACATCGCCACCGCATTGGCGTCACCGGAGGTGCAGGCCACGCTCAAGCAGTTGAACGTGGAGGCTCGCGGCAGCACCCCTCAGCAATTGAGTGACATGCTGGCCAGCGACGTCAAGCGCTGGAGTCAGGTGATCGACAAAGCCGGTATTCCACGCCAGTGATTGGGGCGTCGGTCAGGCGCCGCCTGGAAACAGGCGGCGAGTAGCATGCTGGAGATTCTGGCCATCACTGGCCCGATTTACATCGCTATCGGCCTGGGTTATCTGAGCGTGCGTTTCGGTTTGTTCAACCGTGACGACAACCGGGTGCTCGCCAAATTCGTGCTGAACTTTGCCTTGCCGGCTTTGTTGTTCCATGCTTTGGCGCAGCGCAGGCTGGACGAGGTCCTCAACGTGACCTACCTGGTCGCGTTCGGGCTGGGTTCGTTCACGCTGATGGGTCTGCTGGTGGCCTGGGCCCGATGGGGCCAGCGCAAGAGCCGCAACGCCAGCGCCTACTTCGCCATGGGCATGACCTGCTCCAACAGCGGCTACATGGGCTACCCGATCCTGTTGCTGACGCTGGGACCGATCGCCGGCGTGGTGCTGGCATTGAACATGCTGGTGGAAAATCTGTTCAAGTTGCCGGTGCTGATGGCTTATGCGGAAACCGATCCGGCTGCCGACGGGGAACGGCGATCCACACGCGCGGTGCTGCGCCTGATGGCGGTGAGGTTGCTGACCAACCCCATGATTCTCGGCATTCTGGCGGGCACCTTGGTGGCGCTGCTGGGTTGGACACTGCCGGCCGTGGTGCAGCGCACGGTGGCCTTGTTTGCTCAGGCCAGTGGGCCGGTCGCGCTGTTTGTGATTGGTGGTTCACTGGTCGGTTTGCAGTTGCGCGGTATGCGCAGCGAGATGGCGCAAATCGTGGCCGGCAAGTTGCTGTTGCACCCGCTGTTTGTGCTGGGGGCCGTGTTGCTGTTGCCCTGGCTGGGCATGGCCGAACTGGACGCCCAGATGCGCACGGCAGCTGTGCTGTCCGCTGCCATGCCGATGTTGGGCATCTACCCCTTGCTGGCACAGCGGCACGGGCGTGGCGACGTGGCTGCGGCCGCTTTGCTTGCGACCACGGTGGTGTCGTTCCTGTCGATCAGCGGGCTGTTGTGGCTGATGCGTCAGGTGCCGGGGTGGCTGGGCTGACGCTGCCGGGTGCTCCGAACAGGTCGTGGCACACGCGGTGCATCAGTTCCATGGTGGCTTGCAAGGTCCGGGTGGCGGGCCGTTGTGAGCTGCTGGCCAGCCATAGCCGGGTCCGCAGCGCAGGCTGGTTGATCGACCGGACGGTATAAGCGGACGGGCGGATCGAGCGCTCTACCGCATGGCGCGACAGGATGGCGCAGCCCATGCCTTCGGCCACCAGGTCAAGAATGGCCGACACACCGTCAATTTCCAGCGCAATCTGGGGCCGTTGGCCAATGGTGGCCATTTCGGTTTCCACCTGCATCCGGATGGCATTGGGGCGGGTGGGGATGACCAGTGGCAGCCGGGCCACGTCGGCCAGCGCGATGGGGGGCGGCGGCGGATCTTCCTGCAGTCCGGGGACGCGAGCTTGTACCAGCACCAGGTCTTCGTCGAACAGCGCTTGCAGGTCGATTTCGGGCATGGGCTGGGCGTTGTACAGCACCGCCAGGTCCAGCCGGCCGTTGACCAATCCTTCCTGTGTGGCGCTCGATAAGCCTTCCGAGATGGACAGGTGAGCTTCGGGCAGCTGACGTCGGAAGGCGCGGGTGAGTGGCACGGTCAGCACGCGCGCCAGCGTGGGTGGTAGGCCAATCGCGACCCGGCCAGCCAGGGCGCCGCGCACCCGGCCCAGGTCTTCGCGGGTCCGCTCAACCTGATGCAGGATGCCTCGCCCGTGGTCCAGCAGCAGCTTGCCCGCCTCGGTGGGCACGGCGCCGCGCCCGTTGCGCAGCAGCAATGTCTGGCGCAACTCCACTTCCAGCAAACGCACCTGTCGACTCAAGGCCGGTTGAGCGATGTGCAATGCGTGCGCCGCGCGGGTGAAGCTGCCCAGTTCCGCCACGCGGACAAAGTATTCCAGCTGTTTCAGGTCCATGCAATGTATTCTAAATGGCTTGACCTCGGTTATACCTTTTTGATATAGCAGATAGACCAGGGTAGCCCTAGTCATTCGTGGGTGTGTAGGACAGAATGCCCAGATGGACAAACCGACGGACACCACCGCTGTGCGCACCTTGCGTGGCATATCTTCCATGGCCACCCGGGCCGTGTTGGCCGATCTGGTCGATGCGTACCAACAACGCACCGGTGTGCGCGTGGCCATCGAGTCGGTGGGCGGGGTGGACGCTGCCAAGCGGGTGCAGGCCGGTGAGCCGTTCGACGTGGTCATCCTGGCCTCCGATGCGATCGATAAGCTCGTGGCCTCCGGCCACGTGGTGGCAGGCAGCCGGGTGGATCTGGTGCATTCCGGCGTGGCCATCGCCGTGCGTGAAGGCGCGCCCCACCCAGACGTGTCCACCGAAGATGCGCTGCGCCAGGCCGTGCTGGCCGCACGGAGCGTCAGCTATTCCACCGGCCCCAGCGGCGTGGCCCTGGCCAGGCTGTTCGAGCGTTGGGGCATTGCCGACCAGATCCGCGACCGCATCGTCACCCCGCCGCCGGGCATTCCGGTGGGGTCACTCGTGGCCAAGGGCGAGGTGGAACTCGGCTTTCAGCAGCTCAGCGAACTCGTCAACCTGTCTGGCATCACCGTGCTCGGACCCATGCCGCAGGCGGTCCAGATCGTCACCATTTTCGCGGGCGGCGTGTGCGCCAGTTCGGCCCACGCCGATGCGGTGCGCGAACTGCTGGCTTTCATGGCCTCGCCCGATGCTGCCGAGTCCAAGCGCCGCCAGGGCATGGACCCGGCCTGAGCCCCACCGTTTTCAAGACCCTACAAGGAAAACCGCATGACCAAACCACTCATCATTGACGTGCATGGCCACTACACCACCGCGCCCGCTGCCTTGGGCGCCTGGCGCGACCTGCAAATCGCCTCGCTCAAAGACCCGAGCAAGACGCCCGACCCCAAGAGCCTGAAGATC
>JACCDS010537596.1_pt1 | contig 11691 bp, 13 predicted proteins | sample 7446441 | NCBI WGS metagenome assembly JACCDS01 (sample SAMN15323445, study PRJNA562643) | freshwater metagenome | isolation source: river surface water | place: USA:Blue River Watershed | collected 2017-08-17 | reverse complement strand
TTGATGTATCGGAAATGCAGAAAGGCTCTGCTATAATCGCGGGCTCGTCGGGGCGTAGCGCAGCCTGGTAGCGCACTTGCATGGGGTGCAAGGGGTCGCGAGTTCGAATCCCGCCGCCCCGACCAATAGAATCAAGCGAAAAGGCCACTCTTTCGAGTGGCCTTTTTGTTTTCCATGGGCGGATACTGAAAAAGTACCCAACAAACCTTCGTCTCCCCAGAATCAGGGCTCCCTGGATAGCATCGCTATCGCGTGTCAGGGCGCAGAAGTTTCAAGCAGCTTGATCATTCCCGAAACCAAATCTGAGTCGCGTCACGCTTTACAGACCTTCCCATGCTATCGCTTGGGACGGACCGGATTGAGAACAGCGGACTGATTCAATGTACCGCAACAGACAACTCGAACAATTCGATTGTGAAGCCCAGCTGACCGTCGGCAGGCGCCAAAATCCCGGCCACTGAGCCCGCACCCTGAGCGACGGACAACTAACTAACCCCGAAATTTATTCTCATTTTCATATCATTAGTCACAGAAACGACACATTCCGGCACTAACCTTTGCAGCCTGTCCTTAGTAAAAAGGAATGGCCGTGAACGCACCTTATCTCCGCCACGCGTCACTCGAGTGGGAAGCGACCTCTCTGCTAAGCCTGATGCAACAAGGCTTGCTGAAGGCGCATTTTCAACCGATTGCGGAGCTGCGGCATGCGCGAGTGCTGGCCCATGAAGCATTGATCCGCGCACCAATCGATTGCCCCTGGCCGAACCCGGACGCGCTCTTCAGCGTCGCCCGCGAGCAAGGACTCTCGATCCACCTCGAACTCGAATGTTTTCGCCAGGCCTTGAAAGCCTGGCGCGACTCGCCGCGCGAAGGCAAACTCTTCATTAATCTCAGCGCCTCTGCATTGGTCGAGTCGCTGGCGCATGACGGCATCGAATGGCTGACCGGTACGGCGAGCGCGGCGGGTGTAGCGCTGTCGTCGATCGTGATTGAATTGACCGAGCATGAGCACGTCACTCATCTGCAGCCGATACAAGAGGCACTGGCCGTGCTGCGCCGTGCCGGCGCGGCGCTGGCCCTTGACGATTTCGGCGACGGCCGCTCCAGCCTGCGCCTGTGGTCAGAGCTGCGCCCCGAGTACGTCAAGATCGACAAATATTTCGTGCAGTCGGTCCATCAAAAGGCGCACAAGCTGCACACGCTGCGCGCGCTGCAACAGCTGGCCGACACCTTCGGCTCTGAACTGATCGCCGAGGGCGTCGAACATCAGGAAGAGCTGCGCATCCTGCGCGACCTGGGCATTCCGCTCGCACAGGGCTTTCTGCTGGGCCGCCCGCAGCCTGAGGTCATCACCACGCTGAACAGCGTAACGCTGGATGTGTTGCACCAGCGCGAGATCTCTGTGCTGCCATTGCAGCGTCAGGTCAGCAATCGCGGACTAACGGCCAGCAGTCTGCTGCTGCCCGCGATCAGCCTGCCAGCCACCGCCACGCACGACGATGTCGCGACGCTGTTTAAACAGCATCCCGATCTGCACGCGGTAGCGCTGGTGGAAGAAGAACGGCCGGTCGGTCTGGTCAGCCGCAAGGCCATACAGGAGCTGTATTTAACGCTGTATACGCGCGACCTGTTCGGCCGCCGCCCCTGTCTCCAGCACGCCAACCTGCAGCCGCTGGTGGTGGACATTCATACGCCGATAGAGAACCTCACGCAGGTGCTCACCTCCAGCGATCAGCGCTACCTGTCCGACGGCTTCATCATCACCGAAGGCGGCCGCTATCGCGGTCTGGGCACCGGCGAACAACTGGTGCGCTCAGTCACCGAAGCGAGGATCGAAGCCGCACGGCACGCCAATCCCCTGACCTTCTTGCCCGGGAATATTCCGAGCACGCTGCATATCGGCCGGCTGCTCCACAACGGCCACGACTTCGTGGCCTGTTACGCCGACCTCAATCAGTTCAAGGCGTATAACGATCAATACGGCTACTGGCGCGGCGACAAAATGATCTGCCTGCAGGCAGAATGTCTGCAGCACGCATGCGACCCGCAGCGCGACTTTCTCGGCCACGTGGGCGGCGATGACTTTGTGCTGTTGATGCAGAGCCCGGACTGGCACGAACGCCTGCGACGCGCGGTGCAGCGCTTCAACGATGAAGCGCGGCTATTGTTCGACGATGAGGCCCGGCAGGCAGGCGGCATTTATGCGGAAGACCGCTACGGCGTGACGCGCTTCCACGCATGTACCACGATAAGCATTGGCGTCCTGCTTGTCAGGCCGGGCGACTTCGATCACGCGGACGAAGTCGCCTCGTCGGCCGCGGCGGCGAAGCGCGAGGCAAAGAGCCGGCACCTCGGGCTGCACGTCGTCGATTCTCATTTGCTCAAAGAACAAACGGGCGGGAGCAGCAGCCCGCTGTCGTCGTAGCGCCGCGCGGCGCGATGTCAGCCGACGGACGTTCGATCAGGGCTAAGTCGGCCGGGCCGGGAAGACGCCGACTTACCAGAACGCGAACTCACCTAGCCACGATGGCTGCCGGGCTTTTCTGCCACTGGCAATCCCGCTTCTTTCCACGCCTTGAAGCCACCGCCAACGTGGCTGACATTGTCCATACCCATGTCCTGCAAGGCAGCCGCTGCCAGGCTGGAGCGCCATGCCGAGCCACAGTACAAAATGAACTCCTTGTCTGATCCGAAAATATCCTTGTAATAAGGGCTTTCCGGATCGACCCAGAATTCCAGCATGCCGCGCGGTGCATGGAATGCACCAGGAATCATGCCTTCGCGCTCCAGCTCGCGCACATCACGGATATCGACAAAGACCACCTCGTCGCTGCCCAGCTTGGCCTTGGCCTCGTCCAGATCGAGCGTCCTGACGCGCTCATGCGCTTCGCTGACCAGTTGCTTATATCCTTTGGTGATGGGCATGCCGTGTCTCCTTGTGTCATTGGGCTAACAGTCGGATCATTCTAGCAATGATGACGAATCGCCCGGAATTCGCCCCGGCAAAACAGCGCATACCGCCGCGACAAAGGGGCGGGCAATCTTCCTGTGAATCGGCGCGCGATTCACCGTAAAATCGGCATCACTCTCAGTGAACCGGTGAAACAGGCCATGCATAACCCTGCGCACGATCATGACGATCACGACCATGACCACGATCACGACCATGGATCGCACCTGAGCGACGTGCAGCGCCGCGTGCGCGCGCTCGAATCGGTGCTTGCCGAGAAAGGCTACCTCGATCCGGAGGCCGTCGATCAGATCGTCGAACATTTCGAGACCAAAGTCGGGCCGCATATCGGTGCGCAGGTGATCGCCCGCGCATGGGTCGACCAGGAATTCAAGACGCGCCTGCTGGAAGACGCCACGAATGCCATCAGCACCAGCGGCATCGTCGACAAGGTCGGCGAGCATCTGATCGCCGTCGAAAACACCGATGCCGTCCATAACATGGTGGTGTGCACGCTCTGCTCTTGTTACCCGTGGGATGTCCTGGGGTTGCCGCCGGTCTGGTACAAATCAGCGCCCTACCGCTCCCGCGTCGTGCGCGAGCCGCGCAGCGTGCTCGGCGATTTCGGCGTGAGCCTGCCGGCAGCCACCACCATCCGCGTCTGGGACTCAACTGCTGAAACGCGCTACATCGTTGTCCCGCAACGCCCCGCCGGAACGCAAGGCTGGTCAGAAGAACAACTGGCGTCGCTGGTCACGCGCGACAGCATGATCGGCACCGGGCTCGCGCTGGCACCGGTAAAGGAGCAAGCATGAACGGCATCCACGACATGGGCGGCATGCATGGCTTTGGCAAGGTGGTGGCCGAAGCGAATGAGCCGATCTTTCACGGACGCTGGGAGGGTCGCGTGCTTGGATTGCAGCGCTCGCTTCTGTACAGCCGCGCATGGAATATCGATGTGTTTCGTGAAGCGCAGGAGCAGCTGCCCGCCAGCGTCTACCTGAGCGCGTCTTACTATGAACGCTGGCTGCTGGCCCTCACCCATAGCGCGCTCGACAAGGGACTGGTCAGTGACGATGAACTGACGGCCGGCCACGCGCTGCGGGCCGGCCCTGCGGTCGAGCGCGTGATGAGGGCCAATGAAGCACAAGCCGGATTCATCCGTGCGCCATTTGGCCGCACCGTCACCCGTGCCGCACGCTTCAGGCCAGGCGATTCCGTCCGCACCATCAACGAGCATCCTGCCGGGCATACACGGCTGCCGCGCTATGCCCGCGACAAGGTCGGCACCGTGACTGCGGTGCGCGGCTTTCATGTGTATCCCGACGCCGTCACGACCGGCAGAGGCGAAGACCCGCAATGGCTGTACACCGTCGAATTTACCGGTACCGCGTTATGGGGACACGACGCCGAGCCATCATTGCGGGTGTCGGTCGAGGCGTTCGAGCCCTATCTGGAGGCCTGCTGAGATGCCCGTCGATCACGCAAAACCTGCAGACAACAGCCAGGCGCTGACGGACCTGCCGCCGGGACAACAAGAGCCGGTATTTCACGAGCCGTGGGAAGCGCAAGCCTTCGCCATCACGGTCGCACTGCACCGGCGCGGGCTGTTCAGCTGGATCGAATGGGCCGACACGCTGGGCGAACAAATCAAACTGGCGCAGGCCAATGGCGACCCCGACCTTGGAGCAACCTACTATCGCCACTGGCTTGCGGCGATTGAGAGCCTGGTGGTCAAAAAGGGCATTGCCGACCAGGGCATGCTGACCCGTTATCAGCACGCGTGGGAGCATGCGGCCCATCGCACCCCGCACGGCGAGCCTATCGTTCTATCGCCCGACGATCTGGCCCACGGTGACCACAGCTGAACAGGGCAGTTTGGCCCGAGCTTCCCTCGCCGCTGCCTGAGCCGCAAGCGTCACTGTTCGTGCTAGACAAGCCGACCTCACTCGCTGTCATCAACCCGTCATATATTTCCATATAATTGGAAACATGAAAAATTCAGAGGCCATCGCAGCCTTCCTGGCACTCGGCCAGGAAACCCGGCTGAACATCTTCCGCCTTGTCGTGCAACGCGGCGATACCGGCCTGACGCCGTCCGAGCTGGTCGAGCAGCTCGGCGTTCCTAACGCTACGCTGAGCTTTCATCTGAAAGAGCTGACCCGGGCCAAGCTGCTCCTGGTCGAACGCCAGGGGCGCTATCTGGTCTACCGTCCCCATGCGGCGCTGGTGCAATCGCTCGGCGACTTTTTGCTCGAGAACTGCTGCGGCGGCAAGCCCTGTCTTCCTGTTTCGATCACCCTACATAAAGTCACCTCATGAAGACCTATAACGTCCTTTTCCTCTGCACGCACAACTCGGCACGCTCCATCATTGGCGAAGCGCTGGCCTCGACGGATCCGAGCAAAAAATTCGTCGGCTACTCAGCGGGCTCCACGCCCGGCACGCGCGTCAATCCGTATGCCGCGGAAATCGCTGCGATGCTGGGCTACCCTGCAGAGAAGCTCCGCTCCAAAAGCTGGGACGAATTCGCGACGCCGGATGCGCCGGCGATGGACTTCATCATCACCGTCTGCGACAACGCCGCGGGCGAAGTCTGTCCCGTCTGGCCCGGCCAACCCACGACCGCCCATTGGGGATTTCCTGATCCGTCGCTGGTCAGCGGCGACGAAGAAGCGAAGCGCCATGCATTCAAAGAGGTCATGATGGGCCTGCACAAGCGCATTGAATTGCTCGCTGCGCTGCCGATCGACAAGCTCGATCGCCTGAGCCTGCAGTCCGAATTGCGCAAACTGGCCAAAGTATGAGCTTCTTCGAACGCTTCCTGACCCTGTGGGTCTTTCTGTGCATCGTCGTCGGCATCGCACTTGGCCAATGGTTTCCATCAGCGGTGCATGCCATCGGCGCGATGGAGGTCGCCCATGTGAACCTGCCGGTCGGTGCGCTGATCTGGGTGATGATCGTGCCGATGCTGATCAAGGTCGATTTCGGTGCACTGGGCGACGTGCGCCATCATCTGCGCGGCATTGGCGTGACCCTGTTCGTGAACTGGCTGGTGAAGCCCTTCTCGATGGCCTTGCTGGCCTGGATTTTTATTCGGCATGTGTTCGCCGCCTGGCTGCCGGCCGGACAGATCGACAGCTATATCGCCGGCCTGATCCTGCTTGCCGCAGCGCCTTGTACGGCGATGGTGTTCGTCTGGAGCCGGCTGACCGGCGGCGATCCGCTGTTCACGCTGTCGCAAGTGGCGCTGAACGATACGATCATGGTGTTCGCGTTTGCGCCACTGGTCGGCTTGTTGTTGGGCGTGGCCAGCATCTCGGTGCCCTGGGAAACGCTGATTCTGTCGGTGGTCTTGTACATCGTCATACCGGTCGTGCTTGCGCAGCTGATGCGCCGGTGGCTGCTGGCGCACGGCACCGCGCATTTTGACCGCGTGATGCAAGTCATCGGACAAGGGTCCATCGCGGCCCTGCTGGCCACACTCGTGCTGCTATTTGCCTTTCAGGGCGCGGCGATCCTGCGGCAGCCACTGGTGATCGCGCTATTGGCGGTACCTATCCTGATCCAGGTGTTTTTCAATGCCGGGCTCGCTTACTGGCTCAACCGCCGGGCAGGAGAAAAGCACAGCGTCGCCTGCCCGTCTGCGCTGATCGGCGCGTCGAATTTCTTTGAGCTGGCCGTCGCCGCCGCGATCGGCCTGTTCGGCTTCGACTCAGGCGCGGCACTGGCCACGGTGGTGGGCGTGCTGATCGAGGTGCCGGTGATGCTGATCGTCGTTAAGATCGTCAATACCAGCAAGGGTTGGTATGAACTTGGCAGGGCGCCAAACTGCGTAAGCACACAAAAATAACGAGCGTATTATTTTATGGAATTCAGCGATCTACCGAATCTCGAACCGGGCTGTATCGCGCTGCCCGACCCCCAGCAGCTTTTTCCGTCTCAGCATTCGACCCATGCGCCGCGCATTCTGCTGCTGTACGGGTCGCTGCGACAGCGATCGTTCAGCCGGCTGCTCGCCGAAGAGGCTGCGCGGATCTTGAACGCCTTCGGCGCCGAGACCCGCTTTTTCAATCCCAGCGGTCTGCCACTGCCCGACGATGCCGCTGATACTCATCCCAAAGTCGTCGAGCTGCGCGAGCTGTGCCAATGGGCCGAAGGCATGGTCTGGAGCTCACCCGAGCGGCACGGCGCGATGACGGGCATCATGAAGGCGCAGATCGATTGGATCCCGCTGGCGCTCGGGGCGATCAGGCCAACGCAGGGCAAGACACTGGCCGTGATGCAGGTGTGCGGCGGCTCGCAGTCGTTCAATGCGGTCAACCAGCTACGTGTGCTCGGTCGCTGGATGCGGATGCTGACAATACCGAACCAGTCATCGGTCGCGAAGGCCTATGAAGAATTCGATGCCGCCGGCCGAATGAAGCCCTCGCCTTACTTTGACCGCGTGGTCGATGTCATGGAAGAGCTGGTCAAGTTCACCCTGCTGACACGCGACATCGCGCCTTACCTGGTCGATCGGTACAGCGAGCGCAAGGAAGCGCACGCCGCGTTGTCTGCGCGGGCCGGCCTGGCAAAGATCTGAATGCCCGCACCGCGCAGCCTGCCAACGGTGCGCTAGCGCGCCGCTGCAGGAATATGGTTCCTGACCAGCGCCAGTGCGGCCAGGCTTACCAGCATCGACAAGCCCAGCAGGTTCAGGTAGGCGGTCGATCCACCGGCCGTGATCACGCCTGCGCCAACAAAGGAGCTGAGGATCGCGCCAAGCCGGCCCACCGTCAGCGCCGCTGAAATGCCCGTGACGCGCATCTCGGTCGGATACAAATGCGCGCACAGCGCATAGGTGGTGCACTGGACCGCATTGGTGAACATGCCGTGCACACCCATCCCGAGCAGGAAGGCCTGCGTGTGCTGCGTGATGTCGACCGACTTGAGCAGCAATGCACTCAACGCCGCCAGCGAGCAAAACAATAGCATCGGCCGGCGCGAACCGAATTTCGAGATCGCCACCGCACACACCGTAGCGCCCACCACGCCACCAAGGTTATAGGCGGTCAAGCCGAGGCTGGCCTGGCTCGGCTGTAGTCCTTCGGTGGTGAGCATCGACGGCAGCCTGCTGAACGCGCTGTAGATCGACAGCAGCGTCGTGAAGAAGCACACGCACACGCCCATGGTGTCGCGCGCCCGCCCTTCGGTGAACAACGCAGTGAAGCCCGGGCGCTTGACCATGCCTTGTTCTTTACTGTCGATGAATTCCGCACCGTCCGGCACCGGGTGGCGCATGCGCGCCAGCAAGCGGCGCAACTCAGGCCAGCGCGCCGCCTTGCGCGACAGATAGCGCGGCGATTCATGCAGCGTGAAGTATAGGAACACCGCATACGCGGCCGGCAGCAGGCCCCCCGCCCAAAACAAATAACGCCAGCCCAGCGTCGGCAAAATCTGCGACGCAAACAGGCCGGCCAGCATGCCGCCTAACGGATAGCAAATGATCGTGGTCGTGACCGCCACGGTGCGCAAACGCTGAGGTGTGTATTCGGCCGTCAACGCCGACGCACTCGGCAGCGCCGCGCCGATGCCCAGGCCAGCAAAGAAGCGGATGAAGGCCACCGTCTGCACGTCATTTGCAAAGCCGATCAGGAAGGTACACGCGCCGAACACGAAGACGCTGGCCACTAGCACAATGCGGCGGCCAATGCGGTCGCCGACCAAGCCGGAAAAAATGCCGCCGATGGTCATGCCGAACAGACCAGACGCCACCGCCACGGAAAACGCGTCGCGCGTAATGCCCCACTCCTTGATTAGCGACGGGATCGCAAAGCCGATCATTTGGCCGTCAAAGCCGTCGAGGATCATGGCCAGCGCAGCAAGCAGGTACATCAGCTTCTGAGTCGCGCTGAACGGGCCATGGTCGAGCGCATGACCAATATCGAATGTCGTCGCGCCCGGTAATCTGTTGTGTGACACGGTGTCTCCCTGGATGTTTTTATTGGCGCGGCACGGCCGGGACGCCAGCCTTTGAATGTGCAGCGCTTTCGGAGCCGCGATTTTTTCATGGAATGGCCGCAGTCGTCATCAATCCTTCGCTCAGCGCCCGCGATAGCGATCGATCGGCGCACAGCCGCACACATGGCCCGCGAACTTCGGCGACGCGCGGCTCAGGGTATACACTGCGCTGCTGCGCGCATTTACGCACTGGCTCGGGCAAGGCGCTGCCAATATAATCAACAGCTTGCGTATCGTTTTCAAAAAGTACACAAGGATCCAGGCATGCAAATGACGTGGGTTTCCGGTCCGACCGGCAAGGTCCGGACGATTTCCATTACCGCCAAAAAGGCGGCCATCGCCGCAGGGCTGGCTTCGCTCGGCTTGCTTGCGGCCGGATTCCTGCTGTACGTGGTCGGCTTTAAATTCGCTATCGAATTCCGACCAGAGCTGGCTCGCAGCATGGGGGGGGTCACCACTGAAGCGGAACAGCAGCGCGTGGAGTCGGTATATCGCGAACGCCTGGGAAAACTACAGGGTGCGCTGGAGTCGGCGACACAGGAAATCCGGCAGTTGCAGCACTTGAAGAACCGATTCATGGAGCTCGCGACGCCCGCCTCGCTGCGCCCGCGCAGCGAGCAGCGTGGAGACATGCGGATGGACGGCCGTGGCGGCCCGCTGATCCCGAGCTTACGGACCGACAGCAGCACTTCGCTGCCGCTGGCGCAGTCACTCGATCGCGCCATCGATGACTTCAGCGCCCTGAGTAAGATCGCCAGCGGAATGCGCGAAGACTGGGATTCACAGCTGGCGTGGCTGCATGCACTGCCGACGGGGCTGCCAGTGGACGGCGAGTTTCAGGTGACCAGCGGCTGGGGTCTGCGCATGGATCCGTTCACAGGCCAATTGGCACGACATGAAGGCCTCGATTTCACTGCCAGCGATGGCACACCCATCGTTGCTGCAGCCGACGGCGTTGTCACCCGCTCAGGTGGGGAGAGGACCTATGGAAATATCGTCGAGATCACCCACGCAGAAGGCTTCATGACGCGCTATGCGCACCTCAGTCAGCGGCGCGTCAACGAAGGCCAACAGATCAAGCGCGGACAACATATTGCCGATGTCGGCAGCACCGGCCGTTCGACCGGACCCCACTTGCACTACGAAGTGTTCCGGCACGGGCGCGTGATGAATCCGGTGCAAGTGCTATCGCTCAGCCGCAGTTACGCAGGCAGCGACCTCCCTGTGCAGGTGCAAGCGGCGCAGGGACGGCGCTGACGGCACATCAAGCCGGGCTGGCGAAGCTGTCTTGTATATTGGACTTCAGCAAGCTGAAAGGTGGAGACGACCATGTTCCGAAAAATGAAACGAAACAAGCTGATGCCTACGCAGGAAAAATTCGACACGCTGATCGGAAGCACGACGGAAATCTACGGCAGGCTGGTACTGGCAGACAGCGTGCGCATTGACGGCAAGGTGACCGGCAATATCGAGACCGCAAAGAACAAGCAAGTCACGGTCGCCATAGGCCGTGCAGGCGTGGTCTGCGGCGACATCTCCGCGCACCGCGTGATGGTGGCCGGCAGGGTCGAGGGGAATATCAGCGCAACCGAACGTGTCGAATTTTATAAAGACTCCGAGATCCGCGGCGACATCACCTACGGCTCGATCGGCGTGGAGCATGGCGCCAGGCTGCTCGGACTGGTGATCCAGTCACAGGCCGATACGCAGGCCGCCGATGCCGATGCCGATGCAGAAATGATTATAAAAAAAGCAAAGGAATCGAAGTAAGAGTAGCAAGAAGAGGCAGCCAGGTCAGACAGCAGCGACCGTTATACAGAAAATTTATTGCCGCTATTAAAAATTAAAATTTGCCTTATATTTTGCGCAGCAGCATACTCTGTCCTGTCTCCTCTATGTCTTCTCCTCAGATATAGATTCAGCCCGCTCCACGGAGCGGGCTTTTTTTTGCGTTCAATTTTGTGCAGTAGCGTCGAGCGAGAGGCAAGATCGCCGGGGAGGATCAGCGCGCGTGCATGAACGCGTAGGGTCAGCGACGATCACGCGTAACGTTCGGGCGTATCGACGAAGATCTTGCGATCGGGTGCTTTCAGATCCTGCGCTTGAGATGTTGAGACTCAGATCTTCAGCAATTGAAGAACGTCTTTAAGCTCGGCGCGAACCGCCGCCAGATCGACCGACGGCGCAGCTGGCGCGGGCGCAGGTGCGGGCACATCAACACTATCGAGCTTGTTCCGCGCACCGCTGATCGTGAATCCCTGCTCGTACAGCAGTTCACGAATGCGGCGAATCAGCAGCACTTCATGATGTTGGTAATAGCGCCGGTTGCCGCGACGCTTGACCGGCTTGAGCTGCGTGAATTCCTGCTCCCAATAGCGCAACACATGCGGTTTCACGCCGCACAATTCACTGACTTCGCCGATCGTGAAATAACGTTTGGGGGGAATGGGCGGCAAGCAAGGGAGCTCGGCCTTGGCGATGCGCTCGATCATTCAACACGTCAGCCGATGTGTGCGGCTGCTCGCTGTGCGGTCGCACCGTCGACCATGGCCTTGAGCTTCTGGCTTGCATGAAACGTGACCACGCGGCGAGCACTGATCGGGATCTCTTCGCCGGTCTTTGGATTACGGCCCGGGCGTTGCGGCTTGTCGCGCAACTGGAAATTGCCGAACCCCGACAGCTTCACCGATTCACCACGCTCAAGCGCGTCGCGAATCTCGCCGAAGAAAGTATCGACC
>JACCDS010720248.1_pt1 | contig 11694 bp, 7 predicted proteins | sample 7446441 | NCBI WGS metagenome assembly JACCDS01 (sample SAMN15323445, study PRJNA562643) | freshwater metagenome | isolation source: river surface water | place: USA:Blue River Watershed | collected 2017-08-17 | reverse complement strand
GTTTTGGTGTGATTGTTATAGAAACTGTGACAGCCAGCGACAGCATGCCGGATTGACAACAACATGCGCGACTGACGAAACGCTAATTTACTTGCTGAACGAACCTTTAGTCCACCCTGAGCAAGGCCTCCGCCAACCCGGTGGCCGGGCTGTGGAGGCCCACGGCATTTACTTCGCCTTCAGGCACTCGCTCATGAATTTCTTACGCTCTTCGCCCTTCTTGCCGGCCGCCTCCTTGTTGCAGGCGCCCATTTTGCTCTGCTGGGAATTCATTTCGGGCTTTTTCTCTTCGGCCGGCTTGGCACTCAGACAGTCCTTCATGAAGGCCTTGCGCTCATCGCCTTTCTTGCCGGCGGCTTCCTTGTTGCAGGTCGCCATTTTGTTCTGCTGCTCATTCGCAGCCTGCGCTGGCGTCAGGCTGAATGCCAGCAATGCAGCGGTTGCAATCCACAGTGTTTTCATGACAGCTCCATCAGGCAATGCGCGGTCTCGGATCTTGTTCTGGCATCGCCGGCCCGCGTTTGCCAGCGATGCCTTCGAAATATAGCGCGGCCAGCTGACAGCCTTGTCAGCTTCGCGCCGGTGGCATCAGTGAGCCGTCAGCAATGGCAGCAAAGCACGCGCGGCTCGCAGCAGCGCCTGATCTTCACCGTGCCGGCCGATCAGCTGCAAGCCCACCGGCAGACCACTGTGGCCGCGGAAGAACGGCAAATGAACGCAAGGCAGTCCCAGCAGCGTCCAGATGCGGCCAAACACCGGATCGCCCGTCTGCTCGGCTCCCGGCGCTTCACCGATGGCACTGGGCGCAAGCAATGCGTCGGCATCTGCCAGCACTTGCGGGATCATCGCGCGCGCAGAGGCGGCCAGCTGAAGATTGGCCCGGTGACGCTCGACCGGCACTTGCCAGCCCTGCGTCAAGATCTGCATGAGTCCCTCACTGATTTGCGCAGGATGTCGCAGGCGTTCGTCCGCCAGCGAGCGCGAAAGATCAAAGGCCATGACCTCCTTCTGCACCTGCAGAAGCTGGGAAAAAAGCAGCGGCAGCTGCAGGTCGCGCACCGGCACGCCGGCTTTGTCGAGCGCCGACTGCGCATGCGCAAATGCCGCGCGCGTATCGTCGTCCGCATGCGGCCACTCATGCGTCTGACACATCGCAATGCGTGGTGTGCCAGTAGCGGCAAGGTCCGGCGCGGTCCGTTCGCCATTGGCTGCAGCAGCGAACAGCGCGACGTCATCGACTGTGCGTGCCAGGAAGCCAATGGTGTCCAGCGGATCCGACAAAGCCTTCACACCAGCACGATTAATCAGCCCGTAACTGGGTTTGTAGCCAACTACGCCGCAGAATGCCGCCGGCCGGATCACTGAAGCCGCCGTCTGCGATGCGAAAGCCAGCGGCACCATGAAGTCGGCCACGGCTGCAGCCGAGCCACTGGACGAGCCGCCGGGTGTTTGGGTCGTGCGATGCGGATTGCGCGTCTTGCCGGGCTTGAAGGTTGCGAATTCGGTCGTGACGGTCTTGCCCACCATGAGCGCGCCCTGTGCGCGGCAGAGTGCGACGCTGGATGCATCGGCCAACGGACGGTGGCCGGCATAGATGGATGAGCCGTAAGTGGTGGGCATGTCGAAGGTATCAAACAGATCTTTCACGCCGATCGGCACGCCATGCAACAGCCCTCGAATCGCCCCGCTGTCCAGCGCCCTCGCCTGAGCGAGCGCTGCGTCTCGGTCAAGAAATTCCCAGGCTTGCACCTGCGCCTCGCGATCCTCAATACGCTCAAGGCAGGACCGCAGCACCGCCTCGGCCGTGATCTCACACCTTGCCAACCGTTGTGCGAGCGTGCTTGCCTCTTCCTGATACAGCTCCTTGGCCATCCTTGTCTCCCCCATCGTTATTATTAATATTGAATTTATCTTTATATTGATATCGTTATGTTTTGTGCCCCGGCGAAGTTGGTTTACGACGCCACGACGGACACCGTTGACCGGCAGCATCCCCATCTGCGGTCCATGGGGCGAAAGACTACCATGCGCCAAAGCTGCGTCTGCCGATACGCGTAGAATCTTCGTGTGTTCTCGTATTCCATTTCAGTCGATCCCCTCCGCCATGCAGAGCCGACAATGCTGGTCCTGCACGGCGCCTTGCTGACGATCGCCTTGATACTGCCGTTCGCCCTGCGAAGATGGCCATGGGGATATGCGTTGGCGCTGTGGCCCGGCACGCTGGCGCATGAGCTGCTGCACTGGATGGCGGGCGTGTTGGCAGGTGCGCGACCGATGTCGCTCTGCTTGCTGCCAAGACGCCAGCGCGACGGCTACTGGACGCTGGGGTCAGTCAGCTTTGGTCGACTGCGGTGGTGGAACAGCGTGCCCGTCAGCCTCGCGCCCATGGCCTTGCTTCCGCTCGGCAGTTGGGCCGTGATTGAATCGGCCAGCTGGCCACTGCTGTCGACGGGCAGCGTTGGCATGAAATTTCTTGCAGCGCAATGCCTTCTGTCAGGCTGGCCGAGCCGGCAAGACTGGGGGCATGCCATCCCCGGCCTCGTGATGTTGGCGGTTTTGTCCTCGCTGGCGATCTGGCTGATGCCCACTGACTGGGTTGGCGGGTTTGGCCGCTTTATCTCGCCGGCGCGCTAAAGCGCTCCAGAGACTGTGGCGGCACACCAGCCTTGCCGGTCTTTGTCTGGCTGACCTGTCGCACTTACGCGCGAAGGTCTACCGGCCAATCACGTCAGGCCATGATCGATCGGTCGCTAAGGTGCACATGACACAGTATTTTGTTGCTAATATGCAACCTCCTTGCGGAATAAGCAATAAAGTGCTTGCTTTTGATAAACTCGAAAAATTGACGGCCTAATGACCAAAACTCGGGCTCGATTTGGACGTAAACGGTCTGGACCGTACGTCTTCGGCTGAACTGAACCGCCTGGATGCAAACATGTTAAAGCGCATTGACGTCAATCTGCTCAAACCGGGCATGTATATCCACGATCTCAATTGCGCGTGGCTGGATCATCCGTTCCTCACCAATTCGTTCGCCGTACGAAACGATGACACGGTTGAGCGAATCCGCAGTATCGGCATCCGCGAAGTTTATATCGACACTGATCGCGGAGACGATGTCCCCAGCGGCAAGCTGATGGCCGATATCAATGCGGACATCGAGTCGCGGCTGCAGGAAATTATCCGGCAAACCCCGGAGCGTCCGATCGTTGTTGACCTCATGGACGAAAAAGTCCGTGCGCTGCGTCTTCATGAGGAAGCCAATAACGCGATGCGCAACATGATGGAAGGGTCGCGTTTCGGAGTGCATATTGACGTCGACAGTATTGTGCCGACCGTCGAAGGCATTATCGATTCGATCTTCCGCCACCAAGACGCCCTGCTGCCGCTGGCTCATCTGAAAAAGCCCGATGACTATACGTTTCATCACTCCGTCAGCGTCTGCGCCTTGCTGGTTGCGTTCGGTCGGGGCATGAGGCTGCCGAAAGAGACCTTGCGCGACCTCGCTCTGGGCGGCATCCTGCACGATATCGGCAACACCAACATTCCTGAAAGCCTCATCAACAAACCGGGCAAACTCAGCGAAGGTGAGTTCGTTGCAATGAAGGAGCACGTCAACGAAGGCGTGAAGCTGGTGTCCGGTCTTAAGAACCTCAGCCCGATCGTGATGGAAGTCATCACGCAGCATCATGAGCGTCTGGACGGCTCTGGCTATCCTGCAGGCAAGGCTGGCAAGGAAATTTCGCTCTATGGGCAGATGGCCGGCATCGTCGATGTCTACGATGCGATCACCTCAAACCGTCCCTATCACCGCGGCATGTCGCCGACTCAGGCGTTGAAGAAGCTGCTGGAGTGGAGCGACCACCATTTTGATCCGCAACTGGTGCACAGCTTCATCCGCGCGATCGGCATTTACCCGAGTGGCACGCTGGTCAGGCTGGAGAGCAATCGCATGGGCATCGTGCTTGAGCAGAACACGGGCAAGTTGCTCGCACCTGTCGTGAAAGTGTTCTACCACGCCGGGCGCCAGCATTACATTCCACCCGAAGAAATCGACCTCTCGAAAGGCGGGGACCGGGTTGAGAGCGTTGAACGTTTCGAAAAATGGAATATCGATCCGGCGCAATGGCTGGTGACCTGATGCTGCAGGGGGTGCCGCTGGCAGCCCTGGACGCATCTGAGCCGTGTTGATCGCTGTCGGGCGGACTCTCCCTGCCCCCGAAGCTCTCCCTAACACCATTCCGTTCAGCCATCGACCGAACGGTGGGCGCCAATAAAATGTTTCCCAAAGGAAAATAAATATATCGGCTCGGATACACGCCCGAAGTGCCGAGAACCGTTATCATATTTAGTGCTCAAAAGAAACTAATCGACACGCTGCACCGAACCCGAAAGGATCAGCAGACCAAGGGTGGTTCACCCCGCGGCAGCACTGCTCGCAGAGAAACACTGGATGGATAACAACGACTTAGCGATGGTTCGGCCGGAGCTGACGGAGGAATTTCTCCGCTCTCTGGTCAACGGAAGCGACGACGCAATCATCACGAAAAACCTCGAAGGCATAGTGACTTCGTGGAATCCCGCCGCCGAGAAGATATTCGGTTATACCGCGGAAGAAATGATCGGCGCGACGGTCTTGCGCCTCTTCCCGGACGATTTGATTGCCGAAGAAAAAACGATTATCGGCAAGATCAAAAGCGGCGAGCGCATTCGCCACTATGAGACGATCCGCAAGAAAAAAGACGGCTCGGTGTTTCCTGCCTCGGTCACCATCTCACCGATCCGGGATAGCGAGGGCGAGATCATCGGCGCCTCCAAGATTGTCCGTGACATGTCGATCGAGCGCGCACTGGAAAACGAAATGCGCCTCTCGGCCACCGTATTCGATCACGCGAGCGAGGCCATCATCATCACGGACGCCGAAGGCCGGTTCATTCATGTCAACAAGGCTTTCTCTGCGATCACCGGCTACTCATTGAATGAGGTGCTCGGGCAAACGCCTGCGATGTTCAAGTCGAGCCGGCAGGGTCCGGAATTGCAACTCGAGATGCTGGCAGACCTGAAGGCCAAAGGTCACTGCCAGGGCGAGATCTGGAGCCGGAAAAAAACGGGAGAAGCTTTCGCTGCCCTCGTCAGCGTCAGCCGCGTCACAGAGTCTGGTGGTTCGCCCGGTCGTTACATCGCCATGTTCGCCGACACCACGGCAATCCGCGAGCAGCAGGAGCTGATGGAACGCATGGCGCATTTCGACCTTCTGACCGACCTGCCCAACCGCATTCTGCTGGCCGAGCGTCTGGAGCGCTTCATCAGAAAGGCAGACAAGTACACCGCTGAGTTTGCCGTGGCCTATCTGGACCTCGACGGTTTCAAGCAGATCAATGACAACCTCGGCCACTCTGCCGGCGACGAGGTGCTGGCCGTTTTCGGGCGCCGCATGTCGGCCGTGCTGCGTGACGGCGATACGCTCGCACGCGTTGGCGGCGACGAGTTCGTGCTGCTGATCGAATTCGAACGTCACTCCGACGATTACCTCGCTGCGCTGGGACGCATCCTCAGCGTGTGCAAAACGCCGATTCAGCTCGATGACGTTGAGGTGACCTTGTCGGCCAGCGTTGGGGTGACGTTGTATCCGAACGATCCCTCCACGGCCGAGCTCCTGCTGCGTCACGCAGATCAGGCGATGTACGAGGCCAAACAGGCGGGCCGGGATCAGATCAAATTTTTCGACACCACGCGCGACCAGAAGGCCCGGAAGACCTACTCGCTCATCAACGAACTGGGCCGCGCCATAGAGAAGAACGAGCTCTTCCTGGAGTACCAGCCCAAAGTGGACGTCACGACCGGTCGCCTCATCGGTGCCGAGGCATTGCTGCGCTGGCGATTGGCCGATGGCCATGTTTTATATCCGGACGAATTCGTGCTGCCCATTGAAGACTGGCCGGTGATTGATGATGTCGGACAGTGGGTCATCCGGAATGCCCTTGCCCAGATCGAGGCATGGCATGCGCTGGGTTGGTCATTTCCGGTTAGTGTCAACATCGCTCCGCGTCATTTCCTCCAGCCGGCCTTTCCTGTTCAGCTGAAACAATTGATGGAGCAATACAGCGACCAGATCGGCGCGAACCGCCTCCTCGAAATTGAAATCGTCGAGACGCAGAAGTTTTTCGACCTGTCGCAGGTGGCCCGCATCATGCAGGACTGCAGCGAGCTCGGCGTACGTTTTTCGCTCGACGACTTCGGGACCGGATACTCATCGCTTGCCTACCTGAAAGCGCTGCCGGCCGAGGCTCTGAAAATCGATCGGAGTTTCATCAGCAGCATGACCAGCAGTCCGAACGATATGCTGATCGTGAAAGCCTTGATTGGCCTCGCGCGAGCGTTCAATCGGGAACTCGTCGCCGAGAGCGTCGAAACTGAAGAGCAAATCGGCATTCTGGTGGGTCTTGGCTGCGTCAACATTCAGGGTTACGGCATTGCCCGACCCATGACCGCTGATCGATTCCTCGGCTGGTACGAGCACTGGACAAGCCAATGGCAGCAACGGAACCAAGTCACCGCAGCCGCCGCTGTGGATGCCCATTGACGCGCGCCGACATCACTCTCTTCGCTATCAAGCGGTACGGCTGATCAGCGCGGACATTCCCTGCCCCGACGCAGATTGATTTGAGCGACTCCGCGGACCAGCGACGCTCCTGCTCGTGATTTCAATTCAGCTTGGCTTGTTCAACCCATGAACTGAAGACAGGATGATTGGGGTATCGACGCACTTTATCAGGCGTGAACCCGGTATTCCTGAGATTCGTCCGTCTTGCACCTGGACTGACGGGCACTCGCTCCCGGACGGTTTAAATAGATCCGCTCGATAAGCTCGCTCAGGATTTTCAGTAAGCCGCTTCGTATGAAGCTAAATCGGCTGGTCTCCGATTCTATAAAAAATAGAGAGTTTTCCTGACGCAATTTAAGGCAAAAAACAACGATTAATGCCAAATGGCTCTGGAAGGAACCACTTCGAAAGCAGCCTCACATAAAAATGATTCACTTTATGGAGGATACTGCAATGCAAAATAAAATAAACTCAACTCGCAAATCCATTCAAAGTGGCGACGAACCTCTCTCGAACAGATCAGAGAAAGGCACGTTAAAATATTCAACCCGAAAAATCAACTCAAAAAATGAATCTTGTTCAAAGATTTTTGCTGCGATTGGAAACAAAGAAAAAAACAAAACAAGATCCGAGAATATTATTAAAAATGCCTCGAATCTGATCGGCCAGACTTTGAAGTCAAAAACTGCGATCGAATACAAAGACGTGTTTGATTTCAATCACCTTGGAAAAATCATCGGCATGAATAAAAATGCCAGAAAAATCACCGGAGCCGACTTCAAAAAAATTCAAGAAAGTATCATTCCGGATTTAACAAAAACCAATAGCTCCGTCCCAAGAGAGCATGCCAGAACAAATCGCGAAATCATACTTGAACTCATTCACCTGGCAAGCAAGAAGATTGACACCCTGCCGCCCGAAGATAGTAAAAAAACTCAGTATTTAAAAACAACCATCGAAAAATCGACCAATCTCTGGCTCAGCCCAGACATTGGCTCCGCTGCCACCCAGGGGTTGTTGTCGGAAACGGCCAAGGCTTTCAGAAAGGATTTCCCTGATCTCTGCGAAGTGATTAAAAATCTTGCAGCAGAAGCAGCGAAACCAAAATCATTGATGCAGATGCATGACAATACCTTCGGAAGAAAATTCGAATCCGAGTTGGTGCTTGAACTGGTAAAAAATCCACCCGATTCCGTACTGAATGCCGCAGAAAAAATCGCCGCCTATTTAACATCAGACTTTCTTCATAGAGCTGATCCGTCCTTTCTATCTACAAAGCTGGATCTGTTGGCTGCTGCAATTTCCGGCGATAGGCGCCCTTGGCATTCAGAGGTTCCCGAGCTGGAAGCGTTCGTCAACAATCCGTCAAAAGAGAATTTCATTGCCATGATGGAAAACAAGCGGCGAACTGGCTTTGAAGTCATGAAAATTTCTTATATCGCTGTCAGGCTATCGGTTGTCGCTGCAGGCCCATGGATGAAATACGCTAATGAAAATTATCAGAAAGCGATACTGCCCGCCCGTTCAACCACCCCATCCGTGTTGGGGAATTTTGACAACCGCGTGCCATTCGTTGCTTCGAAATTCATCACAGATGCCGGACTTAAAAACGCTTTCTCAAAAGCTGGGCTTCGCGTCCCTGCATTCAAAAATAAATTATTATCCGATTTAAATGCAAATCCAACAAACAAGAATGCCCTGAAAATTTTCAGCAGAATCGATACAACTTACAAAAAAACCTCGCCTGAGTTAAGCAAAATCGCCCGTGAAATTTGTGATTTCCTAAAAAAACAAGACCCGGAATCATTACTTGAACTGGTATCGGCAGAATTAAGTGACGAAGATAGAATTGATCTGGCCAATAAAAATATCTCGCCAACCACTGTTAAAACCAATAATTTCGGCACTTTTCTCCCTCATCAACCAGTGAAACAAATCAATCCCAAATGGAAAAGCGAAAAAAACATCCAGGCAGGAATTCACGTAGACACACGGGCGCCGACAGCCTTTGAAAAAAAGGTATTACTCAACGAACAAAATACAGTGAACGGCGCATCCGGATCCACCAACGTCCTGGCATACCTGTACAAGCACATGCAAAAAGATTCAGCCAGCAATGGTGAATCCAGCCTGAATATTTATGATGCCTTTGCCGGCGCCATGATGTTCCTCACTTTTGACGGTGGGCACTCCTTGCCAGAATCAATAGGTACATTCATGTCGATCGTCAACGATGATGACAAGTCCAGTGAGAATTCGGGCGTTGCCAATAATCTTGCGAATTTCACTCTCGATTATCGAAAAATACCCAGCATGTTCACATCGAAAGACACGAGCAAGGCTACGGAAAGTGCGATTCGCAACGCTTTTTCGGAGACATTAAAGTTGTTTTCCCAAGTGCACGAAGAACGAAGGGCGGGATAATCGAATCAAATACGACATCGAGGTGTCCCATCAGGTCGGTAGTTAGCTCGGTAGTCAGGTCGGTCGCAAGGTGGCAGTCCCGCAGACAGTATCCACGTAAGGCAAGGGCGTGCCCGAGGCCAGCAGCCTGTCTGGCGGCGCCAGACAGGGACCGACGAACTTCCGCTGAACAGCTATGCGGAAACCGAATTTAAAAGCGAGCGTGGCAACACGTCGGACTGCGCCGCTGCTCATCGCCTGGCAATCAATCTCTGCGCTGATCCATCGACCAAGGGGCCGTGCCACAGGCACGATGGCTGCTGACAGCAGCAAACCACTGGCCATCAGTGCGATCTCGAGGTTGACTTCCTTGATCTCCGACGTGGTTGTGAGATCGGTGCCTTAATCGAATGTCTGCCGCCCTGCGTGTCGCCCACGCCAAGTTGGCAGTTAACCGCCCCCCAACAACTTGACACCCCGACACCGACGCTCCGGATCGCTGGCGTACGAACGTATTTTCAAAAGAGAGACGCTCGCCGCTTGTTGGCGCTGATCTGTCAAACTTGTTGTCACCGTAACAACTCCCCGGCAACAGTATCAGATTAACAACAAGCAATTGATCCGCAAAATTGCGCCCAGAATAATCGCGTCCTTTTCCAAAGGAGCGTAAAGCATGGCAAATCTGGTAGCAAACTCCGCATTCGACTACAGAGTGATCAAGGCGGGCAAGAACCCGACCATCCCCACTATTCAAGAAGGTTACTCAATGGCCTTCGAATTTTCCAATAAGGTCGCCCATCAACTCCGCTTCAAACCCCTATTCTCAACCGAGGTCAATCCCGCCGAAGACAACGGAGAGAATTCACCCGATTCCTGGGTCATCGACTGGTCGGCAAACATCAAGGGAAAGCCCTACTTCTCATTGAGCAATATTGATCTGGACAGTCTGGTGAGCCGACTTATCGAGACCAACACAGAACTGACCCTGGCCAGTACGCCCGGCCAACCCGTGAACAGCCGTGCAACGCAGCTGATGAAATTCGCTCTTCAGACCAACGACCAAATTGTCGGCAGCCGAGCCAAAGACTGGCTGGCAGGGTTCGAGGACAATGACACGCTGAACGGTGGCAAAGGCAACGATGTCCTGGTCGGCGGTACGGGGGCAGACGTTTTCCAGTTCAGCCACTATGGCTCGCGCGACGCTGGCACCCTTGAGGATTTCACCGCGGGGATCGACAAGATCGCGCTTGATCGAAGCATTTTCACCAAGCTGCCTGAGGTGTTGACGGATGACATGCTGGTCATCAAGGCGAAGTCCAAAGCGCTCGACGCCAATGACTGGCTGCTGCTCGACTCGGCCAAGGGCAAGCTGTACTACGACGCCGACGGTAACGGCAAAGGGAAACCGCAACTGATCGCCAAGCTGACGGGCATCCACGATCTGGATGCCAGCGACTTTGTCGTGCTTGATCAAGTCGCCTGATACATCGCAGCTTAATCAAGAAAAATCGGTATCACCGCCATGCCAGTCAACGTGTTTGGCTGGCATTTTTTATTGAATCGCGGTGGTTATTGCGGTCTCAGACTGGGTGGCCAAGCATCAGCATCAGCATCAGCATCAGTAAAGCGTGGCCACACTTGCCGTATCGATCACTGGCTCGATCAACCCAACGCATGATCGAGCAGCAAAAGGATTAAGGTTGGCTCGCATGACGCCGGCACATCGGCGAGAAGCTCTGGCAAGCCCAAGAAAAATGAGCCCACCCACTGCGCGGACTCGTTTCTTTGAGCTTGCTCCTTCAACCAGCATCCCGGCATCACGCATCGCGGCATGACGAGGGCGTTGATGTATCAGCCAGATTAATGCCGGTCGATGGAGGACGCTCGATTACTCCCACTCAATCGTCGCCGGCGGCTTGCCCGAGATGTCATACACCACCCGGTTGATGCCACGTACCTCATTGATGATGCGATTCGACACACGACCCAATAGTTCGTGCGGCAGGTGCGCCCAGTGGGCGGTCATGAAGTCCTGTGTCTGCACCGCGCGCAGTGCGACCACATACTCATAAGTGCGACCATCACCCATCACGCCAACCGACTTCACCGGCAGGAAGACGGCAAAAGCCTGGCTGGTCGCGTCGTACCAGTTTTTATGGAAGTGACCGACGGGCGCGCCAGAGGCGAGTTCCTGGGGAAGCGGGATGGCCGTATTGCGCAGCTCTTCGATGAAAATCGCATCCGCGCGGCGCAGCAGATCGGCGTATTCCTTCTTAACCTCGCCAAGGATGCGCACACCCAGTCCCGGGCCCGGGAACGGATGACGGTAGACCATGTCGTGCGGCAGGCCGAGTGCGACACCGAGCTTGCGCACTTCGTCCTTGAACAGGTCGCGCAGCGGCTCTAGTAGCTTCAGGTTCAGGGTCTCTGGCAGGCCACCGACGTTGTGATGGCTCTTGATCGTGTGTGCGCCCTTCTTGCCCTTGCCTGCGCTCTCGATCACATCAGGATAGATGGTGCCCTGCGCCAGCCATTTCGCGTTGTTCAGTTTGGCGGCTTCGGCCTGGAACACTTCGACGAATTCCTTGCCGATGATCTTGCGCTTGGCTTCCGGATCGGTCACGCCGGCGAGCTTGCCCATGAATTGCTCGGTCGCGTCGACATGGACCACTTTCACGCCGAGGTTC
>JACCDS012219211.1_pt1 | contig 11696 bp, 11 predicted proteins | sample 7446441 | NCBI WGS metagenome assembly JACCDS01 (sample SAMN15323445, study PRJNA562643) | freshwater metagenome | isolation source: river surface water | place: USA:Blue River Watershed | collected 2017-08-17 | reverse complement strand
GGTACTGCCAGGGCTGCACCGGCTGGCCGGCCACGCGCCGGCGCAACTGTTTCAGCAGGTGCTGGGCCTGCTGGTGCGCGGCCTGGGCGCGCGGCGGCACCAGCGCGTCCTTCTCCGGCCACGGGCAGGCGGCGCAGTCACCAAAGGCGAAGATGTCGTCGTCGCGGCTGGTCTGCAGGGTCTGGCGCACCACCAGCAGGCTGTTGCGCGTCACCTCCAGGCCGTCGAGGCCGGCGAGGATCGGCGCGCCTTTGATGCCGGCCGCCCACACCACCTGCCGCGCCGGCACAAATGCGCCGCTCGCGGTGCGTACACCCTCGGCGGTCACCTCGACCACCTTCTCGCCGGTCATCACCTTCACCTTGAGCGTATGCAGCAGCGCCATCGCCGATTCGGCCAGCCGCTCCGGGATCTGCGCGAGGATGCGCGGCGCCGCCTCGATGATGGTGATCTGGATGTCGCGCGAGGGGTCGATGCGGTCCAGGCCGAACGCCGCCAGTTCGCGGACGGTGCGGTGCAGTTCGGCCGCCAGTTCGACGCCGGTGGCGCCGGCGCCGACGATGGCCACCGACAGCTGCCCCGGCTGCAGCGGCGTGCGCTGCGCCTGCGCGCGCATGCAGTTGTTGATCAGGCGCTTGTGGAATCGCTCCGCATCGGTCTGGGTGTCGAGCGAGATGCAGTGCTCCGCGACACCCGGCGTGCCGAAGTGATTGGAGACCGAGCCGATGGCCACCACCAGCGTGTCGTAGGGCTCGGTGCGGGCCTCGATGATCAGCTCGCCCTCGTCGTCAAAGACCGGCGCCAGCTTGACCAGCTTCTTCTGCCGGTCGATGCCGGCCAGCGCGCCGAGGCGGTATTTGAAGTGGTGCCAGCGCGCCTGCGCCAGGTACTCCACCTCGTGGTCGTCAAGGTCCATGCTGCCAGCCGCGACCTCGTGCAGCAGCGGCTTCCACAGATGCGTGCGGCTGCGGTCGATCAGCGTGATCTCGGCCTTCTTCTTGCGGCCCAGCGTGTCGCCCAGCCGGGTGGCGAGTTCAAGCCCCCCGGCGCCGCCGCCGACGATGACGATACGGTGCATGGAGGCGGTGGGCTGGGTCATGGAATGGCCTGACGTTGGACAAGGACTCGCAGCCGAGTGTAACAAAGTCATCCCCGCCGCCCCGGCCAGCACTAGACTCGCGCCATGACGGACCCCCAGCGTGCCGATGCAATACGTCCGCGAAGCAGCCGCCGCGTCCATGACTGACGCGCGGCACCGCCACGCCGCCGTGGCCTTTTGCGGCAGAACCTGCGCCAGCATCGCGGCGCTGGCCGCCGCAATGCTGTTGACCGCTGCGTCGATGCCCCCCGGCGCGGTCGATGAGGTCGCGCCCGGCGTGTTCGTCCACATCGGGCAGGTCGCCGAGCCGCACCGCGACAACGCCGGCGACACCTCGAACTGGGGCTTCGTGGTGGGCGAGCGTTGTGTCGCCGTGATCGATACCGGCGGCAGTCAGGCCACCGGCAAAGCAATGCTGGCGGCGATCCGCGGCAAGACAGCGCTGCCGGTGTGCGCGGCGATCATCACCCACGGCCATCCGGACCATCTGCTGGGGCTCGCGGCGGTCACCCACAGCGATGGCGCGATCCGCCAGATTGCCAGCCACCGTCTACCGGCTGCGGTAGCCGCCCGCACCCAGACCTACCGGGCACTGGCGCAGCGTCAACTCGGGCTGGATGCGGCTCCCGAGATCGTCATCCCCGGCGAAACGGTGAATGGCGAGATGACGATCGACCTCGGCGGCCGCCAACTGCACCTGCGAACATGGAAGACTGCCCACACCGACCACGATCTGACGGTCTACGACGCGTCGACGCGGACACTCTTCGCCGGGGATCTGCTGTTCGTCCGCCACACGCCGGTGGTCGACGGCAACCTTGCCGGCTGGCTGGCGCAGACCGCCGCGCTGCAGTCGCTGGGCGCGAACCGCACGGTGCCCGGCCACGGCCCGGTGGTCGATGGCACCGGCTGGCGGGCACAGACCGACTACCTGACCGGACTGCGCGATGCGGTACGCGCAGCCCTGCGCCAGCGCACGCCGCTGCAGCAGGCGGTGGAGACCATCGTGGCCCCTGCAGGGTGGGCATTGACCGAAGTCTTTCACCGCCGCAACGTCACGGCGGCATACTCGGAACTCGAGTGGGAAGACTCGGACTAATTTGGTAGAAGCCGTTTTATTGAAAATGCCGGCGGCAGCTGCTGGCAACGGAGCTTTACAACATGAGCAACAACCTCTTCCTCCACCGTATGGTGAACCGCTCTCGCGGCCTTCTGGGCGCCCTGCTATGCGCCGCCCTGCTGCCGTCTGCTGCGCTGGCCGCCGACGAGCCGTCACCCGACACCGAGCAGTGGGCCGGCATCCGCCAGTTCCTGTTCGCCGACCGCCCGATCGCCGATAACGCCGGTGACGTGGTCGAGATCGACGCGCCCTTCCGCGCTGAAGACGCTGCGGTTGTGCCGGTCGGCCTGAAAGCGAAGATCGACCAGACCCCCGGCCGCTTCATCCGCAAGATGTGGCTGCTGGTCGACAAGAACCCGACGCCCATCGCCGCCAGCTTCGAACTCACGCCCGAATCCGGGCGCGCAGACATCGAGACGCGCATCCGCCTGGAGGAGTACACGTGGGTGCGGGTGGTCGCCGAGACCAGCGACGGCCAGCTGCACATGGCGCGCAAGTTTGTACGTGCCGCAGGTGGCTGCTCGGCCCCCGCCGGCAAGGACATGGAGGCCGCCCTCGCCCGCCTCGGCAAGGTCAAGTTCCGCCTCGAAGGCGAACCGCAGCAGGGCAAGCCGACGCTGGCACAGGTCATGGTCTCGCACCCCAACAACTCGGGCATGCAGATGGACCAGGTCACGCGCCTGTTCGTACCGCCCCATTACGTGCGCCATGTGGAGGTAGCCTACGGCGGCAAGGTGATCATGAGCGCCGATGTCGATTTCTCGATGAGCGAGAACCCCAACCTGCGCTTCTACTTCCTGCCCAGCGTTGGCGCGGGCGAACTCACCGCCAAGGTGGTCGACTCCAAGGATCTGGTCTTCACGTCCACCCTGAACCTGTCCAAGACCGGCAGCTGAGGGCGGTCGCGCCCGCATGAGCAAGGCCTTCTTCAAGGAAGACACGCCGCCCGACGATGACGACGAGTTCGCCGACGCGAACCCGGTCCCGGCGGGCAGCAAGAACTACATGACCCCAGCCGGCCACGCCCGGCTGCTCGCCGAGTTCGACCACCTGTGGAAGGTCGAGCGGCCGAAGATGGTCGAGACCGTAGCCTGGGCTGCCAGCAACGGCGACCGCTCCGAGAACGGCGACTATCTCTACGGCAAGAAGCGCCTGCGCGAGATCGACCGGCGCATCCGCTTCCTCTCCAAGCGACTGGACAACGCCGAGGTGGTGGACCCGTCTGCCCGCGAGGCCACCGACCAGGTGTTCTTCGGCGCAACCGTTGACATTCTTGATGTCGATACCAATGAGGAGCAGACGGTCAGCATCGTCGGTATCGACGAGGCCGATGTCGGACGCGGACGCATCAGCTGGGTGTCACCGATGGCGCGTGCCCTGATCAAGGCGCACGAAGGCGACCAGGTCGCCCTGCGCACACCATCCGGCGAACGCCACCTCGAGGTGCTCGAGGTGCGCTACCAGGCGCTCGACTGAGCGCGGCCTCAGGGCCGGCGGAACACCACGTCCCAGACGCCGTGGCCGAGGCGCAGGCCGCGCGCCTCGAACTTGGTCTGCGGGCGGTAGTCCGGCCGTCGGGCAAAGCCCTCCGTGCGCGTCTCGCCAGACTCCAGAGGCTCCGCCGCATTGACGAGGCCCGGCGTCGACGCGAACACCTCGAGCATCTGCTGCGCATAGTCCTCGACATCGGTCGCGGCGTGCAGGTACCCGCCCGGCGCCAGTTTGCGCGCGAGCGTGGCGACCAGCGGCAGCTGCAGGAGCCGGCGCTTGTGGTGACGCTTCTTCGGCCACGGGTCGGGGAAGAACACGTGGGCACCCGCCAGCGATGCGTCGGCGATCATGTGCTGCAGTACCTCCACCGCGTCGTGCTGGATGATGCGCAGGTTGCTGATGCGCTCGCCTTCGATGATCTGCAGCAGGTTGCCGACCCCTGGCGTGTGCACCTCGATGGCAAGGAAATCACGGTCCGGCTGCGCCTGGGCGATGGCGGCGGTGGTCTCGCCCATGCCAAAACCGATCTCCAGCACCACCGGCCCACTGCGGCCGAACACGCCGGCAAGATCGAGTGGCGCCGCCGCGAAGGGGATGCCGTGCCGTGGCAGCAGGTCCTCGACGGCGCGGGCCTGGGCGTTGGAGACGCGACCCTGTCGCAGCACGAAGCTGCGCACTGCGCGGTGCCCATCGGCACTGGGCGTGTAGGGCTTGGGCAGCGGCAGGCGACGCTTGGGCGGGAGCTCGTTGTCCATCGAGGTGTGTGCCGGGTATTCGTGTGCGGTGCTGCGGCTCGACCCCTGCCGGGGCGAACGCGATGGTCAGCGCCCGATCAAGCCGCTGGTGGGCGAACTCGGGCTGGCGGTGTAGACCTTCTTTGGCATGCGACCTGCCAGGTAAGCCTCGCGGCCGGCCTCGATGCCCAGACGCATGGCGCGCGCCATACGGATCGGGTCGCGGGCTGCGGCGATGGCAGTGTTCATCAGCACGCCGGCGCAGCCCAGCTCCATAGCGATGGCGGCGTCTGATGCGGTGCCGACCCCGGCATCGACGATCACCGGCACGGTCAGGCGCGAGAGGATGATCTCGAGGTTCCAAGGGTTGAGGATGCCCATGCCGGAACCGATCAGGCTGGCCAGCGGCATCACCGCGCAGCAGCCGACGTCCTGCAGCTGCTGGGCGACGATCGGGTCGTCCGAGGTGTAGACCATGACGTCGAAGCCCTCGGCAACCAGCACCTTGGCCGCGCCGATGGTCTCGACGACGTTGGGATAGAGCGATTGCGGATCGCCGAGCACCTCGAGCTTCACCAGCCGGTGGTCGTCGAGCAACTCGCGCGCCAAGCGCAGCGTGCGCAGCGCGTCCTCGGCGGTGTAACAGCCGGCGGTGTTGGGCAGCAGGGTGTAGCGATCGGGCGGCAGCGCGTCGAGCAGACTGGGCTGGTCCGGGTCCTGGCCGATATTGGTGCGGCGGATCGCCACCGTGACGATCTCGGCGCCGCTGGCCTCTACCGCGCGGCGGGTCTCGTCGAAGTCGCGGTACTTGCCGGTGCCGACCAGCAGGCGCGAGCCGTAGGTCTTGCCGGCGATGACGAGCGACGCATCGATTGCGGTCTGGGCGAGGACATCGGGAGTGGTCGCGTTCATCGCCGCATTCTAGCGCCGCGCAGCAGCCACCAGACTCGCGCCGACGATCAGCGACCCACCCAGCCAGTCCTGTGGGCGCAGCGTCTCATCCGACAACAGCGCCGCGGACACCGCACCCGCCACCAACTCGATCAGGAACAGGACGATCGCGGTGTTGGCCGGGACGCGCTGGATGCCGTGCTGGATGATGACGGTGCTGGCGAACATCACCACACCCAGCAGACCGAGGATCAGCCACTCCGCCCAGCCGGACACCGGCACCGCCCAGGTCCCGCCGCCCACCGACAGCCAGATGGTGGAGACGATGAGGACGCCAGCCCAGGTCGCGATTGACTTGGTCTCGATGCTGATCTGGTCGGCACCCTTCGACAGGACGTTCATGCTGGCGAAGCTCATGCCGCCGGTCACGCCGAACCATTCGGCGGCATTGGCCGGCAAGGGCAGGCCCTCCTCCGGCCAGAGCATGATGAGCGCGCCCGCCAACGACAAGGCGACCAGCACACCCGATTGCAGTGTCAGTCGCTCACCAAGCACGATGCGCGCAAGGATCACGGTCCACAGCGGCGCCAGATAGAACAGCAGCAGCACGCGCATGACCTCGCCACCGACCATGCCGAGCACATAAGAGAGGTTCGTCCAGCCGGCGATGACCGCGATCAGCAGCGCCGCGCGCCAGTGCCGGCGGAGTTCACGGAGCCGTGGGCCGAACATCGCCACGCCGACAGCCAGGCTGATGGCGTAGGTCAGCGCTGTGGATGCGGTGGACGAGAACCCCGCACCCTCGAGCGCGCGGTAGGGATACCAGACCAGACCCCAGACCGCGGCACCGGTCATCAGCGCGATCACGACAACCGCCCTCTCACGCCCGGCAGAAATGTCTCCAGCCCCAGTGCCTTTGCCGACCACTCCCGCCCCCCTATAATCTCCGGCCCAACCCGGTGGCCGGCCCGCGCGGACCCTACCACGAGTGGCACCCGGACACGGCCCCAACCTGGACTCGTTTTGAACCCTCGCCTAGACACACTGCAGACCTACCCGTTCCAGAAGCTCTCGGCGCTGGTGGCCGGGATCCCCGAACGCAGCGACCTGCCGCGCGTCAACCTGTCGATCGGCGAGCCGCGCCACGCCACGCCGGCACTCATCGCCGAGGCGCTGACGGCGGGACTGGGCAGCCTTTCCAACTACCCGAGCACCCAGGGCCCGGCCAACCTGCGCCAGGCCATCGCCGACTGGGCACAGCGCCGCTATGGCCTGCCGGCGCTCGATATCGGTAGCCAGGTGATCCCGGTTAACGGCAGCCGCGAGGCGCTGTTCGCCATCGCGCAGGCGGTGGTGCAGCCGCCGCTCGAGGGCGGCGTGCGGCCAGTGGTCATCTCGCCCAACCCGTTCTATCAGATCTACGAGGGCGCGGCCTTGCTGGCCGGCGCAGAGCCCTATTACCTGAACACGGTGTCGGCGTCGGCCTATGTGCCAGACCTCGGCAGCGTGCCGCCTGACGTCTGGGCACGCACGCAGCTGTTCTACATCTGCTCGCCCGGCAACCCCACCGGCGCCGTGCTGGATCTGGACTTCTGGCGGACGCTGTTTGCCCTGGCAGATCGGTACGGCTTCGTCATCGCCTCCGACGAGTGCTACTCGGAAATCTACTTCGATGAGGCGGACCCGCCACTGGGCGCGCTGCAGGCCGCGCAGCGACTCGGCCGCGTCGACTACCGCAATCTGCTGGTGTTCGGCTCGCTGTCGAAGCGCTCCAACGCGCCGGGTCTGCGATCCGGCTACGTCATCGGCGAAGCCGCGCTGATCAAGAAGTTCCTGCTCTACCGCACCTACCACGGCTGCGCCATGAGCGAGGCGGTGGCGGCTGCCAGCGTGGCGGCCTGGAACGACGAGGCCCACGTGCGCGAGAACCGGGCTCTGTACAAGGCAAAGTTCGAAGCCGTAGTCCCCATCCTGGCGCCGGTCACGGGCGTCGAGCGGCCGGACGCTGGCTTCTACCTGTGGCTGCCCACGCCAGTCGACGACGAGACCTTCGTGAAGACTCTGCTGGCCGAAGAGAACGTGCTGCTGCTGCCCGGCAGCTACCTGGCGCGCGAAGCGCACGGACTCAACCCGGGCACCAACCGCGCCCGCATCGCGCTGGTAGCACCCTTCGAGCAGTGTGTCGAAGGCGCCCACCGCATCGCCCGCCACTGGCAGCGGCTTGCCGCCTGAACCCGAACACCCCCACCGAACAACACGATCCCCAAGGAGCCCCAAATGTCTGACGTCCAGCAACTCATCGAAGCGGCCTTCGAGCGCCGCGCCGACATCACCCCCCGCAACGCCGACTCGCAGCTGCGCGAGGCGGTCGACCACGTACTGGCCGACATCGACAGCGGCAAGCTGCGCGTCGCCGAGAAGATCAACGGCCAGTGGAACACCCACCAGTGGCTGAAGAAGGCGGTGCTGCTGTCATTCCGCCTGGAAGACAACCAGTTCACCCGTGGCGGCTACACCAACTACTTCGACAAGGTGCCGAGCAAGTTCGCCGACTACTCCAGCCGCGACTTCCGCGACGGTGGCTTCCGCGTCGTGCCGCCTGCTGCCGTGCGCCGTGGCGCCTTCATCGGCAAGAACGTGGTGCTGATGCCCTCCTACGTGAACATCGGCGCCTATGTCGACGAGGGCACCATGGTCGACACCTGGGCCACCGTGGGTTCGTGCGCGCAGATCGGCAAGAACGTGCACCTCTCTGGCGGCGTCGGCATCGGCGGCGTGCTGGAGCCGGTGCAGGCCAACCCGACCATCATCGAGGACAACTGCTTCATCGGCGCCCGCTCGGAGGTGGTCGAGGGCGTGATCGTCGAGGAGGGCTCGGTCATCTCGATGGGTGTCTACATCGGCCAGTCGACCAAGATCTACGACCGCGAGACCGGCGAGGTGAGCTACGGCCGCATCCCGGCCGGCTCGGTGGTGGTGAGCGGCAACCTGCCCTCCTCCGACGGCACCTGCAGCCTGTACTGCGCGGTCATCGTCAAGAAGGTCGACGCCAAGACGCGCGCCAAGACCAGCATCAACGAACTGCTGCGCGGCGTCTGAACCTCGAGCCGGCGCGCGGGTCCGTACCAGCGGAACCCGGGCTGCTGCGGGTCCGCGCTGGCGGACCCCGGCTCACAAGGAGGAGCAGGTCATGAGGATGTACGGACTCGAGAAGTGCGGCACGGTGCAAAAGGCACGCGCCTGGCTGGATGCGCACGGACAGGCCTACGACTTCCACGACTTCAAGTCGCAGGGCGTGAGCCGCGAGCAGCTGGAGGTCTGGCTGGCGCAAGTGCCCTGGGAGCGCCTGTGCAACCGCGCGGGGCTGACCTGGCGCGCGCTGCCGGCCGAGCGCAAGGAGGCCGTGACCGGGCCCGCGCAGGCCATCGAGCTGATGATCGAGAAGCCGTCGCTGATCAAGCGGCCGGTGCTGGAGAGAGACGGCCAGGTCGAGCTGGGCTTTTCTGAAAAGCGCTACGCCGCGCTGTTCGGAGTCTAGGTCCTTGACCGTGAGCGCACCCACCCAGTCCCTGCTCGAGGACCTGATCCGGCGGCCTTCGATAACGCCGGACGATGCCGGTTGTCTGGACCTGCTGTCTGCGCGCCTGGAGCCGCTCGGCTTCCGGCTCGAGCGCATGCGCTTCGGCCGCGTCGACAACCTGTGGGCGGTGCGTGATGGCCATGGCGCGGGCGATGCCGCAACGCTGACAGTGCTGGCTGGCCACACCGACGTGGTTCCGACCGGCCCGATCGAGCAGTGGACCAGCGCGCCGTTCGAGCCGAGCGTGCGCGACGGCCTGCTCTACGGACGTGGCGCTGCCGACATGAAGGCGGGTCTGGCGGCCTTTGTGACCGGCCTCGAGCGTTTCTACGCCGCCAACCCCAGCCCGCGCGGCTCGATCGCGCTGCTGCTGACGTCCGACGAGGAAGGCGACGCCATCGACGGCACCGAGAAGGTGGTGCAGGCGCTGCAGGCGCGCGGTGTGAAGGCCGACCACTGCATCATCGGCGAGCCGACCTGCTCGGCACGCCTGGGCGACACCATCAAGAATGGCCGCCGCGGCTCACTCTCGGCACGCCTGACGGTGCGCGGCATCCAGGGCCACATCGCCTACCCGCATCTGGCGCGCAACCCGATCCACGAGGTCGCGCCGGCCATCGCGCAACTGGCCAGGGAAGTCTGGGATGGGGGCAACGCCCACTTCCCCAAGACCACCTGGCAGATCAGCAATATCCACGGCGGCACCGGGGCCAACAACGTCATCCCCGGCGAGGTGTCGATCGACTTCAACTTCCGCCACTCCACGGCGGTGACCGCTGACGAACTGAAGGCACGCGTCGACGCCGTCCTGCGCGCCCATGGTCTGGATTTCTCGCTGGCCTGGGCCCGACCCGGTGCGCCTTTCGTCACGCCGGCCGGCAGCCTGGTCGATGCCATCCGCGGCGCGATCCGGGGTGTGACGGGGCTCGACACCGAGCTCTCCACCACCGGCGGTACGTCAGACGGGCGCTTTATTGCCAAGTGGTGCCCGCAGGTGATCGAGTTCGGTCCGCCCAACGGGACCATCCACAAGATCAACGAGTGCGTCGCGGTGGACGAGCTGGAACCGCTGTCGGCCGTCTACACCGAAACGCTGGCGCGTCTGGCCAGCTGAACCCGAACCTCAAGGCCGCGCGGATTCCCCACCCTGCTCGGCAGCGGGGGCAGTGGCGCTGTTCCCGGCTGCCCCGCTGGCTGCCTTGAAGCTGGTGGCCTGGGCGTTGAGGAAGTCGGTGACCATGCGGAAATAGTCCATCCCGGGGATGGGCGGCGGCGTGCCGTTGGACCCAGCCTGACCGCCCATGAACGGGTTGGAGAAGGCCTGCTGCGCGGCGTTGGACATGGCCGCGTTGCCCATACCGAACGCTGTAGCCGGGTTGAAGGCGCCAGGCATCAGGAATGCAGCCGTCGGCATGGTGCCGGCCATAAGCTGGCTCAAGCGGGCAGCGGCGTCGGGCCCAGTATTCATCTGCGCCAGGGTCTGGATCAGGTTGGTGTAGGTGGCGCCGATGCGGCTCATCTCGCGCACCGTGCCGACGAACAGGTCGGCCTCTCCGCCCTCGACGAACTGGTTGATGGCCACGATGAGTTCGCGCCGGCGCTCCCAGGGGTCGCCAGAGTTCGCCAGATGCGCACGCACCTCTTTCAGCAGTCCGACGACTTCGCCGGGGATCGGGTCCATTGGGTTCTCCTGATGCAAGGCTCTCAGCCTATGCCGGTCATGCTGCGGAATCCAGCGCGGCAAAGAATTGACGCACCTCATCGATGTCGCGCACCAGCGGCATGGGTGGCAGCGCCTCGCGCAACTTTCGTCCGTAGGGCTTGCCCAGCAGGCGCGGGTCGCAGATGACCAGCACGCCGCGGTCGGACGCATCGCGGATCAGCCGCCCGGCACCCTGGCGCAGCAGGATGGCCGCCTGCGGCACCTGCCAGTCGTTGAAGGGGTTGCCGCCCGACTGCCGCACCTGCTCCAGGCGCGCGGCCAGCACCGGATCATCCGGCGGCGCGAACGGCAGGCGGTCGATCAGCACCAGCGACAGGGCCTCGCCGCGAACATCGACGCCCTCCCAGAACGACATGCTGCCCAGCAGTACGGCGTTGCCGAGTTGCTTGAAACGCTCAAGCAACTCGTGGCGTGGGGCGTCGCCCTGCACCAGGACCGGGTAGCGCGTGGCGCCCGGTCGCCGCAAGGCGGCCGCTGCCTCGCGCAGCGCGCGCAGGCTGGTGAACAGGCCGAAGGCGCGGCCGCGGCTGACCGGCAGCAAGTCACGCAGGGTGTCGATCACGGCGGCGTTGTAATCGCGCGATGCCGGCTCCGGCAGACCCGGCGGCACATACAGCCGGGCCTGGGTAGCGTAGTCGAAGGGGCTGTCCCAGTGCCGCTCGACGGCATCGACCAGCCCCATCTGCTCGCGGAACAGGCGGAAGTCGCCGGCGGCCGACAACGTCGCCGAGGTGAAGACCCAGCCACGGCGGTTGTTCTGCAGTGTCTCGGCCATCAGCGGGGCGACCGACAGCGGCGAGCGGTGCAGGCGCACCGACTGCGCCGCGCACTCCAGCCAGAACACGCGGTCGGCGCCCTGCCCCGCGCGCCAGGTCTCGAGCTCGCTGGCGCTGGCCAGCGCCACCTCGTTGCAGCGGGTCAGCGTCTCGCTGCGCGTGGCCACCGCGGCAAGCCGGTCGGAGATCGCCTGCTGCGCGTCGACCAAGGCATCCAGCGCGGCGCCAAAACCGCCGACATCCAGCGCCTGGCCGCGGGTCAGCCGTTGCCCGGCCTCGCCC
>JACCDS012179623.1_pt1 | contig 11698 bp, 10 predicted proteins | sample 7446441 | NCBI WGS metagenome assembly JACCDS01 (sample SAMN15323445, study PRJNA562643) | freshwater metagenome | isolation source: river surface water | place: USA:Blue River Watershed | collected 2017-08-17 | reverse complement strand
CTTTTTCATCAAGACCGATTAGTCAATTATTAACCCATTCATGGAAGAATTAAAACCCAAGTCGCTTAATTTTTTAGAAGAAATTATCCAACAGGACCTTGCCGAAGGTAAGTATAAAAATGGAATTTTGACCCGCTTCCCTCCAGAACCGAATGGATATCTACACATCGGGCATGCAAAAAGCATTTGTTTGAATTTTGGCCTAGCCCAAAAATTTGGGGGTGCAACCAACTTACGTTTTGATGATACGAATCCAACAACAGAAGATACAGAATATGTTGAATCCATTCGGAAAGATGTTTCATGGCTAGGTTTTCAATGGGCGAAAGAATTGTATACCTCTGATTATTTTGAACAGTTGTATCAATTTGCCATACAATTGATTGAAAAATCCCTAGCCTATGTGGATGATTCATCGGCGGAGGAAATTGCTGCCCAAAAAGGTACACCAACAGTTCCTGGAGCAGATAGTCCTTACCGTTCCCGATCGATCGAAGAAAATTTGGATTTGTTTGCACGGATGCGCGCTGGAGAATTTTCAGACGGGGCAAAGGTTTTGAGAGCCAAAATTGACATGGCCCATTCCAATATGCACTTACGAGATCCACTTTTGTATCGAATTAGACATGTGGAGCATCATCGGACTGGCAATGCATGGTGCATCTACCCGATGTATGATTTTGCTCATGGGCAAAGTGATTCAATAGAAAAAATTACTCATTCCATTTGTACACTTGAATTTGATGTACATAGACCTCTATACGATTGGTTTTTAGAAAAATTGGAAATTTTCCCTTCTCATCAATATGAATTTGCTCGTTTAAACTTATCTCATACGGTAATGAGTAAGCGTAAGCTATTGCAACTAGTAAATGAAAAAGTAGTGAATGGCTGGGATGACCCTCGAATGCCTACAATTTCTGCTTTGAGGAGAAGAGGTTTTACTCCTGCTTCGATTCGTAATTTTTGTGATCGGATTGGTGTGGCTAAAAGAGATAATTTAATTGATATTAGTCTTCTGGAGTTCTGTATTAGAGAAGACTTGAACAAGTCAGCCCATCGTTACATGGCTGTATTAGATCCTATCAAATTGGTTATTACGAATTATCCTGATGGAAAATCGGAAGATTTACATATTGAAAATAACCCGGAAGATCCAGAATCAGGAAAACGTGTAGTGCCTTTTTCGAAAGAACTTTATATTGAAGCAGAAGACTTTATGGTGGATCCTCCAAAGAAATTTTTCCGCTTAGGTCCTGGCTTAATGGCTCGCTTAAAAGGGGCATATATCATTGAAGTAGAAGATTATCTACTAAATGAGGATGGATCAGTGAAAGAAGTGCGTGCCAAGTATTTTCCTGAAAGTAAATCAGGAAGTGATACATCTGGCATCCAAGTGAAGGGTACTATTCATTGGGTGTCTATTCCTCACGCACTAGAAGCAGAAGTTCATTTGTTTGACCGTTTGCTGATTGTTGAAGATGCCTCTGATTTAGGGGATGATTTTGTAAAATTCATTAATCCAGAATCTTTACAAATCTTAGAAAAAGTTTACATCGAGCCTGCGTTGAAAAATGTTGAAATTGGTCAAGCCTTGCAGTTTATTAGAAAAGGTTATTATTGTTTAGACAAAGATTCAAGCCCAGATAAATTAATTTTTAACAGAACCGTTACCCTAAAAGATACTTGGGCGAAAAATGCTAAATAGGTAAAAGGTAATAGGTAAAAGGCGAATTAAGAGTCGAAAAACATTTCATTCAAATCATCCAAAGTTTCATTTATGGCCAAGGCTTAATCCCAACGAAAGATTTGAAGGAAGCGGCAAGGCGGTTCTTTGACAATGCGCAGGGGCGATGTGCGACAGGGTCAAAGAAAAAAGCCGTGAGCGAAGAGAAAATCGGTCCGTCAGCTGACGGATTCGTCTTGGATTAAGCAAAAGAAAGTTTTTTTGTTTCTTTTTTTTCAAAAAAAGAAATACCATAGAAAAAGAATTAGCCGATAAATTGCATTGCCGTAATAGAAATAGGAAAATAGTAAATTCAAATTTGTCTTTAAACATACGTTTAGAACTGAAATCATTAATAATTTCAACCCTTAATTCTCATTCATAGGTAATAGCTAACAAATAATTGGGGTGCTTAATTCTCTTTTACCTATTACCTATTACCTAATCTTACCTATACCTAATCTCTATTTTTTAAACAACGATTCTACAAAGGTTTTCTTGTTAAAAACTTGTAAGTCGGCGATTTTTTCACCAACTCCTATGTATTTAACAGGAATCTTGAATTGTTCTGAAATTCCAATCACGACTCCCCCTTTGGCTGTGCCATCTAGTTTGGTGATCGCTAATGAACTGACTTCTGTGGCTTTGGTGAATTCTTGTGCTTGAATAAAAGCATTTTGCCCAGTGGAGCCATCCAATACTAATAGGACTTCATGAGGCGCTTCAGGGATGAATTTCTGAATTACGCGTTTGATTTTAGTTAATTCTGTCATCAAATTAACCTTCGTATGCAAGCGTCCTGCAGTATCAATGATAACAATATCTGCTTGCATGTCTACTGCCTTTTTTACAGTGTCAAAGGCGACAGCTGCGGGATCAGTGTTCATTCCATGGTCTATTACTGGTATCCCCACTCTTTCCCCCCATAATTTTAATTGATCAACTGCAGCGGCACGGAAGGTGTCTGCCGCTCCCAACACAACTTTTAGCCCATTTTGATGAAACTGGGAAGCTAATTTTCCGATGGTTGTCGTCTTGCCCACACCATTCACACCAACAACCATGATTACATAAGGTTTTTGCTTCGGCTCAGCAAAGGCATTGTCTAAATCAGTGGAATGATTTTCTTCCAGCAATGCGGCAATTTCTTCTCTTAAAACAACATCTAATTCATCCGTTGATACAAATTTGTCTCGTTCAACTCGTTTTTCAATGCGTTCAATGATTTTCAATGTCGTAGGTACACCTACATCAGAGCTCAAAAGGATTTCTTCTAAGTTGTCTAAGATTTCATCGTCTACCTTGGATTTACCCAAGACGGCACGACCCATTTTGCTTAAAAAACCGTCCTTGGTCTTTTCTAATCCTTTCTCCAAAGCTTCCAGCTCTGCTTGCTCTTGGGGCTCAGGTTTCTTTTTAAAAAAGTCGAATAATCCCATAATGAATGGAGAGAATAAATGTAGAAAATGATTGAATAAAAAAAGTCCCTTCAAGAAGGGACTTCAATATGTAAGCAAAAACCAAAAATTGGATTGAAAAATATTAGTTTTTCAATGCTGCATTTACATCATCTTGAAGAATAATCTCTTCTTTGAAGGTATATGCTCCTGTGTTTGGATTTTTAACCGCCTTAATGATTTTAGCGTACTTAACGCCACCTTCTTTCTTTAGTGTTGCAACTACTTTCTTAGCCATGATTCCTTGGTATTAAACCTATTTAATTTCTTTATGTAAAGTAACTTTTTTCAATACTGGATTGTATTTCTTTAACTCAATACGAGCTGTAGTATTCTTACGATTTTTAGTCGTGATGTAACGAGACATTCCCGGTACTCCTGACTCTTTGTGCTCCGTGCATTCTAAAATTACTTGAATGCGATTTCCTTTCTTTGCCATAATAGATAAATCTTTTAACGTCTCTTTTTGAAACGGAATGCAAAGATATAAGAATTATTTTTTGCTACAAATATTTGACTCAAATTTATTTATTAATTTCTGGCTATTTCCCAAATACCTTTTTTTATCATGATTAAATTTAGCATTTTTGTTTAATGAAGTCCCAACAATACGAATTTCTTCCTGAAAATTTTAGTCGATCAGACCCCAACAAATATCAAATTGAGGGACTGAAATCAGAAGAAATGATTATTTCCATCGGGCCTCAACATCCTTCTACTCATGGAGTTTTAAGGCTTGAGGTAATTTCCGATGGGGAAATCGTAGTGGATGTTGTCCCTCATTTGGGATATTTACACCGTTGTTTTGAAAAGCATGCTGAAGCTTTACCTTTCAATCAAATCATTCCCTATGTAGATCGTTTGGATTATATGGCCGCCATGAATTCTGAGCATGCCTATGTAATGGGGGTAGAAAAATTATTGAATTTGGAAGCCCAATTGCCTAAACGCATTGAATACATTCGTGTTTTAGTTGCGGAATTGAATCGAATTGCTTCCCATTTTGTGGCGATTGGGACATATGGTTTAGACATAGGCGCCTATACGCCCTTTTTATGGTTAATGCGTGATAGAGAGCATATTCAACGTTTATTGGAATGGCTTTCTGGGGCTAGAATGTTATACAATTATGTTTGGATCGGTGGCTTATTCTACGATTTACCCATTGGTTTTGAAGAAAAAACGGCTGAGTTATTGCCGATTCTCAAAAATACGATCTCAGAGGTTACTACTTTGGTAGAAGATAACAGCATCTTTATTAAAAGAACTGCGAATGTGGGTGTTTTGCCTATGGATTTGGCTATAAATTATGGATGTACTGGCCCTGTGTTGAGAGGTTCAGGTCTGAAATACGATTTAAGAAAAATAGATGCTTACTCCGTTTATCCAGAAATTGATTTTAATGTCCCAATAGGGGAAGGTAAAATGGGTAAAGTGGGCGATTGTTGGGATAGAAATCATGTTCGAATCAAGGAATGTGAGGAGTCCATTAAAATTATTGAAGCGTGTTTGGTACAATTGACAGGAGATCATCGTCGGACTCGTGAGTTTAATCCACAAGAATTTGTGCCTAAAAAAATACGTCCTGCTGCGAATGACTTGTATGTACGCGCAGAAAATCCTAAAGGTGAATTGGGATTTTTCTTCAGGACTGACGGGAGGTCAGATATTCCTCAACGTTTAAAAGTAAGAGCTTGTTCTTTTCATCATTTATCCATTATTCCAAGTTTGGCAAAAGGTGCTTACCTAGCAGATTTAGTTGCCATTATTGGTTCAATGGATTTAGTAATGGGAGAGGTTGATCGTTAACAATTATGATAAAACAATTTTTACCTGCCTTAGAGGATGAAATTTCATCTTTGAATTTGGGACAAAATCCTAAGGAATTATATGAGCCCATTCGTTATTTGATGGCTTTAGGTGGAAAGAGAATTAGGCCTATTTTGAGTTTACTGACATATTCCTTGTTCAAAGATGATTGGCAAAATGCCATTCAACCCTCATTGTCTATCGAAATTTTTCACAATTTCACATTGATGCATGATGATATTATGGATAAAGCGCCTCTGAGAAGAGGGAAAGCCACTGTGCATGAAAAATGGAATGACAATATTGCCATCCTTTCGGGAGATGTAATGTTGGTTAAAGCATACGATTATCTAAATGAGGCGAAAAATATTGATTTGTCTTCCTTTCAGTATATACTGAGTCGTTTTAACCAAACGGCCGCTGAGGTTTGTGAAGGGCAACAATATGACATGAATTTTGAAAACCTCTCGCGAGTTTCTATTGATGAATACCTTGAAATGATTCGGTTGAAAACTTCGGTGCTGGTTGGTTTTTCCATGGAATTAGGAGCATTGTTGGCAGGGGAATCCAAGGAAATGGCGAGTCATTTGTACCAAATTGGCGAATTAGTAGGTCTAGGATTTCAATTGAAAGATGATTTATTGGATGTATTTGGTGACCCGGCTAAATTTGGGAAACAGGTTGGAGGAGATATTTTAGCGAATAAAAAGACCTATTTGTTGATCAATGCCTTAGAACAAGTTGAGGGCGAACTGGCTTCCCAATTGACACATTGGTTGGAGGTTCAAAATCCAATTCCAAGTGATAAAATAGCTGCTGTGACACAAATCTATACCCTACTTGGTATCCGCACTCAAACAGAAAACGCGATTCAGTATTATTTTGATCAAGCCTTTGATCGCATGAGTCAATTGGATATTTCTGAAGAGCGAAAATTAAGTCTCCATAACTTTATGTCAGGGTTGGTTGATCGAGAAGTTTAATGTAGATTTGTGGCTATTTTTTAATGAGCTTCTTAAGAAGATTTAACTTGTATGTGGGAATCCATCAGTTTTTTAATCATTGTTGTAACCATCGCTATTTCTCTTTTAGCTTGGCGAAGTGACGACTTACTGTCGAAAATGACGATGAATCCCTTTCGAATTGCTAATAGAAATGAAATTTGGCGATTTGTCACTTCAGGGTTTATTCATGCCGACTTCACGCATTTGTTTTTTAATATGTTTTCCTTTTTCTTTTTTGGATTACAATTGGAGCAAATTTTTAGTATTTTATTTCCCAATTCAGGTAAGCTATTATATGTTGTTTTCTATGTCTTGGCGATTGTCGTAGCGGATTTGCCAACCTATTTTAAACAAGTGAAAAACCCGAACTATAATTCATTGGGAGCTTCAGGGGCAGTTTCAGCAGTGATTTTTGCTGGTATTTTGTTTTTCCCCGTTGAAAAAATTTACTTGTTTGGTCTTATTGGAATTCCGGGATTCATTTATGCAGGTTTATTTACTTGGTATTCCATTGCAATGGATAAAAGAGGAGGTGGTTTTGTAAATCATTCTGCTCATTTATATGGTGGACTTTTTGGATTGGCTTTCATGACTATTTTGTATCCATCCGCTTGGATTACGTTTTTTCAGCAAATTAAGACGATGCTATGGTAGAGGGGATCAAAAAAATTGCCATTCTGGGTTCAACAGGCTCCATAGGTACACAAACTTTGGAGGTTATTGAACAGCACCCGAATCGCTTTCAAGTGGAAGTTTTAACCGCACAAAATAGTGCCGATTTGCTCATTGAGCAGGCTTTGAAATGGAATCCCTCTCATGTAGTGATTGGAAATGAATTACAATTTACTAAGGTAAAAGAGGCTTTATCTTCTACCAACATTCAAGTCCATACAGGTTCAAAAAGTTTAGAGGATCTAGTACAATTAGATTCGATTGATATCGTTTTAACAGCTTTAGTAGGTTATGCAGGATTGTTACCTACCATCAAAGCAATAGAAGCAAGAAAGACCATTGCTTTAGCCAATAAGGAGACATTAGTGGTCGCTGGGGCGTTAATTATGCCTTTAGCAGCTAAAATGGGCGTATCCATTTTACCTGTAGATTCAGAGCATTCTGCTATTTTTCAATGTTTGATGGGTGAATCTCATAATCCGATTGAAAAAATTATTTTGACTGCTTCTGGTGGGCCTTTCAGAGGATATAAAAAAGCAGATTTGGAAAAAGTGGGGAGAGCACAAGCTTTGAAGCATCCCAATTGGTCCATGGGTGCTAAAATTACCATTGATTCGGCTAGTTTGATGAATAAAGGTTTGGAGGTCATTGAAGCTGCTTGGTTGTTCGATTTAACTGCTGAGCAAATTGATGTAGTCGTGCATCCTCAGTCGATTGTACATTCGTTGGTTCAATTTGAAGATGGTTCAATCAAAGCGCAGTTGGGATTGCCGGATATGAAATTGCCGATTCAATTTGCTTTGGGATATCCGAATAGGATTCCGGCGAATTTTCCCAGATTTGACTTTAAAAACTATGCTAATTTAAGTTTTGAGGAAGCGGATGTTGATACGTTTAAAAATTTAGGATTAGCTTTTCAAGCATTGGGAAAGGGCGGCAATATGGCTTGTATCTTGAATGCTGCTAATGAAATAGCCGTTGAGTCGTTTTTAAAAGAAGAAATTAGTTTTTTAGAAATGGCTCAATTAAATGAATATTGTATGTCGGAAGGAACTTTTTTGGCTTCTCCGAGCTTAGAGGATTATATTGAGACAGATCAATTAAGTAGAAATTTGGCGAAAGCCTGGGTAAAAAACAACAAGAAATAAAATAACAAGATCGCATGGAAGGTTTGATTATGGCAGGACAACTGATTTTAGGTTTGTCCATTTTAGTTTCATTACACGAATTTGGGCATTTTATCACTGCCAAATGGTTTAAAATGCGTGTCGATAAATTTTATCTATTTTTCGATTTTCTTTTCCCTATTCCAACCGTTTTAAATTTTGCGCTTTTCAAAAAGAAAGTAGGTGATACGGAATATGGTTTAGGTTGGTTTCCACTAGGTGGCTATGTTTCGATTGCCGGAATGATCGATGAAACACAAGATGCGGAGACTTTAGCTAAAGATCCTGAGCCTTGGGAATTTCGTGCAAAACCAGCTTGGCAACGTCTAATCGTGATGTTGGGAGGGGTGATTGTTAATGTGATCACTGGAGTTGTGATTTTTATTTGTTTGACTTATTCGAACGGTAATAATTACATTTCTAAAAATGACTTGAATAAGAATGGTATTGTGGCTTTGGAATTAGGGCAACAAATTGGTTTAAAAACCGGAGATAAAATTTTGAAAGTCAATGGTGCTGATTTCAAAAGTGTATCTGATTTGAGAACTTCGGATGTACTTTTAGGGGATAATTCTTCTTATACCGTTTTAAGAGGCACTCAAGAGATTGTTGTTAAAATCCCTTCTAATTTTATCGAGAAATTAAGTGATAAAAAGGCCGCTTTTATTGAGCCAATGACAAAATTTAGAGTGGCAGAGGTTGCAGGGCCCCATCCTCCTTCTTTGTTAGATAAACTTTTTGGAGGTAAGGCGGAAGAAATGCTACCTGCATTAGCGGCAGGATTGAAAGCGGGAGATTATATTACATCAGTGAATAATCAACCCATCTATTTTTATCATGAATTGAAAGACGCATTAGCCAAAGAAGCTGGGAAGTCGATTAAATTGGGAATTTCCAGAAATGGCAAAGCGGACACGTTAAGTATGGTTGTTGCCTCTTCGGGACAAATTGGTTTTCTCGCTGAAATGTTGTTGAAACCCACGCACGAAGAATATACTTTTTCTGAAGCGGCAGGAATTGGTACTTCACGCGCTTTTTCAGTGATTACTGATAATATTCGTGGATTTAAGAAAATAGCAACGGGAGATGTATCTGCTTCAAAGGCTTTGAGTGGTCCGATTGGTATCGCACAAATGTTTGGTGGAGTTTGGGATTGGAGCAGATTTTGGATGTTGACAGGTTTATTATCCATGGCTTTAGCTTTTATGAATATTTTGCCAATTCCAGCACTAGATGGGGGACATGCCATTTTCTTGTTGTACGAAATGATCACTGGAAAACCTGCTTCTATTAAAGTATTAGAACGCGCGCAGCAAATAGGAATGATTATTTTGTTGGCATTAATGGCCTATACCTTTGGAAATGATTTATTTAAAGCATTTTTCTAAGTCAACAAAGATGGGTAATCTGTTTTTTCATTGTAAGATCAAAAACCGGTTATCCATCTGTATTTTGCTTTTGATCTCTGTTTCAACTTGGGCAAAACCTTTTCATAAAGAAATGCATCCATTTCACACTTCTGTTACGGAATGTGTATTCAATGAAAAAGAGAAAATTTGGGAATTGAGTATTCGGCTTTTTCAAGATGATTTTGAACAAGCCTTGACGGAGTTCCAAGGAAAGAAATTTCAATTTCAGTTTGTCCCAAACCCTGATCCCATTTTGGAAGCTTATATTCGGAAACATGTAGGGATTTTAGTGAATCAAAAACTACAAACACCTTATCGATGGATCGGTTGGGAAAGTCAAGCAGATGCCATTTGGATTTATTTAGAAATACCCACTAGCAATGATTTGTCGGGAGTATATTTTCAACAGAGTGTTTTGGCAGATATTTTTCCTGACCAAACCAATTTGTTTCATCTTGCCAAGAAAGATTTGAAAAAGTCTTATTTGTTCCAAAAAAACCAATTGGTTCAACAAATTTCTTGGTAAATGATATGACAACTTGTCTTGTGGCACACTATTTGCCTACTAGTGCTATCGTTACAGAAAACGTGTAGAGAAATTTAACAATTATGTCTATGAACAACCCAAATGACATTTTTAAGCATTTGAAATTATCCGATATGTCGGATTTCGAAAATATTGAATTAATACCTATCGGGTCAGAAGGAGTAGATCAAGATGACAAAATGAGTGTTTTGTCAGATGAGCTTTCCATTTTACCTATTAGAAATATTGTATTGTTTCCTGGGATGGTTATTCCTATAACGGTCAGCAGACAAAAGTCTGTTCGATTGGTCAAAAAAGCTTATAAAGGTGATCGTACCATCGGTGTAATTACGCAATCCAATAATTCCAAAGACGAGCCAAAACCTGATGATTTATACAAAGTTGGTACGGTAGCGCACATCGTCAAAATGTTTGTTTTACCTGGTGGAAATACCACCATCATTGTACAGGGTAGAAAGCGTTTTGAAGTGAAGGAATATGTGAAAACGGAACCCAATCTTGTTGCGAAGGTAGAATATTGGGAAGATAATTTTCCGAAAAAATTGAATAAAGAAAACAAGGCTTTGGTTTCTACTTTGAAGGAATCAGCTTTGAAAATATTGAATTTGAATCCAGAAATTCCTAGAGAGGCGCAAATTGCCATTGATAATATTGAGACTTCTGCTTTTTTGGTACACTTTTTATCGTCTAATATCAATGCCGAATTAAAGGACAAACAAGGTTTGTTGGAAACAAAGGATGGCATTGAGCAAGCAACGCATCTATTGGAATTCATGTTGAAAGATATTCAGCATTTAGAATTGAAAAGAGAGATTCAAAGCAAAGCCTCCAGCGATATTGATCAGCAACAAAGAGATTATTATATCCGTCAGCAAATCAAAGTTTTACAAGAGGAATTAGGTGTAGAAAGTCCAGAGCAAGAATTGGATGGATTGCGTTCTAAGGGTGCTAAAAAGAAATGGAGCAAGGAAGTAAATGAGTTTTTTAACAAAGAACTGGCGAAATTGCAAAGAACCAATTCTATGTCGGCAGAGTACCCGATGTTGATGAATTTTGTTGAGTTATTGGCAGATTTACCATGGGGAGAATACACCAAGGATAATTTTGATTTGCAAAAAGCCAAACGAATTTTGGATGCGGATCATGCTGGATTAGAAAAAGTAAAAGAAAGAATCATTGAATATTTGGCCGTTCTGAAAATGAAAGGCGACATGAAAGCACCTATTTTATGCTTGTATGGCCCTCCAGGTGTGGGTAAAACTTCCTTGGGGCGCTCTATCGCCAAAGCAATTGGACGTAAATATGTGCGTATGGCATTGGGCGGTTTGCGAGATGAGGCGGAAATACGTGGACACCGCAAAACGTATATTGGTGCGATGCCAGGAAAAGTGATTCAAAACATTAAAAAATCGGGTTCGTCCAATCCTGTATTTATTTTGGATGAAATAGATAAAGTGGGTTCTGATCACAGAGGAGATCCCTCTTCTGCTTTGTTAGAAGTATTGGATCCAGAGCAAAACAATAGCTTCATGGATAATTATTTGGAAGTAGAATATGACTTGTCAAAAGTCATGTTTATTGCAACCGCCAATAATTTAGACACCATTCATCCAGCTTTGAGGGATCGTATGGAAATCATTGAAGTAAGTGGTTATACGATAGAGGAGAAGGTTCAAATTGCGAAAAAACATTTGTTGCCGAAACAAAAGAAAGAACACGGTATAGAGAAAGCTGCTTTCAGTTTAAGTGATGCAGCTATTCAAAAAATAGTGGAAGGTTATACACGCGAATCGGGTGTGCGTAAATTGGAGCAAGAGATTGGTCGGTTGGTTAGAAAAATTACTAAATCCATTGCTATGGGAGAAGCTTTCCCATCTAAAGTTCAGCCTGCAGACGTAGTACGTTTGT
>JACCDS011321960.1_pt1 | contig 11701 bp, 8 predicted proteins | sample 7446441 | NCBI WGS metagenome assembly JACCDS01 (sample SAMN15323445, study PRJNA562643) | freshwater metagenome | isolation source: river surface water | place: USA:Blue River Watershed | collected 2017-08-17 | reverse complement strand
GACGGATATCGAACAGGACACCTGGATCCATCTGCCCTGGGATATGGAGCTGGCTTACAGCGCGCCGCTGGCTGAGCAAAAACGTTGATCTGACTTCAGATTGTCACAGACCATAAAAAAGCAGCTCCGGCTGCTTTTTTTATGGTCTTGGGCTGCCTATTTGGCTGCGGACGCTTCTGTCAGCTTGAGCCGCACCCACACCAGGCGGTGGTCTGAACTGGCGCCACGGCTGGCCACCACGTCGTGCAAAGGTTCACCTTGGGCCGGCCAGAACACACCACTGCTGAGCACGCTCATTCCCTGTTTCGATGGCAGTACATAGTCAGCCCGCATGCGCCAGCCGGCTGTATGGAATTTGGCGAGCGGATTATCCGGGCTGTGCGCAGCACCGCCTTTGCTGGCCGGTGCAGGTTCTGACTGGATTTGCGGGTGTTTCACCAGGTTTTGGATGGCATCCCGATAAGCATCGCCTTCATCCGGTGAGGAGTTTAAATCACCGAGCACGACAAAAGGTGCTTTGGCCTGATAACCGCCGCGTTTGCCCTGATCGTCATAGATGTAATCCGCCTGATTCAGGTAGTCGACCCAGAAACGTACTTCATCGTGGTTGCGGTGGCCATTGCGGTTTTCCGGACCGTCAAATACCGGCGGTGTTGGATGGCTGACCAGCAGATGCAGCGCTTTGCCTTCAACATCGACTGGCAAATCCCAGTGGGATTTGCTCGACAAAGGCATTTGTTGCCAGGCTGCTGCCGGGTACCAGGGGCTGCCATCGGCTTTGCTGGTTTTTTTGTGCTCCGGCATATCTTTCCACTTAAAGTTGCGGAAAGTGCGGGCTTTGCTGGCGTCGATCGGAAAACGCGACAGCACCAGCATGGCGTACTGGCCCGGATAATGGCCAAAACCCCAGGCATCTTCTGCGCCACCAATCTGACCATTATTGTCCAGATCAAAACCGCTGGGTTGCCCGGTATTGACGTTTTGGTAATAAAAGTAGGGGTAATGCAGTGGCTGGCCTTGTTGCTGCGATTTCGCCAGATACTGTGTCAGGAACTGTTCAACGCCTTGTTTTGGGTCTTCGATGTAATCGAATTCATTGAGCAGCAGAATATCCGGCCGGACTTGCTGCAAAATGGCGGCGATATTGCGGATCTGGGCATTATTGCCGCTGGCGAGTTCGCGGGCCAGCACTTGAGGGCCAAGCGGGCTGCCTTTGGTGACGTAATTTTCTGATTCCATGCTGACATTAAAAGTGGCGATGGTCAGTTCGGTTGCTTGTGCAGACATAGTTGCAGCCAGTGAGAGACCGGCACAAAGACCGGATAACAGAGTTTTCATCAGCGTAACCTACAAAGTGAAACTGGCAATATGGGACCAGCGAAGAGTAGCGGGAAATTGTGACAGAACCTAGCGCAATCATAAAACAGACGGCTGGATAGCTGCATTTAGCAACAAATTTCAGCGAAAATTTAAACAAACTTATTTAGCCTGCCTGCATATTTCTGGTCTGATATGTTACACTCGCATGACATTAGGTCCTTGACTGCCAAACGAAGAAAAAGTTCCTTTGTTTGGACATAAATATTTCAACAGCTCGGACCTCTGTAAGAAAAACGTAATGTTACTGCGTTAAGCTTGTCTCCCAAATTGGAAACTCAGTTTGGTTTTATTCAGGGTTTGACAATACCTACAACTACCAGGTGAAAACGATATGAAAATCAGACATATTGCTATGGCGGTTGCTGTAGCCTTAGGTTCTAGCTATGCCGTTGCCGATACGTCCTCAGGTATCCGCGGTGTGGTTAAAGGGCCGGCAGGAACTCCGGCCGCTGGAACTAAAGTAACAATTATCCACGTACCTTCAGGCTCTACGCGGCAAGTTGTGACCAATGAAGGCGGTGTTTTCAGCGCATCTGGTTTACGCGTTGGCGGTCCATACCGTCTGATGGTTGATTCTGACGTGTATGCAGATACCGAAATCAACGACGTATTCCTGAAGTTGGGCGAGACATTCCAATTACAAAGCAGCCTGCAGGCTGAGTCTGTAGAACGTATTCAGGTCAGCGGTGCTCAGTTAGCAGCTGTTTCAGGTGACACCGGCCCGGCGGCCCGTTTTGACAACCTGAAATTAGAAACCATGCCAGCGGTCAACCGCGACATCAAAGACATCATCCGTCTGGACCCTCGTATTTATGTCAGTGAGTCAGGTTCAAGCTCTGTCCGTTGTGCCGGTGGTAACCCACGGACCAACAGCCTGACTGTTGACGGCGTTCGGATGAACGATAACTTCGGTCTGAACAGCAGCGGCTATCCAACTGAACGTATCCCATTCTCTTTTGATGCCATCGACCAGGTTGCGGTAGAGCTGGCGCCGTTCGATGTTCAGTACGGTGGTTTCACTTCCTGTAACATCAACGCGGTTACCAAATCAGGCTCTAACAATGTTGAAGGCAGCCTGTTCTACGATTACACCAACGACTCACTGAAAGGCGACAAGCTGGAAGGCGCTAAGCAGAATCTGGGCAAATTCAGCGAAAAACGCTACGGCGCTAACGTTGGTTTCCCGATTGTTGAAGACAAACTGTTTGCTTTCATTGCCGTTGAAAAACTGGACGGCACTGAGATTTTCGATTACGCACCACTGGCTAACGGCCGGGTGACGCAAGCGCAAATCGACGAAATCATCTCAATTTCCAAAGAACTGTATAAGTATGACCCAGGTACAACAGTACCAAGCATGCCAGTTGAAGATGAAAAACTGTTGATCAAGCTGGACTGGAACATCAACGACCAGCACCGCGCCAACTTCATGTACAACTACAACGACGGTTTTGCGATTGCGCAGTCAGACGCAGGTTCTGACCGCATGTCACTGTCCAACCACTTCTATGAGCGTGGCGCTCAGCTGACTGCTTATGTGACGTCACTGTACTCTGACTGGAATGAAGATTTCAGCACTGAATTACGCGTCGGTTACTCAGAACTGAAAAACCGTCAACTGTCTATCGACAGAGCCAGCGGTTTTGGTGAAGTGCAAATCCTGGGTGTGAACGGTACTACGATTTATCTGGGTCCGGATGACTCTCGTCAGTCAAACGTACTGAACTATGACAACCTGTCATTCAAGTTCGCCGGTACTTACAACATGGACGACCATGAGTTCTATTTCGGTTACGAATACGAAAATCTGGACGTGTTCAACATGTTCGTGCAGAACTCAGTGGGCCAGTACCGTTTTAACAGCATCGCCGATTTCCGCAAAGGTTTAGCGCGCGCTTACTACGGTAACGCCAAAACGCACAACCCTGAAGATGCAGCCGGTGAGTTCGCCTACGACATCAACACTGTGTATGCACAGGACAAATATCGTTTCAGCGATATCGATATCACAGTGACCGCGGGTCTGCGTTATGACTGGTACAGCAGCAATGACGTGCCAACCCTGAACCCGAATTTCGAAAAACGTTACGGCTACTCTAACCAGCAGAACCTGGATGGCAAAGACCTGTTACAACCACGTCTGGGCGTGAACTGGGTGGTCGATGACCAACTGGAAGTACGCGGTGGTGTCGGTCTGTACTCAGGTGGTAATCCAAACGTCTGGATCTCCAACAGCTATTCAAACGACGGCGTTCGTAACATTCAGCTGAACCGCACCAATATGCAGTTACTGGGTCCTACAGCAGTACCGCTGATTGGCCAGGGCCGTCCAGGTTACGACATTCCTAAAGCGCTGTATGACGCGGTGGGTTCAGGCACAGCCGACTCAACGACGAACGTGACAGATCCAAACTTTGAGATCCCGTCTGAATGGAAGTACGCATTAGGTCTGACTTATCTGACTGAAAGCGATTACACCATTACGGCTGACCTGTTGCACAGCCGTAAACAGGATTCTGCCATCATCAAAGATCTGTCGCTGGATAAAACCGGCACAGCACCAGATGGTCGTCCGGTTTACACCTCTCGTCGTGGTTCAAACAACGACTTCCTGCTGACCAACCGTAAAGGCGACGACGCCCGTGCGACCACGTTCTCACTGGGTGTGAACAAATCGTTCGACTTCGGCCTGGATATGGCGATGTCTTATGCCCGTACCCGTGCAAAAGACGTGCATCCAATGGACAGCTCAGTGGCGTTCTCGAACTACCACTTCGTTGCGACAGCAGATCCTGAGAATCTGGAACTGGCCACTTCAAACTATGAAGTACCGCACCGCTTCACGTTCAGCATGAGCTATGCCCATGAGTTCTTCTCAGGCTATGAGACACGCTTCACGCTGTTTGGTCAGGCGCTGCAAAGCAACTGGTATGGCTATACCTTCGACCGTTCAAGCGCTGGTTTAGGCTTCAACGACGGCAGCCGTCAGTTGCTGTATATCCCAACGCTGACTGACAGCAAAGTGACCTTCCTGACTGAGGCTGACAAAACTGCCTTTAACGCCTGGGTGACTGCTGCAGGCCTGGACGGCTACCGTGGCAGCATTCTGCCGCGTAACGCCATCGAAGGCAGCTGGTGGAACAAGTGGGACGTTCGTGTTGAACAACAATTCCCTGGCTTTAACGTTGAGCACAAGGGCAGCGTCTTCTTCGCTATCGAAAACGTCGGCAACCTGCTGAACGACGACTGGGGCATTGTCCGTGAGGGCAGCGCGCAGAACTCAGCGGTCACCACCACTGTCAATGGCAGCGGTCAGTACGTTTACAAGTTCAACAACCCAACAGCTGAAAACCGCCGTATTGAACCTTCACTGTGGGAAATGCGGATTGGCGTGAAATACAATTTCTAATCTGAAATTGTTCTAGCCGAACAAAAAGTGCCAGCCAGCGTGCTGGCACTTTTTTGTTTATAGGGCGGCTAAAATTCGCAATAATGAAGACTGTTTCCTCAATTCGCGGACACCATCGTGGCAAAACCAACTATTATCGCCATTGCCGGCGCTTCAGCATCTGGCAAAAGTTTATTTGCATCCACCGTTTATCAGGAGCTGGTGGCTGAATTTGGCGGAGAGCGGATTTCCGTCCTGGCAGAGGATGCCTATTACCGTAATCAGGACCATCTGTCGATGGACCAGCGGGTGTTAACCAACTATGACCATCCGGCGGCCTTTGAACATGAATTGCTGGCGCAGCATTTACAGCAATTACGTGACGAAGGCCAGTCCATCGAAATGCCGCAGTATTGCTATAAAACCCATACCCGTAAGACTGAAACTATCCGCGTACAAAGCGCCAAAGTGATTCTGGTCGAAGGGATTTTGTTGTTAAGTGACGCCCGCCTGCGCGAACTGTTCAACATCACAGTGTTTATGGACACACCGCTGGATATTTGTCTGCTCAGACGAATCAAACGCGACGTCGAAGAACGGGGTCGCAGTATCAGCTCTATCACCGAGCAATATGAGAATTATGTCAGACCGGCATTTTTTGAATTTATTGCCCCTTCCAAACAATATGCCGACATCGTGGTGACACGGGGCGGCAAAAATCAAATCGCCATTGACATTCTGAAGACCAAAATCCGCGCTTTATTGTCCGTCTGAAATAAAATGCCCGCTTGCCCGTGTTGTCACGGACGCGGGCTCGCTGTGCCTTTTTGTGACCAGGCATCTGCTGATTTCGCAATGATGCCTGCAAGTCGCTCCGCCATCTGATGAAAACCTGATAACCCCTGTTGCGCTGCGCTTGTTAACCCGCGTGTCGCAAGCCTTTGCCTGTGCGTCAGGCTGCATGTTTGCCAATGATCCTGACTGTTTGTCCGATGTGACAGAAATCTGAGGCATGTTTCATCACACATCATCATTTGCCGCTCAGCCCGGTTCCTGCCGATGATTAGCCCATCGAAGCGAACTCTGGCGAACTATGAGGCTGGCCCATGTCCACCCAAGCACTGCAACAACAAGGCGCAACAATCAGCGCAACGACAGCTGACTTCACTCAGTCTGCGATGTCCACACAGCCCGCGATATCCGCACTGTTGCTGAACCCGGCGACTACGGATGAAACCGCTGAGGCGTCCGAACACCCGCAGCGCCGGTCACGGCTGAAGTCACCCACTCTTGAGGCCGTGCTGGCGTACCAGCACCGCGATGTGGTGTATCGCTTTCAGAAGACTTACGGCGTCAGCCAGGCAGAAGCCGAAGATATTTTTGAGCAGGTCAAAAAGTGGCTGTGGCTCGCCAATGTCCGTCGCCAGCAAGGCATCACTGAAGGGCTCAATATTGACCACCCGCTGGTCGTGATCGACGAGATGTGGCACAACTTTGTGTTGTTTACCAAAGAATATGCGGCGTTCTGCCAGCACTTTTTTGGTTACTACATCCATCATGCGCCGGCAACAGAAGCCGAAGAAACTCAGTACCGGACCAGCTTGCAGCAGCGCAAAAAGTCTGAGGTCCGTTCACTCAAAATGGCCATGAAAAGGCCGCAATACGAATACATCTACGACCACTTAGGCAAAGAGACTTTTGTGAAGTGGTATATCGAATATCCCCGGAAGTACAGCTTCCGGCAGCTGGCCGAAATGCACCTCAAAGCACTCGACGACATGGTGCTGATTGTGCCGCCCGCTGAATCAACAGTTCCCGGCAATAACCATCCACAAAAGGAATCTACAAAATGAAAAATGAAACAACAGTCATCGCTCAACAGGAAAAACAAGAAATCATCGACCGCGCGCTGCAGGAATCTGTCGGCGGTGGTAACGAGGGGTCTGTCGATGTGTGCGGCATCAGCTGCTCCATCTTTTCGATTAACGTCTGCAATATCGACATCTGCAGAATCAGTTTCTAATTAAGCTACACACTTAAAACTATTCTGCCGGGAATTTGTGCAGCATCAATCCAAGCATCTGTGCCGATTGGTGCTGCACAAAGTATTTGAATGTTTCTTCGTTGCCCGGGCCTGCTGCGTAAACACGCGACCAGGTCACGGGAACGGTATGCAGGAGTACAGCGTTGCAACCCACTGAACCCTTATTCAGAGCAAAAGCCGTTGAGTCGGTCAACAAAAGGCTGGAAGGGCAGGTTGTGTTGATTCAGCCGGTCAGTATGACCGTGATGATGTACCTGCTGCTGTTGATTATTTTCGCATTTTTGGCGTACGCCGCCTCCTTTAGCTTCAGCAGCTACGAAAGAGTGCAGGGCGTGCTGAAGTACGACGCCGGCGAGCTTAAGGTCTATCCGGAAGGTAATGCCGTGATCCAGAAACTATACGTCGCCAATGGCGATACCGTCGACGTGGGGGCACCGCTGGCGACGCTCAGGGTCAATGAAAAAGCCATGTCGGGCCGTTCTGACAAAGAGCTTCAACAAGTTGAATTTGAACAACAAATTTCCACGCTTGAAAAAAACAAAACCCTGGCGGTGGAAAAGTCAGCCACGGAGACGGCGAAGCTGGAACTGAACATCGCAGTGACCAGAGACCGCATCAAAGCAGCAAAGCAGCAATATCAGATTGTGCTGGCGCAGCAGAAAATTGATCAGGCGGTGGTCGACGCCCGCCAGCGCATGGCGAAATCTGGTTTTGTTTCCACGCTGGATGTCGATCTGGCCGTCGGTACTTTGCTGAAAACCCGCGAACGCTTTCAGTTGCTGGCTTCTGATATTAAAGAATACGAAGGCAATCTGGCGCGTTATCAGGCTGATCTGGCGGCGCAGCCGGCCGCATTAAAACAACAGCTTGGTTTGCTTGATAACGATATTTCCGCCTTACGTCGCCAGCTCATCCAGCTGTCTAACCAAATCGAGTACACCTTGTATGCCAGGCAAAGTGGTGTGGTCGGCAATATCGTTGCGCTGGAAGGGGAATTGGTGCAGGTCAAGTTTCCACTTTTGAGTATTTTGCCAAAGAACAGCCATCTGGTGGCTGAGCTTTATATTCCGTCCCGCGCCCGCGGTTTTATCCAGCCGGGGCAACATGTCTATCTGCGTTTTGATTCTTTCCCGTCTGAATATTATGGCGACATGGCAGGAGTGGTGGCTGAAGTGTCTGATTCGCTGCTGTTTCCCGATGACTGGCCTAATCCGCTCAAAGTCAATATGCCGGTCTACAAGCTGCAAGTGCGGCCGGACCGACAGTTTATGCATGTTGAAGGGGAGCAGGTCCGGCTGCAGCAGGGATTGATTGTCGATGCAGACATTATTCTGGAACGAAGAAGTATGTTGGATCATTTATTAAGTCCGCTGTTGAAAGTTAAAAATAGTATTCATTGAAGGTGGCATGATGTCTGACAAACTTCCGGTATTGTTACAGGCCGAACGGGCTGAATGTGGCCTGGCTTGTGTGGCAATGATTTTGTCTTATTACGGGCATAAAGTGTCTGTATTAGATTTACGGCGACAGTTTATTGTGTCGGCCAATGGCTTGACGCTGGCGGATTTAATTGATTTGTCACACCGGCTCAAACTTAATGCCCGTAGCTTCAAAGTGGAACTGTCGGCACTGCGTGATTTGCGCCTGCCTTGTATTTTGCATTGGGGCATGAATCATTATGTGGTGCTGAAAAAAATTGGCCGCCAGTCGGTCGAGATCCACGACCCGGCGCGCGGTCTGGTGAAAGTGGCCTGGGACGAGGTGGATCGGCAGTTTACCGGCGTGGCGCTGGAACTGTTGCCGGAAGCGGATTTTGAAACCCGGCCCATCAGGCCGAAATTCCGCCTGAGCGACCTGTGGCAGAGCATTAGCGGGGCGGGCAGCAGTTTTGGCAAAATTGTTTTGTTGTCGCTGGTACTGCAGTGTTTTGTTCTGCTGGCGCCTTATTATCTGCAAACCACCATTGATAAAGTACTGCCCAGCCGCGACGACAGTCTGATGCTGTTGCTGGCTGGCGGTTTTATTTGCATTTTATTGTTTCAGCAACTGGTGACAATTCTGCGCAGTTACATTGTGATGTACCTTGGCGCCGCATTCGGGCAACAGGTTGCGGGCAGTTTGTTTCGGCATTTGTTGCATCTGCCGCTTAGTTTTTTTCAAAAAAGAGACATCGGCGATATTGTTACCCGCTTTGAATCATTGAACCGGATCCGTGAATTTCTGACCAACAGCTTCATCGAAGTGTTGGTGGATGGGTTTATGATGCTGACCGTGCTGGCGCTGCTTTTTTATTACGACGCGACGGTCACTTGTGTCGTGTTGTTATTTGTCGTGCTGTACACCTTACTGCGGTTCGCATTTTTCCCGCATTTTCGCCGGGTGACTGAGGCGGAAGCGGTCAACCGCGGGCGTGAGCGCAGCAGCTTTATTGAAAACGTGCAAAATATTCAGACCATTATGCAGTTTGATGCTCAGCCGCAGCGCTGCACGCAGTGGAATAATTTGTATGCCGATACAGTCAACAGCGCGCTGTCCATCCAAAAAAGCCGCTTGTTGTTTAATGTCAGTAACAATCTGCTGTTCGGGCTTGAAAATGTGCTGGTTATTTATCTGCTGGCGATGAGCATTCTGGACGCGACGATCACGATCGGCATGTTAACGGCGTATCTTGCCTACAAACAAACTTTTGTCCGCTCGTTCAGCACATTTCTCGACAAGTTTATGGAATTTCGCATGCTCGACCTCCATCTGGAGCGGGTCTCCGAGATTGCGCTGACTGAAGCGGTGCAGGACAACAGTATCCCGGACCAACGCAAACTGACGGGCGCCATTGAGCTGCAGGGGCTGACTTTACGCTTTGATGATTTTACCGCGCCGGTGTTTCGTCAGCTGGATTTAAAAATCGAAGCGGGGGACATCATTGCGATCACCGGGCCGTCCGGCAGCGGTAAATCCAGTCTGGCGCGGTTGCTGCTGGGGCTGATCCAGCCGACTGAAGGCCGTATTCTGGTCGACAATTGCCCGCTTGATAAATTTGGCCACCGCAATTACCGCCGCTTTGTCGCCGCAGTGATGCAGGATGACAAGCTGTATGCCGGCTCAATTCTGGACAATATCTGTTTGTTTGACCCGGTGCCGGATATCGCTTTTGCACAGGAATGCGCCCGCAAAGCCCAGGTGGAGCATCTGATCCTGGCCAAACCTATGGGCTATAACTCGTTGATTAGTCAGGATGGCAGCAGCTTATCTGGGGGGGAAAAACAACGGTTGTTTCTGGCCCGCGCGCTTTACAAAAGGCCGGTGATCTTATTGATGGACGAAGCGAGCAGCCATTTGGATGTTAAAACGGAAATGGCGATCAATCAGGCTATCAGTGAGCTGAAAATGACCCGCATCATTATCGCGCACCGGCCACAGACCATTCGTCTGGCCAACCGGGTGTATCGGTTAACCCGCCAGGGGCTGATGGAGCTTGGCGCTCATGAAACGGCAAGGACGACGGGCTGATGACACATTTACCAAAGTTACAACTACAAAAGTTACAGCATTTTCTGACGCCCTGGCTGGCTCAGCAGCCGGCTGTTGAAGCCGCCATTGTGTTCGGTTCGGCCTTGACAGTGTGGCCGGCGGCGGATGGCGATATTGATTTATTGCTGATTTGCGACCAGCCAGGGCGGCAAAAACAGCTGCAGGTGTTCAAAGGCGTGCAGCTGGATCTCACCTTTGTTGACATCAGTACACTGCGCCACTGGCTGAGTGCGCCGGCGCAAAAACGCCAATGGCTGGAGATCCTGGCACGGGCGGCGCTGCTTTGGCGCCGGGATGGCGCCGTGGCCGATGACGGGCAGGTGGGCACATTGCTCGCGGCTGCCCGCACAGAATGGCAAGCGCCATACCGGCCGACGCCGGCTGCCGTTGCGCTGGCTTACAGGTCTGCGTTGCGCTGTCTGCGCAAGATGGCGGCGGCCAGCGAGATGGACTGGACTTACCGTCATTTCAGCCAGTCTTTGCTCGAATACCTTTATGTTTTGCTGTGCTATCGGGCCGGCGTGTGGCCCTTTGATTTTGTCGTCGACCGGCAACGTCATCTGCACGAGCAGTTTGCCGCATTTGCGGACCGCTGGCAGCAAAGCTGGCTGCTGAGCGACCTCGCTTTACAGCGTGAGGCTTTCACCGAGCTGGCGCAACAGGTGCTGCAGGACGTTGAGTTGAACCGCAGTAGGGATGTTACAGGATTGACAGTTGCAGGAGTGTCAGATGCAGAACTGGCCTGATATTTTCACCGCGCTCACGGCCGGGCTTACAACACCGGTTCGGCTCTGGATTGGTTTTGGTTCCTATTTTCATCAGCCATACCGGCAGCACTCGGACATCGATCTGCTGGGGCTCACCGATGCCGATTGCCGTGAAAAAAAGACGCGGCAGTTGGCGGGAGAAACCTTTGAGATGTCGTTGATTGGCCTGCAAAGTTTCCGGCAAATGTTGTCCGATCGGCATCCGGTTTATGTCCCGCTGCTGATGCAGGGCCGTTATCTGGCCGGTGATCAGGACTTATTCAGCACCTTGCAGCGCCAGGCGCAGCCCATCTATCAGGCCGGGCCGATGAATTTCAGCCAGCCTGCAGTCGTGGCGGGCCTGCGGAACCGGATCCGCACCACCTGGCAGGATTTGCTGGATGTGCGCCAACAGCCTGAGTTGTTCAGTTTGTGTCTGGCCGAGTTGGCCGAGCAGTTGATTAGCTATCATTGCGGCTGGCAAAAAATCTGGCGACGGGGGCGCAAATACAGCTTGCTGGACTTTGAACAGGCCGCCGGGCCAGCAGCCAGGCAGTTAGCCAATGTGCTTCGTGGCGATAGTGCAGAGGCCCGTCTTGCCCTGCTCAGACCCCT
>JACCDS012397546.1_pt1 | contig 11702 bp, 9 predicted proteins | sample 7446441 | NCBI WGS metagenome assembly JACCDS01 (sample SAMN15323445, study PRJNA562643) | freshwater metagenome | isolation source: river surface water | place: USA:Blue River Watershed | collected 2017-08-17 | reverse complement strand
GTATCGCCGAATGTCATGATCGACCGTCACATCGAAGGCACGGGGCACCGATTCACCGTCATATTTGGCCAGATCAACAAAGTGACTGCAAAAGCGCCATGGGGAGTCGTCGGCGACGGTGTTTCAACTATTGCCGAGCTGGTCGAGAAAAAACTTCAGTCACAGGCCTTGCCCGGTAATCAGCGGCTTTCAGCAGATTTTGCGCGAGGGCTCGACGAAGAGGCCTTGTCACTGCTCAGGCAATATCGCATGCAGCCTACTTCAGTGTTGGGCGCCGATGTTTTTCTTGCGCTCCGCAGAAGGAATAATGCCAACGCCGGAGGAAGCACGGTACGCCTCGAACTCGACAAGGTGCACAAGGATAATCTGGCGCTTGCGCTGCGCGTTGCAGACCTTTTCATGCTCGATGTGGCCGGCGTTGATCTGATCATTCCAGATATTTCAAAGTCATGGCTTGAGCAACAGTGCCTGATCTGTGATGTCAATTCAAAGCCGCAAATTGGCCTGTCAGTGTGTGCCAAGTTTCTCGACACAATTATTCCGGGAACGGGCAGAGTCCCTGTCACCCTCGTTCTTTTTTCGGGAAGCCATTCGCCGGTTCTGCATTCTGGGTTGCAGGATATTTTGAAGGCATTGAACATCGACAGTATGTCTTCGAGCGCCGGCATCTGGATAAACAATGCCCAGGCAGCACGCGCCGGGCTCGATGGATTTCATGCTGCAGTGGCTGTGCTTTCCTACCGGGATGTTTGTCATCCGGCAGTGATGATGTCGGTTGACGAAGTACATGCGTCTGGTCTGCCGGCAGACCAGTTTCAGCAGCTTGTCATTGTCGCTAAAGAGGCCGCGATCTCATCCGGACACGGATTGCAATTGCACACGGCAGGCATGAGCACTCGCGAATCCGTGGAGCGCGATATGGTTCATGCCGGGATTGCGGAGGATCCTCTGCAGGCGTCGCTACTCTTGGAGAAGATTTGGCCGCATTTTCGCCAAGACGCATGAGACCTGGGATCGTTGGCGAGATTCACTAAGGGATGCGTGCCTCACGGCGGTGCTGGTCACGGCACAGCGCTGCCCATCTTTCTGTGCGCAGCCGTGTTCCCGTCGTGAATGAAGAAAAAAACTTCAGAAAACTTCGCGTGAGAATAAATAATCAGCAATTTCCTGCCTGATTTTTGTTCTGTCATTTTTCAAGGTCAGTGCACCGGACTGACTGGTGTCGAGGTCGCAGCTGGGATCATAGTTGTGACCCGCCAGGATGGCGTGCCGCTCCATGTATTTTCTTTTTTCTATCTCGCCGTGCCAGAGATGAACTATCTGGTTTCCCGCATACCCTAATCGGGTGTCAGTTTGGAATGTTTCCGCCTGCCATGACTGGATACTTTGCCGGTGCGCAGGTGAAAATAGACGTCTGGTAAACAACTTATCCAGTTGATTGGCAGCAGCGGCCATAAAGACACTATCACCCCCGCCGACGATATTCCCTTCATAGATTTTCCAGTGGAAGTTACTCTCCATGCGAATCGCGATCGCCATGCCGGGATTTCCGGAAAGATCCTGGAGTGAACGGGTCTCAGGCAACGTTTCCGCTACTGAGGATCCATATCGGTCAAATTCCAGCCACTCATATGCCAGAGATAACCTTGTGAACTCTGGTGGAACCGAAGCCAGACTCGCGCGCGACATGCTGGCATGATCGACAGGGGGAAGATAATTGACGTGCGTGTAGCACTGGATGATTGAGTAATTCTGCAGGGCGGCAAGCACATGGTGGTGCCATTCCGTATCGGAAAAAACAATATCGCAGTCAAGAAACGCCACGTTCCGAGCACCAAGCTCTCTGGCCCTGGCGAGTCCGATATTCAGCAGGCGCTCTTTCTGCCATAACAAATCCCCGCCCGATACCTGGATCAGGTAGTCGGCGTCCCGCTCGCAAAGATCGAAATTCCCCTCGGGTGACCATTCGACAGTCAACAATTTGACGCCAAGGTGCCGACGGAAAGTCTCGTAATTTTGCCGCCTTAATTTCCCGCCGAACGGATTGAAATAACTTGTGATTGCCAAAAGATCCATTTGATCCTGTTTCAGGTCTGACAATTGCCAAGCTGCTGCTGAGCCTCGCAGTATCGCCAGCGCGCCGGATTTGTCAATTGTCGCTCGAAGAAGAACGATCAGGGGCTGCCATTCACGACAGAGTTTATAAAGCGTTCACTTGCAGGTGCTCCGTCCAGAGCGACGTTATAAACCGGTTCAGGCGCATAAAGCAGGCCCATAATCGCATCCGCCAATGGTCCGGATTCTGCCTGTGCCGGCAGCATCATAGGTATTCCGATACGGGCGAGAATCTCGGCCCTGGACAGTTGGTCCGACATCGCGGTGTTAGGCACCAGAATCGAACGGCACGAGGCCCGCAAAATATTTGCGCACGTGTTGTAGCCTGCACAGCTAATCGACAGCTGGCAGCGCTGCATCCAGTGGAAATAATCGGTACCGAATGGAAGCCGGATAATTCCGCCGTTATTCTGGTCAGACGGATCAGCATATTTTTCGCTCTCGGCCAGTCCGCTGAATAGCAGGAGTTTATGGCCAGCCAGTTTTCCCTTGCTTTGCAAATGGCGCCATGCGGCAGACACTTTGTCGAGCAAGCCTGTCGCATCGGCCCCACCTCCGGCGCTGGCAATGACCAGCAGGTCGCCTTCGTTCAAGTGCGGAATTGCTTGTGCCGGTGGCTGTGCCGGGATCTTTTCCGCAACGATACCGGTGTGAGTAATCGGCAGGCGGATTCGGTGGGTACCCGGGAAGAAATTGCCCAGCCCTGACAGATTCGGATCGCCATGCACCATCACGCCGTCGAAGGCGTCATGCAAGCGCTTTAATACTCGCTCGACGTAAATATCCGGACTGCATCTCTCATGCGGCGTTTGCAGTGGAATGTCCCGCACCGAGCAGATGATTTTTGTTGCTGGATTTGCCTTACGAGCGCAATTCAGAATGACATCGACTTCGCCCTCAAGATCCCATTTGCTGAAAGGGTAGTGCTCGATGACGACGGCATCGGGCTTTATCGCGATCAATGTCTTTGTCAACACAGTCTGACGGGCGGCCATCGCAGCGCCAATCGGCTGGTCTGCATTCAACGCAGCAAGCCCGCCAGTGCCGCGATGAATTCTTGGCAGCGCCAGCATGTTCACATTTGCCAGATCAGCCCGCGGTACCGGTCGCCCCCCATCGACCATCCAGGCCTCATGATGGCGACTCATCTGCTTCGCAATTTCGAGGGTGCGCACGAAATGACCGACCCCACTGAGTTGCTGGGCGTAGAAAAAAACCCGCATTTGTTTGCCCACTCTGCTCAGTCGCTGTCGAGCATTTCAATAATGCGTGGCTTGATCGGGCTATACCGGACGTGACTCATTTCGATGGCTTCACGCAGGAAGGATGCGCCGGAACGAAATTTGTTTTTCTCTTGGGCGAAGTCGATACGTTCGTTCACATTCGGGTCGCGAACGACCCCCATCGGATCCTGGCCGAGCCGGGCAAGTTCGGCTTGCTCGAGCAACAGCCTGCGATACAGCACAATGCCTTTGTCGGATGCGGTCAGGATTTCCTGTGTACGATCCGCTATCGGGCCCTGGGTAACCCACACCATAATGTCGCCGCCATCGACAAAATCGGTGATGAAGTTTCCGTCAGCGTCCTGCCATGGCACCTCGTAAACCGGAACCGATTCCTGCGGTGGTGCCTGTTTTCCATTGGCGGGCTGATAGCAGGAGTACCAGAAGTGCAGGGTATGCGTGTCATCGACAGGCACCCTGAACTGAAAACGATGCTGGCCCTGTGATCCGACACGCAGCATGCAGGGGAATATCAATGGATGACCAACTTTCCAGTCATCGTCGTTTTCGCTGCCGCCCTCAAGCACACGTCGCTTGATGATCCCATACTGAAATAGATCGAAGCCGATTCTGGTTTGGTGCCTCGCATAATGCGTCGGCACGGACAATGCCTGCTTTTTCCGCTGTTCTGCCAGATGATGGCCGTGCAACCATTCGACGTGGGTGGGATCCACGCTGTTTTCCATCACTTGCAGCCAGTTGCACGGAATCACGGCATAGCCGATATCCCGGATCACATTGTCCATGACGAGCAGATCAGATCGAGGCAGCAAGGGGTAAGGTTTTGGGCCGAGATAAGCGAATATCAGTCCGCCAAGTTCCTCGACGGGATACGCAGTGGTAGCCGCGCGTTGCAGCAAAGCGGGCTTCTGCGTTGTCTCGGCTGGCATGTTCAGGCATTGGCCTGCAGGGCCATACTTCCAGCCGTGATAGGGGCAGGAGATGCCCTCGTCATCCACATGGCCACAGCGTAGTGAAGCACCGCGATGGCGACAGCGCTCTGCAACCAGGCCAAGCTCGCCGGCGCTCGTACGGAACAAAACGAGGCTCTCGCCCAGCAGCCGTACGGGTCGGGATGCGCCGGCCTGCAATTGACTACTGGCGGCGACCGGAAACCAGTAGCGGCGCAACAGTTCGCCCATGGGCGTGCCTGCGCTCACCGCGGTTAACGTCTTGTTTTCTTCGGGAGTCATGAATACACCGCGCGAGGCTTTGCATAGAATTCGCGATTCCAGCGACCATGCTCAGGCGGACCTGATCCCGACGCTTTCCAGCCGCCGAAGGGCGCTCCCGGGTGGACCGGCACCGGTCCTGCTCCGATCTTCACGATGCCGGCGGCGATGGATTCAATGAACCGCGAACGAGCAGCGGCAGTACCGCCTATCAGCCCGGCCACCAGACCGTGGGGCACGGCGTTCGCCAGTTCGATCGCATGATCCAGACTGGCCGCTTCCTGAATGACAGCAACCGGACCGAAAGTTTCTTGTTGAACGATGTTTGCGTCTGGCGAGACATCAGCCAGCAGGGTCGGAGCGAGCCAGCAGCCTTCGCTGAAACCTTCAGGAATATGGCCGCCGCAGACGAGGCGTGCGCCCCCGGCAATCGCGTCGGCGATGCATTTTCGGACGGCTTGCCTGCGCTGATCTGAGATCAATGGCCCGATCTGGCTGTCTGGCTCATGCGGATACCCGATCCGCAGCGCGACAATCGCTTCCTTCATGCGTTGCTCAAACTCCTGGACAAGGGGTTTCTCGACGATAAAACGACGGATGGCAGTGCAGCGCTGGCCGGAAAAATTAAATGCCGATTGCACCAGATCGGCCATCGCCGTATTCAGGTTGGCATCGGCAAGGACAATCGCGGCATTATTGCCGCCAAGCTCGGCTTGCAAGATTTTTCCGGAATAACTGCAAAGTGCCCTCGCTGTGGCACCGGCCGTGGTCGATCCGGTGAACGTAATGGCATCGATCGCGGACTCTTGCATCATATGGCGGACAGTGTCAGCCGCACCAAACACGATATTGACGAGGCCTTTCGGAAAACCCGCTGCATCGAGCGTATCGCCAACTGCTTTCGCCATCAGGGACGCCTGCGGCGAAGGCTTCCATACGACGCCATTACCGTAAATGAGCGCTGGCGCGAGTTTGCCGACCGGAATGGCCAACGGATTATTCCATGGCGTAATCATGCCGATGACGCCAACCGGGCAATGAAGTACCGTCAGATTGTCTGCGACAGGTTCACGATCTGTCGCCGCATCGATGCAGGCGGCGATTAGCGCCACGCTACGCTGCACTTCTGATTGGGCATCCGCCAACGGTTTGCCGACTTCGTCGACGATCAATGCAGCCAGCGCTTGCGCGTGGCTGGCGAGTAATGATTTCCAGCGGTCCAGCATGGTCTGCCGCGTCTTCAGATCGCATTTCGCCCATTGCTGTTGCGCGTTAAAACAATTTTTCGCGGATTCTTCAACCGTCATTTTTCCCGCTTCGGCCATGACTGAAACGGTATGAACTGTCCGTGCCGGATTGACATGCGTGATCACTGCCTCGTCGCTTGAAGCAAATCGCGTGACGCCGCCAATGACGGCCACCGGATGCCGGTCGGGCTGGGTGTCACTGTTTTGCACGCCAGAGACAATTTTCAGCAACGCGCTGGCGGGAGCGAAACTGGCGGCTCTGCGATCCAGCCAGGCGCGCGTCGTGACGGCATGCATCACGTCGGTCGATGCGACGGCATCCTCCGCTACCAGCACGCGGAAACCTCGCGCATAGGCATCCAGAACCGTGGATCTGATACAGCCGTGCAGATAAAGGCCGGCCATGATCAGGGTATCGACGCCACGTTCGCGTAATTCGATTTCCAGCTGAGGATGCTCGAATCCGCTGAAATAGCGCTTGAACAGGACAGGCTCGTCCGGTAATGGCGAAAGTTGCGGCGGGCTCAGCTCGCCGTCAGTTCCTGCTACACAGCCGATATAGCCTTGTTCTCTCCAGTGCGGCATGGCATCGCGGCCGTCCGCGGAGACCCGTGTTCTGACATGCAATACCGGCAAGCCAATGTGCCGAGCCTGGTCCAGCAGCTTGGCCGTTGCGGAGATGATCTGATCCGGACCGGGAACGAGTCCGGCGCGTTTCAGGAAATCCAGTTGCAAGTCAATCAGCAGTAGTGCGGCTTTCATCGTGTGCGTGGGCGGCCTGCCGCCGCCATCTGTTCAAGGCGCTGGTCGAGGCATGAGGCGATTATTCCGGCGATTTCACGCGTGCCAGCGATACGGCAGCCCTCGGCAGCAATATCGGCGGTACGCCAGCCGGCGTCCAGCGTGTCATTAATCGAGTCGCGCAGGGCACGGGCAATTTCATGCATGCCGAAGCTTTCGCGCAGCAGCATTGCCAGCGACAGCATCTGCCCAATCGGATTGGCCTTGTCCAAACCCGTCAGGTCATGCGCCGCGCCATGGCCTGTCTGATAAACCGCCAGACCCCCGGCCGAGTAGTTGGCAGAATAGGACATGCCACGCGAGCCCAGTAGCAGTGCCGCGTTATCAGCGATCACATCGCCGAACATATTGGGGGCGACAACGATATCGAAACTGGCCGCATCCGCAATCATCTGATAGCAGGCGTTGTCGACTTCGAGCACACGGAGCGCGATGCCATCCCGCTGGCACGCAGCTTCTGCCAATTCTTCCCACAGGCGGCTGATGGAAGGCACGCCCCCTGGTTTGGTCACTACGCAAAGTTTGCCGGATCGTTGCCGTGCGAGCTGACAGGCGGCATCGATAATGCGTGCAACCTGCATGTCGGTATAGTCGAACCGATGATAGGCGTGGCGCCGTCCATCTGCCTCTTCGACGCCGAAATCGCCCTGATAGACGCCCCCGGTATTTTCGCGGACAACGATGATATCGACGGATTCCACCGCAGATGCTTTCAGCGGTCCGGTGCCGGCCATGGAAGGCAAGGGATCGATCGGAGCCAGCTTGCAGTAGAGATCAAACTGGCGTCGGAGATCGTAGACAAACCGTTCGCCGCCGGGGCCGCATAACAGCGGGCATCCGAGTCCGAAAATCTCCTCGCTGAAACGGACAACATCGTCGGTCAGGGCTTTGCCAGACGCCTTGATGGCATCCTTGCCGATTTTGCCTCCCACGCGCAGTTCGAAAGAAACGGACAGGCGGGCCTCAATGACTTTGAGCAGATCGATACTGACATCGATGATTTCAGGACCGATGCCTTCACCCGGAAGAATCCCGATCAGATAGGGAGGGGAAGACTTTCGGACTTGCGGGTTGATAATGCTGGTGAATCTCACGTAAGCGTTCCACAGGGCAGGGTTGGTTTCGTAACAGCGACACCCGAAATTCGCCTGATCATTTTCCAGTCAGGGTTTCGTGAAGCCTGAGAGGCGGCGCACGGAACGGCCTGTTGACTTCATCGAGGGAATCGGTTGTGCCTCCCACCGGCAGTGTCATTACAACGACGCCGCGCTTGTTTTCAAGTCGTTCAATGAATTCGCGCACGGTATGGTAGTACCTTTTATCGTTTCCGTAAAAGCGGCTCGCGCGAATTCTGACGCTGTCATGGAACAGCGTCACTGCGTGAGAATTGAGTTTGGGGAGGAAGGCGAGGGTGCGACGAAACACACCTTGCCGTTGGCGCCGTTATCGAACAGGGCTTTGGCGATGACAATTGGTACAAAACCGCGATAAGAGCCGATGACTCCAGCTTTCTTCGGCCGCAGCGCACGACCTGAAGCATCATAAATCCAGCCCGGCCAGAGATTCAGATCTTCCAGAGTTTGCCCGTGCCCCATTCTCACCATCTGCGGATCGGCGAACAGGCTGGCCATCTAATTGTTCAAAAACCAGTTGCGTACCCCCTCCCGCAGGATGGCGTCGAAATAGGGATAGAACTCGGATTCGCCATTGAAGAAGTCCAGCATGCCATCGAAGTCATCCTCGAAATTGAAGTCGAGGCACGCATAGAGATCCCAGGCATTCAGGAAAAAATCGACCAGCTGATCCATCGTGAGCGGTCGGACGGATGTCCGCTTCGTCGGCTCATTGAGTGTTTTTCCTTCGTATTCGTCCACCACACGGTAATGAATCCGCGCCCACACTCGCCGCGCATACACCACCGGGACGTCATAGGTCGTCGATTTGATACTGATCCGCGCGATTTCTACCTCGTCTTGCTTGATTCGCGCCAAATACTCGCCACCCATGAACATCGGATGGACCCGCCCGATCATCTGCCGGTCGATCTCGTCCATTTCTGCGGCCTTGATGTGCGATGGAATATCCGCGATGTGCCCCTTCTCCAGCGCATTCCGGATCGCCGCACGGCGAGCACGGCCTTTTACATGCGTCAGGAGCTCGGTCTGAAGGTCATAGTGGCCAAAATAATCGCGCGGACGGTAGGCCAGCGAGGTGGCAGGAATTGGCGGGGTGCTGGATTGTTTATTCATGGCCACGCTCCCTGGCGTATTCAATCTGCCAGGCAGCTGGAATCGTTTCCATGTGCTCGGCATAAAAGCTGATTCCGGACGCTTCCTTGATGGGGCCGTGCCATGCGTCGCCGATAGCGATGAACCTTCCGGTATCTAAACCGTGCGAGTTAATCTCCTCAACCCGGTCGCAGAGCTCGCTGCTGCTCATCGCGAAAAGGGCACAGAGGTCTTCGTCTTCGCAGCCGGGCAGGTGATGGCCTTCGAAAGCGGCGCAGCGGCCAAGTAGCGGCTGACCTGCAGACGATTATTCCGGGGGGGGCGGAATCGGTTCTCGCCGACCAGTGAGTTGATTGCGGCTGGAATGCGTATGAAGAGCATCAGTCAGTTTGCCTGACTGAGAGCCAGTCTCCTGAGGTCGCTGGCGGTCCCTTGCCGTACGCCTGTACTGTCTGTGGCACTGCGGCCTTGCCATCGACCTAACGAGACAGGCTCTAAAACAAGAAACGGGAGCAACCGAAGATGGTGGCCATCGTTGTCGATGCCAACTCAACCAACGAGAAATGCTTGGCGGCTTCCGCCGCGCCAGTTCGCGTTTGAATATTAGCCGAGCGCCTAATATCCAGTACGGGTGACTTGAACAGGACTGCCGCTAAGTCCTTGAATTGATTGGTCGGGGCGGCGGGATTCGAACTCGCGACCCCTTGCACCCCATGCAAGTGCGCTACCAGGCTGCGCTACGCCCCGACGAGCCGGAGATTATAGCAGAGGCTTTCAGTATTTCCGATACATCAATGCAAATGCCCGGTGTTCTGGCCGGCATCCTCGGGCATTTCCGCATGCACCATCTCCTCGTCGGCGTCTGAGAACAAGGGGGCACCGCAATCATCGCAATACTCCGGCGGAAACACGCCGTCGACCTGCTGGATGCGCGTAATGCCCGCTTCGCGCAGCACGGCGATGATCTGCTGCACGGGTGTCAGCACGGCGCCGGTGCCCGGGCGGTGATGCACCATCGACGCAATAACCTCATCGGCGCTCTCCTCGTCATAAAGCGGCCAGACAACGCCGTACACCACGTCCTTGTCATCGCCAACGCTGTAGCTGATGCGGAATTCATCAATGCGAATATCACTCGTCTCGTCGCCGACCGGCGCGATCACCACCGACAGCTGGGCCGGCTCGACCGCCAGCGAGTGGGTCAGGTAATGCACAGCCGCGCGCAATGAGATCGGGCGGATTGCCTTGTCGGCCTCGCGGCAGGCCACATAGTAGGCGGCCGGCAGCAGAAGCTCGATGCCGCATCCCGGCAGCAATACCTGCAGGTTCGGGCCTGCCTGTAACTGCCATTGGGTCAGCGCCGCCTGCGCGAGTGACTGACGGTTACTGCCAGCTTCTTCTTCCTGCCAGCGCAGCAGCGGCTGCCCGGCTTCGGCCGTGACGGCCAGCAGCAGGTAGCGCGTGTCGGCCAGGAAGGGGGCGGTTTCCGACAGCGCTGCCGGCGCCGCGACCGGTTTGCCGGACAGCGCAGCTTCGGCCATGTGGCGGGTCAGCTGGTAGTTGTCGCAATAGCTGCGTGGCAGCTGGTCGATCGAGAACAGCACCGGCGCGACGGCAGCGCGAGTGTTGCTGGCGAGGATATGGCCATACAGCTGCGCGGAAATGGCTTGCAGAGAACTCGCACTGATCGATCCCGACGGAATGCTGAAACGCGTCCAGGCCAGGATGGGCACGGCCACCAGCAGGGCATCGTAGCGCTTGCCTTCGTGCTCCAGCGTGCAGCTGCTGCTGATCGCCTCAACCGAATCAAGCAGCGCATCGTACGCATCGAGATCGGTATGGAAGAGGTGATCGAGCGAGTTGTCGATCGCCTGCTGCTGGTGATGGGCCAGCTGTTTCTGCAGCAGTGCATCTAGCCTCGCTTCCCAGCTGCGCGCCTCGATCCGGCTGGACGCGCGCACCATCGACTGGGCGAGGGAGGCGAGACGCTGGCTCTCGGCGGAAAACTTGCGGACGGGATTCTTGGGTGAGCGACGCATGGTGGGGGAGGGTTCTGCAGGAGCGCCGATTGTACCGGATGTGCCAGTCGCGAAGCTTTTGTCATGTGCAGGCTGACGCCGCACTGCAATGAAAAAGACCCGCCGGGGCGGGCCTGGGTGGGGCAGGTGTTGCGCAGATGTTGTGCGATTACTTTTTCTCGCCCTCGCCTGCTGCCGGTGCAGCAGGTGCCGCCGGTGCTTCCGCAGCAGCTGGCGCGTCAGCCTTCTTTTCGACTTCGCTGGTCTCATGGCCGCCGGCTTCGCCCTGCATGCTGGCGTTATCGCCCATCTTGAATACGACGGTCAGCGCAATGGCTGCGAAGATGATAAATCCTACAAGAATTTTCCACATGGTCTTGTCTCCTAATAAGTGTGAACCCGGAAGCGACGGCCGGCAGAACCTCTCTGCCGGCCGTGCGTCCATCAGGCTGCGAGCAGCTGGCGCAGCACGAACGGCAGGATGCCGCCGTGGCGGTAGTAATCGACTTCGATCGGCGTGTCGATACGGAGCAGCAGCTTCACTTTCTGGCTGTCGCCGTTGGCACGCTTGATCACCAGCGTCACTTCCTGCTGCGGCTTGATGTCGTTTTCGAGGCCGAGCAGGTCGAAGCTTTCATTGCCGGTGATGTTCAGCGACTGCACGCTGTCGTTGCCGAGGAACTGCAGCGGCAGCACGCCCATGCCGACCAGGTTGGAACGGTGGATACGCTCGAACGAACGCGCCACGACCGCCTTCACGCCCAGCAGCTGGGTGCCCTTGGCTGCCCAGTCGCGCGAAGAACCGCTGCCGTACTCTTCGCCGGCGAAGATCATCGTC
>JACCDS011551437.1_pt1 | contig 11703 bp, 13 predicted proteins | sample 7446441 | NCBI WGS metagenome assembly JACCDS01 (sample SAMN15323445, study PRJNA562643) | freshwater metagenome | isolation source: river surface water | place: USA:Blue River Watershed | collected 2017-08-17 | reverse complement strand
TGCATCGGTACCGTCGGGCGCCTCGACCGGATCGCGCGAGGCCATCGAGCTGCGCGACGGCGACAACAGCCGTTACCTCGGCAAGGGTGTGATGCAAGCTGTTGAGAACATCAACACCGAGATCTCCGAAGCGATCATGGGCCTCGACGCCTCCGAGCAGGCTTTCCTCGACCGCACGCTGATCGATCTCGACGGTACCGACAACAAGGCACGCCTCGGCGCGAACGCGACGCTGGCGGTGTCGATGGCCGTGGCCAAGGCTGCGGCCGAGGAAGCCGGCCTGCCGCTGTACCGCTACTTCGGCGGTTCAGGCGCGATGCAGATGCCGGTGCCGATGATGAACGTCATCAACGGCGGCGCGCATGCCGACAATAACCTCGACCTGCAGGAATTCATGATCATTCCGGTCGGCGCGCCCAGCTTCCGCGAAGCGATCCGCTATGGCGCCGAGGTTTTCCACATGCTGAAGAAGATCCTGCATGACAAAGGCCTGACCACGGCGGTCGGCGATGAGGGCGGTTTCGCGCCGTCGGTGAAGAGCCATGAGGAGGCGATCCAGCTGATCCTGCAGGCGATCGAGAAAGCCGGCTACGAGCCCGGCACGCAGATCGCGCTCGGCCTCGACTGCGCGGCGTCCGAGTTCTACAAGGACGGCCTGTATCACCTCGACGGCGAAGGCCTGAAGCTGTCGGCCGAGGCTTCCACCAACCTGCTGTCGACCTGGTGCGACAAGTACCCTATCCTCTCGATCGAAGATGGTATGCACGAAAACGACTGGAAGGGCTGGGCCACGCTGACACAGGCGCTCAGCAAGAAGGTTCAGCTGGTTGGCGACGACCTGTTCGTCACCAATACCAAGATCCTGCGCCAGGGCATCGATGAGGGCATCGCGAACTCGATCCTGATCAAGATCAACCAGATCGGCACCCTCACCGAGACCTTCGCCGCGATCGAAATGGCCAAGCGTGCCGGCTACACGGCGGTGATCTCGCACCGCTCAGGCGAGACCGAGGATTCGACCATCGCCGATATCGCCGTCGGCACCAACGCACTGCAGATCAAGACCGGCTCGATGTCGCGTTCGGACCGGATGGCAAAATACAACCAGCTGCTGCGTATCGAGGAAGACCTCGGCGACATCGCCAGCTATCCCGGCCGCCAGGCTTTTTACAATCTCAAATAAGCGCTGCGTGCGGCCGCCCGCCGGCGGCCGCTACCGCGCCGGCAGCCAATGCGACTGCTCCTGATCTTTCTGACAGTGCTGCTTGTCCTGATCCAGTATCCGCTCTGGTTCGGCAAGGGCGGCTGGCTGCGGGTGTGGGAGCTGTCGCATCAGGTCGATGCGGCACTCGTGAAGGAACAAGAGCTCAAGGCGCGCAATGCGCAGCTCGCGTCCGAGGTGCAGGACCTGAAGGAGGGCACCGGTGCGGTCGAGGAACGGGCACGCTATGAACTCGGCCTGATCAAGAACAACGAGATTTTTGTGCAGGTCGTTGAGTCCGGTGCGCCGAAGGCGCCGGCGAAGCCGCCGACAGGCGGCAACTGAGGCTTGCGGGCAGCGGCGTCGCTCGTGTCGATTTCCTCGGCCGGCCCCTCACGCTTTCTTCACGAATTCCGACTTCAGCCCCATCGCGCCGAACCCGTCGATCTTGCAATCGATGTCGTGGTCGCCGTCAACCAGCCGGATGTTCTTCACCTTGGTTCCGACTTTCACCACGGACGACGAACCCTTGACCTTCAGGTCCTTGATCAGCGTGACGGTATCGCCGTCCTGCAGGGGCGTACCGTACGCATCTTTCCACACACGTTGTGGGTCATTTTCTGCGGCGACGCCGGCACGCCACTCGTGCCCGCACTCGGGACAGGTCAGCAGGCCATCGACGTCGTAGGTATAACTTGAGTTACAGGCGGGGCAGGGCGGCAGGGTGCTCATGTCGGGTCGGATAGAAACGCATTCAGGGTCTCAGTGCTGCTGGTTGCCGGGCGGCTGCACGGCATCGGTCAGGGTGCTGGTGACGAACAGCTGCATGCAGTCGACCTTGTCGAAGCCATAGTGGCGGCCGCAGAAATCGCAGTTAATCTCCAGCTTGCCGAGGTCGGCCAGCGCGTCGTCGATTTCCGCCTTGCCCAGCATCTTCAGCATGTTGCCCACTTTTTCGCGTGAACAGCTGCAGCGGAATGCCGGATGGAGTGGCTCGAACACGCGCAGCGTTTCTTCCCAGTACAGCCGCTGCATCAGGGTCATGATGTCGGTCGACAGCAGTTCGTCATGGCTGATCGTCGAGGCCAGCATCACCGCGCGGTTCCATGCGTCGGTGTCGGCCTCGCCACTGAGGGCCTTGCCGCCTTCGTCAGGCAGCTTCTGCAGCAACAGCCCGCGCGCCACTTGCAGGTCAGCGGCCAGCCACAGTTTGGTGTCGAGCTGTTCGGAACGCATCATGTAGTTTTCGATGACGGTCGAGATCGACTCGCCGTCCAGCGCGACCATGCCCTGGTAGGGCTGCTGGCCCGGCAGCTTGTCGGCCGGGTCGAGCGTGATCGCGAAGCGGCCTTCGCCGTGCCGGTTCACCAGCTGCTGAAGCGTGGTGCCGTCAGTGACCTGCGCGCCGTCGGCCAGCTTGGCGGTTGCGCGCAGCTTCAGCGCGGCATCGCATTCGACCACCATCAGCTTCACCGGACCGTCGCCATGGATCTGCATCACGATCGTGCCGTTGAACTTCAGGTTGGCCGACAGCAGCGCGGCGGCCGCCATCATCTCGCCGAGCATCGCGCCAACCGCGGGCGGATACGCACGCAGCAACTGTACTTGGCGCCATGCCTCGGAAATGTCGACCAGTTCGCCGCGTACCAGCGAATTGTCGAACATGAATTTCTGCAGGGTGTCACTCATCAGGATGTATCGTCAGTCGCTTGGTTCAGCCGATTTTTTTCAGGTTCTGCCGGTAGTGTTTCGCGCGCTGCACATACATGTCGGCGCTTTTCGCGAGGCCGGCAATCTGTTCGTCGGTCAGCGTGCGCACGGCCTTGGCCGGCGAACCAATGATCAGCGAGTTATCCGGAAATTCCTTGCCCTCGGTGACCAGCGCGCCCGCGCCGACCAGGCAGTTACGGCCGATCTTTGCGCCATTCAGCACCACCGCCTGGATGCCGATCAGGCTACCGTCGCCGATGGTGCAGCCATGCAGCATCGCCTGATGGCCGACGGTGACATTGTCGCCAACGGTCAGTGGATAGCCCTTGTCGGTATGCAGCGTGGTGCCTTCCTGGATGTTGCTGTTTTCACCGATGACGATCGGTTCAGTATCGCCGCGCAGCGTGACCCCGTACCAGAGACTGGCATGGGCTTTCATGGTCACATTGCCAATCACGGTCGCGGAATCGGTGATGTAGGCGGATTCATCGATGTGGGGGCGGGCATCGCCAAGCTGGTAGATCGGCATGAGAATTAGAATAGCGGGTTGTTTGGCAAGCCCGCATTTTACCCTTGACCGCATGAATCCTTCCCCTATCTCCCGCGAGCTGCGCGCCGGCGCGCTTGCATTGCTGTGCGAAACCGCGCCGGCAAGAAAAGCCGCCGGTACGCGCGCGCTACACGCTGACTGGATCGCCGGCGAACGGCAGTTGGACACCACGTCCGCGCCGGCGCTGACGGCGGCCATCCCCGGCCGGCCGGCGCGGCCGCTGCTGGTGCCGCCACGCCAGGTCGAGCGCCGCGCGATGACGACCGTCGAGGGCCGCGCGGCGCTGATCCATGCGTTGTCCCACATCGAGTTCAATGCGATCAACCTCGCGCTGGATGCGGTCTGGCGCTACGACGCCATGCCGCACGACTTCTATGCCGACTGGCTGCGGGTGGCGGCCGAAGAGGCGCTGCATTTCACGCTGCTGGATCAGCACCTGCACACGCTCGGCTTTGCATACGGCGATTTCGGCGCGCACAACAGCTTGTGGGAGATGGCCGAGAAGACCGCCACCGACGTCGTTGCGCGGATGGCGCTGGTGCCGCGCACGCTGGAGGCACGCGGACTCGACGCCACGCCGGCAGTGCGCGCAAAGCTTGCACAGGCGGGCGACGAGGCAGCCGCGCAGATTCTCGACATCATCCTGCGCGATGAGGTGGGTCATGTAGCGATCGGCAATCGCTGGTACCGCTGGCTGTGTGAGCGCGACGGACTCGATCCGGTCGCCACCTACGCGACGCTGTCGGCACGCCACAAGGCGCCGGTGCCGCGTGGCCCGTTCAACCTCGATGCGCGCCGCGCCGCCGGTTTCAGCGACGAGGAAATCGCCGTGCTGCAGGCCGCCGGCCTGTGAGGGGCGGGACGGTCTGCATCAGCCGTCGCCAAGGCTGACCGGGGTGATGCCGCCATCAGCGGCCAGCGCCAGCCAGCCACCGCGCATGGCCCTGCCGTCGCAGTCCCAATCGGGCAGTACGTGGCGCACGCCGAGCGCTGTACGATGCACTGCGGGACGGTGCGTGTGGCCGTGGATCATCAGCTCGACCTGGTGCTGTGCAAACAAGCGGTCGATCTCGCCGGGGTTCACGTCCATGATGGCCATGGTCTTGCCGCGCTGCGCGTCACGGCTGCCTTCGCGCATACCGGCGATGAGCGCCTTGCGCTCAGCCAGCGGCCGCGCGAGGAAGGCGCGTTGCCAGTCGGGATTGCGCACCTGTGCGCGGAAAGCCATGTAGCCAAGGTCGTCCGTACACTGCGCGTCGCCGTGCAGCAGCAGCAGTCGCTGGCCTGCGATCCCGGCCAGACAGGGATCAGGCAGCGGCGTGGCGCCAGTCGCATGCGCAAACGCGCTGCCGGCGAGGAAATCGCGATTGCCTGCGATCCAGTACAACTGCACGCCCCGCTCACTGACGCGGCGCAGCGCATCGACCACCTGTCGGTTGAACGGGTCATCGAGGTCGTCGTCCCCAGCCCAGTATTCAAACACATCGCCGAGCAGGTACAGCTGGCGCGACTGCCGCACCGGCCCGTCGAGGAAGCGGAAGAAGGCCGCTGCCGTCTTCGGCATCTGCGGCGACAAGTGCAGGTCCGAAACAAAAAGCGCAACCGTTTCCGGCTGCGCCTTGTGGCTTGCGTCGGTTGCCGCGCTCATGGCTGAACGGCTCAGACGATCTCGGCCTTCTCGATAATCACGTCCTCAACCGGCACGTCGCCATGGAAGCCCTTGCTGCCGGTACGTACCTTGCGGATCGCGTCGACCACCTCGGTGCCCTCGGTCACCTTGCCGAACACGCAGTAGCCCCAGTTGTCCGGACCCGAGTAATTCAGGAAGTCGTTGTCCTTCACATTGATGAAGAACTGCGCGCTCGCCGAGTGCGGATCATTGGTGCGGGCCATCGCGATCGTGTAGGCGTCATTAGTCAGGCCATTGGTGGCCTCGTTCTCGATCGGTGCGACGGTTTCCTTCTGTTTCATGCCCGGCTCGAAGCCGCCGCCCTGGATCATGAAGCCGTTGATCACACGGTGGAAGATGGTGCCGTCGTAATGGCCGGACTTCACATAGTTGAGAAAATTCTCCACCGTCTTCGGTGCCTTCGCTGCATCGAGGTCGATGGTGATCTTGCCGTGGTTGGTGGTAAGTACGACTGCCATAATGTTCCTTTGCTTGGTGTTGATTAGTCGATGACGGTAGCGGATTCGATCACGATATCCTGCAGCGGCTTGTCGCGACGGCCGGTTTCTGCGGCCTCGATCTTGTCGACGACATCGGCGCCCTTGATGACCTTGCCGAACACCGCATAGCCCCAGCCGTCCTGCCCCGGATAGTCGAGGAAACGGTTGTCGTTGGTGTTGATGAAGAACTGTGCGTTGGCCGAGTTCGGATCCGAGGTGCGCGCCATCGCGATCGTGTACTCACGATTGCGCAAGCCGTTCCTGGCTTCGTTTTCTATCGACGGGCGGGTTGGTTTCAGGTTGCCCTTTGCGTCATAGCCGCCGCCCTGGATCATGAAGTTGCCGATCACGCGATGAAAGATCGTGCCGTTGTAGAAGCCGGCTTTCACATACTGCAGGAAATTATCGACCGATTTGGGGGCCTTTTCCTGGTTCAGTTCGAGCACGATCTCGCCCAGGTTGGTCTTCATCGACACTTTCGGTGCATCCTGCGCGGCGGCGTGGCCGGCGAGCGTGGAGAGCGACAGGGCGGTGACGGCGGCGAGGAATGTGCGGCGCAGCATGCGAGTCCTTTGAAGAGGCGGTTGTGAGTGAGCTCCGGCGCGCGTTCGGGCGCGGAACGGGGAAGCTTCGATGATATACTTCAACGAATCACGCATTTTATCAAAAGACGACTTGCAGATTTTTGCAGCAAGGCGGCCTGCAAGCCGGAGCCTGAGCTTGGCCGGCACAGCGCAGCGCACGGCGCGCCTGTATTCGCTTCTACATCCATCCATTCATGAGCGTTCTCAAGATCTACAACACGCTGGCGCGTGACAAAGAGGTATTCACGCCGATCGAGCCGGGCAAGGTCCGCATGTATGTCTGCGGCATGACGGTCTACGATTACTGCCACCTCGGGCATGCGCGCGTGATGGTGGTATTCGACATGGTGCAGCGCTGGCTGCGCGCCAGTGGCTATGGCGTGACCTATGTGCGCAACATCACCGACATCGACGACAAGATCATCCGGCGTGCCGTCGACAACGGCGAATCGATTTCCACACTGACCGGCCGCTTCATTGCGGCGATGAACGAGGACGCGGCCGCGCTCGGCGTCCAGCCGCCAGACCATGAGCCGCGCGCAACCGCCTATGTGCCGCAGATGCTGTCACTGATCGGCAAGCTGGAGGCCAACGGCCTCGCTTACCAGGCAGCGGACGGCGACGTGAACTACTCGGTACGCGATTTCCCCGGCTACGGCAGCTTGTCCGGCAAGTCGCTGGATGACCTGCGCGCCGGCGAGCGCGTCGAGGTCGCCGGCGCGAAGCGCGACCCGCTCGATTTTGTACTGTGGAAGTCCGCTCGCGAATCCGAGCCGGACGAAGTGAAATGGCCGTCGAAGTGGGGCAGCGGCCGTCCCGGATGGCATATCGAATGCTCGGCCATGTCATGCGAGCTGCTTGGCGAATCATTCGACATTCATGGTGGTGGCCAGGATCTGCAATTCCCGCACCACGAAAACGAGATCGCGCAGTCCGAGGGCGCCAGCGGACGCCGCTTCGTCAATTACTGGATGCATAACGGCTTCGTGCGCGTCGACGACGAGAAGATGTCCAAGTCGCTTGGCAACTTCTTCACGATCCGCGAGGTGCTGCAGAACTATGACGCCGAAGTCGTGCGCTTTTTCATCCTGCGCGCGCACTATCGCAGTCCGCTGAACTATTCCGATGCGCATCTTGACGATGCACGCACCGCCTTAACCCGGCTCTATACGGCGCTGAAGGAAACCCCGCCGGACGGCGGCGCGCTGCAGCACGATGACGCGTATGCGCAGCGCTTCGCCGCCGCGATGAATGATGATTTCAACACCCCGATCGCGATGGCGGTGTTGTTCGATCTTGCGACCGAGGTTAACCGCACCCGTGCGCCCGCGCTGGCGCGCCAGCTGAAGGGCCTGGCGAACCTGCTCGGGCTGCTCGGCCGCGAGCCGCAGGCTTTCCTGCAGGGCGGTGCGCCCGATGGCCTGGCCGACGCCGATGTCGCCGCGCAGATCGCCGCGCGCGTGCAGGCCAAGAAGGACCGCAATTTTGCCGAGGCAGACCGTATCCGCGCCGACCTGCTTGCCCGGGGCGTCGTGCTTGAGGACAAGCCGGGTGGCGTCACCGAATGGCGCCGGGCATAACGCACAGGGCCTGACGAGATGGCGAAAAAGCCCGCAACCCTGATCCCGGACTACTGGGAAGACGCCAAGGCCGAGCTGGTCAAGCGCGACCGTATCCTGCGTCGCCTGATCCCGCAGTTTGGCGACTTGCAGCTGGTCGGGCGCGGCGAACCCTTCGTCACGCTGGCGCGTTCCATCGTTGGCCAGCAGATTTCGGTGAAGGCGGCGCATTCGGTGTGGGAGCGGCTCTTGACAGCCTGCCCGCGCATGACACCGGCGGCGATGCAGAAGCTGAGCGTCGAGAAGCTGGCCGCCTGCGGCCTGTCCAAGCGCAAGGCCGAGTACCTGAACGATCTCGCACTGCACTTCCGCGACGGTGCCGTCAGTGAAAAAGACTGGTCGTCGATGGATGATGAGGACGTCATCGCCGAGCTGGTGCAGAGCCGCGGCATCGGCCGCTGGACTGCCGAGATGTTCCTTATATTTTGTTTGTTAAGGCCGAATGTCCTGCCGCTGGATGACCTCGGCCTGCTGCGCGGCATCAGCATCAACTATTTCTCAGGCGAGCCGGTATCGCGCAGCGATGCGCGTGAGGTGGCCGCGAACTGGGAGCCCTGGCGTACGGTCGCCACCTGGTACCTGTGGCGCTCGCTCGATCCGGTGCCTGTAGAATATTGATTTTCCTGATGCAAGATTGATAGCATTCCGGTGCAGGACAGCGGCCCGCCGGGTTGCCAGGACAACAAGGAGTTACCGTGAGCAAAATCACTTTCCTCAGCTTCGAGCAACCGATCTCTGAACTCGAGGCAAAAATCGAGGAACTGCGTTTCGTGCAAGAGGATTCCGCGGTCGATATCAGCGAAGAGATCGACCGTCTGTCGCAGAAAAGCCAGCAACTCACGAAAGACATCTACGCCAAGCTGACGCCGTGGCAGGTGTCGCAGATTGCACGCCACCCGCAACGCCCGTACACGCTGGATTACGTCGGCGAGATCTTCACCGACTTTCATGAACTGCACGGCGACCGCACTTATGCGGACGACCAGTCGATCGTCGGCGGCCTCGCGCGCTTCAATGGTCAGGCCTGCATGGTGCTTGGCCACCAGAAAGGGCGCGACACCAAAGAGCGTGCGCTGCGCAACTTCGGCATGTCCAAGCCCGAGGGCTATCGCAAGGCGCTGCGCCTGATGAAGCTGGCCGAGAAATTCAACCTGCCGGTGTTTACCTTCGTTGATACGCCGGGCGCGTTTCCGGGCATCGATGCCGAAGAGCGCGGCCAGTCGGAGGCGATCGGCCACAACCTGTATGCGATGGCCGAGCTGAAGGTGCCCATCATCTCGACCATCATCGGCGAGGGTGGCTCCGGCGGTGCGCTGGCAATTGCCGTGGCCGATGCGGTGCTGATGCTGCAGTACTCGACCTATTCGGTGATCTCGCCCGAAGGCTGTGCGTCCATCCTGTGGAAGACTGCCGAGCGTGCGTCCGATGCCGCCGAGGCGCTGGGCCTGACCGCGCACCGGCTCAAGGCACTGAACCTGGTCGACAAGATCGTCAACGAGCCGCTCGGTGGAGCCCATCGCGATCCGAAACAGATGGCGGTGCTGCTCAAGCGCGCGCTGGCCGACTCATTCCGCCAGTTCCAGGGCATGAAGACCAAGGACCTGCTGGCCGCGCGCCATGAGAAGCTGATGAGCTATGGGAAATTCAAGGAAATCTCCCCGTCCGAATAAGGCCGCCATTCACGTCGCTGCACGATTCGAACGCGCGCTGGAAGCAATTCTGGCGCGCGTTGTCGTTTCCGGCGGCCCGCTGGCGCTCGCCTATAGCGGCGGGCTGGATTCATCGCTGCTGCTGCGCCTGCTGGCTGACTTCGGTCGCTGCAGCGGTCGGCCCATCGTCGCCTTCCATGTGCACCACGGCATCAGCCCGCACGCGGATGACTGGCTCACCCACTGTGCGCAGCAGGCGGCTGCCCTGGGTGTCACTTTCGATGCGGTGCGGGTGAGCTTGCCCGACCTGGCCGGCCACGGTGTCGAACAGGCTGCACGGCTGGCGCGCTACCGCGCGCTCGGCGACCTGTGCCGCCGGCATGGCGTGCGCTTGCTGCTGACCGCGCATCATCAGGATGACCAGGCCGAAACTGTCTTGTTGCAGCTATTTCGCGGCGCCGGCCTGCGCGGACTCTCCGGCATGGCGGAAGCTGACGCCGCGCATTCCCTGCTCGGTGCACAGGTCATGCTCGGCCGTCCGCTGCTCGACTGCCGCCGCAGCGAGCTCGAGCAGGCTGCCGCCGAACGCGGTGTGCGCCACATCGTCGACGAGTCGAATGCCGACCTGCGTTACCGGCGCAACGCTGTGCGGCAGGCGATCCTGCCGCTGGTCGAGCGGTATTTTCCGGGGGCGTCTGGGGCGCTCGTACGCAGCAGCCGGCATGCACAGGCGGCACAGGCTTTGCTCGACGAGTTGGCCGACATGGATCACGCACGCTGTGCCGACGGCGATGCATTGCGCGTTGACTGCCTGGCCGGCCTCAGTGACGCGCGCGCCGACAACCTGCTGCGCTACTGGCTTGCAGTGCGCGGCGCATCGTTGCCGCCCACTCTGGCGCAGCTCGCCCAATTACGCGAGCAGGCCCGCTACGCCGCTGCTGATGCGCATCCGTCGCTGCGACTGTGCGGGCTGCTGCTGCAGCGTCGCGCTGGACGGTTGCTCGTCGCCTCGGTGCCGGCCGGCCAGCCGCCGGTTGATCCGATTCGCGTGCACTGGCAGGGCGAGCACACGATCGACGTGCCCGAATGGCACGGCGCGCTGCTGTTCGAGCCCGGCGCGCCGGGGTTGCCGGCCGAACGGCTGCGGCAGGGTCTGCTCAGCCTGCGCCCGCGCGCCGGCGGTGAGCGGCTCAAGCCGGCAGCAGGGCGGCCGTCGCGCTCGCTGAAAAATCTCTATCAGGAGGCCGGCGTGGCCGCGGCGCTGCGTCCGTGGCTGCCGCTGCTGTACCTCGAGGAGTCGCTCATCTTTGCAGCGGGACTCGGCATGGACACCGTGGGCGTGGCGGCAGACGGGATCAAGCTCACGTGGGTGCCTCGGCAGGGATGCTAAAGCTTGTGGGATCGGCGAACGCCGGTTGACCTGGTAATGCAATTGCATCAGAACCCGGCCCCTCCGGAATATCGTTTGGGCGGTGCATCAGGTGCCAGCCGTTGCCATTGGTTTCGCGCGAAATTCTTTCAGCAGTACCGCTTGTTCTTTCGTTTTCATGCGGCCAGCAGATTAATCATCTACGGCTGGGTGAGCGACGAATCCTGTCAGCGTGGCTGCGAGAGCACCGCCGATGCGTACAAGGTGTTTCAACAAAGGATCGGCAATGGCAGCCCGCCGGACGACTGGAATGCCCTGATCGCCCAGGGGCGGGACGCCATTAGTCCCACACCGCCGTAAGCGGACCGCGGTCGCGGATTGGCTTTCCGCGTTGCAGCATGTAAAATATCGGGTTTGTTCCGAAGCAAAGTCCCGTCCAACATGGCCTTGATTGTTCACAAGTATGGCGGCACCTCGATGGGCTCCACCGAGCGCATCAAGAACGTCGCCCGCCGGGTCGCCAAATGGCATGACGCCGGCCACCAGATCGTCGTCGTGCCTTCGGCAATGTCCGGCGAAACCAACCGTTTGCTCGGTCTCGCGAAGGAAATCACCGGCACCCCGGAACCGCGCGAACTCGACATGCTGGCCTCGACCGGCGAGCAGGCCTCCGTGGCACTGCTGGCGATTGCGCTGCAGTCGATCGGCAAGGCCGCAGTGTCCTACACCGGCTGGCAGGTGCCGATCGTCACCAACAACGCTTACACCAAGGCCCGCATCCAGTCGATCGATGACGCGAAGGTGCGCAAGGATCTCGACGCCGGCCGCATCGTGGTCATCACCGGCTTCCAG
>JACCDS010659853.1_pt1 | contig 11704 bp, 9 predicted proteins | sample 7446441 | NCBI WGS metagenome assembly JACCDS01 (sample SAMN15323445, study PRJNA562643) | freshwater metagenome | isolation source: river surface water | place: USA:Blue River Watershed | collected 2017-08-17 | reverse complement strand
GTCGCCGTGCACCTCGAGCCATTTCTGCTTCGACCCTGCCGCGAGGAAGCCCTCATAGTTGCCGCGGGGATGCAGTCCCTGGCCGCCCCAGTTCGCCGCGGAGAGAAAAGGCACAACGATCTTGTCCCATTGCGCCGAGCGTGCGAGGTGGTACTCGTCGTGGAGCGGATGCGCGAGCACGTCGTCGCCGAAATTCGCGCGGTTGCGGTAGAGCTCGCCGTCGGAGAGGGTTTCGTCGCCGCACACGAGCTCGCCGGTCACGCGGCTGCGGGGCCCGCGCTCGCCGAGACCGTATTGCACCGACTTCACCTGCATGTCGTACCAGTTCGCCCAGAACGTCGAGAGTATGCCGCCGTGGTGCGTCATGTCGCGGTACCAGTCGGCCGCGCCTTCCCAGATGCACATCGCCGCGAGATGCGGCGGCTGCAGGCTCGCCACCTGCCACTGGTTGATGCCGTAATAGGAAATGCCGTTGAGCCCGACCTTCCCGGTGGACCAGGCCTGCACGCCGGCCCATTCGATGCACTCGTAGAAGTCGCGCGTCTCGCGCGGCGAGAACGGATCGATGTGCCCCGGCGAGCGGCCTGCGCCGCGCGAATCCACCCGCACGCATACGTAGCCGTCCGGCACCCATTTTTCCGGATCCACCACCTCCCAGTTCTGATATTGATTGGTGGAGCCGTGGGCGACGTCCGGATGCTCGGCCACCATGCGCTGCCAGGCGCTCGGATAGCCATCCTGAAAAGCGAGACCTTTGGCGTAAGGCCCGTACGTGAGGATCACCGGATAGCGCCCGAGCGGCATCGGCCGGAACACGTCGGCGCGGAGCACGAGGCCGTCGTCCATCGTGATGGGCACGTCCCAGTCGATGCGCATGCCGTCTCGTACTTCGCTGCGTTGTATGTGGGTCATCGTCGTAAGCTGCGGGTCGGCAGGATGTTGTTATATGATGCGCGCTCCATTTGACTCCCAGCCCACCATACGCGTCAACGGCTGCAACGGCAGCAGAGAGGAGCACGCAGTGAAGATTGCATTGGCCGGCACCGGCCGCATGGGTGCCGCAATGGTCCAGCGCCTGTTGAGCGTCGGACACGAGGTCACGGTGTGGAATCGCACGCCTGAAAAGACGGAGCCGCTCGCCGCCGCCGGCGCAAAAGTGGCTGCGACTCCGGCACGGCTCGCCGCTTCCTCCGACATCGTGCTTACCATCCTGACAAATGCCGATGCGATCGACGCAGCCTATCACGGCACCTCCGGGCTGCTGTCAGGCGACGTGAACGGCAAGCTCTTCGTCGAGATGAGCACGGTGCGCCCCGAGGTCGAGCAGGCGCTGTATGCCAGGGTGCGTGCGAAAGGCGCTGCCCTCATCGAATGCCCCGTCGGCGGTACCGTCGGCCCGGCGCAAAGCGGCAAGCTGCTCGGATTCGTCGGGGGCGATGACGCCGACGTCGCGCGCGCCCGGCCCGTGCTCGATCAATTGTGCCGGCGCGTCGAGCATGTCGGTCCCGTGGGCGCAGGCTCGCGGCTGAAGCTCGCGATCAATCTTCCGCTGCTGGTGTACTGGCAGGCGCTCGGCGAGGCGCTCTCGCTCGTTCAGGCGCTCGCCATCGATCCGGCGCGGCTGATGGACATCATTGCCGATACATCGGGCGGCGCGAACGTGCTCAAAGTGCGCGGCCAGGCGATCGCGGAAGCCTTGGCCGGCAAGGAGCTCGGCGCTGCGACTTTCGACATCGATTCGATGCGGAAGGACTTGAGCACGATGGTCGAGGAGGCGCACGCGCTGGGCTACGAGGCGCCGGTGACCGAACGTGCGCTGCAATGCTACGACGCCGCTTCGCGGGCGGGCCTCGGCGCGCTCGACGGCGCGATGCTGCCCGTGCGCTGGGCGAAGAAGCGGATAGGGGCCTCATGAAGAAGAAAGCTAGGCAGAGCAAGGCGGGGAAAGCCGCGAAGCCGGCCGCCGCGCCCAAACGATCATCCGACCTCACGAGCCCGGTGCTCGAGGCCGGCTTCCCAAAAGCGCTCGGCATACGGATCCTGACGATGACGAAGCGCAAGATCACGGCCGAAATGCCGGTGAAAGACACGCACCTGAACCGCACCGGGCGGGTGGCGGGCGGGGTCATCATGTCATTTGCCGACGTGCTCGGCGCAGTGGGCGCCGTCATGCATCGTCCGCTCGGTTATCGCGGCGGCACGGTGGAATCGAAGACGAATTTTTTTGCCGCGGGCCGCGGGCCGGTCCTGCGCGCCGTCACGATGCCGCTGCACATCGGCCGCACCACGTCGGTGTGGCAGACTTCGGTCAAGAACGAGGACGGCGGGCTCGTCGCCGTCGTGACGCAGACGCAGATCGCGTTGCCGAGGGAAACGAGCGAGGAAGGAGAGCGCACATGAAATCGTGGTGGATCAGGACCGAAGGCGACCGCATGGTGCTCGAGCCGCGCGACGTGCCGGCGCCTCAACCCAAGGCGGGCGAAATCGCGGTGCGCGTGCATGCGACGTCGATGAACCGCGGCGAATTGATCGCGGGCCACGGCCTGCATACCGGCGGCGCGGCAAGACCGGCGGGAACCGAGGCTGCAGGCGTGGTCGAGGCGCTGGGCGAGGGCGTCAAGTCGGTGCGCAAGGGCGACCGCATCATGGGCCGGGCACGGGGCGGCTTCGCCGAGTACGCCGTCATCGACGAGCACCAGGCGATCCGGATACCCGACAAGGTGAGCTTCGAGCAGGCCGCGTGCATACCGCTCGTGTACCTCACCGCCTACGACCTGATCTGGACTTACGGCAAGCTGCAGCCGGGCGAATCGCTGCTCGTGACCGGCATATCGTCGGGCGTCGGCGTCGCGTGCCTTGCCGCGGCGAAGGTGATCGGTGCAAAAGTGATCGGCACGCCGGGGTCGGCGGACAAGCTCTCCAGGCTGAAAGAGCGCGGACTCGACGTGGCCATACAGACACGCAGCGAATTTGCCGCGCCAGTGAAGGAAGCGACCGGCGGCAAAGGCGCCAATCTCGCCGTCAACACGGTGGGCGGCAGCGTTTTCCCGGAAATTCTGCGCTCGCTCGCTTATCACGGTCGCGTCGGCATCGTGGGCTACGTCGACGGAGTGACGGAAAGCCGCATCGACCTCGACGCCGTGCACGCCAACCGTTTCCAGATCTACGGCGTCTCGAACAAGTTCGCGACGACCGAGCTCCGCGCGGCGACGGTTCGCGGGTTCGTGCGCGACTTTCTGCCCGCCTTTGCAGACGGCCGCGCAACGCCTGTCATCGATCGCGTATTCTCGCTCGAGGAGCTGCGCGAGGCGCAGCAGTACATGGAATCGAACGCGGCGCTCGGGAAGATCGCTGTTCGTGTTGCACCCTGACAATTCAACCACAGCCACAGAGGACACAGAGCACACAGAGAACACGGTGATCCGGCGCTCCAGTTCTTTTGCGCTTCTCTCTCTGTGCTCTGTGCTCTCTGTGGCGATCTGATCTTGAAGGAAAGCACGTGGAAAAAACCAAAGCGCGCCGCATGCGCGAGCTGCTCGAAGCCGGCATCGTCGTCTCTCCGGGCATATACGACGGCTACAGCGCCCGTCTCGTCGAGAAAATGGGCTTCAAGGCCGCCTCGACCACGGGAGCGGGGCTCGCGAACTCGCGCCTCTCCCAGCCCGACGTCGGCATCATGCAGCTCATGGAGAACGCCGACGCGTGCCGCGCCCTCGCCCAGAGCCTCACCATACCCGTAATGGCCGACGCGGACACGGGCTATGGCAACGCGGTGACGGTCTATCACACGGTGCAGTACTTCGAGGCGGCGGGCGTCGTCGGCATCAACCTCGAAGACCAGGTGAGCCCCAAGCGCTGCGGCCACATGCGCGGCAAGGAGCTCATCGACGCGCGCGAGATGGCGAAGAAGATCGAGGCCGCGTGCGACGCGAAGAAGGACAAGGACTTCATCATCAACGCGCGCACCGACGCGATCGCGGTCGAAGGCATGGAGGGGGCGATCGAGCGCGCCAAGCTGTACATCGAAGCCGGCGCGGACATGGTCTACGCGGACGCGATCCAGTCCGAGGAGCAGATCAAGCAATTCGTCGATGCCGTCGCCCCGGCGTACGTGAGCGTCAACATGGGCTTCGGCATCCGCAACCGGCCCACCACGCCGCTCATCACGGTGAAGCGGCTCGCGGAGATCGGCGTGCGGCGCGTGAGCCTCGCGCGCATGCTGCCGGCGGCCGCGATCGGCGCCATGAAAAAAGCGCTCGAGCTCATGATGGACAGCATCGACACCGGGACGCTGCACGACCGTCCGGATTTGCTTGCGAGCATCGAAGAGATCACGGATCTCATGGGCTACGATCATATCAACCGCCTCGAATCGAAGTACATGCTCGAGGACGAGATCCAGCGGCGCTACAAATCGGACAAGGCGGAATACGTCGTGCGCGCCAAGCATTGATGTGTTTCGGAGGGCGGAGTAGGCAGGAAGGCCGTACGAAGCGCAGCGCGTTCCGCTGTGTCGCTCCCGGTGCGCATTGCGTATTCCGCCCTCTGAATTCCGATCCCTGATGGGGGAGGCATGATGAACGCACGCAAGGCGGCAGTCGGCTTCATGGGCATCGCAGCGATCGCAACGGTCGCGGGCGCACAGACGTTTCCGCAGCGCCCGGTGCGCGTGGTCGTACCGTATGCGGTCGGCGGATCGACCGACGTCGTGTTCCGCATCCTGCAGCCGAAGGTGAGCGAGTACCTCGGCCAGCAGGTCCTCATCGACAACCGCCCGGGCGGTGCGGCGACCATAGGCATGGACCTCGTCGCGAAGGCGGCGCCGGACGGTTATACGCTCGGTGTCGCGAATATCGCCTTCGGGGCGAATCCCAGCCTGCTGGCGAAGATGCCGTACGATTCGGAACGAGACTTCGCGCCGGTGAGCCTCGTCACCCTGGTGACGATGGTGCTTGCCGTGCATCCCTCGGTGCCGGCCCGCTCGGTGAAGGAGCTCGTTGCGCTGGCGAAAGCGAAGCCCGGCGCGCTGAACTACGCGTCCGCCGGCCAGGCGAGCGCGAACCATCTCGCCACCGAGCTCTTCAAGTACATGACGCACACGAACCTCGTCCACGTGCCGTACAAGGGCGGCGGCCCCGGCGTCGTCGCGATCGTGAGCGGCGAAACGAGCGCAACCTTCGCGACCATTCCATCGGCCATCGGCCACTTCAAGACGGGACGGCTGATCGCGCTCGGCGTGAGCAGCTCTCAGCGCAACCAGGCGCTGCCCAACGTGCCGACCATCGCCGAGGCCGGCGTGCCGGGCTACGAAGCCTACGAATGGCAGGGTCTCATGGCGCCCGCCGGAACACCGGCGCCGGTCGTGCGCCGCCTGCAGCAGGATTACGCGAAGGCGCTTGCGCTGCCGGAAATGAAGGAGCGCCTGGCGAGCCTGGGCGCCGATGCGGTAGGCAGCTCGCCGGAAGAGCTCGCATCGTTCATCAGGCGCGAGTTTGCGAACTGGGGTCGCGTGGTGAAGGAAGCGGGGATCAAGATCGAGTGACGTACGCTGCGGCCGTGGTGCGTCACCCCTCAGCCATCACTCGTCACAGGAAAAGGTAACGCATGTCGTGGATCGAGGAATTTCCCGGTAATTTCGTGTGGTCGAACGCTGCGCTCGTCACGAAGGGCATGGCGCCTTATGGGGCGGTGGCGATGGGCGAGATCGATCAGGTATGCGAGCGGTTGCGCACGCGCCAGCACGAGCCCGACGCATGGCGCGACGAATGGTGTGCGATGGGCGCGCGGCTCGAGCGGCGCGCGAAGGAGGCGGCTGCCGCGGGCCACGCGATGACGGCGGGAAACTACTACCTGCGCAGCGGCATGTATTACTTCACCGGCGAGCGTTTCATCTACCCCGGCGAGGAGAAGCGCGAGCTCGGCCGCAAGGCGATCGAATGCCAGCAGGCGGGTTTGCTTGCACGGTACCCCGGCATCGAGCGCGTCGAGGTGCCGTTCGAAGGGGCCACGCTACCGGCGCTTTTCATGCGTGCCGAGCGCGACTCCGGTCGCGCACCGATCACGAACGAAGGGCGCCGGGAGCGCGCGCCGACGATGCACGATGGGCGCCAGGAACGTGCGCCTACCGTCGTCGTCTTCGACGGCATGGACAATTGCAAGGAGATGAGCGTGCTCTTTGCCGGCATCGAATTTGCGAAGCGCGGCTGGAACACGCTTGCGATCGACGGTCCCGGGCAAGGCGAGTCGCTGCGCTTGCGGGAGCTCTACGCGCGTCACGATTACGAAGTGCCGGGCGCCGCGGCGTATGACTACGTCGCGTCGCGAGCGGACGTCGATGCCTCGCGCGTCGCCGTGATGGGGTACAGCTTCGGCGGTTACTATGCCTCGCGCGTCGCCGCGTTCGAGAAGCGCTATCGCGCCGGCGTCGCGATGAGCGCGCTGCACTGGGACTTGCACGGCTGGCAGGCGGAGATCAAGCGCAAGCAGGACGCCGATCCGAAATCCGTCGCTCAATCGACGTTCCACTTCCGCTGGATCATGGGCTGTATCGACGACGGCAATGCGGCGCTGGAGAAAGCCAGGCGATTCTCGCTCGTCGACGTCGCGCCCCGGATCTCGTGTCCGTTCCTCGTCGTCCATGCCGAGAACGACAAGGTCGTGCCGGTCGCCTCCGCGCACAAGCTGTACGAAGCGCTCACGACGACCGACAAGACGCTCGAAATCCTCACGGCCGAAGACGGCGGCTCGTACCACGCGCAGGCCGACAACCGCCAGGTCGGCATCGATTGCATCGCGGACTGGCTGGAGAGCCGGCTGCGGTAGCGGCGTTCAGTATTCGCGGTCGACCGCGATCTCGCTCATGATCGCGTCCGGCCGGTGGTGCGCTTGCGCTTCCGGCGCAACGCTGCCTTCCAGATACGCACCGAGCTCGCGCCCGTGTCGAACGACCGCTGCGCCGAAGCGCAGGCGCTCGGCTTGATAGGCCTGCAGTGCTGCGGGGACGTCGTTCGAGGCACGCGCCATCGCATCCGCCAGCGCCACCGCGTCGCCGGCGCCCTTGGTGACGCCCATGCCGCAGTGCGGGCGCGCGACGAAGGCGGCGTCGCCGAGCAGCGCAATGCGGCCGAACGCGATGTGGCTCGATTCGACGTCGTAGATCGGCTGGAAGAACGGCTGGCGCGCATTTCTGACGACTTCGATGAATTGAGGCGACAGCTTTTCGTTCGCAGCGAGCTGCATCGCGCCGCGCACCGCAGGCCGTATGAGCGGCGGCGGAATGGAGCTGCCGTGGCAGCGCCCGGACTCATCGGTGCACAGATCGCGCAGCGCGCGCGCTTCGTCGGCAGGCCGGTACCACACGAAGTTGTAGCAGCGCTCGCCGGGCCGCGTGGAATTGGTGTAGCCGGCGACCGGATAGCCGAGCATCTGCTCGCGCTCGGGCAGGCAGAACGCGAAGATCGGGAAAAGCTGCCGGTGCACCGGGCGCGGAAGCGCTTTTTCGTCGGCGAGACCACGCCATCCGACATAGCCCACGTAACGCGGCTTCGCTTCGGGCAGCAGTTGCGCACGCACCGTCGACCGTATGCCGTCCGCCGCGATCAGCAGATCGGCTTGCTCCGTCGCCCCGTTTGCGAACGTTGCGGTAACCGACGCACTGTCGCCGTCCACCCGGCTCACCGCCGAGCCGAAGTGGTAACGCTCTCGCGGGAAAGCCGCTCTCAGCAATTCGTAGAGGCGGCCCCACGTCGTGAGCTTTTGCGCAACGGCGAGCGTTCCTACGACCGCGCCGCTGCGGTCGAACGTCACGCGCGAGGGGATGTCGACGCCGAAGCTCGCGTCGATCGGTATGCCGATGCGCTCGAGCGCCGCGAACAGGCCGGGGTGCGGAATGATGCCGGCCCCGCGGCCCGAGAGCTCGACCGGCGACTGCTCGTGGACTCCGACGTTCCAGCCCTGGCGCAGCAGCAGGTTCGCGGCGAAGAGCCCGCCGAGCGAGCCGCCGATGACGATTGCGCGCGGCTGTCGGTCCGTCATGGCGCGCTTACGCGGCCTGCTGCGCCTCGGCAGCGGCGTAGTTGAGCTCGATGGTGACGTCGCTGGGATCTTCGAAGAACACCTGGTGCAGGTTGAGGCTGGGCACCGTCCGCTCGCGAAATGCAATGTTGTTCCGCTGCAGGCGCCCGCGCATGTCCGCGAGCCCGGTAGCCGTGAACGCCATGTGATCCACAGTGCCGGTTCCCTTGAGCGATTCGAGATCGCGCTCGCCGAGATATTCCTTCAGTCCCGCCGGATCGTCGAGGTCGATGCCGATGATATGGACTACGCCCGTCGTTTCCGGATACGACGCGCCGTTGTACAGCCACAGCCCGGGGAACTTGAACGGCGGGCGGAATCCGACCTGGAAGCCCATCACCTCGGTGTAGAACTTGCGCGACGCCTCGATGTCGAGCGTGCGTATGGAATAGTGGTCCAGCTTGCCTATCGGCATCACGTCTCCTGCTGTGTTCGCTTGGCGAGGCGAAAATTGTAGCACCGCCGGTGAGTCGCGCCGCTCACGCGAGCTGCCGCTGGCGCAGTGCGTGCTACTTCAGCGCCGTGATGAGCGCCTTCCACGCCGGGTGGCCTGCAAGCAGCGCGATCGCATGCGGCAGCAGTGTCTTCCCCGGCTCCATGTGTATCCACGTCGATGCGCCGGATGGATGCGGCAGCGGCAGCACGTCGAACTCGACGCCGGCGCGGCGCGCGCGATGCAGCTTGCCGACGGTCGTATCGAGGCGCCCCTCCGGAACGAATTCGTTGATGGCGAGCTTGCCCGCCGCGATGACGAGCCGGGGCGCGAGCAGGCGGATCTCCTCGTCGAGCCACGGCGCGCAATTCGAAATTTCCTGCGGTGAAGGCACGCGGTCTCCGCCTTTGGCGAGCTTGCCGGGAAAGCAGCGGCACACCGCAGCCATGTAGACGTTGCGGCGAAACGCAGCCTCGTCCGGCATGCCCGCCTGCACGAACCATTTGAAAAGCGTCTTGCCCGCCGTCCACGCGAAAGGGCGGCGCAGCTCGCCTTCGCGTATCCCAGGCGCCTGGCCCACGAGCATGACTTTGGAGATCGTCGGATGACCGACGACCGGGGTGCTTTGCATCAGCGGGCAGCGGCGACAGCGCGCGAGGCGCGCCTGATGTTGCTTCAGCGCGTCGGCGAGCGCTGCGGTATCCGTCGTCGGGCTGCCGTTGCGTTGAGGTTTGGGGAGCGCGTCGGTGCGGCGCGTCATGACCCGATGCAGGAAAAGAGAACGACCGCCGCGCCGAGGACGCGGCGGCGATAGCGGCTGACGTTCGGCATGGCGTTCTCCGTTGAGTGTCGGCTGCGAGGCCGAACAGTATGACGGACCGTGCTGCACGAGCCGACACGCCGGTCGCGGCCGGCATTCCGTCAGCTCGGTCGCATGACACTGATGGAGCGGCGAGCCTCAGGACCGCTTGTCGTCCACCGCCAGCGCGAGCTCGGCGTCTATCGTGGGCTCGGCGCCGTCGGTGACGGTGCGCAGGCTGCCGACCTCGATGCGGCTTTTGTCGACACCGGTCTCGGCCAGAAAAGCCGCGATGGTCTGTGCCCGCTCGCCCGCGAGCTGCTGCAAGGCCGTATCGGGCAGCGGATGCGATTGGACCAGCCGGTCGAACAGGGCTTCGTAATAGCCGCGGCGTTCGTCCGCGGACGGCTTCGGATGCTCTTTAGCGAACTGCGCTTCGTGGTCGCGCAAGGCATCGCGGCCGGCGCGCGCGACGTAGAGCTTCTCGATCGCGCGCTGCGTTTCCGGGTCGCTGAACGCGATCGGGCCGGGGTCTTCTCCCGGCTGCAGCTTCTGGCCCATGGCTGCCGACAGATCGCGCCGCACGGGCGCACGTTTCAGGCGATCGGCGTCGCGCTGCGGATCGTACGCACCGTGCACGACCACTTTGAGCTGCGGCCGCTCCTGCAGCGCTTTCGCCACTTTCCCGAGCGTTTCGCGTTGCGGCGGGAAGAGCCGCGCACTGCCCGGCGAGAAGCGCACCTTGCTCAGCTCCTCGCCGCTCGCGCCGCCGCCGAACAGCGATGCGAGCGCACGGAAGGGCGCGGTGACGAGGCGGCCGAGCGCGCTGAAGATCGCCTCGCGGATCAACGCGCCGTAACTGAACTGCGGATTGTCGACGTCGCCGGTGACGGGGATGGCCATGCGGATGCGGCCCTGGGAGTCCTTGAGCAGGCTGATCGCGAGCTCGAGGGGAAGATCCTTCGCGCCCGGGGCTTCGACGCGCTCGCCGAGCACGATGTTCTCCATCAGGATCTTGTTCTCGCCGGCGAGCCGCTTGTCGACGATCTTGTAGTCGAGATCGAGCCACAGCCGGCCGCCGTCGATCTTCCGTCCCGCGAACGTCGCGGTGTACGGCGACAGCGGCGGCATCTCGACGTTCTGGAACTTCACGTTGATGTCCATGAAGTCGGTGGGATGGCGCAGGTTGAGCCCGCCTTCCGCGCTCGCGTAGCCCGAGGGCTCGATGCGCCCGCCGAACTTCAATTCCGTGCGCGCGTTCGGATCGTTGGACAGTCCGAGCGCGCTGCCGCTCGCGCGCACGACGCGCGTGGAAAACGGCAGCACCAGGCTCGCGTCCGCAAAGTCTATCGCGCCGTTGCGCAATTGCAGGCGTCCGACGCGCACCGGAAACACCGGGGCGTCGGAGGGCTCCAACGTCTTCGCCCGCGACGGCTCCGCCTTCGGCGCAGGCGCCGCCGCGGGCTCCTTCGTCACCTGCGCGAGGTTTACCTTCCGGTCCTTCGAAATGATGATGGCCGTCTCGGGCTGATCGAGCACCACCTCCTTGATGTCGAGGCGGTCGGGCGCGAGCGTCAGCGCGACGCTCTCTCCGGTGAGCGCCTTCCAGGAAATGAACCGCTGCTGCGTGCGCGCGTCGTCGATCGCGACGTCCGCGATCCTGAAGCCGCCCGTCACACGCAGCAGGGGCTTGCGATCTTTCGCATAGTCCACGGCCGCGTCGGCCTGCACGCTGCCCGAGCGCACCGCGAGCATGAGATGCCTGCTCACCAGCGGCTGCAGCGTGAGTATCGGAAAGCCGGCGACATTGAGCTTCGCGCCGACGCGGCTGAAATCCTGCGATGCGGTGCCGGCGGCGGTGAGCGTACCGCCTTGCGCGATTTTCGCGGCACTGTCGAAGCTGATCGGCGCGTCGGCGTCCGGCTCGATGTTCCTGATCGCGAGCTTGCCGATGTCGACGTCGTAGCGCAGCGCGGGCGTGTAGGCGGCATCGCCCACGGCCAGCTGTGTGCTCTCGAGCGTTGCCGCGTCGACGCGGAATCGCCAGGCGGGCCCGGATGGCGGCGCGGTCGGCTTGGCGGAGGCAAATGCACGCAGCAACGGAATGTCGCCGCCTGCGTCGCGCACGAGCGTAGCGCTGCCGCCGCGGAAGGCGGCGGTGCCGACCGAGATGCTGCGCTGCCGAACGTCGATGCGCCCGCCGTCGACGGTCGCATTCGACAACCTTGCGAGCGGCTCCGTCGCGCCGTGTTGCGAGAGCGCGATATCGGCAAGGTCCAGGCGTATGTTTTCGGCCATCGTCGCCAACACGTCGCCGCCCGATGCCAGCGCGAGCTTGAGCGAGCCGTCGCCTCGGGCCACGTCGACGGCGATCGGGGCGACTCGCGTGTGGTCCTCGT
>JACCDS010087925.1_pt1 | contig 11704 bp, 7 predicted proteins | sample 7446441 | NCBI WGS metagenome assembly JACCDS01 (sample SAMN15323445, study PRJNA562643) | freshwater metagenome | isolation source: river surface water | place: USA:Blue River Watershed | collected 2017-08-17 | reverse complement strand
CTGCGGGAGTTTTCCCGCCGCGCTTTCCGTTTTGAAATCACCCTCGGGCAACACCACACCGCTGACCGGCGTGATCGACAGGTGCTGCTTGAGCATGCGTTCCATGGCCGAGCCATCGCGCCGCGTGAGGTTGGGCACGTATCGGCTGTAGACCCTAAACAGCATCTCGGTGCTGGTGTGCCCCAGTTGCCTCGCGATCCACTCCGGCGCCTCTCCGCTGGCCAGCCAGAGCGTGGCCGCCGTGTGGCGCATCTGGTAGGCCCTGCGGTGCGTCAGGTCCAGATGCCGCAGCAGCGGCGCCCACACCCGGTTCAGGAAGTTCTGGTTGTCGATGGGCTTGCCGCTCTTGGTGCAGAAGACGTATTCGCTCATGTGAGCCGTGGCCTTGAACTGCGTCTGCAACGCCTCGTAGACCAGCTCGGTCATCTGGATGTCGCGCAGGCTGCCGTCGGTCTTGAGTTCGTCCTCTTCGTTGAGCACGATGGACTCGCGCACCAGGATGAGCCGGCGCTCGAAGTCGATGTACTTCCACTTCAGGCCGTGCACTTCCCCGGTCCGCATGCCTGTGAAGAAGCGCACCGTGAAGTACTGGCGGTAGTCGGCACGCACCGTGGTCAGAATGCGCTGCACTTCATCGAGGCTGAAGGGCATCACGTCGCTGCGCTTCATCTTCAGCGGCTTGATGTTGCGGAAGGCGGACGTAAACTCGAATCGGTCGGCCGCTTCATTGAGGATCTGTCGCAAAGGCTTCATCACGGAGTTGATGCGTCGGTTGGACAATGTGTTGCTGGACTTTCGGGCGGTGACTTTGGCGAGTGATGCCCGAAAGGCCAGGACGTCTGCTTTGGTGATCTGGCCGACCTCCTTGTCCGCGAAGTACGGAATGAGGTACTTGTCCAGCGCACCGCGTTGGGTGACCGCGTAGCTGCGGCGCCAAGACACCACCGCTTCGCCGTACCACTGCTCGGCGAACTGCCGGAACGGCGGCGTGGCGGACTTGGGTGCCGATGCTGCGCTTGCGGCCTGCTCTTCTTCCGCCTCCACCTCATCGGACTTGACGGGCAGCGGCTTGCCGAAGGTCTTCTGGTAATCGAACGATCCCACGGCGATTTCCGTTTCGATGCGTTCGAGCACCTTTTGCAGGCGCTTACGGTTGGCAGGGGTGTCGGGCAGCGCCGTCTGTTCACGGAGGCGCCGCCCTTGGAACTTGAAGTCCAAAAACAGGAGGCCTGTTTCCGGACGGCTGCGCACACTACCCATGGAGAGCGCCTCCGCTGGCCATGGGGATCGGCGCCGCGCACTGGCTGGAATGCATCGCCATATCCCGTTCGATGGCTTCCCAGATGTAGAGCGTCTTGCGTCCGCCGAACGGACGGATGTAGTGCCGCCCTTCAATGAGGACACTGTCCTTCAACCTGTCGCGGATGGTTCGGGCGTCGTACTTGATGCGCTCAGACAGCTCACTCGTGGTGAGATAGGTGGCTGCCTGTTGAGCAGGCAATGCAACTTGCATGGCTGTTTCTCCTTTCGTGATGCCACTACACTTGGAGATCAACTTGCGCGACGGCAGATATTTTTGATCTCCTGAAGATCATTATGCAGCCGAGTTACGCATTGTCAAGCCATTTTGATCTACAGAAGATCACTTTTTTTGTTTACAGGCCATGATCCGCTGCCACTTCGCCCGTCTGCTAGGGGAGCGCAAGCTCAAGATCAGTGATGTCGCGCGAGACACAGGCATCAACCGCGGGACCCTCACACGGCTGTACTACGAGACGGCGGAAAGGGTCGAGTTGGACGTGCTGGACAAGCTGTGCGACTACTTCGGCGTCGAGGTCTCACAGCTGCTCGAAAAGATCCCCAACCAAGACTAAACGCCATCCAGGTCGATCAATTCGGCTGTCTATGATGTGCCGATGAATCAAGAAGAGCAGGTAGAGGACTTCATCCGTCGCTGGAAAGGCGTCAACGCCAGCGAACTCGCACTGTCACAAAGCTTCATCATCGAGCTGTGCGATCTGTTGGGGGTACAACGCCCTACGCATGCCCCGGACTACATGTTCGAGCGGCCCATCACCTTTACCCACGGCGACGGCTCCACTAGCACCGGCCGCATCGACTGCTACCGCCGCGGCCACTTCGTGTGGGAGAGCAAAAAGCTCAAGGCTGGCGTCGCAGTGCAGGCCACCGGCACAACGACCAAAGCGTTTGACGACGCCCTGCTGCGCGCCCGCCAACAGGCCGAGGACTACGCCCGCGCCCTGCCAGCCGCCGAAGGGCGGCCGCCCTTTGTGGTGGTGGTCGACGTAGGCCACGTGATCGAGCTCTACGCCGAATTCACCCGCAGCGGCGCCACCTACACCCCCTTCCCGGACCCACGTAGCCACCGCATCCGGCTCGAACAGTTGGCCGACCCCACCATCCGCGGGCGGCTGACCGCGTTGTGGACCGACCCGCTCAGCCTCGACCCATCGCGCGTGAGCGCCCGCGTCACGCGCGAAGTGGCTGCCGAACTGGCCGAACTCGCCAAGAGCCTCGAAGCCGCGGGCCACGCCCCACAGACCGTGGCGGCCTTCCTCACGCGCTGCCTGTTCAGCATGTTTGCCGAAGACGTGGGCCTGCTGCCCAAGGCCGGCGCGGAAGAGCAAGGCAGCTTCGTGCACCTGCTGCGCCAGTACCGCGAACAGCCCGCCACCCTGGTGCAGATGCTCAAGGTGTTCTGGAAGTCCATGGACGAAGGCGGCTTCAACGCCGCCATTGCGCAGGACGTGCTGCGCTTCAACGGCAAGCTGTTCAAGGGCGCGGGGGCCGACGGTTACGTGCTGCCGCTTAACACCGCGCATATCGACGGCCTGCTGCGCGCTGCACGCGCAAACTGGCAGGAGGTGGAGCCCGCCATCTTCGGCACCCTGCTCGAACGCGCGCTCGACCCCACCGAACGCCACGCCCTAGGCGCCCACTACACGCCGCGTGCATATGTGGAGCGGCTGGTGCTGCCCACCGTGGTGGAACCGCTGCGCGCCGACTGGGCCCACGCCCAGGCCGCCGCCGTGCTGCTCGCGCGCGAGGCCGACGAACTGGACGGCAAGAAGCGCGAAGCGAAACTGGAAGAAGCCCGCGCCGAAGTGCGGCGCTTTCACCACCAGCTGTGCACCACCCGCGTGCTCGACCCAGCCTGCGGCAGCGGCAACTTCCTTTACGTCACGCTGGAACACTTGAAGCGCCTGGAAGGCGAGGTGCTCGACCAGCTCGAACAGCTGGGCGAAACGCAGGACCGCCTGGGCCTGGAGGGCGAAACCGTCACCCTGCAGCAGCTACGAGGCATTGAACTCAATGCTCGTGCCGCTGCCCTGGCCGAACTGGTGCTGTGGATCGGCTGGCTGCAATGGCATGTGCGCACCCGCGGCCTGGGCAGCGTGGCCGAGCCCGTGGTGCACGACTACCGCAACATCGAACACCGCGACGCGGTGCTGGCCTACGACGAAGCGGTGCCCGCGCTGGACGCGGACGGGAAGCCCATCACCCGCTGGGACGGCGTGACGTTCAAGAAACACCCCGTGACCGGCGAAGACGTGCCCGACGACACCGCGCAGGTGCCGCAGTGGACATATGTCAACCCGCGCCCGGCCGTTTGGCCCGCGGCCGATTTCATCGTGGGCAATCCGCCGTTCATTGGCGCCAGTTCTATGCGCGCCGCGCTGGGCGACGGTTACGCCGAGGCGCTGCGCGACACCTGGGCCGACGTGCCCGAGAGCGCGGACTTCGTCATGTACTGGTGGCACAAAGCGGCGCTTACGGTGCGCGCGGGCGCTGCGAGGCGGTTTGGCTTCATCACCACCAACAGCCTACGCCAGACCTTCAACCGACGGGTAGTGCAGATGGCTCTGGACGGTACGCCAGTTGATGTGGGTGCGTCCATTGCTGAGGCCGCTGTTGCTTCAGCCGGAACGGACTATGCCGGGAGCCTCATACCGTCAAAAGCGCAGAATTCGGCCACGGGTATAGCGCGGTCCGACTTGCCCGCGCTGTCGCTGGCCTACGCCATACCTGACCACCCTTGGGTGGACGGTGCAGGCAATGCAGATGTGCGCATAGCCATGACCGTTGCCACACGGGAGCCGCATGAGGGGCGACTGCTCACGGTGCAGAGCGAGCGCGAGGGCAGCGACGGCGAGGTGGCGGTACAACTGTCCGAGCGGCACGGCCTGCTGCACGGCGACCTACGCGTGGGGGCGAACGTGGCGGGCGCCAGACCACTGCGAGCGAACCTCGACATCAGCAACCGAGGCGTGCAGCTGTTCGGTGCAGGGTTCATCGTAACCCGCGAAGAAGCGGCAGCCTTGCTCCCCCGCTCGCCGGGCGGGGATGAGGGTGAGGGCGCCAGCACGCCGATCATCCGCGAATACCGCAACGGCCGCGACCTCATGGCCACCTCGCGCGATGCGCTGGTCATCGACGCCTTCGGAATGAGTGCGGAGCAACTGCGCGAACGCTACCCTGCCGTGTTTCAGTGGCTGGTCGAGCGTGTCAAGCCTGAGCGGGATAACAACAACCGTGAATCGAGAAAACGTAACTGGTGGTTGTTTGGCGAAACCAACCCGAAGCTCCGCAGGCAACTCTTGGGGCTGGATCGTTACGTTGCCACCGTGGAAACGGCAAAGCACCGGGTCTTTCAGTTTCTCGACAGTGCAGTACTCCCCGACAACATGTTGGTGGCGATCGCCGTGAACGATGCGCAATGGCTCGGCGTGTTATCGAGTCAAGTTCATGTCGAATGGGCGCTGGCCGCAGGTGGTCGCCTAGGCGTGGGCAACGACCCGCGCTACAACAAGTCCCGCTGTTTCGAGCCCTTCCCCTTCCCCCACGAAGACACCGGTCTCACGCCCGCGCTGGCCGAGCACATCCGCAACTTGGCCGAGCAGCTGGACGCGCACCGCAAGGCGCGACAAGCGGCGCACGAATCCGTCACGCTCACGGGCCTGTACAACGTGCTCGATAAGCTGCGCCGCGGCGAAGAGCTCTCGGCCAAAGACAAGCTTCTGCACGAACGGGGGCTGGTCAGTGTGCTGCAGAGCCTGCACGACGAGCTGGACGTCGCTGTGCTGGCGGCCTACGGGTGGAGCGACCTGGGCCCGGTGCCCTGGGCCGACGAAACCGCCCGCGCAGCCTGGACCGAAACCCTGCTGGAACGCCTGGTGGAGCTGAACGCCAAACGCGCCGCGGAGGAAGCCGCGGGCACGGTCCGCTGGCTGCGCCCCAAGTTTCAGGACCCGGCCCGCGGTACCGCAACCGCGACCGACGCGCCCGCGCCGCAGCAAACGGTCATTGAAGGCGTGGAGTCGACAGCAGAGGCTGCAGCCAAAAGCACAGATGAAGGCAAGGTAGCCGAAGCACCCGCCGTGCCAGCCACCACTGCCCCTGCGGCACAGCCCTGGCCGCCCACACTCCCCGAGCAGGTCCGCGCGGTGGCGCAGCTATTGGCATCCAGCCCGGCACCATTGGCGCTACCCGCTATCGAGGCCAGTTTCAAAGGTAAGGGTCCGTGGAAGAAGGGACTGCCGCGCATTTTGGAGACTCTAGAAGCGCTCGGTCGAACCCATAGGCAAGACGGCTACTGGCGAGGTTGATCCAACCGAAACTCCTCTCGCGGGACAGCTCTTTGCCAACTCCCTAGGCTGCGTGCAGTCGTGCAACCTCTGTATCAGATGACCACGCAAAGCCGGGACTGAACATCGGCTCATTTTCAGTCGGACGTGAGGTACACCAAAGGCGGGGTTTCCAAGAATCGCGAAATAGCATGAGTTGTAGACAGTACGGATAGAGCACGAAAGCGCATACGTGGTTCACAATGATGTGGGGCGTGGTCGCCCGCCACAGGGCTCTAAACAGGAGGGGGAATGGCTTTTCATGTGCCGGAGAAACACGTTAGCCAGTTCGATGATGTCGAACGACGATTTCGCCTGCTGCTCGCTAAAAACATTGTCACGGGTGTATCCGAAATCCAGTTTGACAAGTGGTTGTCCAACCTGATGTCGGACGAGGACCGATACTTAGCAGCTCGGCTCTTAGAGAACCTGACGTTCCGCTCCGAGCAGATGGTTGGCAGCGCCATCGACCACATCCTGCAGTGCATCTTGCCGTGTGAGTTGCGCCGGATGGGCATAACGATGACTAGCGTAGACGACTTTGTCGAGTCTCTTTGCCGTGGCGACCAGAATCTTCCCGTTCGCTTTGTCGAAATGGATGACCCCATGGGAAAGAGACCAGGAAAGAGCGGGCCAGTGCTCATTCGAGAGCTTCATCGCCTAGGCGGCGTCAACAACAGGTTGACTTGCCTGTCCAGAGCCATCAATGAGCAACCTTCCACTGTCAAGTGCCTGGTGTTCATTGATGACATGGTGGGTACCGGCACCCAGATGGTGAGATTCGCTGAGGCCCATGACCTTGCTGCGATATCTTCCAAGCACCACCTAATCTACTGCCCGCTCGCTGCATTCGAAGATGGCCTAGATCACCTCGCAAAGAAATGTCCATGGCTACGGGTCTGCCCTGTTGAAGTGTTTGGCAAAGAGCATCAGTTTTTCAGAGGCAAACCTGATTCGCCTGAGATCTGGGCTATCGACAACACCAACACAGTCGCCGACGTACGTGCCCACATGAAGGCCATGTGCGAGCGAGGGGGTATTGGTGGCCCGGCCAACTATGCCCTTGAGTTGCTGATCGGTTTTCATCACGCCACACCCAATAACACGCTGCCAATCATGCATGCGTCATCACGTGATTGGCACAACCTTCTTATCCGCTGAGGCCCAGATGACAGCGATCGCAGACCCCTTCCTAAACAACCGAGCTGATCATCTTTCGTCGGACTCACTGTTTTCAGAGTTCATTGTCCCGCCGTTCTTTCAGCGCATCAGCATCTTTGCCGACAAAGGCTCGGTTCGGATCCTGGGTGGGCGCGGCTGTGGAAAGACCATGTTCATTCGCTACTTCAGCCATGGCTCTGCGTTCAATGCGTTGCGCCAGGACATCCCCCTGTCGGAGCTGAAGACAGTTGGACTTTACCTTAGGCCTGACACGGGTTTTTGTGGTCTTATGGTTCCAGAATGGCTAGGAGCCCAGGAAGCAAAGCTTGCGTTCTCGCATTACGTAGCACTCAACCTCTTGAAGGACGCTGTTCACGCACTGCAATCGATCCGTGGAGCTCGATTTGTCAACTGCACCATCGATATCGGTGATCCCTTGCTGAGCCAAGCCCTAACAACGCAATTGGGTTTGACCGATCGGCGCGTCAGCCATCTTGACGATGCGTTGGAGATGAAGTTGGTGGAGCTAGAGAGGTGGGTGCGGAACCCGAAACACAGCACGCATCCTACATTCGTCTCTTTTGCCTCTGCGCTTCCTCGCTTCGCACAGGACGTTGCTGCTTCTTGCCCCGGGCTGGCGGACTTGGCATTCCGAGCCTTCATCGATGAATTTGAGAACCTGCAAAGCGATCACAGGGAGGTGGTGTGTGATGCAATCAAACACCCTACCTCTCGCTTGGTTGTCCACATCGCGCACAAAAAGCAGGCAGTAGTTGACTTCAAGACCAGCAGTGATGAACGCGTCGTGGAAGGTCATGACCTGCGCACGATAGATCTGGAGGAGGAACTGTCCAAGGACGGCGAATTTGAGCTCTTGGCCGCTGAGCTTTTTTTGTTACGAGTCCACCAGGGTGGTGGCCGCTTCGACTGCCCTCTGTTCAATCCATCGCTGCTTCACGATCCGCGCCACCTCCCACATCGGTTGTCCAAGCCGTATCGTGAGCAGGTGCTTAGCTGCGTCAAGGAGATCCTGCCAAGCCCTAGCTCTGCGGACATTTCACGAGAGGTCATCAAGGACCCACCATTGAGGCGGCGTCTGCGGGAAATGATTCAAAAGGGCCTGGTGATGCAAGGTCTGGAAACGACCGTGGATGCGGATGACTTGATCAGCCCCGAGCAACCTCAAGCCAGCATCGTCCTCGGTGCACTACTGAACCGCCGGAGCCAGATCGGCAAAGACGTGATTTCTCAATATCGAGCTTCTGTGGCAAAGCCTAGTGACGTTGACCCCTTCTTCAAAGTTGGGGGATGGATCGACAATAACTTGCACGGATGCCTGTTTCATCTCTACGCAGGACTGCCGCGCCGCCCCAACATCAATTACGCGGGTTTTGAGCGTTTCTGCATGCTGGCCGATCCCAACCTACGCTTCTTCCAAGCGCTTTGCCATGCCACACTCTCTTTAGCCTACAAGCGCCAGAGCGGCAGCGATCTCCCGGGACAGCTCAAGGTCAGCGCAGAGACACAGGCTACCGCAGCCAAACAGGTATCAGACAAACTGTTCCAAGACATTCTGCAGCTCGGCGCCAACGGCAGCAGGCTTCTGGAGATCACAGGGCGTCTGGGGCGCGTTTTCGAGGCCTTCAATCGCCGACGTAGCCAGAGTGAACCCGAGGTCAACCACTTCTCAATTGACAACGCCGATCGATCGAGTCTTTCTACGCAGGCGGAGCAACTGTTGCGGGAGGCCAAGATCTGGTCGGTTCTGTATGAAGCGAAGGACACCAAGAACAAGTCGGACTACGACATTGCCCAGACCGATCTAATTCTGAATCCCATCTACGCTCCTCACTTCGGCATCAGCTTTCGCAAACGACGCAAAGTCACTCTGCGCGCTCCCCATGCCGACATTCTGCTGTGCCAGTCCACGTCACAGTACGAGGCGGTGCTCAAAACGCTGGTGGACCCTGTCGAACAGGAGCCCGGTGAGACCACCCCTGGCCTGTTCTGAGGTGTCGCGATGAAATTCATCAGACAGGACGCGGTCACGGAGGCAGAAGCAGCGGCGGTCGGGATGTTCGATGTGGCGTTTTACGGGCGAGACGACTTGGACGATCGCAGCCGGCATTCCGCCGCGCTGGCACGCTCCGCAGCACGCAGAAGCTACCAGGTTCGCTACGAGCCCTCCCGCTTCACACTCACGATTGGTGAATGCGAATTCAAGGTGGACGCATTGGAAGACGTCTTCCGAAGGTTCAGAGCGCAATCACTCGTGCTAGATGCCACCACGCTGGAGTTTCCTGAGATCCTCTACCTGCTGAGCGCATACCGAATGCAACCAAAGCGCCCGCGTTGTGGCTTCTTCTACGTTGAGCCGGAGGGCTATCGGCAGCGCCCCGAGAACATGGAAGTAGTGCCTGGCAATGCATTCGATTTGAGCGAAGCGTTTTTGGGCAATCTTCAGTTGCCACCCTTTACTCGCATGCTGTCAGACCAGCACAAGGCTCACTTGGTAGCTTTTCTCGGTTTTGAAGGCGATCGTTTGATGCGAGTACTTGATGCGGATGACGGTCACTTTTATCAGCGGGTGAGCATTGTCTTTGGCATCCCACCCTTCCAGCCGAGTTGGGACCTACATGCACTGATGGCCAATTCAAGCCTGCTGGAGCGGCCGAACACAACCGTGATGTACTGCGGAGCCAACAATCCGCGCGCAGCTTACGAGCTTCTTAGGAATGCCCACGACGGCATGATGGCCGGACCTATCAATCGCTTATCGGTCGCGCCGTTTGGAACAAAACCGATGGCGCTGGGTGCAGCATTGTTCCGTTTGGAACATGACGTTCTGACACCGCTTTACGATCATCCGGTGCGAAAAGCCAACCGGACATATGGAGTACATCGGCGCCACTGGTATGAGATTGACTCACTGTGAATGGCCGGTGTGGACTGGTTGCCTTCAAGCCCCCGTGGGAACAGGCATTTCGAGCAAAGTAGCAACGGTAATGTGCTTGGCGCAAGAACCCTTAGTCGCCGCTTGTCGCCATGAAGCGCCCGCGTCGCTGAGCACCCAATCGGTCACCCTCTGGTGATACCGGGCCGGCACTCGAAGCCGGTATACCGCCTCGGTGTAGTGGCGCTGGCCCCTAACGACAAGAGCATGCCTATCCATGCAGCGGGTTCCCACACGCGGCAACAGTATGTCGTTCGCTGCAGCCGTCTGAAAGCCGTGATCTCGCCCTTTACCAAAACGAACTTCGGCGCCCACCTGAGGAAAATCAGAAGTGTGAAAACACATAATGCCGAGCGCATCGAATTGGGCGCGTGTTCGGCTGCCTCTGACGACAGTCGCCCCCAGTTCCTCAAGAGACCTAAAGCCAGGCTTTGAACGAAGCGCAGCACTATGGTCCAAAAACTCGTGGAAGGCCAGATCCAGTCGCTGCATTCCCAGTTCAGGACTAACGAATCGCTCGGCAACAAGCTCCAGACCCGCGCCCACCATCCTCCCGAGCCGCACCATCCTAAGCTTGGATGAACCGAACCGCGCGATCAGCAAGAAGGATTGAACCTCGGCCTTCTTATCGAAAACGTCAACCGGCAATTCAAAGCAATCTACTTCGCTAGCTGCCTGTATAAGGGCCCGACGAAACGCAAGGAGCCGACCGTCTTCAGCAATTGGCGCACCTACGATGAATGCAGCTTCGCCTGGTCGCTTAAGTCTGGCCAGAGACTCAAGCATGAAGTAAAGATCAAGCTGCACCCAGTCTGCAATCTGAGGTATGCCGGGGCAAAGTTCCGCAAGTCTGCCTTGGCAATCGGGGTCCAGCGCCTGCATGCCGTAAGGCGGGTTGCCAATGATCCTACAAAACTGCTGATCACCTAGCAGGGATGAAAGTTGAGACGGCGACAACACGTCGCCATGCAGAAAACTAGCGCGGGTGTCGTTGGGGCTATCACGTAATAACCGCTTGTCCAGCTCGACACCAACGTAGGAACTGGGATTGCACGTGTCCAAGCACGCTTGAGCGATACGACCGTTGCCCGAACCTAGCTCAAGCCAAGAGCCCCCATGCCCTGACAGCATCCCGACCAGCCTGCGCGCGAGCCGGGGCGGTGTCAGGACTTGAGCGCGTCTCGTCTTGATTGATTTAGTTTGGCGGTAACGCATCCGTGGCTTATAGCTCAGACTCGACGCAGGGCCATACCCTCGCATCAGTCCAGATCATATGCCAGGGTGCAATCTATTTCCGACAAGTAGTCTCACGACTCAAAGCAGGCAGGCGAAGGCAGTCAGCCTCGGCCGGCTCGCCAAACTGCCGCCAAATGCATTGCCGTACAGCTGAGTCGCTAGACCTCACTCGCTACGCCAAGCGATCCAGATTATGAAACTTGCGTGACGCTGCAGCCATCGGAAGACGGCTCTCAAGCCATGCGTATTCGACGCGTCATTTCTGTGGCACGAGACCGATGGTCGTTTGTGCTCGCGATGTTCCACTCTTGCTTCAAGAGTTGGCACAACTGTGGCACATATAGGGCACAGAAGTACAGCGCAACAGAACCTCGACCATGGCCCATTTTTAGAGATGAGCCCTACATGGCTATGTTCAACGGGAGTTTAGACAAACAACCGATCAGCATAGTGATCGATCACTCACTGCAGAAGTGAGGTTTGGCGCGGCTGGCGGGGATCGAACCCACGACCCTTGGCTTCGGAGGCCAATACTCTATCCACTGAGCTACAGCCGCGTGGCTGTCTGGAGACCAATAGTCGATTATCGCGCGACTTGCAGGGTGACTATAGGCTTCGGAGGCCAATACTCTATCCACTGAGCTACAGCCGCGCGAGAGGTACAGCCCCGCATTCTCGCACAAGCCCGCCCGCTCCCCGCAGCAGTGAG